>ENA-OQCX01000123-OQCX01000123.1-human-gut-metagenome-genome-assembly--contig:-NODE-123-length-39994-cov-1.974264_pt1 | contig 39994 bp, 50 predicted proteins | sample MGYA00242762_ERZ504587 | MGnify/ENA primary metagenome ERZ504587 (study PRJEB26092, sample SAMD00036337) | human gut metagenome | host: Homo sapiens | study: EMG produced TPA metagenomics assembly of...
TGACTGGATCTGCACTTTTTACCACAGTGGATTACAATGGCGTTATGGCGACTTTCCCAGATGGCGGCGGGCTCGTGATGACCGACCATATTATGAACGAAGAGGAGATGGCGCTGACGATCCCCACGCAGAAATAGCGCGTGCGCTGGCCCCTTCAGCGTGCAAGAGGTGGAACGCTGTAAAAAAGGCGCAATATCACGGGAATTTTTATTTTTTGCTTGCTATTTTATTTGCAGTGTGATAAAATATACGATAAAGAAGATGACTAGTATGAAAGAGTGGGGCAACCCGCTCTTTCTGCTTGTCATAGCCATTTTGCAACAAACCCGCCGCTTGGCTTGAAACGGCTGCGGGAATTTTTGTGGGAAAAGAGGAATGCTTTTGTCATCGAAGGGCAAGGGCGGCAACACGGTGGCCGCCGTATGGGCGCTTGCGGAGCCATTGGCGCAGCAGTTAGGGCTTACGCTTTGGGATATCCGCTTTGTCAAGGAGGGCGCTTCCTGGTATCTGCGCGTTTTTGTGGAGAAGGAAGGCGGCGTCAGCGTGGATGACTGCGTGGCGATGAGCCATGCACTGGATGGCCCGCTGGATGAAACGGACCCGATCGAGCAAAACTATTATTTAGAGGTTTCGTCGCCGGCTTAGAACGGGAGCTGACGCGGGATGAGCACTTTCAGGCGCTGCTGGGTGCACGCATTAAGGTGCGCCTGATCCGTCCGGTGGATCAGGTGCGTGATTTTACTGGCGAGCTCCTATCCTTTGACAACGGAGCAATTACGCTGCTGCTGGAAAACGGCACGCAGATGCAGCTACAAAAAAAAGAGGCGTCCTGGATTCGGCTGGATGATGCAGATGCATTTTAAAAAGCCCGATAGAAAGCGCCTGACATACGCCGGAATCGGGTGGCCTAATTTGCGCGTTAAGAAAATGGCCGGTCCGTTTGGCACAGTCAGGGATAGGGCCTGAAAGCAGGCGCTGATCCGAACCCGGCTTTGATATGGAAAGGAATGGTCATAAAATGAATACCGAGTTTTTTGAGGCGGTTAAGATTCTGGAGAAGGAAAAGGGCGTGCCAGCAGAGCTGCTCTATGAAAAAATACAAACTGCCATCATTGTGGCGGTTCGCAAAAATTACCACGATAAAGATGTTGTCTGCTGTGAAATCAAGCCTGAGGAAAGCGAATTGAACGTTTTTCTGCACAAAACGGTAGTTAACGAAATTTCAGATCCAGATACGGATATCCTGACGGAAGAGGCGCAGAAGTATAAGCCAGTGCTGCCGGGCGACATTGTGGAAATTCCGCTGGAGCCCAAGCAGTTTGGCCGAATTGCCGCGCAGACGGTGAAGCACGTGATCCGGCAGGGCATCCGCGAAGCGGAGCGCGGCCAGGTGATGCAGGAATTCCAGAGCCGCCAGCAGGAGATCACAACCGCTAAGGTGACGCGGGTAGACCCAGTTTCCGGCAATGCAACGTTGGAAATTGGCCGTGCAGAAGCAGTGCTGCCTAAGGGTGAGCAGGTGCCTGGAGAAACCATCGCGGAGGGCGACCTGATTAAGGTGTACATCGTAGACGTACGCGAGAGCGAAAAAGGCGGCCCGAAAGCGATCATTTCCCGTACCCACCGGGGTTGGTCAAGCGCCTGTTTGAAACGGAAGTGCCGGAAATTTATGACGGCACGGTGGAGATCAAGGCCGTATCCCGCGAGGCCGGCTCCCGCACGAAGCTGGCAGTTTACAGCCGCGATCCGAATGTGGATGCCGTGGGCGCCTGTATCGGCCCGCGCGGCGCGCGCGTGGGCAAGGTGGTTGACCTGCTCGGCGGTGAAAAAATCGATATTGTTAAATATAGCGAAAACCCCGCTGAGTTTATCGCGGCGGCATTGGCCCCGGCGGAAGTGCTCAGCGTAGAAATAGAAGACGGCGCGGCAAATTCGTGCCATGTAACTGTGCCGGATACACAGCTTTCCCTGGCCATTGGCAACAAAGCAGAACGCCCGCCTGGCAGCAAAGCTGACCGGCTGGAAGATCGATATCAAGCCGGAGAGCGGCTTCTATGAGCCGAAAGCGGAGCAGGAAGAAGAAACAGAAGCATGATCGAAGCTCTTGCATTTAGGCGGTAAGGGGGATGGAAATGCAGAATAAAAAGGTTCCGCTGCGCAAGTGTGTCGGCTGTTGTGAAATGAAGCCCAAAAAGGAGCTCGTGCGGGTTGTGCGCAGCCCGGAGGGGGAGATTTCACTGGATTTAACCTCTCGCAAGCCCGGCCGCGGCGCATATGTGTGCCATGACCCCGAATGCCTTGCGAAGGCCCGCAAAAAAAAGCAGCTGGAGCGCGCGTTCCAGTGCAAAATACCGGATGAGGTTTATGACTGCATGGAGGAGGAGATGAGGCAAAATTGAAAATGGTTATTTTCAATTTACCGCCATCAGGAGGGCGCTTATGATGGATGACAAAGCTCTCGGCTTTTGGGAATCGCCAGAAGAGCGGGCCGCTTAAGCCTTGGGCACGATGCTGCAAAGGGCGCCGTCCTCGCGGGCAGGGCACGGCTGTGCCTCATCAGCGCGGATGCGTCCGACCGGCTGGAACGGGAATTTTTCCGCATGACACAGGGTGAAAAGAGCATCCCGCTCAGGCGTGTCCGGTATACGATGGAACAATTCCACCGCGCAATCGGCGCAAAAGCGGGCGTGCTTACGGTGGATGACGACGGCTTTGCAGAAAAGCTGCTGACAGGGAGGATAATGCGTATGATGATGAATAAATACAGGGTTCACGAGGTGGCAAAGGATTTCGATAAGCCGAGCAAATCGGTGATCGACCTGCTGGGGGAATATTTTGAGGAGCCAAAGAAGCATATGACGGCGCTTGAGGAGAAAGAGCTCGATGTGATTTTTGAAACCTTTACCCAGCAGAATGAAGTAGAGAGTTTTGACGCATACTTTGCAATGGGCAAGCCTGCCGAGGCAGAACAGCCTGCAAGGCCGGCAGAGAAGGAAGCGCCTGCCGCAAAAAAAGCGCCGGAGCAGCCGGCAAAGCCGGGCACGGCGCCGAAGCAGGAAAAGGGCGCGCAGCCTCAAAGCACGAAGCAGGGCCAGAAGCCGCAGCAGAATGCAGCGCCGCAAAAGAAGCAGGAGAGCCAGAATAAACAACCGCAGCGCCCGGCGCAATCTCGCACCAAGGGTGCGGCGCGCACGGTGAACACCCGCACAACGCAGGTGGAGCTGGATAAATACAACGAGCGCTATGAGAAGATTGCGCCGACTAACACGCGCGGCGCAGGTGACCAGAGCGTTCAAAAGCAAAAATTAAAGCAGCGCTCCCAGCAGTACCGGCGGCAGGCATGCGCTCCCCACGCAGGGAGTCCGAGGCAGAGCGTCTCAAGCGCATCGCCGCTGAGCGCGCGAAGAAGCCGCAGCTTGTCATCCGGGTGCCGGAGGAAGTTTCAGTAGGCGATCTGGCTGCATGATGAAGCGCACTGCCGCAGAGGTGATTAAAAAGTTGATGGCGCTCGGCGTGATGGCCACGGTCAATGAGATCATCGATTACGATACGGCTGAGATCGTAGCCTCTGAGCTGGGCATTAAAGCGGAGAAAGAAGTGGTCGTCACCATTGAGGACCGGATCATTGACGATAGCGCGGATGACGATAAGGATCTTTTACCCCGCGATCCGGTTGTTGTGGTGATGGGCCACGTTGACCACGGCAAAACCTCCCTGCTGGATGCGATTCGCAACACCTCGGTAACAGAGGGCGAAGCGGGCGGCATTACGCAGCACATCGGCGCATACCGCGTATCTATCGACGGGCAGGATATCACCTTCCTGGATACGCCCGGCCATGCGGCCTTCACTGCAATGCGCGCACGCGGCGCGCAGGCGACAGATATCGCGGTTTTGGTGGTTGCAGCGGATGATGGCATCATGCCGCAAACAGTGGAAGCGATTAACCACGCGAAAGCGGCGAATGTTTCGATTATTGTCGCAATCAATAAGATGGATCGCCCCGGCGCCAACCCGGAGCGCGTGATGCAGCAGCTGACGGAATATGAGCTCGTCCCCGAAGAGTGGGGTGGAGATACAATCTGCGTTCCGGTTTCCGCCAAGGCGCATCAGAATATTGACAAGCTGCTGGAGGCTATCCTGCTCGTTGCAGAGATGAAGGAATTGAAAGCCAACCCCAACCGCGCCGCAAAGGGTATTGTGATTGAAGCGCGCCTCGACAAAGGCCGTGGCCCGATTGCGACGCTGCTCGTTCAAAACGGCACGCTGCATGCCGGCGATATCATCGTGGCAGGCACGGCTGTCGGCCGTGTGCGCGTGATGACGGATGACCATGGCCATAAGGTGGAAGAGGCGGGGCCGTCTGTCCCTGTGGAGATCATGGGCCTTGCGGAGGCCCCCCAGGCTGGCGATGCATTCGATGCGGTTTCCGATGAGCGCCTGCGCGAACGCTAGTCGATCAGCGCAAACAGCAGGCCAAGGAAGAGCAGTTCAATGCCATTCAGAAGATAACGCTGGATAATCTCTTTGCCTCCCTCCAGGATGGTCAGATGAAGGAGCTCAATATCATTATTAAGGCCGATGTGCAGGGCAGTGTGGAGGCTGTCAAACAGAGCCTTGAAAAGCTTTCAAACGAAGAGGTGCGCGTGCATGTGATCCATGGCGGCGTAGGGGCGGTCAGCGAATCCGATGTGATGCTCGCCCATGCGTCGAATGCCATTATCGTCGGCTTCAACGTCCGCCCAGATCCGGTGGCGGCGAGCCAGGCGGAGCGCGATGGCGTGGAGATGCGGATGTATCGAATCATTTACGACTGCATTGAGGATGTGGAGCATGCAATCAAGGGCATGCTTGCTCCGAAAATCCGCGAAGTGGAGCTTGGCCGTGCGGAGGTGCGCAATACGATCAACATCTCCAGCGTGGGCAGGATTGCCGGCAGCTATGTAACAGATGGCAAGGTGCAGCGCAATGCAAAAATTCGCGTTGTGCGTGACGGCATTGTGGTGGCGGAGGATGAAATCGCCTCCTTCGCCGCTTCAAGGATGATGTCAAAGAGGTGGCCCAGGGCTATGAATGCGGCATCGGGCTTGTGAAATTTAACGATATCCGGGAAGGCGATATTCTGGAAGCCTTCATTTTAGAAGAATATAGGGATTAAAGCATGGCGCCGCGTTCTCCGCGGGCCGAAAGGTATGAACGATAAATGGCAGGATACCGAATTGACCGCGTATCGGAAGATATCAAGCGGGAAATCATTGCAATTATGCGTGAACTGAAGGATCCCCGCATTCAGGGGATGCTGACGGTCGTGCGCGTGGAGGTTAGCTCAGACCTCTCTTTTGCCAAGGTGTATGTTAGCGCAATGGAAGGCTTGGAGACGGCGAGGCTTGCTGTGAAAGGCCTGACAAGCGCAACGGGCTACGTCCGCCGCGAGGTGGGCGGCCGCCTGCACCTGCGCAAAACGCCGGAGCTGAAATTCATTGCGGATGACTCCATTGCACACGGCATGGAAATCACAAAAAAAATTGAAACGCTCGTGAAGGAGGATGGGGATGCGGATTGATGAAAAAGCGGCCGCCCGGCTGCTGGAAGGTCAGGACGATTATCTCATCCTTACGCACGGCCATCCGGACGGGGACACGCTGGGCTGCGCTTTTGCGCTCTGCCGCGGGCTGCAAAAATGTGGCAAACGCGCGCGCGTGGAATGCACGGATGAGATCCCCGCAAAATTTAGCTACCTTTGGCGGGAGGTGGAGCAAGAGGCGTTTGCCCCCCGCTTTTTTGTGGCTGTAGACGTGGCGGATCCAAAGCTGCTGGGAAAGCGCTTGGAGGAACGCTATGCGGCGCATATTGATTTGTGCATAGACCATCATGGCTCCAACACTCTCTATGCGGCTCAAACGCTGCTCGATGCCTCCGCCGGTGCGGCCTGTGAGGTCATCTATGAGGTGCTCCGGGAGCTAGGGGTGGAGATGGATGAGCAGATTGCCGATTGCATCTATACCGGCCTATCCACAGATACGGGCTGCTTCCGCTATTCCAATGCGACCGCGCGTACGCACCGGATTGCGGCCGATATGATTGATTGCGGCGCGGACGCCCCCATCATCAACCAGGTCATGTTTGAGACGAAAACGCGCACTTACGCCGCCTTGGAGCGGCTTGCCTTGGATTCTCTCGAAACCTATTGCAACGGCCGAGCGGCCCTCATTACAGTGACGCAGGAGATGTATCGCCTGAGCGGCTCAAACGAAAGCGAGTGCGATCCGATCGCCTCGCTGCCGCGTCAGATTGAGGGGGTGCTCGTTGGCGCGATGTTGCGGGAAAAGGCGGATGGCACCTTTAAAGCTTCTGTGCGCACCCACCGGCCTGTGGATGCAGCCGAGCTCTGCAAGCGCATGGGAGGCGGAGGCCACCCCCGCGCGGCGGGCTGCCAGCTGGAGGGCCCGCTGGAATGTGCAAAGAAAGTGCTGCTTCAACAGATTCGTGCAGTTTTGGAGGCGTAAATGACCGGAATCATCTGTGTGGACAAACAGGAAAATATGACCTCCTTCTCCGCTGTAGCGCGCGCACGCCGGATCACAGGGGAGAAGAAGGCGGGCCACGCGGGCACGCTTGACCCAATGGCAACGGGGGTCCTGCCGGTGTTGTTCGGCGGGGCCACCCGTTTTATGGAGTTTTTACCGGTGCAGGATAAGGGCTACCGAGCGCACATTCGGCTGGGGTTGACCACCGATACCCTTGATACGACGGGCACAGTGCTCACACGCAGCGAGCCGCATGTGACAAGGGAGCAGCTGGAGCAGGCGCTCTGCGGTTTTCGAGGCGCTATTTTGCAGGTGCCGCCGATGTATTCCGCCCTGTCGAAGAATGGCGTGCGGCTCTATGAGCTTGCACGCAGGGGCGAGGAGGTAGAGCGGCCCGCACGGCCTGTAACGGTTTACCGGCTGGAGCTGATGGCGTTTGATGAGCAGGCGCAGGAGTTTGAAATCGATGTGTTCTGCTCGAAGGGCACCTATATTCGCTCTCTAGCGGACGATATCGGCCGTGCGCTCGGCTGTGGGGCCGCCATGTCGGCCTTACGCCGGTCATATGCCGCCGGTTTTTTCCTGGAGGATTGCGTCACGCTGGATGCGCTCGCAGCATTCCGGCAGATGGTGCGCTTTCGCAATGCATCATCCCGCTGGAGCGGGCGCTGGGAACATACCCGTCCCTGACGGTGACCGAGGCGCAGGCTGTGCGATTTGCAAACGGCGGCGCGCTTGATGCGGGCAGGCTCCGTTTTGCGAAGAGACAGAGCGGCTTCTACCGGGTATACAGCCCGGATCAGAATTTTCTCGGCCTAGGGGAATTGCCCGTGCAAGGGGACGAGCTGAAAGTCCGGCGGGTGCTACAGGACACTTGATGAAAGGAACCTCTCTTCAGAAAGGAGGAAAGCCCATGCCGTATGTGACTAATTTTCACACCTTGCCCCAAACAGGAACCTCGCTTGCACTGGGAAATTTGACGGCGTGCACACTGGCCACTGTGCAGTGATCAGTGAGGCCGTGCAAATGGCGCGCCGATGGGAGCTGTTGCCCGGTGCGGTGGTCTTTCGGGAGCATCCGCAGGCTGTGCTGCGGGGCTGGCGCTCCTGCCCGGCTCTGTGTGACCGGATTGCGTCTGCGGGCTTTTGTAGGCCGCGGGTGCACAAGCCATCTGTGTGGTTGATTTTCAGGAGATTATGTGCCTTTCTCCGGAAGCGTTTGTCGAGCAGATTTTGGTGCGCCGCTCCATGCGCGGCTCTTTCGTGTGGGTATGATTACCGTTTTGGAGGGGGATGCACGGGAGATGCAGCCAAGCTGCGGGAACTGTGCCAAGGCTATGGAATCCGCTTTTCTATGGCGGAGGAGGTTGATTTCTGCGGGCTCCCGGTGAGCAGCACCCGCATTCGCGCGGCGTTGGAGCAGGGCAGGCCGGAGGAGGCCAACGCCATGCTCGGTCGGCCTTTCTGCTACGATTTCACCGTGGTGGGAGGCGATCGGCGCGGCAGAAAGCTCGGTGCTCCCACTATCAACCAGTTTTTTCCATCCGGCTTTGTCGTTCCGAAGTTCGGCGTTTATGCATCCAAAACATTGGTGGAGGGCCGATATCATCCTTCTGTTACCAATATCGGCATGCGCCCCACGATCGGAACGCAGAGCCTGCGCAGCGAGACCTATATTATGGATTTCAGCGGTGACCTGTACGGGCAAAATATTGAGGTATCCCTCCTGCACTTTTTGCGCGGTGAGGTGCGTTTTGAGTCTCTTGATGCGCTACGCGCGCAAATTGCGGCGGATGCGCAGGCGGCTAGAAATTTTGTTCAGGCGGAGGAAGCATCAAATGCATAACATTCAGGCTGTGTTGTTTGATTTTGACGATACTTTGCAGGATCGCGAGGCGGCCTATCGGGCCTACTGCGCGGCCTTTTTGGGGGAATTCTTCCCTGCTCTCCCACCGGAGGAGAAGGCCCGGCGCATCGATGAGATGGAAGCGCATATTGAAGGCGGCTACCGCAAGCGTGAGGAATACTTTCCGGAGATGATCGCGCTGTGGGGGTGGGAGAGCCATCCGCCGGTGGAATTGCTCTGCCGCCATTTTAACGAGCACTATGGCGAGCATGTTGCGCTTTTCCCCGATGCGATTCCCACCATTCAGGCGCTGAAAGAGCAGGGTTATCTGCTTGGCGTCGTCAGCAACGGCCCATCTGTTTTGCAGAATAAAAAGCTTGATACGGCGGGAATCCGCGACCTGTTCGATGTGGTGGCCGTGTCTGGCGATTATGGAATTCACAAGCCGGATAGGCGCCTGTTCGATCTTGCGGCGCAAAAGCTCAATGTGCCGAATGAAGCGTGCCTGTTTGTGGGCGATCACCCGGTGAATGATATCAAGGGCGCGCTCGGCGCGGGCATGCAAGCCATATGGATGGATTACGGCACCTTTGCCGGGCAGCGCACACAGGGCGTGCCGGAGATTCGGCGGGTTTCCCAGGTGCTCGGGCTGCTGGAGGATTTGCCGCGGACAGTGTAGTGATGCAAACAGTCACCGCGTTTATCTGGATCCTTTCGCAATTGTATAGGCATGAAAACTTTAGCATCAGCAGGCCTTTTTAGCCAGAATAAAAGATTTTTAGTCAATATTCACATTCTTCTTGTAAAATAGTGTTTGATTTAGTCTAATTTTATAAAGTAGGATGAGATATGAAAAAGAACATTGTGTTTGCCCTGCTTGCGTCGGCTATTTTTTTGGCGGGGTTAACAGGCTGTGTATCGCAAAAGGAGCATGAGGGTGTGGTGGCGCAGGTTCAGGCGCTGGAATCTGAGAATACGCGATTAAAAGCAGAGGCGTTGGAGCTTTCGGCAAAGGTTGACGAATATGAAAACGGCAAGGAAAATCTTCTGGTCAAAGTGAGAAACCATTTTGAAAAGAAGGAATATGACGAGGCAAAGCAGCTTGCGCAAACGCTCCACAAGAAGTTCAACGGAACGTCGGAGGATCAGCAGGCCCAGCAAATCATACAGCAGATTGACAAGACCCTGGAAGAACAGAAACGCACAAAAGAGGCAGCGGAATCGAAAGCTGCCGCTGAAAAGAAAAAAAAATGCGCGGGATAAAGCAAGGGAGATTATCCGGGTTTCTAAAGTTTATACGGGGACGCCCAATTCAGCGGGGGGTGTCGATTTATATATCGTATGGAAGAACATGTCCGACAAAACGATCAAATATGTTGATTTTGAGGCGGTTCCCATTAACGCTGTGGGCGATGTGGTTTTCTGTGAAATCCGCAGGTCATCCACTTTTTATGGGCAGGAAACCGGCCCTTATAAAAAAGGCCAGGGGAATTCTGGCGCATATCTCTGGGAAAACGCATGGTATAATCCTTCCATTACTTCCGCACAGATACGAGGTATTGAAGTTACATATATGGACGGCTCTTCCGTAACGCTTAAGCAGGATGAGATTCAATATGTGCGCTATTGATGGCTGAGAGAGATATGCTCTGTTTCATGAATTTCAAGTTTCTCTTTACAATTCCCATTCTATATGATAAAATAAACAAGTATTATGCCCTGCTCTCGGCAGCTGGATGAAACCGCCAAGCGGTGCGCCACCTGCCTCCTGCTGGGAGCCCGGCGAATTTTTAAATGAGGTGACAAGCATGACCAACGAAGAAAAAAAAAGGCAATCATGGCCGAATATGCGCTCCACGAGGGCGACACCGGCTCCCCGGAAGTGCAGATCGCAGTGCTTACAAAGCGCATCAACGATCTGACCGACCACCTGAAGGTGCACAAGAAGGATCACCATTCCCGCCGCGGCCTGCTGAAGATGGTCGGCCATAGGCGCAATCTTCTTAAGTATTTGCAGGATAACGATATTGAGCGCTATCGTGCCATCATTGCACGGCTCGGCATCCGTAAATAAACCGCATTGAGGCAGGCGGGGGAGGCCTTCTTCCCCGGCCTGCCTTCCGTATGTTACCACGCATTTTCGACGCAATACGATTTCTTTTCATCCATTCGGGCGGGTGCATGGTTTAGCAGTGAATCGAGCGCATGGCTTTATCCGTGCGCTGGATTTATTGCTAAGCGTGCTGCCTCCCGTGGAAATAAATTTTTACGAGGTAGAAATATGTTCGAACAGTACAGAAAATTCGAAACAATGCTTGCTGGCCGCCCGTTGACGGTGGAAACCGGCAAAATGGCACAGCTTGCAGGCGGCTCCTGCATGATTAGCTATGGTGAAACGCAGGTGCTCTGCAACGCCACCATGTCCGACAAGCCGCGCGACGGCATCGATTTCTTTCCGCTTTCCGTTGATTTTGAGGAGAAGCTTTATGCCGCGGGCAAAATCCCCGGCTCTTTCCAGCGCCGTGAGGGCCGCCCGAGCGAGAAGCGATCCTAGCATCCCGCGTGATTGACCGCCCGATCCGCCCCTTATTCCCGAAGGATATGCGCAATGATGTGGCGTTGTAGCCACTGTTATGTCCTGCGATCCGGACTGCTCTCCGGAGATCACCGCGATGATCGGCGTATCCATTGCGCTGAGCATCTCCAACATTCCGTGGAAGGGCCCGATTTCCGGCGTTTCCGTCGGCTATATCGATGGGGAGTATATCATCAACCCCACCGCTGAGCAGCGCGAGCGCTCTGAAATGGCGGTGACTGTCGCCTCAACGGACAAGCTTGTCGCCATGATCGAGGCGGGCGCGAAGGAAGTTTCCAACGATGTGATGTTTAACGGCATCATGCCGGCCATGAGGCAAACCAGCAGATCATCGAATTCATCAAAGAAATCCAGCGGGAAGTTGGCCGCGAAAAAATTGATTTTCCGTCAAACGATCCCTCTCCAGAGCTGTTTGAGGCTGTGAAGGCCTTTGCCATCGATGATGTGCGCGCAGCGCTTGACACAGACGATAAGCGCGTGCGCGATGAGCGCCTGCTGCCTGTTTACGATAAAGTGCATGCGGAATTTGATGAGAAGTTCCCAGAGGAAGCGGATAAGATCGACGACTGCCTGTATAAGCTCCAAAAATTCGTTGTACGTCGCTGGCTGCTGGATGACGGCAAGCGTGTGGATGGGCGCGGCATTGATGAGATCCGCCCGTTGGCAGCAGAGGTTGATGTGCTCAAGCGCACGCACGGTTCCGCTATGTTTACCCGCGGCCAGACACAGGTGCTCACTGTGACAACGCTTGGCCCGGTGGGCGACGCCCAAATTCTTGACGGCATCGATGAAGAAGATCGCAAGCGCTATATGCACCAATATAACTTCCCATCCTATTCGGTGGGTGAAACTCGCCCGAGCCGCGGCCCCGGCCGCCGCGAAATTGGCCATGGCGCCCTCGCAGAGCGCGCACTGCTGCCGGTGATCCCGAGCGTGGAGGAATTCCCCTATGCGCTGCGCCTGGTCTCTGAGGTGCTTTCCTCCAACGGCTCCACTTCCCAGGCTTCTATCTGCGCATCCACCCTGTCCCTGATGGCGGCGGGCGTGCCGATCAAAGCGCCGGTAGCGGGCATTTCCTGTGGCCTCGTCACCGAGGGCGACCGCTTTATGACGATGGTTGACATCCAGGGCCTGGAGGATTTCTTCGGCGATATGGATTTCAAGGTAGGCGGCACGAAAAAGGCATCACCGCCATCCAGATGGATTTGAAGATCGACGGCCTTACACCGGAGATCATCAAAGAGGCGCTTGAGAAAACCTACAAGGCACGCCTGTATATTCTAGATGAAATCATGCTCAAATGCATCCCTGAGCCTCGCGCGGAGCTCTCCAAATATGCACCTAAGATGCTTACCACCAAGGTGCCGGTGGAGAAGATCAGCGAAGTGATCGGCAAGCAGGGCAAGGTGATCCAGAAGATCTGTGCGGAATGCAACTGCAAAATTGATGTGGAAGAGGATGGCAGCGTCTTTATCTCCGCAATTGAAATCGACGATGCCAAACGCGCTTTGCTTATGGTGGAGACGATTGCAAACGATCCAGAGCCCGGCTCGATCTATAAAGGCGTTGTGACTCGTATCTTGACGTTTGGCGCGTTTGTTGAAATTGCGCCCGGCAAGGAAGGCTTGGTTCACATTAGCATCTGGATGTAAAGCGCACGGAGAAGGTGGAGGATGTCGTCAATGTGGGCGATGAAGTGATTGTAGAAGTGCTCGGCACCGATGAGAAGGGCTGAACCTCTCCCGCCGCAATGCGCTGATTAAGGTGGAGGGCCTCGTGCCGGAGAATACCATCTCCGATGCGCCCCGCCGCCCTGCCCCGCGCAGGATAATAACCGTGGCGGTGACCGCCGCAATGACCATCGCGGCGGCCGCCCGCCCCGCAGGACTAATAAGCTATAAAATAAAATGTTCAGGAGCCCGGAAAGCGATAGTAGCTTTCCGGGCTCCTTTTGCTCGGAAAGCGATAGTAGCTTTCCGGGCTCCTGTTTGTGTGACAATGCCCAAGGATTTTCTGAGGGGCATGTCTCCTTCTCCCAAAGCTTTTTGGTTATCTATCATACTTGATTGCTATATTCGTTTTACGATTGTGTAAAGTGATAGTAGCCGTGTAATAGCGTTTTTGGTTATTCTCTAATGATATGAAAAAGCATAGCGATCTAATCAGCCTATTTTTTATTTTCTATTTGTGGTTATCTATCTCAAAATCTGTATGATTAAAAAATAAACTCCATCTTAATGATAATTGGATTGTGGTACGCTGTGCCCGGTAGGTGCAAATTTACCACCACCGCTCCTTTATCGGTGGGGATTGCAGGCTTTTTGGCGTTTTCCCAAGCAGCTCTCCGGCCTAGAACCCGAGTTCTGCCCGGGCGTTTTTCTGGGATCCTTTGCGATTTCGGCATAGGATTCCGGGCAGATTTTTCGGACTTTTCTTGCAGTGGACGGATCAACAGCAATGAATACAGCCGGTGTGCGTGAGATCGCCTGAGATTGCAAAGTTTCAACATGAATGTTTTGGGAATTGAAAACCTATATGTATAATTAAGGATTTATTTCATAAAAACTCTAGAAATAGGTCGAAAATATGTTGACATCATATATATAACGTAGTATCATATAACAAAAAAATTGATATTTTATGGGGGATTTCATGGAATTTTCTTTGGCTTTTAATGGAGATATTGAATTGATTCAGAAAGCGAATTCCATAAACTTGATTGAATGCTATTTTGGCACCGCATCACAAAATCCGGTTGGTAGCGGAAGACCGGTATCTCAAATGGCTAATGTTGACCGACGGGGGATCGAAGATGCTGTACGTCTGGCCCATAGTGCTGGAAAGAAATTTAATTATTTAGTGAATGCTGCATGTATGGGAAACATGGAATATACAGGGAAGAAATTGAATCAAATCATAGAGCAGTTTGATTGGCTTGTTTCCGCGCAGGTGGATATGTCACGCTGGCGAACCCTGTTTTGATCGATTTATGCAGGAAACGGTATCCAAACCTGAAAATTAGCGTTTCTTCCTTCGCCATGGTGGACAGCATTGAAGCGGCTAAGTTCTATAACAGCTTGGTGTTCATGAAATTACAGTGCGTAATGGGATTGAGCGGGATTTCAGGCTGCTCGAAAAAAATGCAGGCGGCCATTTCGTGCAATTTACAGGTTATGGTGAACCAGGTTTGCCTTTATCATTGCCCCTATCAGCAATATCATAATAATGTCATCAGCCACATGTCGCAGTACACCGTAGATGAAAAAATCAGTACAAATTATTGCACGCTTCATTGCCTTCTGCAAAAATACAGGGAGCCGGAGAATCTGCTGCGCTCTACTTGGTGCAGGCCGGAGGATCTCCATTTTTATGAGGAAATCGGAATCCAAAAATATAAACTGACAGATCGCAATAAATCCTCTTCATGGCTGTTGAGAACAGCTGATGCCTATTGCAGTGGAAAATATGAGGGGAATTTGTCAGAAATTCTGAACATGAATCATTTTCAAAATAAACAGATGATGCATGGCAAACACGTTAGTAAAACGGATTTAAAAACTCTTAGGAGCCTCATGCAGCTTGAAATCGATATTGACAATCAAAAGCTCGACGGCTTTATGGAGCATTTCCTAACTCATTCCTGCAATCTGCAAAGCTGTCGGGATTGTGGCTACTGCCGCGGATTTGCCCAGCGAGCCTTGCGTTATGATGCCGCAAGGCTTGAGCGCAGTTTATCGGTTTTGGAAGCAGTTGCAGAGGAGGGCGTGGCGATTTGAACATATTGGTATGTGTGAAGCCCGCGTTGGCCGGAGCAGACAGTGCAATGGTCACGAGAGAAAGGCGGCTCTGGAAATCAGCCGACAGGATTTGCTTGCCTATAGCTGCGCACTCTGGCTGAGGCGGCAGGCGGGAGGTTCTGTTACCCTGCTGGCGATGTCGTCTGCAAACGCGGTGGAGTGCCTGGAGCCCTTGTATGCCTATGGGCAGATCGGATTGTGCTTTTGAGCAATCCGCTCCTTGCTGGTTCAGATACGGTAGCAACCTCCTATGCCTTGGCGTCCTGGATCAGGAATGAGGGGCACTATGAACTGATTTTGTCGGGCTGTCAATCCAGCGATAGTGAAACAGGTCAGGTTCCTGCCAGCCTTGCCGAAAGCCTCGGAATGCCCTGCTATGCAAATGTGGTGGAAATTTCGCTGGGTCAACAAGGCTGTTTCCTCCTTAAGCGGGAGTTGGAGCGTTATTTTGTAAAAACGGAAGCCGCCGTTCCGGCACTTTTGACCATTAAAAACTGGGCAGAATCGGAGCGGCCGAAGCTTGCACAAATTCTTGAAAATCATAAAAAGGTTGAATTGCAGCAGGTGCTCCCCTGTGATGCTTCTATGGTGGGGACTGCGGGATCGCAAACCCGGGTATGCCGGCTGAGAGACCGGAAAGAGAATTCCTTCAGGCAGGCGGAATTGTACGGGATAGATGAGGGAATAGAGCAGTTGTACGCTCAAATAACCCGTATCAATCAGATGAAGAGGGGGGAGAAAATTTATGGCTGAGGATGGCGCTGGACGTACAGTATGTGTTTATCTGGAAAATGCATGCGGTCATCTTTTAGCGTTCAGTGATGAATTGATTACTGTGGCGCGAGAACTGAAAAAGCGGTATGGATTTACCATTTCAGGGCTGGCTTTGTGCTCTGGGAATGCGTTGAAAAATCTTCTGCGTGAAGTGCAACAGCTTTCCTTTGAACGGATAGATATTTATATAGGAGATGCGTTCGAATATTTTGAGGACGGGAATTATTTAGAGGGTATTTGTGAATATTACGATAGTCACCGGCCCGACTTGATCTTAGCGCCCAATACAGTGCATAGCAAAACTGTTTTATCTCAGCTGGCAAGCCGGAAGAGGCTGGGCATGTGTGCAGACTGCGTAGAGATTTGCCAGCATGGGGAGCAGATTGTCGCGACACGACCAGTCTATGAGGGGAATACATACGCGGATATTTGCGCGACCGGTTCCACACTCGTTTGCACCATCAGAAAAAATATATTCGATCCGCATCCCCGCAATTCTGATGTTGCGGCTAACATTTGTATTCATCCGTGCGAAGCAGCAGGCATAAATTCAGAGCGGTTGCTGTCGGTTTCGAATCGGCACTTTGCCGGAACGGAAAGCAATCAGATTATGATCGGCGTGGGCGCGGGGCTGCGCAGGAAAGAAGACTTGGATCAGATTCGGCAGATGGCGGATCTGATCCATGGCGGATATTGGTGTACGCGCGCACTGGTAGAAAAAGGATGGCTCCTAAGGAATATCAAATTGGTTTATCCGGCAGGGCCGTACAGCCGGAGCTATATATCGCATTGGGTATTTCAGGAGCTTCTCAGCATTTGATAGGCCTGCGTAAATGTAAGAATATTATCGCAGTCAATCGTGATGCGAATGCCACTGTGTTTCAATACGCTACTGTAGGAATCGTGGCGGATTTCTATGATGTCTTGCCCAGACTCAGTCAAATGATATTAAATCGCAGGAAGGATGGGTAACATGAGGGACTTGAAAGAGGCGGCGCTGTCCGTAATTACAGAAATGTTAAAAGAGGAGATCATCACACCGGCGGATCTGCTTTGCTATAGGTCCAATGAAATCGATACGGATCATCCGGACGAGGTGCGCAGCCAGATGGAGCATTGGTATAAAACGCTGGGTGTGGAACAAATTACGGGCAAGCCATTTCACTTGACCCGGCCTTACTTTTATAAGGAGGAGATCCGGGAGTTCCGGGAGCGGGGAGAGCTGTTGTGCTGTCTGCCCAAGGGGCTCTCTGCAAAAGACCTGAGTGAGTTGTTCCATTTTCATACCTGGGCGGAAAGCAGCGCATTGGTAAAGCAGAATCCAGAGGAAGAGGATTGTTGGTTCTTTGTCAAAAAGTCGACACAGCCAGAACTGCTGGATCGCACTGGAAGGGAAATCCAGCAGGTGATAAAAAAGCAGGGAGATCTTAATCTTACGTTGGAGCGGTATTTAGTCCTTGTGGCATCACTTTATGCCTTCTGCGGAATTACCACAGATGAAAAATATAAAACGTGGCTGCCAAATACCAAATATGAAGGCCGGCTGATGCTGATTGGCGGGTATGATTCAGCTGGCAGATGAGTTTTCACGCATGGCTGCCTCAATTTCACTCTCCTTATGTTGGTGGAAGGTCGATCCGCATTTGTGAACATTTATGATTTTAAGGATGGTGAAGGCGCTTGCAGGTGCTGAATACTGACCCGGGCCGTTGCAGTGTGCGGCTCTCTTCCGAAGCAGACATACGCAGTTGTATCCGCCCGCCTTGTCTTTCCTGGGATATCCGGGCCGGTTGCATGGCTTGATTTGCGGCCTGAGCGTTGCTGAAGTGTGTTCTTCTTGTTGCCCATCCTTTCCGCTTGAAGCAGGAGAACTCGTGCTGATTTATGCCGGTGAGAAACCATATACGCTTTATACAGAAGAGGATTTACAGAAATTTCCGGTCATACGGGTAGAGCCCGAGTATGAAATTCCCTATTTGTTTTATGATTTGCTATATGTCGCATATCTTGTTTTTGATTGCTATATCAGCAGTGGATTGGATGGCGCAGCGATCCAAGGGAATAGCCTGCTGGAGCAGATGTTTTCCACCGTATGCGCCTATGAGGGCGAGGCGCTGACCCCGACGAAGAGGAATGCCGATATGTTTTTATTCACCGGGGTACCGGCTGAAAAAGATCTGTTGTTTTGTGGTGGGAGGTTTGACCGCCGTTTTCTCACTTGCGACGTACACAGAGATATTCTTTGCTGCATACGCGGTATGGAACATCCACCTGTGTCGGCGTTTGTCCATCATGAAAATATAATCGATATGCTTCAGGCAGGTTGTGGCAGCACGGCGCATTCCATTGTTCTGGATTGGTAAAGGAGGAGTTCTATGCTGGGCGAAAAAATAGTGGAGCATATGAAACAGTTTGGTCAGAGGCCGGCGATTCAAATAAATGATACGGGTGATGTTTATACATTTGCCCAAATTCTTCAGCGTGTTGAATATTATCGGCAACAACTGATTTTGCGGCAGCTGCCAGCAGGCTGTGTGGCAGCCGTATCTCTGGAGAACGTCGTGGAATATATCGCCGTTCTTCTGGCTTTGTGGCAGCACGACTGTATTGTTGTCCCTATGGAAGAGTGCAGTGCACATGCACTTTCCCAGGTGCAGGCGAAGGCTGGGCTGGATTATCTCCTGTGCGGGGAGATGCGGCCGGGCGGAGCGGTCCTTTCTGAAAGTGTATATCTGATTCCGCAGGGCGGACAGGCGCCTAATAGCACGCCGGCTCCAATTGACGCAGCTGTTTTTTTGTATACTTCAGGCACAACGGGCTTGCCGAAATGTGTGGTGTTTTCTCATGAAGCAATGTATCGAAATATCGCCGATCTTGCTCAATCGCTGAATCTGGCACCGTCAGATGTCTGCTACACGCCAGTGTCGCATTTGATCACCTCAGCGCTCACCACAATCTACCTGCCGGGTCTGATTAGCGGCGCAACGGTTGTTATCAAAAAGACCTTCTTACCCGGAGCAATGAAAAATGTGATCAATCGCTATAGAGTCACGGTCCTATTCAGCGTACCCTTTGTTTATGCCAAATTGCTGGAAAGTCCAGCGATTGACCAGATTGAATGGGATCATGTTCGCCTGTGTCTCACTAGTTCCTCCTACATGGCTCCGCAGCATTTTGTAGGTCTCTATGAAAAAAGCGGCAAAGTGCTTCACTCCATCTATTGTTCGTCAGAGTGCGGCGTAATTTCATACCAGGCAAGCGACGATTTGACAAAAGCGCAAAGCAGCGTTGGGCATCCGGTAAAGGGAGTTTATATCAAGATTGTCGCAAGCGATGGAGCGGAAGTCCCTCACGGCGTCTGCGGTGAGATTCTGGTTGCTGGAGCATTGTGCCTCTGGATATTATAACGATGATATATGCCAGCAAAGGTTAATATCAAAACAGTATCCGGATTATTTTCACACAGGGGATTTCGGATGTGTGACGCAGGAGGGAATTGTCTTGAAGGGGCGTATCTCCCAAACGATGAATATTGCCGGCCATCTGGTGAATCCGCAGGAAGTGGAGGATAGGCTGATTTTGCACCCAGGGCTTCAGGACGCGGCGGTGTTTTCATTGCCGGATGATGATCACAATGAGCGTATTTATGCAAAAGTGGTTGCGGCGGATCGGGAGAACCCTCCCGATGAAGAGGATGTGATTCGTTTTTGCCGGGATGGAATGGAGGACTATAAGGTGCCGAGAAAAATCATCTTTGTAGACGAAATCGACCTGACGTCAACCGGCAAAAGATCAGAAAACTGTGATTGATGGTGAATTGGAATTGATATTGATCATTGGGGGAAACGGATATATTGGCTCTCGTCTTTATCAGGAGCTGATTCAAAGCTTATCAGAGCCAGTCAGAGTGTATGACAAGCAGTGCACTTCTCCTCTTCTAAAAGGCGCGCAGTGGATGCAGGGGGATCTCAAGGATCCTATTTCAATTGAGCAGGCGCTTCATGAGGCGGATACTGTAATTTACCTGGCAGGTGGGCATTATGCGACCTTTCGGCAGAATCAGGAGAGCATGCTGGGAGATTTGGGGCGTTTTCTGGCTGTTGTGGCGTGCAATCCAGTCAAAAGGCTGCTCTATGCGAGCAATGGGGCGGCAGGAGCAGTTGGCAAGGAATTTGGAGAAGCGTTGCTTAGGGAGCATCCCTATCCGGCCATGGCGGCAGAGGCAGAGAATATGGTGCGGCAGTGTGCTGAGGCCATGGGAAGCTCTTATGCCATCATGAGGCTGGCAGAGGTGTATGGTCCGGGAGAACGCAGCCCATTCCGCAGCAAATTAATCAGCCTGTTGGGCAATGGAGATGCCTTGTCCGCGCGTATTCACGTAGACGACGCAGTCCGTATCCTCTGTAAATTAGCCGTAGATACCAGTGCACAGGGCATCTTTGATGTGTGCGACGAGTTGCCGGTTACACAAAGAGAGTTTTATGCTTGCGTGCAGCAGATTGACGGCGAGATCTCCGTTTGCTGGCATGCGCCGGATTTATCCAGTGAGAGGATGTTGTGGAGCTTGCATGTGCTCCGGATGTTTTCCGTTCGGCTGTCATGCGAGCGGGTGAAGAAAGAGCTTGGCTACACCTTTCTGTATCCGACGATGAAAGAAGGCTTAAAGGCTTTGTATGTATTGGAGGATCATCCATGGGGAAAAAGTATTAATCATGCCCAGCCCCCCGAATTCCGGCTCCCTGGGCTCAACGCTAAAGTTTATCGGCTTGGCGCAGAATCTAGTTGAAGATGGCTGGGAAACGGCTTTTGTGCTTGGCGGGCATGTTGCACAACTGGTTGAAGCGGCATCCTACCGCCTGTATTACAGCGAGCCGCCTGAGTACCATACAAAGCTTCAGAATATCAATAATTACATTGAGTTTGTTGAATGGACGGGGATGGCGGAAGAGGGTTATCTTTCTTATGCACTGAAAAGAGGATTGGAGATTGCCGGCGAGTTCCGTCCCGATGTGATATTCAGTCAGTCCAATCCGGCGGCGACGATTCTGGCAAATACGCTTCGCATTCCGCTTGTCCTTTTTGCGAGCACCCCGTCAACGCCGGAATTTCCTGCGAATGAGGCGGCTGGCGAGTACCTGACGGATCATTTCAACCCGATTTTAAAACGATACCGCCAGCCGCCCATTAAAAATGTATGCGAGCTGGTTTTTGACCGGGCGGATTGCGTCATCAATCCATCTATTCCCGAATTAGAACCCGGCCTTGACCGTTACCGGCAAGTTCAGTTTGCAGGAAGCGTGCTGAACCGACAGAGTGGCGGGGATAGCACCGCGCTGCTGGATAGACTGGACGGCAGGCCGCTCATTTTTATTTATACCAGTGTAGGTGCGATTCCGCCAAAGCTATACAGTGAAATCATTGCCCGTGCATTTGGAGATGGTGAATTTAACGTGCTGTGCAGCCTAGGATTTCATTATGAAAGGGAAGATATTATAACAGACCTCCCGGAAAATATCCGATTCGTCCAATACATCAATATCGAGGATGTAATGCCGCATTGTGCTGTCGTGGTGTTTCATGGGGGGCAGGATATGATGTTGACCAGCCTGATTCACGAAAAACCCAGCATCTGCATTCCCGGGAAGCATTTTGAGCGCTCGTTCAATGCGCAGCAGATGCAGCGTAACCAGCTGGCATATTGGATGAGTATTTATGAATTGCGCCCTCGCAAGCTAAAGCGTTTGGTGCAAATGGCGATGGATGAGATTGATCGGGAGCGTCTGCACCTGTTTTCAAAAAAAATTACGGAGTACCATGGAAATCAGCGCTGTGTAGCTATTTTAGATGGATTATTATGAGAAGGAGAGTTTTTGGTATGGAGCTGAAGCAATATCAGGCTGGCTTGTGTAAAATTTTGAGCAGGCAATTGGAAAAGCAACTGTCGCTTCCCGAACTGGAAGGAAAAAATCTGATCGATACCTATGGAATTAATTCTCTGATTGCACTTGAAATTATTATCGATATCGAAAAGGAATTTGGCATATTTATTGAGGATGAGGAGGAACTGATCCGTGCTTTTTCTTCCATTGATGATTTGGCAGCACTGGTCAGGAAGTATAAGGAATAGGTGATTTGTTTTGCAGACCGTTTCGCAAAGGACCATAGATTTTATGTGTCAGGATATAAAAGATTGCATCCTCCGTGGCGACATTGGCCGGTGGGCGTCACATCTACACCTTGCAAGTGCCTATGCAAATACGATGCTGTTGGAATGGTTTCAACATAATTTTTGCCGCAGAGAAATCTGTTCTGTCGAGGTGGAGATGGAAAGATTATCCCAAGGGACGTACTGCATGATTACCTGTGTGATTCAGATTTTTTATCAAACTGGATATCGATTCCATGAGACAGTTACGTTTTATATAGATCCTATAAAGGAAACAGATTATAAAATCGTGCAGATTTATAACCCACCCACCCTTTTTCAAGGCTTTGGGGAGAGCCCCGGTTTGCAGGAAATCTTGCAGAGAGTTTGCCGTGAAGAGGAGGACTGGTGGAATCACGCGGAGCTTAGCCGGCTGCTGGATGGGTATGAGGAAAAGAGCAGCTATAAAGTATATTCCAGGGCGGTGCACCGCTCTGCGCTTGGCAGAGCGAGCCATCCCGAAATTGAATGTGCCGTGCTGCTCAGTTGCGCGATGTCGATGCAATCCCATATGGTTGCTCATATTCTTTACCGGGAGAGAGAAACGGCCTGTAGTACGTTCCAACGAATCTATAATTGGATGGTCAGCAACTGTGAAACCAACCTGTATAAGCAGGAAAAGAAAGACACCTGGGAAAGCAAATTTGTGGTTCCATGGTTCAGTATGGAGGAATGCGCCTATTTGTACAGGAAAAAGAAAAAGTACCGGTAGAATGCAACACATTTATGTCGTTTTTCTACGTTCTGCTTTTTCTGCTGCGGATTCCCCTGCATAATCTGATGCAGCTGCGCCTAGACGGTCAGGATAAGTTAATTGTTGATGTGGGTGAGACCTATGTGGTTTCAAGAAATGACGCGTTCCCCATTTCTGAACGGCCGTATTTTGCCTATATGCCCCCGGAGCGCGCCTTCGGAATCGACTGGGTGGCGAGCGCTCGGAAAACTGTTCTGTTTGAACAAGAGGACGGCCCGCTTTGCGTTCTCAATAAGATTTCCGGTTCATTTCACACAGAAGAGCTGGAGCATCTTTTGACCCGGGCGAAGGCTTCGGGCCAGGCCGCATTTCAGCTTTCTCCGCAGGGGAATCCAAGAGAATCAAGCCGACATTTCTGCCGAGCGATATTTCAATACCGCAAACAGTTTCCGGATTCGATTTTTTCATGGGCCGTTTATGCTTTTCAGTCCCTTTTTGTACCTAACCCGCAGGTGTATGTTTATGTCAGTGTAAAAAGTAAGCTGGTTCAGGCGTTTGCAATGCGCTATGGTAGAATGGTACGCTTCTTTTCTGCATCAATGCCGGAGGAATCGATTTTTGTAGAAAACCACCGTATTATGACAGCAGATCAGGTAATACGATGCAAAACAGGAGATGCTAAATCTAGGGCATTGCTTTTCTACAGCGTGGTACATATCAGTGAGAACATATCCGGAGGAGTCATTCTGACAGATTGCGGTGTCTATACTGTCTTTCAGGAGAATGCAGGTTATCGTATCTATGATATGGAACAGCTCATGGAAACAGACCGCATATGTGGTAAAGTGAAAGCTGCAATTAGTGAAAAAGAAGGGGAAATCTATCCTGATAAACTGCCGGAAACCTGCCGGATCCCTGCATTTTTAGAGGCGTTTATGAAAGGAGAGAAAGCGGATGCAGTATGAGGCTGTGATTATCGGCGCGGGATCATGGGGTTATGCACAGCGTATTATCTGAATCAAGGCGGAATGAAGCGCATTTTGGTGGTTGACAGGGAACCTTATTTCGGAGGATATAACACAACGCGGTGCGCCGGAGGGCTTCGATACCAATTTGCGGATGAGATGAATATCCGCTTATCCCAGCTCAGTTGGAGTCTGATGCAGGAAACTGGGCAAAAAGCGGGAATATCCTTTCAATTGAATCGATGTGGATATGCGTTTTTCATCACAGACCGGCAAAGGGAGCAATCTTATTTGGAGGCTTACCATTTGCAGAAGGCGCTGGGTGTAGAAGTGAGTCTGTTCCAGGGGGAAGAATTTGCTCAGAGGGAACCACGGCTTCAGTATGAAGCGTACGGTTTATTACCTTTGGCGCCGAGGAGGGGATCCTGGATGTCCATCAAGTGGTTTCCTTTTTGACGGACGCATTACAATATGCGGGGGTTTCGCTCCTGTGCAGCACGTGCGTTACCGGCATACAAAGAAAAGGGAGCGGTTTTGTTTTACAGACAGAACACGGGGATACATTCTATACTTCCCGTTTGGTCAACGCTGCCGGTCCATGGAGTAGCGATATATCACGCATGGTTGGGATTGACCTGCCAGTTGCGCGGGCTTTTCAGCAGATTTTTGTAACGGATCCGCTGCCGGGGATCAGCAAAGCGTTCCCGGTTGCGATTTATCCCGATTTAGGAATTGGCTTTCATGAAGAAGGAGGAGGAATACTGACGCAATATAACCGCCCTTACGAGCCGAATCTGTCTGATCGTATACGAACCGATTACAATTGGTTTTTGGCACATGCCCAAAAGGCAGTTGAATGGTTTCCACTCCTGCACGAGGCAAGCGTTTGTGCCCAATGGAGCGGATATTATGATGAGACGCCGGACGGCAGGCCAATCATTGGCGGCGCAGAAAATCTGTATCAGATCAGCGGCTTTAACGGGCATGGATTTATGCACGGCTTTGCGGCAGGCAAGCTGCTCAGTGAAAAAATTTTAGACAATCAACCCCATTCGCTGTGTGTGGAAAAATTGGAGAAACCGAATTCTACGTATCAGGGGGAGCCGCGTGAAATATATAAAGTATAGGGAGTGGAAGTGGAACAATGTTGGAACAATCCGTTATGAGCCTCTTGAAAGAGCTGGTTTCTGCTGGAAAATTGGATGCACAGAGCCTTGCCGTATTGATTGGGGATCGGTTGAATGATCCTGGGAACTCCACAATTGGTTTTATCAGTGGTATCGAGGCCTTGGTATCGAAACGATAACAGGAAAGCCCTTTGAACTTTCGGAATGCCCGTTTACCCAGCAGGAAATCCAGCGTGCAAGAAGGAAGGAATGTAGATCATTCTATGTGTGCCAAAAGGGGTAAGTAGGCAGCAGTTAGGCGAGCTGTTTCGGATCCGCAGCTGGGCTTTTAAGTGATCCACTGATTGGTGAAACGACAGAACAGGCAGATTTCTGGTTTCGCACTTCCGCAACGATGAAACCGGATCGTATTCGAAGCACGGGTATCTCCATTGCGCATTCGATCGACAATGAGGGTTGGGTTCATTTCACATTGGAGCGGTATTTGGTGTTCCTAGCAGCAATGAAAGCGCAGCATGGACAGTATCCTGACCGAGAGTATTGGATTTGGATTACAAAGGGAAGATATGACCGCTCCGGTATGCTTATGGCAGGGATCGACCGCTTGGTCATTTTAACGCCCATGGTGGATGCCTCAGTTTGAAGCAGGCTTTTTGGGCGCGCGGCATGGAGAATTGCCAGAAAAACGATGAGAAACAGATATTCAGCTGAACGGAACCCCCACGGTTGTGAGGCAGAGAAAGGATGAAAGGATGAAAAAGAGCGATCAAATCAGACATAATCTATATATCATCCGCATGATTATGAAAGTTTCTCCTTCCCGCGTTTGGATGACGATGCTCTATGAGGTGCTGACCAATGTTTATAATATCCTGTTTACCGTGGTGTTTTTTGCCTACTTCGTGCAGTGTGTTATTGATCAAAAGCCGATCGGCTTTATGATTACCGTAGTCGGGGCTGTGACGATATGCGGCCTTCTCGTGGAGGCTTTTGGCGGTTGGTATCGAACGATCTATATCAAGCAGTCAGATCTGAAAATTACCTGTGCGATTAAAACCATGATTTATGAAAAGGTCAATACGCTCGATTATAAATGCTATGACGATCCGGAATATTATGATAATTTTGTCTATTCGATCGGTGAAATTCCCACAAAAAGCACAGAGATCTTGGGTGATGTTTTCAGTGCGTTAGGCATGGGCGTCGGCGTGGTCATCCTGATGGCGTTTTTCTGGTTCGTTGATGTCAGCATTGTAGTGCTTTCCTTCTTTTTCCTGCTGCTGAGCTTATATCTTGGTAAACGCATCAATCAGGAAGTATTTCTCTACACGAAGCGGGTCATTCCGTATCAAAGAAAGCTGGGATACATCAATCGTGTGCTAATACAGCATGAATATGCAAAGGAACTGAGGATTACCGAAGTTGCGCGGCCATTGCGCGGAATGATAAAAGAAGGGGCGCGCGGCATTCGGAATTTGAATCAACAGCAATATAAGAAGGTTGCCCTTCTGAATGCTGCGTCTCTGCTCTTTGGGTTTGGCCTGACCACATGTGTGGCAACATTAATCGCCGTATATAAAATTGTAATACAAAAAACGCTGAGCGTGGCATTCTATTTTCCGATGATCAGCGCGCTTGCGGAATTTAGCTATCGAAGTGTTGCATTTGTCAATTCCGTCAATAAATTGATGGCAAACAGCTTGTATATTGAAAAATTTCGAACTTTTATGGCATATGAACCCCGCATTGTCAGCATTCCCGATGCGGTTCGGCCGGGAAAATTCGAAGAGCTTGAAGTTCGGAACGTTTCCTTTCGGTATCAAAGCATGAGCAAGGACGCTCTGCATCATATTAACCTGAACATTAAGAAAGGGGAAAAGATTGCGCTCGTTGGGAAAAATGGTTCGGGCAAAACAACGCTTGTTCATCTGTTGCTGCGTCTGTATGATCCTGATCAGGGTCAGCTTCTTTATAACGGCCTTGATATCCGCAAGCTGGAGCTTGAGGTATACCGAGACCGGTTTGGGATTGTTTTTCAGGATTTTAACCTGTATGCCGATACGATCCGGAACAACCTGTTTTTAGGCGGCGAAAGCAAAAGTGAGGAAGAAATCTCCCAAATTATCCGAGAGTTTGGCTTAGAAAATAAAATTCGTGCACTGCCGGATGGAATGGATACGCAGCTGACCCGTGAGCTGTCGGAAGATGGTGTTCTCTTGTCAGGGGGGCAGTCACAGGCACTTGCAATATGCAGAATTTATCTGACAGATCATGATATCTTTATCTTAGACGAACCAACCAGCGCATTGGATCCTGTGGCAGAAGCGAAATTCTTTGAAAATATCAAGAATATTGCAGCGGAAAAAACCGTCCTATTTATTTCACACCGTCTGTCATCTGCAAAAATAGCAGATAGGATTTATATGATGGAAGATGGCGAGATTGTGGAGTATGGAACGCATGCGCAGTTAATGGAATTGGATCAGAAGTATGCGGAAATGTTTGAAATCCAATCTCAGTATTACAGCCAGGAGGCTTATGCGGGGTGGGTTATGAAAATTAAAAGAATTCTCCAGAATAACTGGTATATGCTCAAGCTGTTTTTTCGTATAGTTCCGCTATTTGGAACTTTTTCCATCCTCTTTCAGGTGCTATGTGGGGTAATGTACAACGTGATAGGCAACGTTTACTTTGTAAAATACCTCGTAGACACCGTTGAAAAGATCGCGAAAGCTCCGGATCTGACGGGTCCCCTTTTCAGGCAGCTGCTGATCATTACGGTGGTGTATTATGTTTCTCTTCAGGTTGTCAACACGATCAACGGCGCCCTGTTTAACGAATATTTGCATAAGCAGGCGGAGACAAAAATCAGTGAGCGCCTGACAACAATGGTTTTCGACAAAGCAATCCAGATGGATCTGAAATGTTACGATAATACCGATTTTTATAACGAACTGACCTACACGATCAATCAAATGAACGATTTGATCTGGAAGGTATTCACAACCGTTACCAACCTGACGATTGCGATCGTCGTGACCGCCTGTCTGGGGCTGACGTTTGCTTGATGGATCCGGTAATCATCCCTTTGGCGTTGCTGGCTTCCTGATTGGATGCTTATTTGCAAATAAAATCAATAAAATTGTGAAATCAATCATACAACACAGGGGTGTTTTTTAACCGGCAGATGGATTATGTGAACCGTGTTTTTTTCCTTAGCAGGTTTGCAAAAGATTTTCGTCTTACCAATGTATCAAAGCTTTTGTATGATAAATTCCAGGAATCCAAAAAGAATTTGCACGAGATCTATGAAAAGTATGGAAGGCGTGATTGGCGGTCTATATGATCAGCACTTTTTTGCAGAAGCTGGTGGGGGAGTTCGGTGTGATCTCCTATTTGGCCTATATGGTGCTGGTGGTGGGCAAATATACGTCCGGATCGTTTTTGGGGCTTTGGAACGGCTTGTCTCCTCTAAAGGCGAGAATTTCACAGATCCTCGGGGAAGTCAATAATCTTCAGGCGCATAGCTTATATATCGAAAGAGTACGAGGCTTTTTTGATTACAGCAACGAAGTAAAATCTCCCAGCCATCCATGTCGGCTGGAGCCGGGCCGATCAAAATTGAATTCCGGCGTGTTTGGTTCCGATATCCCAATGTGGAGGGTTATGCACTGAAAGACGTTAGCTTTGCAGTTGAGAAGAGAGAAAAAGTTGCATTGGTAGGGTATAACGGGGCCGGCAAGACAACTGTGTATAAACTGCTTCTACGCCTCTATGACCCGGAGAGGGGTGAAATCCTTGTCAATGGGATCAATATTAAGAAATATCCTCTGGATGAGTATCGAAAGTTGGTTTACAGCTCATTGATGCAGGATTTTCAGCTTACGCCACAACAGTAGGCGAAAATGTGGCAATGGATTGCGTAGAAGATGCCCAAGCGCTGAAAAAGGTGGAAGATACGCTGGAAGAATGCGGACTAGGCTCCAAAATAGGCGCCGCTGGCAAAGGCGTACAGGCTGGAGTCACCCGGGAATTCGATGAGGAAGGGCTGATGTTTTCCGGTGGCGAAAAGCAAAAGCTGGCATTTTCCAGATGCGTATACTCTGACAATCCCAATATTTTGCTTGACGAGTTTTCCAGCGCACTCGATACCTATTCAGAATATGAATTAACCCAAAAAATACTTCATTTATCAAGAGAGACGACTACAATTATTATCACGCATCGGCTTACCATGACGAGGGCGGTAGACAGGATCATTGTTTTAGATCAAGGCCAGGTGGTGGAAACCGGCAGCCATGAAGAGTTGATGCGGCAGGATCGTATCTATGCTCGCCTGTACCGTATTCAGAAGGATAAGTATGTTACAACTTGAGGGAGGCAGGATGTTTGATGTCTGATATTATCATTCAGGGAGCACGGGAAAATAATTTAAAAAACATCAATGTTCGCATTCCAAGAGGGCGGTTGACAGTGATTACCGGAGTATCTGGTTCAGGAAAATCCACGCTGGTAATGGATGTATTGCAGCACGAGTGTATGCGGCAATACCTGACTTATGTAGATGAAAATGAAAAAGTGTTTCAAAAGCCGGCAGTGGATGCCATAAAGAATATATCACCGGTTATCAGCATCTCACAGGGGTATCAAAATAGAAATCCTCGTTCTACTCTTGGCACGATGACTGGAATTTTAGATTTGTTGCGCTATCTTTACGCGAATTGGGGCGTGATCCGCTGCTCAGAATGCGGAACTGAAAATCTGCCGTCCCAACATACGGATACTGCTGTATGGGGAGATCGGGCGGGAAGTCCCAAAAGATGCATAGGATGCGGCGCCCCGTTGCCGCATTTTCGCCCGTCAGATTTCTCGTTTAATACACCTCAGGGGGCCTGCGAGGCTTGCGGAGGAATGGGGAAAGAATATCGGGTGGAGGAGGATTTGCTCATTGATTGGGAACGATCCATATTAGATGGCGGCGTGCGAAGCTGGTGGAGCAACGATATCAAGAATTTTACCCAGATTTTAAAACGTGCCGCTCGGTATTATCATTTCCCGTTCCGTGAGGATGAAGCGATTGGCAAACTGTCGCCTCCTGCACAGGCATATCTTTTTTATGGTTGCCAGGATCAGGCGTTCACCCAATACTTTCCGGATAGTGAACCGCCGCAATCCACCCTAAATGGCGCGTTTCCGGGTGTTATCCATCAAGTGTATGATCAATATGTTAAAAATTTAGATAAGCCCGATTTTGTGGAACGCTATGGGCCATATATTGTGAAATCCAAATGCCGAAAGTGCGGCGGGACACGTCTTTCTGAAAAGACGAAAGCCGTGCTGTTCGCCGGAAAAACGCTGCACGGGTTGCTGGAAATGCCTTTTGAGGATTTACTCATATGGCTGAAACAAATTGATAGATTGAAATATGGAAGCGTATTAACCGATCTGATAATTCAAAAGCTGGAGGGAATCGTTCATCTTGATTTGGGCTATCTGAGGCTAATGCAGGCAAGCCCGACGCTGTCAGGTGGAGAAATGCAGAGAATCCGGCTTTCACAGATGCTGGATTCTGAATTGTCTGGAATCATTTATATTCTGGATGAACCGACTGCCGGCTTGCATGAGGATGATACGAACCGGGTGATAGACGCAATGCGTGCCCTGCGCGAAAGGGACAATACTGTGATCGTAATAGAGCATGATACACAGGTAATCCGCGCCGCGGACTATATCGTCGAAATTGGCCCAGGTGCAGGAAGAGAAGGCGGAGAGGTTGTGTATCAAGGGCCGGCGGCGAATATTTCACAGCTTCCGGATCTATCATACGGGGCTATCTGGAGGAGACGTTTCACTTGCCCGCGTGTCCGGCGCGCAGCTTCTCCGATTTGCTGACTGTAAAGCATGCGGACTCCAATAATTTGAAGGATTTAACCGTGCATATACCGCTCAACGCGATGGTGCTTGTTACCGGGGTTTCAGGAAGCGGGAAGTCCTCGTTGGTTTTCGATGAAATTTGCCCGCTTTGGAAGCAGCTTTTCAGGGTAAGGCTTGCAACGGGATTTTGGAGGGATGGAGAAAGCTGGATGGCGTCGTATCCTTCCGTCAAGGTGCATTATATGGAAACTCCAGATCTAACGTGGCGACCTATATCGATGTGTATCAGAATATACGAGAGCTATATGAGAATCAAAAAGCAGCAGCTGAGCGTACGCTCACCAAAAAAAGCTTTTCTTTTAATGTGCCTGGCGGGCGCTGTGAAGTCTGCCACGGCGCGGGAACGGTGGATGCGGGTTTGCCTTTTCTGGAGGGCATGCAAAGCATATGCCCGAGTTGTGGTGGGCAGCGATTTAAAGACGAAGTCTTGGAGGTGACCTATCAAAACAAGAATATCGCACAGGTTCTAAAAATGACAGGAAAAGAGGCTATGGAGTTTTTTAAAAGTATTTCTAAAGTAGAACGAAAACTAAAAGTGTTATGTGAAATTGGGTTGGGTTATTCTGCCGCTGGGCAGTATGCTCAACACGTTGTCTGGAGGGGAGTGCCAGAGGCTTCGTTTGGCAAAGGAATTTGATTAAAAAAAACGAGGGCATATCCTCTATGTATTTGATGAACCTACGACAGGCCTACACCCTCAGGACGTCAGGGCGATTATGCGGATGTTTGGAAGGCTAGTGGATTCGGGCAACAGCCTGATTATTATCGAGCACAATATGAGCGTGATATCGCAGGCAGATTATATCATAGATCTTGGGCCTCAAGGCGGCGAAAAGGGCGGTAATCTGCTGTATGAAGGGCCTCTGCCGGGGCTTTTGGATGTAATGGGTTCTGCAACGGGGGGCTGTCTGAAGGCTTATATTGATCCATCATGGAAAGGATGAGAAATTAATGATGAAAATAGAAGACTTGATTAAAATCGCAGAAAATTTTACAGAGCAGCATCCGGTTCTTCCGGAGAGCAATTTAAAAGATTTGGGAATCAACTCGATCAAGTGCATTGAAATGCTGGTGGAGATTGAAGATTTATATGGGGTTGAGTTCCCAGAAGATGAAGTGAAGGAAGAGCTGTTTGTCAATGTACAGAATATATTCAATACATTAACACGCATTGCACAAAGCTAATTTGCCGGAGGACCAGAGTGAATAAACAACTTCAGCTTACACCGTGCCCGGAAATTTATTTCAAGGATTGCTTTCAGAATATTATTTTTACTATTCTACATACGCATTCCTGCGGCCTTCCAGGCCTGTTTTATAAGGACACGTTTACTTTTGAGTACTTGCGTACACAAGGGCTTTTATGCAACCGCGACAGGGAGAGTATCAGCTGCATGCACTGCTGGGCACATATGGCGTTGAGCTGCGCGAGCTGCTTTATCAGCGTGAAGAACTGACGGCATTGATCACGAAGGCGATCCAGCAGGATTATTACGTGATTCTGGATACGAATGATCTTGAAAACGTTCATAAACCAGATGCCAATGAGGTGCGGGCGCAATCGCAGTATCATTTTATTCTGATCATAGGCGTTGACACGCAAGGCCGGCAGATGATCGTTTATGACAGTAAATTCCGCAACACACTAAATTACGGAATTTTTTCCGCTGGATTATGACGAGTTGCTTCAAAGCACCGCCGGAAAATATGCGCTTAATCGCATTCATCTTGTAGGGCTCCAGCATCTTACCGCAGCGAATCCGGAACCTAAATCGGGGTGGAGCAGGAAATGGATATGCCATTCGATTAAACAGTTAGAGCTTTATCAGGCATATAGAGAAGAAAATCCATTGACCAGGCTGGATCAGATCAAAAACCAGAGTGAATTGTTAAACGATATCATCAATCGGAAAAGGTTGCAGTGCTATTTTATTGAACATTATTGGCAGGATTCGGAACTTTCCTGCCGGCTTGAGGAGATATATCAAGCGTTTTATTCGCTCCGCGTCATTTATCAAAAGGCTTTGGTTCGTAGAAAATGGTGTGAAAAGGATCAGATTGCTGCCGGAGCATATTGGCAACGGATTGTAACGATGGAGCGGCTTGCAGCAGGCGTCTGCCATCACAATAATAAAAAGGTGGGTTTTCAAAATGACAGATATAGAAAACACAGTGCTAGGTATTGTTCAGGATACAGCAGACTATCTGGACGAGCCTGTGCTTCTCTCCAGCCGTTTTATGGATATTGGTATTAATTCGGTATTGTTTATTAAAATTATTGTTAACGTTGAGGATACGTATGATCTGGAGATCTCAGAGGTAGAAATTGTGCGCTTGCTAGAAGAAAATGTGAGCAGCCTTGCTCAATATATTCAGAAAGAGGTTGCGCAAAAATGAAAGCATTTGTGTACTGCGCAGTTGGTGACGTCCGGTTTAAGAGGGAGAGCATGTACTCCATTGCCACGCTGCATCCCTATTTAGAACACAGCCTTGGGGAGTATCGGATTTTGGTGGTGACGGATGATCCGGGTGTGTACGCTCCTGTTTCTTCCTACCCTGAGCTTATTTTACTGCCGATAAGCAGCCAGACGGTTGATGATTGGACGTTACAGGGCGTTTACATGCCAAGGGCAAAAATTGAATGCCTGGATACTGCTTTGAGCAATTTCATTGTGATCTGATTTTTCTGGATACAGATACCTTAGTGCTGGCGGATCCGACCGGGCTTTTTGATGCCTTGAGGGAGTGCTATCTGCTTCATTCGCCCTGTACCAGTGTTCAGAAAGGATTGGATGTCGTCCGCGATGTGCCTGCTGGGTTGATTACAGCGGAATCTCTTGTGCGGCTGAATTTTTATAAAAACATTTGGGAAAAAGGTTTTATTTTTCGTGGCCGGTATCCGATATCGAAGGATTTTATCCCCTACAATTCCGGCGTCATAGGGATGATGATGCATCATACCGCATGCTATCCGAGGTTTTGGAACTGTCGGATTGTATTTTAGATCATTATCAGTACCTTTGTGCAGAAGAATTCGCATTTACTTATTTTATGGACGCTGCCCGTAACATCGTGACGGCGGAGGCTCCAATTTATCACTATCCGGGTGCAAAATACACACGCCATCTTGCTGCACAATTGCTGAACATGCATTTGGGAGAGGATTGGGATAATAGCATTCGTTTTTTTGAATCCTATAAGATTCCACTGCCCTCGGAGCTACAAGTAACGCTTGCAGATGTACCTTCTTTTGTACGATTTATCCAAGTGACCTCCAGTAAGACGCAAAAACCATTGCAAGATATCTCATTTGAGGAAATGCATATTTATATCAATGAGGATAGCCCTTACTTCTCGCGGGAGAACTTGTTGTCCTCCTACAGGCACTATTATAAAAAGGTTCGGGCGCTCCAACAGGTAAAGGAATGGTGAAAAAATGAAAAACGGTTATTATATGTCCGCTTATCTTGCTGCCCATCCATTATCATACCTTGAAAAAACGCCGATCCGGCATGATGAAAATCTGGCGTTATGGTATGTAGAGGGAAATGAAGTTCAGCTCATCAAATATTGGGAACTGGAGAGAATCACAGGCTTCAAACAGCATACCTTGTCCTTTTTTTCAAAATCGGATATGGAGGCCTTTGTAAACGGGCTGCTAAAGTCATATGACCTGACACTGGACGATCTGGTGGAAGTATGGGGAACGCCAGAGCTTGAAAAGGAGCCGGTAAAATATCTCACAGAGATGCAGAAAGACAGCGCAATCCACACCGTTGCGCACTTATATAGCGGTTTGCTTTCTGATACAGAGCTGTTTCATAAAAGCAATATCGTAGCGTTAGCGGTGGATGGAGGACCGGATGGCTATATTTCCAACCGCTATGTAGATATGCCCTTCCTTGGGGCCGTATCCAATCAGGGAATACTGCGGGGGATGAAGGCGATTTCCTCACCGGGAATTCTATGGGAGCTCGCTAAGTCGGATTTGGGGCTCAGAGAGGGCACTCTGATGGCGCTTGCATCAGCCAGCAAAAGCGTTTATTTTATGGATAACCTTCCGGACTATTCCTTTTCTAGGCTACAGAAGATTTTAGATGTCCAGAAGCTTTATCACCGGCTAAAAAAAGAGGTGTTTTCTGTTCACGAGGCAGATGCCGGGACCCGCTTTAATGTCTTTGATCCCGCATTTACACAACAGGAAAATAAAACCAGCATGCTGATGAAAATTATTCAGGAGATCTCCGAACGTACAATGGTAGCAAATATTCAGAGCTTGCTGGAAACATATCCTGTTGATCCGTCAGAGTCCTATTTATCGATTACAGGAGGATATGCGCTGAACTGCCCGACCAACTCTAAGCTCATGAAGGAATTTGGGTTTCGCGGCTTTACGTCCCCGCCCTGTGTAAGTGATTGCGGAATTTCGTATGGGATTGGGCTAATGATGTTTTATCTGCGCAATCCAAATTTTCATTTCAAGCTGCAAAATGCATTTTATGGAGAAACCTCCTGCTTTGATCAGAAGGTCCAAACGGAATTTAATCAATATATTGAAAGCATTGCACCGCTGGATGAGTCTATTTTCGTGCAGGATCTGGAAGAAGGCCCGGTTGGATGGCTTGACGGTGAGGCAGAGATCGGGCCGCGTGCCTTGGGGCACCGCAGTATCCTTGGCGATCCAAGGCAGGAGCGGACAAAGGAGCTACTGAATCAGATCAAGCAAAGAGAATGGTGGCGGCCCGTTGCTCCCATTATCCTGGAAGAGAAGGTCGGAGAGTGGTTTGAGGAGCTACGCCTCACCCTATATGCTGCATACGTTCCGAATCCGTCAGGAAAAGGCTGAGTTGGTGCCGGCGATCTTACATTTGGACCAGAGCGCCCGTGTGCAGACGCTGAACAGAGAGTCAAATGAAAGGCTTTATCGACTGATATCGGCATTCTATCGATCGTCTGGTGTGCCGATGATCTGCAATACCTCTTTGAACGATCGCGGTGAACCGATCGTAAATACAGCATCGGAGTGCCTTCATTTCTGTATATCCAAACAATTGAATACCGTTTATATCAATGGGTTGAGGATTCGGCTGAAAAATCAGTCTGATTATCCGCGAAAAGGGCTTTATCCAAGAAATACCCAGTATTTTGACCAATTTGACGGCGAGGAAAGGAGGCGCTTAGTCGCACAGTATAATCCGGTTGGCTAGATGCCAATCTGCTAAAATATTACTTTGAATTTTACTGTATTTTTAAGGATATTGATTTGCGCAATCCCAAAGATGTGAGGCGGTTTTATAGATTGCTTGCTCTCCTTGATATGGAAAAGACAAATCGGGCAGGGGAGTAGCTGAATGAAAGTCATGATTATTTCGCCAATTCGACAAAATCCGGAGGTGTTAGGCCTTTTTCTGAAAAGCCTCAGCGCACTTGCCATTCAATACCGTAACCAAATTGAGATCGCTTATTATTTCGCAGATGACAATGTCGAGCGTCAATCTACTGCGCTGCTGTATTCCTTCCAAAAAACAATGGTGCAAGCTCCCTACCAATGCGATGTTTTTATCGCGCGGTCGGAATCGGAACATACGGATTGTGTTCATGACTGGACACCACAGAAGATCCTGAAAATGGTACATTTGCGAAACGGGATGATTCAGGCCGTCCGGCCAATGCAATGGGATTTTTTGCTGACGATCGATTCGGATATCATTCTGCATCCGGATTCCCTTCCTGAGATGCTGCTGGAGCAGAAAAGCATCATATCACCGCTTCATTGGACCAACATACGAAAAGGCTACCATCCAATGTATGGTTGTATGATATTTGGGATTTTGCTTATAGAGAATATTTTGGAGAGCATGTCAGCAGGGTGAAAAAGCTTTACAGGATGAATTTGTTTTTTGAAAAGCTTGCCGTACCCGGCGTATATCAAGTAGGTGGCGCATGCGGATGCTGCTGTATCAGCCGGGATTGCATTGAAAAGGGGCTCGATTACAGTGTGATTCCGAGTACGACGATTATCAGTGAGGACTATAATTTTTGTTTGCGCGCATCGGTGCTTGGGCTGGATATATATGTAGATACGCGCCACCCCGCATTTCATCTTTACGAGCCGGAGCAAATGGCCGGTGCAGTAGACTTTTATAAGAATGGTACGGTGATACGATATGAAAAATGGATATTATCTGTCTGTTTATTCTGAAGTGGACCCAGTTGCAAATATGCTTCAGATTTCACAGCGGCACGACCATAATATGGCTTTGTGGTATAAGGAAGCCAAACGGGTAACGCTGCTGCGCCATTGGGAATTAGAGCGCTTTACAGGCTTTAAACAGCATTCTATTGCTTTTTTCAGCCGGGATGATTACTTGGGCTTTATTCAGAAAAGGCTTGCGGAATATGGGCTGTCACTGGTTGATATCGTCGAGATCTTTGGAGACCCCTGTCCGAGTGAGCGATCAGCATGTTTGGCCGCCGTACATCAGTATCCGGATATTTCTAACCATGCGATTTTTCATTTGTACGCCTCTCTTTTATCGGATACCAAACTGTTTCACAACGAAACGGTAGTAGCTCTGGCCATGGATGGAGCTCCTGACATCGTGCTGGACGGCAGCTCCAGAGATAAGAAATATTATTGCGGTGCTGTATCTATCCGTGGAAATATAGAGGTGTTTCCAGTTGCTTCTCCCGGTATGTACTGGACGGCGGCAACCCGCATTTTCCACTTGCGGGAGGGGACGCTTATGGCGTTGGCCTCCGCCTCTGAGTCTGTAACACTGGAAAACGACTTTTTTGTCGACAAGATTTATGACCGCAAAAGCAGCGAAAAAGTTTTTTTGCAAATTCAGAAGCTGGCGGATCGGATTATGGCTTACAGCGCGGAGGATGCCGGCATTAAATTTAGCGGTTTTGATCCGAGGTTTTCGGAGGAAGAAAACAAGATCAGCATGGTCATGAAGCTCATTCAAACATTTTCAATCCATGTTGTTGAGGAGGAAATAGACGCCATCTTGCAGAAGTATGGGTTGCGTGGGCAGGAATGTGTTCTTTCGTTAGGCGGTGGCTATGCTCTTAATTGTCCGACAAACACCTATTTGATGCAAAAATATCAGTTCAAGAATTTTCTGTCGGTTCCCTGCGTCAGCGATTCTGGGCTTTCTGTTGGAATTGGGCTTTATTCTTTTTATCGGGACGATCCATCTTTTGAATTTCAATTTGAAAACGCGTTTTATGGAAATGCGTATCCCGCGGCAAATATCCTGTGCGGTGAAAGGATAAGGTCGTTTATTGATTCGGTTTCCGATCAGGGCGATCCCGTGCAGGATTTGATGGATGGTCCGATCGTGTGGTATGACGGGCAGTCAGAATCAGGGCCGAGAGCATTGGGGCACCGCAGTATCATTGCAGACCCAGATCCATCAGGAATAAAGATCTCATTAACCTCTATAAGCAGCGTCAATGGTGGCGACCGGTTGCACCGATCATACTAGAGGATTTCTTGGAGGAATGGTTTGAAAATGCATATCCATCCCCCTATATGCTGAATAATTTTGTGATACGCCAAGAGAAAAAAGAGTTGGTGCCTGCAATCCTTCATTTAGATTTGACCGCCCGCGTGCAGACGATCAATCAGGAAAGTGACGAAGCACTCTATCATGTAATCCAGAATTTTTTATGAAAGGACTGGTATACCAATCGTTTGTAATACATCGCTCAATGATAGGGCGAGCCGATCATAGAACAGTAGAGCAGGCATTTAATTTTGCCTTACGAAAAAAAATTGAGGTAGTTTATGTGGATGGCCTGCGTGTTAAACTAAAAAATCATTTGGCTTATGAGTTAACAGAGCCTCTCACGAGGGATGAGTCAGAGTTTTCGCATTATACAGGGTCCGAGAAGCTGATGGAGCAATATAATCCATTCCATTTGAACCACACTGAATATTATCTGTATAAATTTTATGATTTTATGTCCGGCTACGACATTCGAAAAGAAACGGATGCGCGTAAGATTAAACGTATGTGTAAAAAAATCACGACCTAATGCCGCTGAAAAAGCTGGTAGTCGATTTTCTGAAATCCTCTGAAAAACAGATGAATATTTGATTTGGCATATCACCCATAGGGGGTTGTATGCTTCCCCACACTTATGCAGGCTTGTGAATTCACTCTATTTTCCAAAATAAAATAAATGAAAAGGATGCAGAGTTATGCAGCTACCGATGAACCGTCATCCCGATGTTGCCGTTTACAACATTACGGCATTCTATCTTGGGATTATAAAAGCATATGGTTATTCAATAGATGGTTTGGTTTATAATCATTATCTAATTCCAGCTATTGGGCTGAGATTCTGAACTATTATAAAGCTTACTATGTAAAAAAGCATTGTTTTCGTTGTAAAAAAATAGAATTGATGCCGGAAACAGCGGTAGAAGTAATGAAAGCGGCATTGGATCAAAATTGCTATTTGATGCTTATGGTAAATGAACGCTATATTCCTGACCGCGAAGTATACGGCTGTTTTGACCGCAATCATGATATCATGGTGTATGGCTACGACGACGAAAAGCAGGTTTTTCATACAGCTTCCTTTATTTTTCGAAATAGCCAACGGAATTTTGATCTTCAGGAAGTTTCCTATCACGATTTTGCCAGGGCAATTGACGTCCCACCTTCTTCCTGAGAAAAGGGGAGATGAATTTTGCAAGCCTTTTTCTGCCGCACAGGGCGCAGGAGCCAGTCCGTATGGGGAAAATACGAAAACAGGTCAGGCATTGCTTGCGCCTGAGCAAAAGCAAACGACAAGGCTGCTTCGTCCAGATGGGGGAGCTTATCAAGAGCGGCAACTATACTGAAATTGATGTCAATTCCTTCTATTTCGTCAAGGAGCGGGCCAATCTTTTGATGAAGCTATTTCAGGCGCTCTGCCCAGGCGATAAAATTGTGGAGGAATATGCAGAGGTTTGCGAGCTCGCACAGCGATTAATGATGCTTGCGGTCAAGGAAAATATCAGAAGCAGCCCGGCAAATAAAGAGAGAATGTTTCATTACCTTGTCAAAATTGAGGAGCTTGAACGGGATGTACTCAAAAAATTTCTCCATATGAGTTGGAAATTGCGACCAAAAGGTCCCATTCTTGTGGAACAGCACATCAAACAAGATTGATAATCTCTTATAAAGCATTGCTCCCTCTGAAAAAAGATTTGAGACACGTGACAAAACTTTTGCAAATCTCCATGTATAAAGTGTATGCTGGACAGGTCATTCCTGTTCAGCATACAATAAAAGTAGGAAAGCGTGTGAAATCCGCTTTCCTATCTGAAATTAACTGGTCGCGCTTTGCAGTGCCTTGGCGGTCTGATCAAGCTTTGCCGTCGTTTTTACCTGCTTGGCCCGGAAAAACCCAATGCAACACGGCACTCTGTTTCGTCGGTGCTTTCCATTTCCGCAATGCATTTAAATTCGCCGGCACCTGTTGAAAAAATTTAAAATTTTTTTCGAATAACAGTTTTTTGTGAAAATAAG
>ENA-OQCX01000124-OQCX01000124.1-human-gut-metagenome-genome-assembly--contig:-NODE-124-length-39703-cov-3.232186_pt1 | contig 39703 bp, 43 predicted proteins | sample MGYA00242762_ERZ504587 | MGnify/ENA primary metagenome ERZ504587 (study PRJEB26092, sample SAMD00036337) | human gut metagenome | host: Homo sapiens | study: EMG produced TPA metagenomics assembly of...
AGTTCTATGATAAGTAAGAAAATAATGTCAATTGTAGCAAGTACTATGGTGTTTGGTCTTATGGTGTGTGCATCAGTGACAGGTGTTAAAGCAGATAATAGTGAAGTTAAAGTTGTCGATGGATCTTATTTAACTTCAGCAGATTCATCAACAGGTTATACGCCGAAGAGTGATGAGCGTGGCGAACATCTGATGGATGGGGAATGTTCAATCACAAAAGCGGGAACAAAACGCATTTATACATACGGTGCAACGACGGCTAATCATACAGTTGATACAGTAGCAGTTATTGTTTATGTGGATCAGTATAGTGAGAAAGATGATGAATGGTATCAAATTGATGCTTTTTCTAAGAAAGTAGAGAATGACTATTATGTTGCAGCATCTAAGTCAATTCAAGTTGACCGGGGATATTATTACAGAGTACATGCAGATCACTTTGTAAGAATGGGAGAAGAACCAATTGAAGAAACTTTCTCTGTAACCAACGGCATCCTAGTCCCATAAGCATCTTTCTCCCACCTCAACGGCAGAAGATGCAGCCCGTGGGCTGGCCTAACAGCCGCTGCGCGGTGGTTCGCTCGGACACTCACAAATTAGATTCTAATAGATAAAAGTGAGAGCCTTGTTCCTTGATACACCACAATTAAATAAATGAGCACATAATCACCAAAAGCGGCTGTTAATCAGTCCATGGACTAGTAGGCAGAAGGGAAGGATTGAATCAAGAGTAGCGATCCTTCCCTATTAATTTGCTATTTTTTAACTATTTTCCTGTTGCTTCTTTCAGTGCCTGAGCAAGCTGATCCGGACAGGAAGTTTTCTTGAATCCACACTGGATTCCTTCCAGGCGTGAGATGGCCTCATTTACATCCATTCCTTCAACCAGGTGGGAAATTCCCTGCAGGTTACCGTTACATCCGCCAACGAAGGAAACATTATGAATCTTGTTATCTTCAATATCAAAGTGAATGCTCTGGGAACAGACACCTTTTGTTCTATAATCCATATCTAGATATCCTTTCTTTTTAAATTTTAGATCTTTAGTTACCTTTTGAATTATAGCAAATCAAATATAAAAAACAATTTTTCTTTTCACATCTTTCATCATGATTTTCCTCAATACGACAATTTTGATTTTTGCTGTAGAAATCTGTAGAACGATTTATGCGGACAGAATATAAAATCAGGTTTATAATATCTACAAACGTAACGAAGGGGAGTCCCGAACAGTTACGCAATATTTTTAAAACCAGGAGGGGTTGCTATGTTAAGAGAACTGGCAGTGAACACAAGAGTCATCTATTATCTGATGGCACTTCTGGGCATAATCGGAGTGCTGGCGAAAGCAGTGAATCAGCAGACATTGAATCAAATGCTGAAGGCGGCAGGGAATATGTCCAAGAGTACACACCGACTGATAAAACTCGTAAGAGCAAAATACGAACATGCATGTATGGTACATGACAGTGTAGAGAATACGAATGCATTTGTGGAGAAATATATTTATGAATATAGAGGATTTTTGTTTGGGATTCATACCTGGAGACAGATGGAATTGTTGACGGTGTGGTTTGTTGGAATTCTTGCAGCTCTTGGTGCATTCGAATGTTATATTACTTATGGATTTTCAGGTGCGGCGTATCAATATATAGAAACAGGATTAGCAGAGATGGTACTTCTTTTTGTTATCAGTCATCTTTCAGACGAACAGTACAAGCTTAATGCTGTCAGGATGTATATGGTGGATTATCTTGAGAATAATTGTGCATTTCACATAAAGAGACAGCGGACGACGGATAAAGAAGAATTGAATGTGATTGCTGCGGAGAATACCGGAAAGCAGGAGTGGGAAGAAAAGAAAGGGGAAAGAGAGATACACAGAGAAGACGACGTACAGATTGGAAAATAAAACGAAAGCAGAGAGGACGGAGTTGCCGATCAATATCGAGGGGGAACCAAGAACGGTAGAGCCGGCAAGGAATCCGTCAGGAAATTCAGAGAGAGAATTAGATAGAGATTCAGGAAGAAATGCAGAAAGAGAAGCGGCGATTCGTCAGATATTGGAAGAATTTTTAACATAACGAAAACTAAAATTTCTTGAGCAGCATTTGTAAATAAGGTATAATAAAAAGCAGTTGGTAGCCGCCGGTCATGGAATATCAGGAATGGCGGCAGGGAAAGAAGAACCAACTGCTTTTTTAGGGCTTATAAACAAGAAAAGAAAGTAACTGATTAAGACAGGTACAAAGAGTAATAGGAGGAGTTGCCATGTTAAGAATAGGAATGCTGACCAGTGGTGGAGACTGCCAGGCGCTTAACGCAGCAATGCGCGGTGTTGTAAAAGGAATTTGCAACAAGCGCAAAGATGTAGAAATCTATGGATTTAAAGATGGATACAAAGGTCTGATCTATTCGGATTTCAATATGTTGACATCAAGGGATTTCTCGGGAATCCTGACACAGGGTGGAACAATTCTTGGTACATCCCGTCAGCCGTTCAAACTGATGCGTGTGCCGGACAAGGATGGAATAGACAAGGTGGAGGCAATGAAACACACATATCATAAGCTTCATCTGGATTGTCTTGTTGTTCTTGGAGGAAATGGAACTCATAAGACAGCAAATCTTCTTCGTGAGGAAGGACTTAATGTAGTGACACTGCCGAAGACGATCGATAACGATCTGTGGGGAACAGACATGACATTTGGATTCCAGAGTGCAGTTGATATCGCAACAGATACGATTGACAGAATCCATACAACAGCAACTTCCCACAGCCGTGTATTTATTATCGAGGTTATGGGTCACAAAGTTGGTCATGTAACTCTGCATGCCGGAATTGCAGGCGGAGCAGACGTAATTCTTCTTCCGGAGATCCCATATGATATTAAAGCAATCAAGAATGTGATCGACAAACGTACACAGGCAGGTAAGAGATTTACAATTCTTGCTGTTGCAGAGGGTGCGATTTCCAAAGAAGATGCAAAACTGAAAAAGAAAGAGTACAAAGAGAAGCTGGCGAACAGAAAATATCCTTCTATTGCTTACGAACTGGCAGAACAGATTGGAAAAGAGACAGACAAGGAAGTTCGTATCACAGTTCCCGGACACACACAGAGAGGTGGCACACCTTGTTCTTATGACCGTGTATTTGCAACAAGAGTCGGAGCGAAGGCAGCAGAATTGATCCTGAATGAAGAATACGGATATATGGTAGCTATGAGAAATGGTGAGACAGTGAAAGTTCCGTTGGAAGAGGTTGCAGGAAAGCTGAAATATGTTGATCCGAACTGTGGTCTGATCAAAGAAGCGAGAACAATCGGTATCAGCTTCGGAGACGAGGTGTAATTCATGTCATATACGGCGCTATACAGAAAGTTCCGTCCTTCTGAATTCGAAGATGTAAAAGGACAGGATCATATTGTTACAACGCTTCAGAACCAGATTAAGGCGAACAGGATCGGACATGCGTATCTGTTTTGCGGAACGCGAGGAACCGGTAAGACAACGGTTGCGAAAATATTTGCGAAGGCAGTAAACTGTGAGCACCCGGTAAATGGAAGTCCATGCGGAGAGTGTGAGATGTGTAAATCTATCGCTGCCGGTACTTCAATGAATGTGATCGAGATCGATGCTGCATCGAACAATGGTGTTGATAATATCCGTGAGATCCGGGAGGAAGTGACTTATCGACCGACAGAAGGTAAGTATAAAGTATACATTATCGACGAGGTGCATATGCTTTCCATCGGAGCATTTAACGCATTGCTTAAGACACTTGAGGAGCCGCCGGAGTATGTTATTTTTATTCTGGCGACGACAGAAGTGCATAAAATCCCAATTACGATTCTTTCCAGATGTCAGCACTATGATTTTAAGAGAATCAGCATTGAGACAATTACAGACCGCATGCGTGATCTGATGCAGACAGAACAGGTAGAAGTGGAAGAAAAAGCACTTCGCTATATCGCAAAGGCGGCAGACGGGTCTATGCGTGATGCACTCAGTCTGCTGGATCAGTGTATTGCATTTTATCTGGGACAGAAGCTGACGTATGATCATGTGCTTGAAGTACTTGGTGCGGTGGATACGGATGTGTTCAGCCGCCTGCTTCGAAAAGTATTGGAAAGAGATGTTGCCGGAGTTCTTGATATCGTGGAAGATCTGGTTATGCAGGGGCGTGAACTGACCCAGCTGGCCGCAGATTTTACATGGTATCTGAGAAATTTGCTTTTGGTTAAAACTTCTGATAATATAGAGGACGTGCTGGATGTGTCTACGGAAAATATGCTGCAGCTCAAGGAAGAATCAAAGATGATTGAACTTGATATGCTGTTGCGTTATATCCGTATATTCTCAGAACTTTCCGGTCAGTTGAAGTATGCGACGCAGAAGAGAGTGCTTCTGGAAGTTGCACTGATCAAGCTTTGTACTCCGGCGATGGAGACTGGTCAGGATGCACTTCTGGACAGGATTCGTGCGGTAGAAGACAAAGTAGAGAAAGGACTTGCTGCAGCCGCAGATATGCCGCAGCGAGTTGTTTACGTGAATGGAGATGATGCGTCATCATCCGGATCAGGCGTTGCGGGAAGCAGGAAGGCGAAACCGGAGCTGCCGAATGCAATTCCGGAGGATGTGCAGGAAGTGGTGAAGAATTTCCGTTCTATCGCAGATGAAGCGTCAGGTATGATCAGAGGCTTTCTTAAAAAAGCAAGACTGAGTCTTGGTGGTGACAATCGCTTGCTGATTGTACTGCCAGATGCTATGTCGGCAGATATGGTTGGCAGAGAAGATCATGTGCAGGAACTTGAACAGCTCATTGAAGAGAAGATTGGAAAGAAGTCGAGTAGATGTCCGCCATGTAGAAGAGGGCAGACACTTTGAGGATACATTTGTGGACATAGAACAGAAAATAAATATGGAAATAACAGTGGAGGATTAGACATGGCAAAGCGTGGAGGATTTCCAGGCGGCGGAATGCCGGGAAATATGGCGAATCTGATGAAGCAGGCACAGAAGATGCAGCGTCAGATGGAAGAGCAGCAGAAAGAACTTGAGACAAAAGAGTTCACAGCAGCTGCAGGTGGCGGAGCAGTAGAAGTAACTGTATCCGGCAAAAGAGAAGTAACAAAAGTAAAACTTGCAGAAGAAGTTGTAGATCCGGATGACATTGAGATGCTGGAAGACCTGATTGTAGCAGCGACAAATGAAGCACTGCGTCAGGTTGAGCAGGAGACAAATGCAGCAGTATCTAAGATGACAGGCGGATTTGGCGGTCTTGGAGGCGGAATGTTCTAATGGATTACTACAGTAATCAGATCAGCCGTCTGATCGAGGAGTTCTCGAGACTTCCGGGAATCGGGAATAAATCAGCACAAAGACTTGCATTTCATGTGATCAATATGCCGGTAGAACAGGTAGAAGGACTTGCGAATGCAATCGTAGATGCCCGCAAGAATGTCCGTTACTGTAAGGAGTGCTGTACGTTGACGGATAAGGATATCTGCCCAATCTGCAGCAATCCGGACAGAGATCATAAGACAATCATGGTAGTGGAGACACCGCGTGATCTGGCAGCGTATGAGAAGACCGGAAAGTACAACGGAGTCTATCATGTACTTCATGGAGCAATTTCTCCAATGCTTGGAATCGGTCCCGGGATATCCGTCTGAAAGATTGATGGAGCGTCTGCAGGGAGATGTGGATGAAGTGATCATTGCGACGAATTCCAGTCTGGAAGGCGAGACAACAGCAATGTATATCAGTAAACTTATCAAACCGGTCGGAATCAAGGTGAGCAGGATTGCCAGTGGTGTTCCGGTTGGTGGTGATCTGGAATACATTGATGAGGTAACACTGCTCCGGGCATTGGAAGGAAGAACAGAATTGTAAAAGCATTTGAGACACCGGCAGGAGGGACTGGCTATGGCGAAGAAAAAAGTTACATCTTCAGATGTGGCAAAGCGCGCGGGAGTTTCACAGGCAACGGTCTCGATGGTACTCAATAAGAAGTATAACGTCTCTTTTTCAAAAGAAGTAATCCAGAAAGTGGAGGCAGCGGCGGGAGAACTGGGGTATGAACTTCCGAAACGCAGAACACAGCGTGGAGAGCGACGAGAAAAACTGCTCGTTGTCATCAGCCCGAACCTGACAAACCCATACTATGTAATGCTTTTGCAAGGAATTGAATCAAGGGCAACAGAGCAGGGGTTCGGAATCTTTGTCTGTAATACACAGAGAGATTTAAAATTGGAAGAGCGTTATCTGAAAATGATCTCGACTCTGAATGCACAGGGAATTATCTATATGTGCAATCCGGGGAAATGCTTTCTCGGACAGCTCAAAGAAATGTCTGAAAGGATTCCGGTTGTTGTGATCAATAATCAGGAGAAGCATTTGGATGTAGATGCAGTGGAGTTGGACAATACAAAGCTTGGAAGATTAATGGGCAGACATCTTCTGGAACTGGGGCATCAGCATGTGGCATACATTACACCGCCATTAACTGCGAGACAGAAGCAGAGATTCCGCCGGGTGGAAGGTTTTCTGGATGAATTCAGGAAAGCCGGATATGGCGATCAGGTGATTGTAAAAGAAGCAGATGAAGAATTTGACCGGAATGTTCCGGGAATCGATTCAGAGTACCGCATCGGATATGATCTGACAAAAGAACTGCTCCGGACAGAAAAAGATCTCACTGCAATCGTGGGGCTGAATGATATGATCGCATTTGGGATTATGGATGCACTCCAGGATATGAAGTATAAAGTTCCCGGAGATGTCTCGGTTATGGGATGTGATAATACTTTATTTTCCAAAGTTAAGAAAGTGTCACTTACAACGATCGAGCATTTGTGGTTCACAAAGGAATGGATGCCTGTGATATCATCATGAAAAAGATCAGTTCAAGGGACTGGAAGTATACGGAATTTGAACCGGTCAGTATTTATCATGTGGAATATGAGCCACAGATCGTGGTTCGTGGAACAACGTCTTATGCAAAGACAAAATAGTTGATGTATAGACGCTGGATTATTTAAAATTAATAAAAAATAATAAAATTATTACTAATAAAAATAACAAAAACAAACGATTCTGATTTTAGAAAATGTTGATAAAGCCTTTAAAATAAAGATTTTTATACAGAATAAAAACGATTGATATTAACTAATATTAATAAAAACGGTTAATATGTCGGATTATTAAGTGAAAAATGACTATTAATAATTTTTCAGACAGTTGACCTCAGGTTTTGGAAGCTATATAATCAGCTCATAAACAAACGAATTACTGCTGGAAAAACAGTGAGTTGTATCAGTGGTAAGAGGAAGATTCATGTATAGGAGGACTTAAAAATGAAATTTTTTATCGACACGGCTAATGTAGAGGATATCAAGAAAGCAAATGACATGGGAGTGATCTGCGGAGTTACAACAAACCCGTCTCTGATCGCAAAAGAAGGACGTGTTTTTGAAGAAGTTATCGCTGAGATCGCATCTATCGTAGACGGACCGATCAGTGGAGAGGTTAAGGCTACAACAACAGATGCAGAAGGCATGATCGCAGAAGGACGTGAGATTGCAAAGATCCATCCGAACATGGTAGTTAAGATCCCTATGACAGTAGAAGGCCTGAAGGCTGTTAAAGTTCTTACAGCAGAGGGAATCAAGACAAATGTAACTCTGATCTTCACAGCAAACCAGGCACTTCTTGCAGCAAGAGCAGGAGCTACTTATGTTTCTCCGTTCCTTGGACGTCTGGATGACATTTCTACAATGGGAGTTGACCTTATTGCAGAGATCGTAGAGATGTTCGAAGTAGCAGGAATTGAGACAGAGATTATTGCAGCAAGTGTACGTAACCCGATCCATGTAACAGAATGTGCACTGGCAGGAGCAGATATTGCAACAGTACCTTACAAGGTAATCGAGCAGATGACACATCACCCACTGACAGATGTAGGTATCGAGAAGTTTAAAAAGGATTATATTGCTGTTTTTGGTGAGTAATCCGGGAAATAACGTTAAGACTGAAAACGGAATCAGAATGGAAATTAAAAAGGAGATATCATGAACAAGTTAGAGCTTATGAAAACTGCGAATGAGATCCGGAAAGGGATTGTAACAGCACTGCATAGCGCAAAGGCCGGACATCCTGGTGGATCTCTCTCAGCAACAGAGATTTTTACATACCTTTATTTTGAAGAGATGAACGTAGACCCGAAAGATCCAAAGAAAGCGGATCGCGATCGTTTCGTTCTTTCTAAAGGACACACAGCTCCGGGATTATATTCTACACTTGCGCAGAAAGGATTCTTCCCGAAGGAAGATCTCGTGACACTTCGTCATACAGGATCTTATCTGCAGGGACATCCGGACATGAAACACATTCCAGGTGTTGATATGTCTTCAGGATCTCTCGGACAGGGAATTTCAGCAGCTGTAGGTATGGCAATCGCAGGAAAGCTTGACAATGCAGACTACAGAGTATACACACTGCTCGGAGACGGTGAGATTCAGGAAGGTCAGGTATGGGAGGCTTCCATGCTGGCAGCACACAGAAAACTGGATAATCTTGTTGTTATCGTTGATAATAACAATCTTCAGATTGACGGAGAAATTACAGAAGTTAACTCTCCATACCCAATCGATAAGAAGTTTGAGGCATTTAATTTCCATGTAATCAATATTGATGGAAATGACTTTGATCAGATTGATGCTGCATTCAAAGAAGCAAAGACAGTCAAAGGGCAGCCGACAGCTATTATTGCTAAGACAGTAAAAGGAAAAGGTGTATCCTTCATGGAGAACCAGGTAGGCTGGCACGGAAAAGCTCCGAACGATGAAGAGTACAAGATTGCAATGGAAGAATTAGAGAAAGCAGGTGAAGCATTATGTCAGAAGTAAAGAAAATCGCAACAAGAGACAGCTACGGTAATGCTTTGGCTGAACTCGGAACAGAACATGATAACGTTGTAGTACTTGATGCCGATCTGGCAGCAGCTACAAAGACAGGTGTATTCAAGAAAGCGCATCCGGATCGTTTTATCGATTGTGGTATTGCTGAGTCTAATATGATCGGTGTTGCAGCAGGTCTTGCAACAACAGGAAAAGTTCCATTTGCAAGTTCTTTCGCAATGTTCGCAGCAGGACGTGCATTTGAGCAGGTAAGAAACTCTGTTGGTTACCCACACCTGAATGTAAAGATTGGTGCAACACATGCCGGAATCTCAGTAGGAGAAGATGGTGCAACACATCAGTGTAACGAGGATATCGCTCTTATGCGTACAATTCCTGGTATGGTTGTAATCAACCCGGCTGATGATGTAGAGGCAAGAGCAGCTGTACGTGCTGCTTATGAGCATCAGGGACCGGTTTACATGAGATTCGGACGTCTTGCAGTGCCGGTGATCAATGACAGACCGGACTACAAGTTTGAGCTTGGAAAAGGTGTTGTGTTAAGAGAAGGAAAAGACCTGACGATCATCGCAACAGGACTTCCTGTAAGTAACTGTCTGGAAGCAGCTGAGAAGCTTGCAGCAGATGGAATTGATGCGAAAGTGATCAACATTCATACGATCAAACCTCTCGATGAGGAACTTGTTGTAGCAGCTGCAAAAGAGACAGGAAAAGTTGTTACAGTTGAAGAGCATTCCGTTATCGGCGGACTTGGAAGTGCTGTATGTGATGTACTTTCAGAGAAAGCTCCGACACAGGTTATGAAGATCGGTGTGAATGATACATTCGGTGAGTCTGGTCCGGCACTTGAGCTTCTGAAGAAGTATGGTCTTGATACAGACAGCATCTACGAGAAGATCAAAGCATTTGCAAAATAACCAGTTACATAATTAACAAAAAGAACGCTTCGCGCTTTCTGTTTACAGAATATCTGCAATCAGAGAGTACCGGAGCGTTTTTTTATGTTTGGAGATATTAAGAAAATGTTGTGCACGAAAAGTAATATTTGTCGAACTTACCTGACACTAATTGATAAAATCTCCCGATTTCCTTGTGCTATGTTAAGGGCAATCCCCGGGAAATTAAATAAAAGTGATAGAAAGGTGAGTATAAAATGGAGAGACAGATTCCAAAAAATGTGCGTCAGATAGGAAATGTGAGTGATAGTCCAAAAATCTATGTGGAAGATTATGTAGATACTTTTTTTCTTCAGTTAAGTGAAAAAAGCGAGAAAGAAAAACAACCAGAAGGAGCCTTTCTGATTGGTGAAATGCAAAAGCAGGACAATGAAGAATATATTTATATTTATGGTGCGATAAAAATAAAAGAGTTAAAAAAGGAGGGCGGTGAATACCTGATCAATGACAAGATATGGAAATGTGGTTGCGAAGAATGCAGCCAGTATTTTGAAGAAGGAGAAATCATAGGCTGGTTTGTGACAGAGCATGATTTACAGCTGGCTCCGGGTTCTATCAACGTAAAGCTGCATAAAAAATTATTTCCAAAGAAAAATACCGTCCTTGTTATGAAAGATTCGTCAAACCAGGAAGATGTATTTTTTGTACATAAGCTGGGAGATCTGATGGAAATTGGAGGACATTATACTTATTACGAGAAGAATCCGTGCATGCAGAATTATATGATTGCAAGTCGAAAAAAAAAATGGGACGGTTCAGACAGAATCTGTGGAAGATACGGCTGCACAAAGCTTTCGTTCTCTGGTACGTGAACGGGGCGGTCAGAAAAGAGAAAGAAGGACAGGCAGTCTGATGTATGGGATCAGTACATGTCTTGTACTGGTTCTGATCGTGATGGGCGTTTCTATGATGAATAATTTCAGTAAAATGAAATCCCTACAGAATAAGATAAATGTGGTTGCCGAGGGGGAAAAGCAAACATCCTCACCTGATGTGAAAGAGACGAGTGGAGCAGCAACTACTATGGATAAAAATCAGGAAGCAGCAGATACAGAAAAGGAATCCAAAGAGATAACGGAAGAAAATGAAGGGGAAGAACAGACGGAAGATAAGAATACAGAAAGTGTTCCGGTTTCCGGGACTGCCGTTGCAGCAGATGAAAATGATGATATTTATGTGGTGGAAAAAGGAGATACCCTTGCAATTATCAGTAAAAAATGTATGGAGATGTTAGTCATGTAGATGCGATCAGCCGGATGAATGGATTGCAGAATGGGAACCTGATCTATATTGGACAAAAATTGATATTGCCATAAATCCGTGTTATACTGTGAAAGACAAGTGAAAGCTAAAAGTGTATCAACAGAAAAAGGTGCACTGGACAAACGATAAGGGGAGCAATATGGCGCGAAAGAAAATGTCGAATTTACAGGTGGTAAAAACGCAGGATGATAGAAAAGCGCTGAGACAAAGGGAAAGAAGGATCAAACGCCGGAGAAGAAAAGAACTTCTTACCTATATCATCCTGATTGCGATGGCAATCTGCGGAACATACCTCCTTTTAGATAGTAAGACTTATGGCACAGTCCGCAAGGCAGACAGTTACGCGAAAGACCTTTCGGACAGGAATAATTACGTTCAGTTTGCAGATGGAATTGTGCGTTATAATCATGACGGTGTGGTATTTCTAAACAAGAAGAATGAGGAAAAGTGGATTCAGCCAACACAGCTTCAGACACCGGTGATTGTTGTGAAAGACGATGTGTTTGCGGTTGCTGACAGCGGAGGCAACAGTATTCTCGTATTTACAAAAAATGGGTTGAAAGGTGAGATTCAGACGACATTACCGATTGAGAGAATCGCAGTATCGAATCAGGGAATTGTCAGTGCAATTTTGAAAGATGAGACTTCACCGAAGATCATATCCTATGATGCGGCAGGAAATATTCTGGTAGAGCAGCAGATTACGATTGGAAATACAGGATATCCGATCGCATTGGATTTGTCTGATGATGGAAAGGTTCTGGCAGTTTCTTATCTTTATACCAAAGGAACACAGGTGCAGAGCAGGATCGGATATTATAATTTTGATGCTGCCGGCAAAGAGAAGGCAGATAACAAAGTGACAGCAGATACTTATGAAGATATGCTGATCGGCGAGATTTTCTTTATGGGAAATGACAGATCTGTTGCAGTTGGAGATAATGGATTTGAGATTTATACAGGAAAAGATACTCCAAAGCAGATAAAAGAAGTGAAAGTGAATCAAGAGATAAAAAGTGTTTTCCATTCGGATTCTTATTTTGGATTTGTCCTGCTTAATCAGGAGAAGTCAGGGTATGAGTTGAGAATGTATAATCAATCAGGAGATACTGTGTTCAGTAGAGAAATACAGGGAGATTATAGTCATGTAAAGATGGATGGAGACAATATCATTCTGTATGATGGAAGTAAGTGCTGTATTTATACAACGACAGGAATCCTGAAGTTTAAGGGAGACCTGGGAGCAGATGCGCAGGAAATCTTTGATGCATTTGGTCTGAACAGATACTATGTGATGAGTGATAATGAACTGCGAATTGTTTATTTGACAAAATAGGAGAGATATATGGAGAATTGGTTGTTACTTGCAGTCGGGATTGTGTTTTTAGTCTGCATGATTGCCGGCTTTGTGAAGGGATTTCTCAGAATTGGTTTATCCCTTCTGTCAACAATATTGACACTGGTACTGGTGTCATTCCTTTCCCCATACGTGTCGGATGCGCTGATGAAGCATACACCGGCGCAGGACGTACTGGAGAAGAAGATAGTGGAAGCATTTATGCCAGAGATTTCAGCAGATGATCTGTTGAAAGCGAATCTCAGTGGAACACCTCTGGAGAATTTAACGGTAGACCAGATTAAATCATTAAGCGAATCTGGATGGGACAAACTGGGGATAACTGCACAGGATATCCTGAAAGTGGTCGGAGATCTTCCAAAAGATACACAGATCCGTGAGATTGAGAATTCAATGTTGCCACAGTTTTTGAAAGATGCATTGCTGGAAAATAATAATACTGCGATTTATGAAGAACTGGATGTTACAACTTTCCCAGAATATGTTGCGGCCTATATTTCACGAATGCTCCTCAATGTTGTGTCATTTCTTGTGACATTTTTGATTGCGATCATTCTTGTAAGCGCATTGATGTATGCAGTGAATATTATTGGTGAACTTCCGTTACTTGGTGCGATCAATCATCTGGCGGGAGGAGTGCTTGGAATTGGTCTGGGAGTTATTATCGTATGGATCGCATTCCTTGTGCTGACTCTGATTTATACGACAGAGATTGGAACAACGTGTTATGCGATGGTTGAGCAGAGCGCGATCTTGACGTTTTTGTACAACCATAATCCGCTGTTGATTTGGTTACTTGGATTCCGGTAGGAAAAATAAAAGAAAAATATTAAAAATAGGGTTGACACTCTCAATAAGCTATGATATCATATAGAAGTTCTGTTGAGGACATACATATGGGGGATTAGCTCAGTTGGGAGAGCGCCTGCCTTGCAAGCAGGAGGTCACGAGTTCGACTCTCGTATTCTCCACTAGGATTACGGATTGTGCATTGCACAGTCCGTTTTTTGTTACATATACAGAGCCAGGCAATTAAAGACAGACTGTGCTACCTCGTGCTTGCACGAAAGTACTACAGTCTGTCTTTAATTATGTGGCGGATACGCCACAGCGATGAAATGCGTAGCATTTTAGAGCTACTGGATAAGGAAAAATCTGACAAGCTGTGTCAGATTTACGCAACAAAAAAACATCCCACAGCGCGAAATCTGTGAGATGTTCTTCATAGCTCCCCCTGTTGGACTTGAACCAACGACACTTCGGTTAACAGCCGAATGCTCTACCGACTGAGCTAAGGAGGAATATTTCCTTGTCTTATCGACGAAAAATATATTATCATACTTAGATGGTCTTTGCAAGAGAAAATTAAAAAAAATGTAAAAAATCTTAAAGAAATCTATTTTTATCTCTTTCAAGTCATAATCAGAAATCCAGCGTCATACATATATTAGACAGGAGGGCAGATATAAAATATATCGACAGTACTTCCTGAAAGGTAACAATTCAATTTAAGACAGGAGAGGGCAAAATGCGAAGAAAGCTGAGAAGACATTTTGCATTTCTGATGGCGGTATTGATGATGCTGTCGTTGATGGGGGTTCAGGTACTGGCAGAAGGTGTACAAGTTGAGGCTGTACAAACTACAGAGGGAACAGATTGTACCGTGCTCCCGGAAGAAACAGATGCGGAAGAGACTTCCCGATCAGAAATGCAGAAACCAGGCGCAAAAGAATCTCCCCCTGAGTCTGGAGTAGTAACAGAGGAAGGGAAAAGTACCGATTCAGAGAAAATTTCAGTTGTTCTTAAAGATGAGATTCTTACAAAAGGTTCTCTGACAGCAGAGGTTAGTGGAACAACAGAATCAGATCAGATTGCTTATCAGTGGCAGGTAAGTGAAAAAGGTCAATGGAAAGACATTGAGGATACAGCGACTGTGGATAGTAGAAAGCAATCCTATGAAGTTGCAAGAGATGGTGCACAGAAGACATTTCGTGTGAAAGTGACAGTAAATGAGGCGGTGACAGTTTATTCTTCCGAATACAAGGTGAATTATTATGACAAGCTTCAGAATGGAAGTTTTGAGACGCCAAAAGTATCTGATGCAGGAACACTGACTTATAAGGATGCATCATTTTATTCAGGAGACAAATGGAACGAATAATTGTACTGGAAGACAACAGCGAAAGGTGCATATTTTGGCGCTGGAAATCAGAAAGATTATTATATCGAGATTGCAGACGGAAGCAGAAGTTATTATGGAAATACGGTTAATGATCCAAAGCCGGTTTATAACATCAGCAGTGCGGCACAGGAAAATCAGTTCGCAGAATTAAACTGTGAGGAACCAGGAGCACTTTATCAGGATGTTTTGACAGAACCGGGGACAGTCCTTCACTGGGGATTGGAACATGCCGGACGCTGGGGAACAGACACGATGGCGGTTATCATCAGCGATACGAAATCAATGAGTTCTGATTGGAATCCGGCAGGATCGGGATTTGATCAGAGTAATCCTGATGTACAGGCTGTATTGTCAGATGAAGCCGGCAAATGGACTTATCACTATGGAGATTATACGGTTCCGGCAGGGCAATATGTTACTCGATTTTATTTTGTGGCAGTAGAGGCAGCAAATGGAAATCTGTCAAATGGAAACCTGCTCGATAACATTTCTTTTGGAAAGGATCTCCCAAACCCACCGGCAAAAACAGGTAATCTGATGATTACAAAACAGGTGGAGGGAATTGCAGCGAGTCAGATTCCGGACGAGTCCTTTACATTTCAAGTAAAACGGGGAGAAGAAGTGATCGAAGAAGTGAAGCTTCCGCAAAATGGTCAGTGGAGTGCATCTCTTCAGGCGATTGAACCTGGGGAATATACAGTGACGGAGATTGCTCAGGAACAGAATAACTACAGGCTGGGGCATACCTTTTATCTCGTGGGACAGGAAGTCAGACAGAGGGATGACAGCACAAATTGATGTAGCGAAGGAGCAGACTGTAACAGTAACATATACGAATCAGTATCAACCTCTTATGGTTGTTCCGACAGGAGTAGAGAACAGGATGTTTCCTACAATCCTGATAGAAACAGCAGGCGTAACAGGAGGCGCGTTTTTTCTGTTTCTTCGAAGAAAGAGGAAAGAAAAAGATTCATGAAATTAAAAGGAGAGATTCATCTTTTTCTGATTCGTCTTGCATTTCTTCTGGTGTTTCTTTGGGTTTTGTTCGGGCTGTTGTTTGGCATTACAACCATGAAAAACAATGACATGTCGCCACGCATCAGTGCGGGAGATCTGCTCTTTTATTATCGACTGGAAAAACCGAAAAGCGGGGATGTGGTGGTTCTTCAGAAAGCAGGAGAGAAATATGTGGGCAGAGTGATCGCAGTCGGCGGCGATACAGTAGAGATTACAGAGGACGAAAAGGTAAAGATCAATGGAAGTAAGATTGTGGAAAATGATATTTTCTATGATACACCGCAATACGAAAGTGACACGGTCTATCCACTGACGCTGAATAGCGGAGAATATTTTATTCTGGGAGATCAACGGGGAAATGCAAAAGACAGCCGGTATTTTGGAGCTGTGAAGGACAAGGAGATAAAAGGCAGAGTAATTACGGTGCTCCGCCGGTCAGATATCTGAAACCCGGAAATCAGAGTAAAAAGTGAGGTAGAGATTATGAATAAGAAAACAGCAGGACGTATTTCAGCAATGGCAATGGCGAGCATGATGATGATGTCAGTTTGTGTGGTAAATGCGGCGGCCGAGGAAAATGAACCGATCACACAGTTGAATCTGAAGAAAACAGTGACAACGGATGGAAATACATACCAGCCAAACACTTCATTTTCGTTTCATGTAGAGAATGGTGAAGCAGCAGAAAATTGGAGAGATAATGTAGTATATGCCGGTGTGACAGGTGGAATCAAGGCCACCCAGACAATCGGATTCCAACCATCAGGAGAAGATACACTGGCAGCAGTTTACAGCAAGAATGCAACATTGGAAATCAATGCAGAGGTATTTGAACATGCCGGTGTTTATCATTATGTTGTGACTGAAGATGCAGGCTCTTATGAAGGAATCGATTATGATACAGCAAGCAGAGATGTTTATCTTTTTGTATATAACGGAGCAGATGGAGCACTTTATGTTGGAAATGTAATTACAGAAAATAACGGTGAAAAAGGTGATCTTGAATTTATCAATGATTATGGTGCAGAAAATGATACAACGCATGATGTGACAATCAAAAAAACGATCACAGGTAATCAGGGAGTTAAAAATAAATCCTTCGAATTCAAGGTTGCGGTGAATGGTGGACAGGGAGAACTCTACAAAGTTGTAGTGAAGAAAAATGCAAATGCACAGGCACTTACAGAATACATCACAAGCAATGAAGCAGAAACTTCTTATCAGATTTCTGATACAGGTTCGATTACAATTTATGGATTGACAGAATCTGATAAATACACGGTAACAGAGACCGAGGCGAATAAAGATGGATATACCACTACGATTGACGGAGAAACAACTGCGACCGGAACAAAGACAGGAACTACAAAAGAAGATGGTACAGTAGTTCAGTATGTGAATGAGAAAGATGCGGCTGTAGTAACAGGCGTCGCAAAGAAATACACACCATACGTACTACTTGTGGGTGCGGCAGGCGCACTTGGATCAGTTTTCTTTCGTAGAAAAAGAGCATGATAAACGAAACGACAGAAGGTCAGGAGGCAGGGGAGCAGAGGGAAGAGCTGTTTTTTAAAGTTATAAAAGCGGGAAATAAGATATTGGAAATTCTGGCAGCGCTCTTTATTATTCTTATGCTTCTTTATGGTGCATATTCATTATGGGATACCTGCCAGATCAACCGACGTGCGTTTATCAGCGGAGAATTAATGAAATATAAACCTGCAGGGAAAATGGATGAAAGTCCGTCCCTGCAGGAACTTCAGAAAATCAATCCGGATGTGTGTGCCTGGCTGACGGTAGACGGAACAAAGATTGATTATCCGGTTGTGCAGGGAGAAACAAATCTGGAATATATCAACCAGGATATTTATGGAGAATTTGCTCTTTCAGGAAGTATTTTTCTGGATAGCAGAAATGACAGAAAATTTATTGACAGTTACAGTTTGTTATATGGTCACCATATGGATAATGGCGCAATGTTTGGGGATGTGATGAATTATAAAGAAAAGGAATATTTTGAATCACACAAAACAGGTACGCTATATTTGAATGAACAGTTAGAAAAAATCCAGTGGTTCGCCTGTGTGGAGACGGATGCGTATGATGAAGTTATTTATAATCCACAAGATTATAAGAAAGAGAATCTGGAAGAATTGATGGAATATATAAAGGCACATGCGGTGCAGTATCGTCTTCCTGAGAAAAAAGGAAAGGAGGGGCGGGACAGGATCATTGGCTTATCTACTTGTTCCAACGATCAGACGAATGGAAGAGTAATACTTTATGGATTTCTATATGATGTGGACAGATAGATCAAGAATGATGTAGCGCAACGCCGTTGCATATTTGTCTGTTGAATGTTAAAATGTGAATGTCATTCAGATTCAGGTCAAAGTTAGAAAAAGAGCGGAAATGGATCTGGATAATTTCGAAAATCAGGGAAATAAAGGCAGGCAGTATACAATGACGATAAAAGAGATTGCACAGATGGCCGGGGTGTCCAGCGCAGCAGTATCAAGATATTTGAATGGCGGATATGTGAGTGAACAGAAAAAGGAACAGATCCGTAAAGTGATTGAGAAGACGGGATATCAGCCGTCTACTCAGGCAAGAATCCTAAGAACCGGACGTGCACATCTGGTCGGTGTGGTGGCTCCGAAGATCAATTCAGAATCAATCAGCCGGATTACAGCGGGAATTGAACAGGTTCTTTCGGCAAGAGGGTACCAGATGCTTCTTGCAAGTACGGATAATCAGCCAAAGAATGAGCTGATTTATTTGAGAATCTTTGAAAGTTATCCGGTAGATGGAATTGTACTGATCGGTACAGTGCTTACAGACGAGCATCGGAGATTTTTAAAAGAATCAAAGGTTCCGGTTGTGGTTGTGGGACAGGAGACGGAAATGGCAAGCTGTATCTATCATGATGATTTTGGTGCGGGAAGAGCAATGGGACAAGAAGTTGCGTTGAAAGCACTGAAGCGGAATGGTGGAAGACCTGAAGATTGCAAGATTGCATATATTGGTGTTACTCGTGAAGATAAGGCGGCAGGTGCTGCCAGAGAAGACGGGTTCCGCAAGGGACTTCAGGAAGCCGGGATTACTTTCGATGACCATCGGTACAGACGCGAATCAGAATTTACAATGAGCGGCGGATATGAAGCAGTAGTGGATTTGTTGAGTGAAGAAAATGGAATCGATATCATATCATGCGCAACAGATACGATTGCAGCGGGAGCAATCGAGGCATTGATCGCACAGAGTAAAAAGGAGGTTCCGGAGTCGGTTCAGAATTCTGGTGCAAGGATGCTACACATTTTGGAACAGTCTGGTATCTGTGTCACAGGATTTGGTGATAATCAGATGTTAAGGGCTGTGACAGGCGGTATTCCAACGGTTCATTTTGGGTATAAAACGAGTGGAATCAAGGGGGCAGAGCTCTTACTTGAACAGATTGAAGAGAAAAATCCGGTGCCGGTGCATATGAAGCTGGGATTCCAGATCGTGAATAGATTTGAATGAATGTAACTAAGAGCATAATGCAAGTTAAACAAAACAGAAGAATCAGAATTAGTAAAAATGCCATCTTTACAAATGGCATTTTTTTTATTTAATATAAAATCATAAAATGTGAAAACGATTACACATAAAATAGAGAAGGAAGGGAGCGTAATCATGGATTACAGGAAAACAGCCCAGGAGATTCTGGGATATGTAGGTGGAAGTAAGAATATTGTATCCGCAGCGCACTGCGCAACGCGTCTTCGTCTTGTTATCGCAGATAATAGTAAGGCTGATAAAGAGGCAATAGAGAATGTGGACGGAGTAAAGGGAGTATTTGAGGCATCTGGACAGCTTCAGATTATTCTTGGAACAGGAACAGTGAATAAAGTGTTTGATGAATTTATCGCGATCGCAGGTATTACAGCAAGCACAAAAGCTGAGGCAAAGGAAGCAGCGGCAGAGAAGCAGAATTGGTTTATGAAGCCATCAAGCTGTTAGGTGATATTTTCGTACCTATCATTCCGGCCATCGTAGCAAGTGGTTTCCTGATGGGAATCATGAATGCACTGGATTTTATGAATGCAAATGGATTTTTAACAATCAATACAAATAGTTCTATTTATGTATTTGCGAATCTGTTCAGTAATATCGCTTATACATTTCTGCAGATTCTGATTGCATTTTCAGCTGCGAAAGCATTTGGTGCAAACCAGTATCTTGGAGCTGTTATCGGTATGATCATGATTCATCCGTCACTGCAGAATGCATATACAGTTGCAACGGAAGGTGTACAGCAGACACAGAGCGTATTCTTCGGACTGTATCACATCGACATGGTTGGATACCAGGGACATGTAATCCCGGTTATTATTGCAGTATGGATCCTTTCTGTATTAGAAAAGAAGCTGCACAAGGTAGTTCCGGCAGCACTTGACCTGTTTGTAACACCACTTGTCAGCGTATTCGTGACAGGATATCTTACACTTTCTATCGTAGGACCGATCTTCGTATGGGGTGAGAATGCGATCCTTGGAGCAATCCAGTGGATGCTGACACTTCCGCTCGGACTTGGAAGTCTGATCATGGGAGGTTTGTATGCACCGACAGTAGTAACAGGTATTCATCAGATGTATACAGCAATCGACATCGGTCAGCTGGCAAAATACGGAGTAACTTACTGGCTTCCACTTGCAAGTGCAGCAAATGTAGCACAGGGTGCGGCAGCATTAGCAGTTGGAATTAAATCAAAAGATCAGAAAGTTAAATCCCTTGCACTCCCGTCATCACTTAGTGCATTTATGGGAATCACAGAGCCGGCAATCTTTGGTGTAAACTTAAGATTCTTCAAACCATTTATCGCAGGATGTATTGGTGGAGGATGTGGAGCTCTGTATGCATCACTTGTACATCTTGGAGCAAAGGGAACAGGAGTAACAGGTATCTTCGGTATTCTGCTTTGCCTGAATCAGCCGCTTCAGTACATTATCGAGATGGCAATTTCAGTAGGAGTAGCATTTGTGATCTCCTTCATGATTTACAAAGATAAAGAGCCGGTAGTTAAGACAGCCGCAACAGAGACAACAGTTGAGAAAACAGAAGAGACAGAGAATGTAGTAGAAGCAGAAAATGTTTCAGCAGAAGAAATTACAAGCCCGGTAAACGGAAATGTTGTTGCGACAGCAGAAGTAGCAGATGAGACATTTGCATCAGAGATGCTTGGAACAACTGTTGCAGTTGAGCCAACAGATGGAAAGATTGTAGCACCATGTGACGGTGAAGTAATGAATATCTTCGATACAGGGCATGCAGTATGCATCGCAACGGAAGCAGGAGCAGAGCTTCTGATCCACATTGGAATTGATACAGTTTCCATGGATGGAAAAGGATTTGTAAAGAAAGTAGCAGACGGAGCAAAAGTTCGTAAGGGCGATGTGCTGATCGAAGCAGATCTGGATGCTATCAAAGCAGCAGGACATCCGGCAACTACGATGATGATACTGACGAATGCAGATGACTTCAGCAAAGTAGAGAAGACAGCAGCGGGAACAGTTACAACAGCTGATCTCGTAATGAAGATTGAGAAATAAATTGAACAGTGATTAAAAGATACAGCCGTTTTATTCAAAGAAGAATTCTTGCAGAATAGAACGGCTGTAAATGGAAAAAGGGAGACAAGAGCATGAATGCATTAACAAGGGATCTGATCAAACTGGTAGATATGACGGAAGAGATGATGAAAGAAAAAGAGCAGAAAGAAGGAGCAGTTCATCGTGAAAAGCTGCATCTGATGCCACCGGCAGGCTGGCTGAATGACCCAAACGGATTGTGCCAGTTCAACGGAATCTATCATGCATTCTTTCAGTATTCCCCGTTCAATGCCGAGGGCGGCGTAAAGATGTGGGGACATTATACAAGCAAGGATCTGATCGACTGGGAGTATCAGGGAGTAAAATTATATCCGGATCAGCCATTTGACTGTCATGGAGTATATTCTGGTTCTACATTTATTGAAGACGGTAAAATGTATGTTTACTATACAGGAAATGTGAAATTGGAAGACGGAGATTTTGACTATATCAACACAGGACGCGAGTCAAATACGGTTCTTGTTGTCAGTGAGGATGGAAAGACATTTGGATCAAAAAAAGAACTGATGAGAAATGTGGATTACCCGTCGGATCTGACTTGCCATGTGCGCGATCCGAAGGTGTGGAAAGACGGAGATACTTACTACATGATTCAGGGTGCACGTACAAAAGAAGATGTCGGACAGGCATTGATCTTCGAGTCAAAAGATAAGATTAACTGGAAGTTCAGAAGCCGTGTGGAATCAGAGAAACCGTTGGGTTATATGTGGGAATGCCCGGATTACTTTGAGGTAGATGGAACAAAAATTCTTTCTGCTTCTGTGCAGGGACTTGAAGGCGGAGTATGGGATGACAGAAATGTTTATCAGTCAGGATATTTCATGGTTGATGGAAATATTTTAGATGATTATAAACTTTCAGAATACATGCTTTGGGATTACGGATTTGATTTCTATGCACCGCAGAGTTTTGAGACTGAAGATGGAAGAAGGGTTCACATCAGCTGGATGGGAATGCCGGATTGTGAAGAATATACTAATCTGACGATCGCAGAAGGGTGGCAGCATTGTTTCACTTTCCCGAGAGAAGTGTTTGTAGAAGACGGTAAAGTTCGTCAGAGACCTGTCAGAGAATTGCAAAAGAAGAAAACTCTTGTGGATAAGTCAGCCGGAATGTTGAAAAAAGATGGATATAAAGTCTATGATGTGAATATCTCGGGCATTCAGAACAATGAATTCAGGACAGTGATTGATGAAGAATTGATTCTTGAGTACAAAAATGGAAGATTCGAGATGCATTTTACAAGCCAGGATAAGAATTCAGTATCTGCCGGAAGAGGAATGCGTTATATTGCATTGGATTCTGTTACAGATGTAGAAATCTTGGTAGATCATTCTTCCGTGGAAGTGTTTGTGAATGATGGAGAAGCTGTATTTTCCACACGATTTTATCCAAAGGCAGACAGTCTTCTGGTAGAGGCAGAAGAGGCGCAGATTATGATGTATGAGATTCAATAGAGAAAAAAATGAATGAAAAAGAGGGCGTGGATTTATTCGTTGATATCACCACATATCAAATGATGAATCCGCGCCCTCTTTTTTGAATCAGCAGGATTGGAAATGTGAAATGTCACAGAAAATGTGAAAGAGATCTAACGCTGTGAAGGGGGGCATAATGTACAAAAAGTATTGTTGAAACGCCAGAGTGTATGTATTATATGTACAGAGTAATTCATGAATGAAAAAACACTGTTGATGACAGAGAATTTGTAAACAGTTGTAAACAAGTTACGTAGGAGGAATGAGGATATGAGTGAAAAGAAAAGTACTTTGATGCAAAAAAGTACAGCGCTTTGGTGGAGCGATGTTCACGCCGGTGTTATTTTTTGCAGTCTTTGGAATTATTGTAGGTTTCGCAACTTTATTTAAGAATAATCTGGTATTTGGATCTTTGGCAGATCCTGAGACTACCTGGTACAAGGTCTGGGATATCATTTATAATGGAGCAAACACGGTATTTAAACAGATGCCATTGATATTTGCAATTGGTCTTCCGGTATCACTTGCAAAGAAACAGCAGGCAAGAGCATGTCTTGAGATATTTGTAATCTATGCTACCTTTCTTTATCTGACAAGTTCTATTTTGCAGTACTGGGGGCCGGTTTTTGGTGTTGATTTTGAATCTGTAGAAAGAACAAGCGGACTTGCAACAATTGCCAGTGTAAGAACATTGGATATGGGAATTGTTGGAGCACTGATCATTGCAGGAATTGCAGTTTATCTTCATAATAAGTTTTTTGACATGGAAGTGCCGAAATATGTTGAGATCATTCAAAGGTTCTCCAATGGTTGTACTAATTGGATTCTTTGTTATGATTCCTGTTTCTGTTCTTGCATGCCTGATCTGGCACATGTACAGGATGGAATTGCCAGTTGTGCAGAGCTTTCTTGCAAGCACAGGAGTCTTCGGAGTAGGGATGTATACATTCCTTGAAAGATTGATGATTCCGTTTGGACTTCATCATTTCATTTACGCTCCATTTTTATATGATTCAGCAATTGTTGACGGTGGAATCAAGGCATACTGGGTTGCGCATCTTTCAGAATTCGCTTCTATGAAAGGTTCTCTTGCAGCAATGTTCCCGGCAGGAGGATTCGCTCTTACAGGTATGAGTAAGATGTTTGCACCACTCGGAATCAGCGGAGCAATCTATGTGACAGCAAAACCAAATAAGAAAAAGAAAGTACTTGCACTTTTAATTCCGGTATTGATTACAGCAATGTTCACAGGAATTACAGAGCCACTGGAATTTACATTTCTTTTTATCGCTCCTGTTTTGTATCTGTGTCATGCAGTGCTTGCAGGATTGATGTCAGCAATCACATTTGCATGTGGAATCAGTGGAGATTTCAGTTTGGGACTGATCCAGAATGCGTCTCTGAACTGGGTACCTCTTTGGAGCACACATGGTGGAAGCTATGTACTTCAGATTGTGATTGGATTGATTTTCTCAGCCATCTATTTTGTACTGTTCCGTGCATTGATTCTTAAGATGAATCTGAAGACACCGGGAAGAGAAGCAGATGATGAAGAAAGTAAACTGTATACAAAGAAAGAATACAAAGCAAAGAAAGAAAATAGTTCAGACAACAAATATCAGATAGCAGCAGAAGTTTATATGGAAGGTCTTGGCGGAAAAGAAAATATCATCGATGTAACAAACTGTGCTACCCGTCTTCGTGTATCGGTGAAGGATGTTGATAAGGTACTGCCGGATGCATATTTCAAAGAAAATGGCGCGCATGGTGTTGTGAGAAATGGAACAGCGCTTCAGGTTATTGTTGGTCTGAGTGTTCCCAACGTAAGAGAAGAATTTGAAAAATTACTGTAGAAATAATAGAAAAAAGAGGAAAATATAATGAAAAAATTTAACATTACAATCGCCGGAGGCGGAAGTCTTATACACCAGGAATTGTATTAATGCTTGCAGAGGAGTCTTATCGATTCCCGGTAGAAGAAATTAAATTATATGACAATCTTGCGTCTCGTCAGGAGCCAATCGGAAAAGCAATGGAAATTATGATGAAAGAGCAGCATCCGGAGATTAAGTTTTCTTATACAACAGATCCGGAAGAGGCATTTACGAACATTGATTTTGTATTTGCACATATCAGAGTCGGACTTTATGCGATGCGTGAACTGGATGAAAAGATTCCGCTGAAATATGATGTTGTTGGACAGGAGACTTGCGGACCAGGAGGAATCGCATATGGAATGAGATCCATTGCAGGTGTTCTGGAGATTCTTGATTATATGGAGAAATATTCTCCAGATGCATGGATGCTGAACTATTCCAATCCGGCAGCGATTGTGGCAGAAGCGACAAGAAGACTCCGTCCGAATTCAAGAATTATCAATATCTGTGATATGCCAGTTGCACTGGAAAATATTATGGCAAATATCCTAAATCTGGAATCAAGAAAAGAATGATAGTAAAATATTATGGATTAAACCATTTTGGATGGTGGACAAGCATTACAGATAAAGCAGGAAAGGATCTGATGCCTGAACTGAAGGCATTTGTGAAAGAAAAAGGATATGCGAAGGAGACGGAAGATTATCAGCACCGTGCCCAGAGCTGGAAAGATACTTATCTGATGGCAAAAGATGTTTACGCATTGGATCCAGAGACAGTACCGAACACGTACCTTAAATATTATCTGCTTCAGGATGAAGTTGTAGAGCATTCAAACAAAGAATATACGAGAGCAAACGAAGTATGGATTCTCGTGAGAAAGAAGTATTTGATACGGCGAAAGGCATTATCGAAAAAGGTAGTGCGGAAGGATATACTTTTGCAGTCGGAGCACATGCAACATTTATTGTCGATCTGGCATGCGCACTTGCATTTAATACAAAAGAAAGAATGCTTCTGATTGTACCAAACAACGGAGCAATTTCCAATTTTGATCCGGAAGCAATGGTTGAGATTCCATGTCTTGTTGGAAGTAACGGACCGGAGCCACTGGCAGTAGGAAAGATTCCAGAGTTCCAGAAGGGACTTATGGAGCAGCAGGTAGCGGTTGAGAAACTTACGGTAGATGCGTGGATGGAACATTCCTATCTGAAGTTGTGGCAGGCACTTACGTTAAGTAAGACGGTACCAAGTGCAAAGATTGCAAAGAAGATTCTGGATGAGCTGATTGAGGCAAACAAAGAATACTGGCCGGAACTTTCATAATAAAATAAAAGACATAGTAGAAATACGATTGCGTCTAAAGAAAAAACTGGTGTGCAGTAGCGCAGCAGTTTTTTCTTGTGTTAAGCAGGAAGGAGCAGGGAAGAATTGTGGAATAAATAAGAAGATTGTGATAGTATAGAAATAATAAATAATCGAGAAAATGAGGTGATGGCATGAAATTAGAGGCGTTAGTCAGCAGACATTATGATGAATTGAATCCAAATGATCTTATTATCTGGCGGTATATTACTCAAAATAAAGAACAATGTCTGAACATGACGATTGAAGCACTCGCACAGTTATGCAATGTATCTCGGAGTACGGTCATGCGTTTTGCACAGAAGATTGGCTTATCCGGCTATAGTGAATTAAAAGCCTGTCTGCGCTTTGAACTGGAAGAAGACGAAGTGCCTGTGTCACGTAATTTGGTATCCTTGATATGTGACAGCAATATCAAGGCCATACATCATTTCCAGTCACAGAACTACGATGATATCTGTCAGATTTTATATAATGCGAAAAGAATTTTTATGTATGGGACGGGGAGTCTGCAGAAATCAGTCTGCCGGGAATTTCAGAGAATGATGTTGTCGTTGAATATTCTGGTTAATGATATTCCGGCGGAGGGTGAAGTGCGCAAAGTTGTAAAACTGATGAAGCCGGATGATATCTTTTTTGTTGTATCAAAATCAGGAGAAAGTGATTTTATACGTAATATTATGATTCAGGCGAACAGCAAAGGTGTGACAACAATCTCTTTGACTCGATATGGGAATAATACACTGGCCAGAATGAGCACCAAAAATTTGTTTGTAAATATAGAGGAAGTCACTGTATTGGAGGAGACCAATTTTGAGTCTATGACATTGATGTTTATCATTCTTGAAATTTTATTTGCAAAGCTAGTAGAGTACAGGACGAAATTTTACATAGAGTAGTTGAAAAATTCTTGGTAGAATTAGTGATTTTAAAAGTGATAAATTATGATTGAAAAAAAAAGTTGTTGCGACTTATAATAAAACTACAGATTCCCCACAGATGAAAGGTCTGTGGGGGATTTTTGCGTTATGAATTCAAACAACCGGAGGATTTCCTTTATGATAAATTTTAAGAAATACGGAAAGCGCTGTCTGTCTCTTTTCCTGGCGGCATCTATGATATTGATGCCGTCAGTACAGACATTTGCTGAGGAAGAAACGGCGGCAGCCACAACAGATTCAACTCAAACAGAGGGAGAAGACAGGGAGACACAGCGTCAGAACTGTTATGCGATCGCACCAGATTCAAACAGTGTGGAGAACTGGCCACAGGACCGGCAACTTATGCGGATTCCGCAATCGTTATGGATATGAATAGTGGGGCGGTTTTATATAGCAAGCAGATTGAAAAGAAGCATTATCCGGCGAGTATTACGAAACTTTTGACAACATTGGTTGCGTTGGACAATGCAGAGCTTACAGATACGGTAGAATTTTCCCAGGACAGCATCTCCTTTCTGGAATATGGCGATGCCCATATCGGCATGACGCCGGGGGAGCAGATCAGTATGGAAGATGCGCTCTATGCCGTTCTGCTGGCATCGGCAAATGAGGTCTCTTATGCAGTAGCTGAGAGTGTTGGCAAGAAGATGGGCGGAGGTTATGACACATTTATTCAGGCGATGAATGATGAGTCAGAAAAACTTGGATGTACAGGTTCACACTGGACGAATGCGAACGGACTTCATGATGAACAACATTATACAACGGCGCATGATATGGCAAGAATTGGTGCAGCAGTTTATCAGAAGGAAGCGTTCCGGACAATTTCCCAATCGTTAAGCCATACGATTCCGGTAACGAATCTGGTGAATGAAGAACGTACTTTTCAGCAGAAGCACAAGATGCTCTGGCCACAGAATGATAATTATTATGAATACTGCAAGGGCGGTAAGACCGGCTACACAGATCAGGCAAGAACAACGCTTGTGACAATGGCAGATAACGGAGATATGCAGCTTGTTGCGGTTGTACTTTATGATTTTGGAAATGATGCTTATATAGATACTCGTGCGATGTTTGATTATGCTTACAGTAATTTTTCGAAATATCTTTGAAGGATCAGAAGCTTCCGGAAGGTGTGAAGTCTTATGAAGATGAAGATGCTTATATCGTACTTCCGAAGAGTGCACAATTTTCTGATGTGAAAGCAGAAGTGAAGGAAGACAGCAACAAGGATGGATCCGGAACAGTAACATTTACTTATAAAGGGCAGGAAGTAGGCAGTGTGAAAGCTGCGATAGAAAAAACAGAGGAAAGCAGTGCAGCTGTTTTGGGAAAAAAGAAAGATAAGACAACTTCAACTGTCGTAACCGGGATTTCAAAGTTTATGAAAATTGTGATCGGAGTTGTAATTGCAGTTGTGATTTTATTGATCATCATTGTTGTACTTGCGAATTACCGGAAGCAGATAAGACGTCGCAGAAGAAAAAAAGGAAAAAGAAGAAATGCAAAGAGTGGTAATGTGAAAAGAAAGAAGAAACGCCGCAGATAAGAAAACAGAAATTTGCGAAAGAACGCTGAAAACAACGTTTTTTCGCACTTTTTTTATCATAATAAACCTTGACTAGAGGCAAGAATCTCTTTATAATAAGCCGTGTGTAGAAGTTCACAGATAAAGCGATGACGGAGACAGTAGGATTTATCCGAACGTTACAGCGAGCCGGAGATGGTGGGAGTCCGGTGCAAGTAAGAGATTTTTGAAGATCACTCCAGAGCAGCAGTTCCTGAAACAGATGTAGAAATGGAGAGTAAGGACTGACGCGTGTCCGGCGTTAAAGGATACCATATGCAGGTCAGAAATCAGACCTAAGTATGATGTAACAGGTGGTTTAACGAGAGAAGTTCAGGCTTTCGTCCTATTACAGGACGGAAGCCTTTCTTTTTTTAAGAATCATAAAATAAACTCAGGAAAGGATAAGAACATGTATAAGAAAGTTTTAACTGACATGAATTTTGTCAGCCGTGAAAAAGAAGTTGAAAAGTTCTGGGATGATAATGAAATCTTCCAGAAAAGTATGGATGAAAAAGAAGGGTGCCCGGATTATATTTTCTATGATGGACCTCCGACAGCAAATGGTAAACCGCATATCGGACACGTTTTAACTCGTGTTATCAAGGATATGATCCCAAGATACCGTACAATGAAAGGGTATATGGTTCCAAGAAAGGCCGGATGGGATACACATGGTCTTCCGGTAGAGCTTGAAGTTGAGAAGCTTCTTGGTCTTGATGGAAAAGATCAGATTGAGAAATATGGTCTTGAACCATTTATCAAGAAATGTAAAGAGAGTGTATGGAAATACAAAGGAATGTGGGAGGATTTCTCTGGTACAGTTGGATTTTGGGCTGACATGGAGCACCCATATGTAACATATGATAACAATTTTATCGAGTCTGAATGGTGGGCTCTGAAGCAGATCTGGGATAAGGGACTCCTTTACAAAGGATTTAAGATCGTTCCTTACTGCCCGCGTTGTGGAACACCGCTTTCCGCACAGGAAGTTGCACAGGGATACAAGGATGTCAAGGAGCGTTCAGCAATCGTTCGTTTTAAAGTAAAAGATGAAGATGCATATATTCTTGCATGGACAACAACACCTTGGACACTTCCATCCAACCTTGCACTTTGTGTAAATCCGAAAGAAGATTACGCAAAGGTTAAGGCAGCAGACGGACATGTATATTATATGGCATGTGCACTGCTTGATACAGTTCTTGGAAGACTTGCAGAAGAAGGCAAAGATGCTTACGAAATTCTTGAGACTTATAAGGGAACTGATCTGGAAGGAAAAGAATATGAGCCGCTGTATCAGTGTGCAGCAGACGAGGCTGCAAAACAGCGCAAGAAAGCATTCTATGTTGTATGTGATGAATATGTAACTCTTACAGATGGTACAGGAGTTGTTCATATCGCACCTGCATTTGGTGAAGATGATGCGAACGTAGGAAGAAAATATGAACTTCCATTCGTACAGCTTGTAGACGAAAAGGGTGAGATGGCAGAATCCACACCGTTCGCCGGTCTGTTTGTAAAGAAAGCTGATCCGGAAGTATTAAAGGATCTGGATGCAAGAGGACTTCTCTACGATGCACCGAAGTTCGAGCATAGCTATCCTCACTGCTGGAGATGTGATACTCCGCTGATCTACTATGCTCGTGAGTCCTGGTTCATTAAGATGACAGCAGTTCGCGAAGATCTGATCAGAAATAATAATACAATTAACTGGATTCCGGAAAGCATCGGTAAAGGACGTTTCGGTGACTGGATCGAGAACGTTCAGGACTGGGGAATCAGCCGTAACCGTTACTGGGGAACACCACTGAATATCTGGCAGTGCGAGTGTGGACATATGCACTCTATCGGAAGCATTGAAGAACTGAAATCAATGTCTGATAACTGTCCGGATGATATCGAGCTTCACCGCCCATACATCGACGCTGTAACAATCAAGTGTCCGGAGTGTGGGAAAGAGATGCACAGAGTACCGGAAGTTATTGACTGCTGGTTCGACAGTGGATCCATGCCATTTGCACAGCATCATTATCCATTTGAAAATAAAGACTTATTTGAGAGACAGTTCCCGGCAGACTTCATTTCCGAGGCGGTAGACCAGACAAGAGGATGGTTCTATTCTCTGCTTGCAATCTCAACACTGCTGTTCAACAAGGCTCCATATAAGAACGTTATCGTTCTTGGACATGTTCAGGATGAGAACGGACAGAAGATGAGTAAGTCTAAAGGAAATGCGGTCGATCCGTTTGATGCACTTGAGAAATACGGAGCAGATGCGATCCGCTGGTATTTCTACATCAACAGTGCTCCGTGGCTGCCGAACCGTTTCCACGGAAAGGTGTTCAGGAAGGACAGCGTAAGTTCATGGGAACACTTTGGAATACTTATGCATTCTTCGTGCTTTATGCGAACATTGATAATTTTGATGCAACAAAATATACTTTTGGAATACGATAAACTTCCGGTTATGGATAAGTGGATCCTCTCCAAGATGAACACAATGGTAAAAGATGTAGATTATAATCTTGGCAATTACAGAATCCCAGAGGCAGCACGTGTGCTTCAGGATTTCGTAGATGATCTGAGTAACTGGTATGTAAGAAGAAGCCGTGAACGTTTCTGGGCAAAGGGAATGGAGCAGGATAAGATCAATGCTTACATGACTCTGTACACAGCTCTTGTTACAGTATCTAAGGCAGCAGCTCCGATGATCCCGTTCATGACAGAAGAGATTTATCAGAACCTGGTTCGCAGCATTGATAAGGATGCTCCGGAAAGTATTCACCTTTGTGACTTCCCGAAAGTTCATGAAGAACAGATTGATAAAGAACTTGAAAATAACATGGAACATGTTCTTGACCTTGTTGTTATGGGACGTGCATGCCGTAATGCATCCAACATCAAGAACCGTCAGCCGATCGGAAAGATGTTTGTGAAAGCAGATTTTGATCTTCCGGAATTCTATCAGGAGATCGTTGCAGACGAGCTGAATGTTAAAAATGTTAAATTCACAGATGATGTAAGAGACTTTACTTCTTATAGTTTTAAACCACAATTAAAGACAGTCGGACCGAAATATGGTAAGATGTTAGGTGGTATCAAAGCGGCGCTTAACGACATCGATGGAAATGCAGCAATGGATGAGCTCAACGCTACAGGTGCACTCAAACTGGATGTAAACGGACAGGAGATTGAACTCTTCAAGGAAGATCTTCTGATTGATACAGCACAGATTGAAGGATATGAATCTGTAAATGACAACGGAATCACAGTTGTTCTCGATACAAACCTGTCACCAGAGCTGCTGGAAGAGGGATTTGTACGTGAGATCATCAGTAAGATCCAGACAATGAGAAAAGAAGCTGATTTCGAAGTTATGGACAGAATCAAAGTTACATACGAGGGTAGTGAAAAGGCAGAAGCTGTCTTCGAAAAGAACAACACACTGATCGCAGGTGAGGTACTTGCTGATGAAGTTGTAAAAGCACAGCCGGATGGTTACGTGAAAGAATGGAAGATCAACGGCGAAGCAGTTACAATGGGTGTTGAGAAAAAAGGAGAGTAATAAACATGTTCAGTAAAAGATTCGAGAAAAAAGCGTTTAAAGCGGCAGTAAAGGATAACGTTAAGACACTTTACAGAAAGACAATCGATGAGCTACGCCGCAGCAGTTATTCCAGGCAGTATCCTATGCAGTCAAAGATGTGATTATCGATGATTGGATTGAGACACAGAAAAGATATGATGAGACAGATGCCAAGACAGTATACTATATGTCAATGGAGTTCCTTATGGGACGTGCACTTGGCAATAACCTCATCAATATGACAGCATATAAAGAAGTAAAAGAAGCACTGGAAGAGATGAATATTGATCTGAACGTGATTGAAGACCAGGAGCCGGATGCGGCTCTTGGTAATGGAGGTCTTGGACGTCTTGCAGCATGTTTCCTTGATTCTCTCGCTACACTGAATTACCCGGCATATGGATGTGGAATCCGTTATCGTTACGGAATGTTCAAACAGAAAATCAAAGATGGATATCAGGTAGAGGTTCCGGACAACTGGCTGAAAGAAGGAAATCCGTTTGAGATTCGCCGTGAAGAGTACGCAAAAGAAGTACGTTTTGGCGGAAATATCCGTTTCGAGAAAGATCCTGTTACAGGAAAAGATAAATTTATCCAGGAAAACTATGAGTCTGTCATGGCAGTTCCGTATGATATGCCAATCGTCGGATATGGCAATCACGTAGTAAATACACTGCGTGTATGGGATGCAAACCGATCACAGACTTAAACTTGATGAATTTGACAGAGGAAATTATCACAAAGCAGTAGAGCAGGAAAACCTTGCAAAACTGATCGTTGATGTTCTCTATCCGAACGATAACCATTACTCAGGAAAAGAGCTTCGTCTGAAACAGCAGTATTTCTTTATTTCTGCAAGTCTTCAGGCTCTGATCGAGAAGTATAAGAAAAAACATGGTGATATCAGAAAACTGCATGAGAAGGTTGTTATCCAGATGAACGATACTCACCCGACAGTTGCAGTTCCAGAATTAATGCGTCTCCTCATCGACGTAGAAGGATTAAGCTGGGAGGATGCATGGGAAGTTACAAGTAAGACTTGTGCTTATACAAACCATACAATCATGGCAGAGGCACTTGAGAAATGGCCAATCGACCTGTTCTCTAAATTGCTTCCACGTATTTACCAGATTGTACAGGAGATCGATCGTCGTTTCCTGATTAAGGTTCGCGAAATGTATCCGGGAAATGAAGAGAAAGTCCGCAAATGGCAATCCTTATGAACGGACAGGTTCGTATGGCTAACATGGCAATCGTTGCAGGATTCTCTGTAAATGGTGTTGCACAGCTTCATACAGAGATCCTTGAGAAACAGGAACTGAAAGATTTCTATCAGATGATGCCTGAGAAATTCAACAATAAGACAAACGGAATCACACAGAGACGTTTCCTCGCACATGGAAACCCACTTCTTGCGGATTGGATCACAGATAAGATCGGTGATGGATGGATCACAGATCTGTCTCAGATTGCAAAGCTGAAACCACTTGTTGAAGACGAAGACGCAAGACGTGAATTTATGGAAATTAAATACCAGAATAAAGTTCGCCTTGCGAAATATATCAAAGAGCATAACGGAATCGATGTAGATCCTCGCTCTATCTTTGACATTCAGGTAAAACGTCTGCATGAGTACAAACGTCAGCTGTTAAATATCCTGCATATCATGTATCTGTACAATCAGATCAAAGAGCATCCGGAGATGTCCTTCTACCCAAGAACATTTATCTTCGGAGCAAAGGCAGCAGCAGGATACCTTCGTGCGAAAGAGACAATCAAACTGATCAACTCCGTAGCAGATGTTGTAAATAACGACAGAAGCATCAACGGAAAGCTGAAAGTTGTATTTATCGAAGACTACAGAGTATCCAATGCAGAGATTCTTTTCGCAGCGGCAGATGTCAGCGAACAGATTTCAACAGCTTCCAAAGAGGCATCCGGTACAGGTAACATGAAGTTCATGTTGAACGGTGCACCGACACTCGGAACAATGGACGGAGCAAATGTAGAGATCGTTCATGAAGTCGGAGAAGAGAATGCATTTATCTTCGGTCTGAGTTCACAGGAAGTAATCAATTACGAGAACAATGGCGGTTACAACCCAACAGATGTTTACTTTAATGATTGGGAGATCAAACGTGTCGTAGATCAGCTGATGGATGGAACATATTCTAACGGCGATCACAACATGTATATCAATCTGTATAACTCACTGCTGAATACACAGTGTACAGACAAAGCAGATACTTACTTCATTCTGAAAGACTTCCGTTCTTATGCAGATGCACAGAAGAGAGTAGAAGAAGCTTATAGAGATCAGCAGAGATGGTCTAAGATGGCAATGATGAACACAGCATGCAGCGGTAAGTTCACATCTGACAGAACAATCGAAGAGTATGTTCGTGATATCTGGCATCTGGAGAAGGTTGAAGTTCCATCAGGACAGGACCTTTTCGAATAAGCAATTACACGGAGAATGAAACCAGATAAGTTCTAAAATAGGACAGCCTTCCATACAATAGAGTATGGAGGGCTGTTTTTATGCGTGATACAATTAGAAATAAAATAAAGTTATTTTTTGCATTTCTTATCATACTGTTTTTACTTCCTTACATCATTTCTGTTTTTATAAACGGAAAGAATGCGGTGCAGGGAGCTGACAGCGATAATGCATCTGTGTATCTCGCAGGAATACTCGCAGGAGAAACAGATGGAGGATATGAAATAGAAGCATTGAAGGCACAGGCGGTTGTTCTACGTACAGAGTTGTACAGAACAGAGAAAGAAAAGCAAACTATTTTGGATAAATGTCTGACGCAGACTCAGATGAAGAAAAAGTGGGGGCCAAAATACGAAGAGAATTTGAAAAAATGTCAACAGGCAGCACAGGAAACAAAAGGAATTGTATTGTGGTATCATGAGACCTTTGCATGGGCACCGTTTCATCAATCCAGTAATGGAAAGACCAGAGACGTGCAGGAGGTACTTGGGAATGCAGATTATCCGTACATCACAGCAAAAGAATGTCCGCTTGACAAGGCGGCAGAAGATGAAATTCAGGTACATTTGATAGAATATAAAGAGATACAAAAGAGATGTAGAGAATTCCTTGTGGCAGAGGAACAGAAAAAAGCGGAAAATGGTTATGGATATGAAGATTTTGAAATTCAGGAATGGGATTCTTCCGGTTATGTCCGAAAAATGAGGATTGGAGAGACGATATGTACAGGAGATCAGTTCCGTGATGCACTGAAACTTCCTTCGAGTTCATTTTCTTTTTATGAAAGTCCACACGGGTTGAAGATTGCAACGGTTGGAAAAGGGCACGGATTCGGAATGAGTCAGTGGACTGCACAGGAAATGGCAAAGGATGGGAAAAATTATGAAGAGATCCTGCAATATTTTTATGAAGGAACAGAACTACACCACATAGATGAATAAGATCGATCATTTCAGGCAATGCTATAGCCAGAGGTGATGATTATGAATAAAAATGAAAGACCGGCCTTTTTGAAAGGAAAGGGAGCTGCAGTTGGCGCAGTACTTTGTTTTGTTGCGGTAATTACAATGGTTGGGAGCTACACATACAATCATTACAAAAAAGATATGGAGCGGCAGATCAAAGATGCGCAAACAACAGCAGAACAGCTTACAGAAGATGATAGTACATTGGCGAATACAGATGATATTCTTCCTACAGACACAGATTCAGAAGAGGATAATGCAGAAAACCAGGAATCCCAAAAGGATGTTCAGCAAGAGAATGAAAACAGTATGGAGAATGGAAATACATCCACAGAGGAAATTCAAAGTACGGCATCTTCAAATACACAGAATGTGTGGTTTACTCAGGAAAGTACACTTGCCTGGCCGGCAAGCGGAGCAACACTTTTGAGTTTTAGTATGGATCATACAGTATATTTTCCAACATTGGAGCAGTATAAATATAATCCTGCACTGATTATTGGTGGAACGCAGGGAGAAGTAATCCACGCAGCGGCAGCAGGAGTTGTAGAGAGTATTGAACAGACTGCCCAGACAGGAACTACCGTGACACTTGATATGGGAAATGGGTATACTGCGGTTTATGGCCAACTGGATGAAGTGGCGGCAGCAGTTGGAGATTATATTGCAGCCGGAGAGGAAGTGGGAACACTGAATTCACCGACGAAATATTATAGTGTCGAAGGACCAAATTTATATTTTGAAATTATGAAAGACGGGGCGCCGGTTGACCCAATGAATTTTATGGAGTAAAGTTGTATTTGTTTGGATAAAATGAAGGAATCAAAAGTTTGATTACGGGTGCAGGATCAATACTATATTGTATGGGATAGTTACTGTTCACTCCCTGTCAATCACTCCGCTGATTGACACGGAGGATGCGTGTTTTGACTTGAATGCATCTCGCCCCATCGCCAAAGGCGATTTAAAATGGCGAGATGCGTTGCTGGTCGCACATCGTGTGAACAGTAACATCGGATACAGGAAAAGTTTTCTTGATAATATACTATGATGTGAGTGTCAAAAGTAAATTTTGCCACTTACATCATAGTTTTGGTCTTGGATAAGAGATTCATGATATAATAAATAGCAAGCATCGAAAGAGTAATGCGGGAGATAGCAGAGGTGAGTTTTTGAATTATACATATATGCTAAAATGTAGTGACGGAACGTTATACACGGGCTGGACAAATGATCTGGAAAAACGTGTGGAGGCGCACAATTCCGGGAAAGGTGCGAAATATACGAAGGCACGCAGGCCAGTTGAATTGGCTTATTATGAGGAATTTGAGACAAAAGAACAGGCAATGAAGCGGGAATATGCAATTAAGCAGTTAGGGAGAAAAGAGAAACAGGAACTCATTGCCGGCAAAAAAGTTAAATTATCAGATGAAAGAAAAGAGAAAGAAGATTAAAAAACCTGCCCATCGGGAATGTAACATTTCCCGATGGGCAGGTTTATCACAGCAGAAGCAATCGCTTCTGCTGATAAGGTTTGTTTAGCCGAAATATCTCTTAAGCAGTCCTTCGAATGCTTTTCCGTGTCTTGCTTCATCGCGAGCCATCTCGTGTACTGTGTCGTGGATTGCATCCAGGTTAGCAGCTTTCGCTCTCTTTGCAAGATCGAATTTACCTTCTGTAGCACCGTGCTCAGCATCAACTCTCATCTCAAGGTTTTTCTTTGTGCTGTCTGTTACAACTTCACCAAGAAGTTCAGCGAATTTTGCAGCATGCTCTGCTTCTTCGTAAGCAGCTTTTTCCCAGTAAGTCCGATTTCCGGATATCCTTCTCTGTGAGCAACTCTTGCCATTGCAAGGTACATTCCTACTTCAGAGCACTCTCCTGCGAAGTTTGCACGAAGATCTGCAAGAATATCTTCGCTGACACCCTGTGCAACACCTACAACGTGCTCAGCAGCCCATACTTTGTCTCCTTCCTGCTCTTTGAACTTAGAAGCTGGTGCGTGACAGACTGGACATTCAGCCGGTGCAGCATCTCCTTCGTGAACATAACCACATACTGTACATACAAATTTTTTCATAATGATAATCTCCTTTTTCTTATTAATTTTTTTTATAACTTAAGACTTTCTAATGCAGTCACTGCATTCCCCATAAAACAAAGTGGAACTTGAAGTGATGATTCCATCAAAATTCTCCCCGGCCAGCCGGTTCACTTCTTCAATACTCTTCATATCCAGTTCCAGATCCAGTAACCGTCCACAGCTTGTACAGAGAAAATGATTGTGCGGAATAACATTTCCGTCAAATCGATCTCCGCCGTCAGGTGTTGGGATCTTGATCGCTTCGCCGATATCTGTCAGCAGATTCAAATTCCGGTAAACAGTACCAAGACTGATATTAGGAAAATCCTCTTTAACATGCAGATAAACAGTGTCGGCAGTGGGATGCTCTTTTGTTGAAGCGAGATAATGCTTGATAGCTTCTCGCTGTCGGCTATATTTAATTGCAGCCATAGATTCACCTCTTTCTGAAATCGAATCAATAACAGTAACGATTACTGTAATTAGAATATAACTTATATTTTAAAAATTGTCAATAGAAAAAAATAAGTTTTTTTATTTCTCCTGACAAAATATTACAGAATAATTAACAAAAAGGGCGTTAAGATTAATAAAAAAGGGGAATAATTACAAATAGTGGAGGGCGATAATTATGAAAAAACTATTAAAACAGTTGACATATCTATGGTTGATTGATAAAATTACGGCGTAACAAAATTTAACAATTATGTAACAATTAAAACTTCCCACAAAAGATAAGGCTGAAAATAAAGGAGGTTTTATATGAGTAACATGCGGATGAAACATAAGCTTATCATGTCAATGATGGCAGGGGCAATCATAATTCCGGGGAGTGTAGTCAGAACACAGGCGGCAGAAAGTGGTGACAGTGAGAAGAGTCTGGTTCCGGTTACAGGAATTGAAAACATTTTGGAAGCATCATATCAGACAGAAATAAAGAACAATATCAATCTGTATCTGGTGCCGACAGAAGAGGGAGAGTATTTGAATATAGCGTTTTCTAATACGGGGGATTATACCTATATTAGAAGCGAAGCAGATGAAAACAGTGAATGGGTTGGAAAATTATATTCTGATTCAGCGGCAGTTGTGTTGGAATATTTGGATGGATGGACAAAGATTCGGTCGGGAAATGCAGAGGGGTATGTTCCGACCGAAACATTGTTCACAGGAGAAGAAGCCCGTTCGAGGTCAGATGAGTATACAAATGAGAATGTTACAGTCACAGCAGATTGTCTGAATGTCAGAGAAGGACATGGGACAGATACTACCGTATTAACCAGATCGGTCAGGGAGAAGAATATCTTGTGACAGCAGATCCTGTAGATGGCTGGTATCCGATACAGGTCGGTGAAGTTAATGGCTGGGTGTGCGGTGATTATGTTATAGAGGAAAGTTCTTATTCTTACGGGGAGACAAAAGAGGAAGAACAAAAACGAATGGAAGCAGAAGAAGCTGCGGCTGCGGAGGCAGAAGCAGAAGCCCAGGCTGCAGAAGCGGCGGCTCAGTCAGTTGCGTCAGGGCAGGAAGTTATTGATTATGCCTGTCAGTTTATTGGGAATCCATATGTGTGGGGCGGTACAAGTTTAACAGATGGAGCAGATTGTTCTGGATTTGTCCAGTCCGTGTATGCACATTTTGGTATAAGTCTTCCACGAACTTCTTATGAACAGCGAAGTGCAGGATATGAAGTGAGTTATGAAGACGCACAGCCGGGGGATCTTATCTTATATGAAGGACATGTTGGTTTATATATAGGAAATGATCAGATCGTAAATGCAATGAATGAAGCTCAGGGAATTGGTATCAGCAGTGCAACGTATACAAATATCGTGGCTGTCAGACGGATTTATTAAAGAATAATAGAAAGAAAACAATGCATTGTCCAGAATATGTGTGGGAAATGAAAGATTTGACTGTAAATTCTAAAATCGATATTTTCCAAGAAAAATATACGGATAGTCAAAATGCACAAAATATGACAAGAA
>ENA-OQCX01000126-OQCX01000126.1-human-gut-metagenome-genome-assembly--contig:-NODE-126-length-39442-cov-2.616304_pt1 | contig 39442 bp, 42 predicted proteins | sample MGYA00242762_ERZ504587 | MGnify/ENA primary metagenome ERZ504587 (study PRJEB26092, sample SAMD00036337) | human gut metagenome | host: Homo sapiens | study: EMG produced TPA metagenomics assembly of...
GATCAGCACACCGTTGGTGGTCATGGTAAAGCGGAAGTTCTTGTTGTGGATCTTCTCCTGCTCACGGCAGTAGGCCACCAGCTTTTTGACCATATCAAAGTTCATCAGCGGTTCGCCGCCAAAGAAGTCCACCTCAAGGTTGCGGCGGGTGCCGGAGTTTTCAATCAGGAAGTCCATGGCACGCTTGCCCACTTCAAAGCTCATCAGCGCTCTCTCGCCGTGGTATTTCGCCCTGGCTTGCAAAGCAGTATTCGCAGTTAAGGTTACCAGGTGTGAGCAATGTGCAGACAAAGTGCTTTGATTACTGTGTTTCTCTTTTTAAAGTCAAATGCAAGGTTTTCGTACTTGTCGTCTGTAAAGAGCTTTCCCTGCTCCTCAAGATCTTTTACATCATCAATGCAGTCGGAGATTTCTTCTTTTGTAATCTCAGGATTGTCTGCATATTTTGAAAGCATTTCGTCGATTATCTGTTCTTTTGTTGCGTTTTTGTACATTGCAATAACATCATAAGCAAGGTCATCGACTGCGTGTACACTGCCGCTGTAAACATCAAGAACTATGTTGTATCCGTTAAGTTTATACTGATGAATCATAATATCTCCGTTAGACAAAAGGAAAGCCGTTAACCCTTTGGGAAAACGGCGATAATCCTTAATAATCAAATTAAAATAGAATTATTTCTCGCTCATGCACTTTTCGCACTGCTGGTTAGCAACGCCGCAAGATGTCTTACACGCTGACTGACATGAAGTCTGGCACTCGCCGCAACCGCCTGTCTTAACGCTCTTCTTGAGGTCACGAGTTTCGATAGTTTTAATTCTCTTCATAATAAATCAAACTCCTTGTTAGATTTTGTTAGTTTAATATTATCACACAGCCATTGATTTGTCAATCTTTTTTAACTACGCTTATGTTATCCGTCATACCGCCTTTTGTTGACATAATCTCAACCTTGCAGGCTGAAAGATATTCAATGTAATTTATAAGTTCCTTGCTTATAATTTCACCGGGTACGATGAGGGGAATTCCGGGTGGATATGCCCAGATATACTCGGCAGAAGTTCTGAACTCCGAATTTTGAAACGGAATAGTTTCTTTGTTGAATTTGTACAACTCGCAGGCGTTGAAATTTTTGCCTGTGTAGAGATTTTTTAACGGAACACGCTCGGTGTCGGCTCCTTTTGAAAGTTCGCTGTCAATTGAAATCAGAGCGTCTGAAAGCATATCAAAAGCTTTTTCAGTGTCACAAACAGATGTCATGGCAATTACATAGTCTGAATATGCCATTTCGGTTTCAATCTGATAATTATTTCGCAGTATTTCGGCAAGCTTTGTTCCAGAAATATTTGCGTTCGCTGTTGAAATTACTATTTTGCCAATATCATAATCAAAATCAGTATCGCTTTTATCATAAATTTTCAGATATTTTAGATTTTTAAGTTTTTCTCTGACCGTTTTAAGATTGCAACAATATTCATTGAATTTATCTTTACTGTTTTCGCAGAAATCAAGACATTTTTCGATTGAACTCATTAAAATATATGACGGACTGCTTGTTTCAAATACAGCCAAATTTTCGGCAAGAATTTCAGAAAGCTCGCTGTCATTTGTTATGAGCAATGCAGTTTGAGTTAATGACGGCAAAGTTTTGTGCAGACTCAATACTGCGGCGTCTGCACCGCAGTTAAGTGCTTCATCGGGGAAATTGTCCGAAAACTGAAAATGCGCTCCGTGAGCTTCGTCAACAAGTAATTTTGCTCCGTGTTTGTGACAGATTTCGGAGATTGACTTTATATCCGAAACAACTCCTTCATATGTAGGCGAAGTTATTATTACAAGTCTGATTTCATCATTGTGTTTTGTAAGTTTATCTTCTATATCGCAAGGTGAAGCCGATGTAAGAATATTGTATCTGCTGTCTGTATCGGGAAAAATGTAATCGACATTGAGATTAAACAGTTCTGCTGAATTATATACAGATTTGTGGCAGTTACGAGCCATTAAGATCTTGTCGCCTTGATTTGTCATTGATCGGATTGCAGAAAGTATTCCGCCTGTTGAACCGTTAATCAGAATGAAAGCATTTTTTGCATTGTAAAGCTTTGCAACCTTTTTCTGAATTTCATCAATAACTCCGTTTGGTGAATGGAGATTGTCAAAACCATTAATTTCGGTTATGTCGATATTATACGGTATTATACCCTCTTCTGTAATGTCCGTTCTTTTGTGTCCGGGCATATGAAAAGGATATATGCCGCTTTTTGAATAATTTTTAAGCTTGTCGTACAGCATATATTCTCCGATATTTTAAATATTTAGTTTGTACCGAACTCAGCGAGTTCAAGTCCCTTGTTGTGTTCAAGCGCCCAGTTTATGCTCCAGTAGCTTGTAAAGAGCAAAAGATGATTGCCTTTAAGATCCTGAATTTTCTTAGTATCGGACGCAAGGTCGAGAGTTTTCGGATCAAGGTCATCGTTTACAATCCAACGGATAAATTCATATGGGAGTGTTTCCATAATGATATCACAGTTGTACTCGTTTTGAAGTCTGTATTTAAGAACATCAAACTGAAGTACGCCTACAACGCCAACGATAACTTCCTCCATACCTGCGTCAAGCTCCTGGAAAATCTGAATTGCACCTTCCTGTGCAATCTGACTTGTACCCTTGATGAACTGTTTGCGCTTCATTGTGTCTTTCTGACGGACAAGTGCAAAGTGTTCGGGAGCAAATGTAGGAATTCCCCTGAACTGTACCTTGTGTCCCGGTGAACAGATTGTGTCACCGATTGAGAAAATGCCCGGATCAAACACTCCGATGATGTCGCCCGCATATGCCTCGTCAACAATTTCTCTTTCCTGAGCCATAATCTGCTGTGGCTGTGAAAGACGCATTTTTTTGTTGCCCTGAACATGGAACACTTCCATATTCTTTTCAAACTTGCCGCTGCAGATGCGCATAAATGCAACTCTGTCACGGTGAGCCTTATTCATGTTTGCCTGAATTTTGAAAACAAATGCAGAGAAAAAGTCTGACATAGGCTCAACCTTTTCATCAACTGTTTCTCTTGGCAGAGGTGGAGTTGTGAGCTGTAAGAACTGTTCAAGGAATGGTTCAACACCAAAGTTTGTAAGAGCCGAACCGAAGAATACAGGAGTAAGCTGACCGTTGCGGACTGCTTCAAGGTCAAATTCATCGCCTGCACCGTCAAGAAGTTCTATTTCATCAAACAAATCCTGCTTATGATAGTAGCCTATTGTATCTTCAAGGGCAGGATCGTCAAGCGTAAGTTCTTTCTTTTCAACTTCTTTCTGACCGTTATTAGCGGTGAAAGCAAGGATTTTCTTAGAATTTCTGTCATACACACCCTTGAATTCCTTACCTGAACCGATTGGCCAATTTACGGGATAGGTGTGAATTCCGAGAACATTTCAATGTCTTCAAGAAGGTCAAAAGAATTTTTTTGCATCTCTGTCCATCTTGTTGATGAATGTAATGATAGGAATATTACGCATTACACAGACCTTGAAAAGTTTGATAGTCTGTTTCTCAACACCCTTTGAACCGTCAATTACCATTACGGCAGAGTCTGCCGCCATAAGTGTACGGTAGGTATCTTCCGAGAAATCCTCATGTCCCGGTGTATCAAGAATATTTATGCAATAACCGTTATATTTAAACTGCAAAACCGATGATGTAACAGAAATACCACGCTGTTTTTCAATTTCCATCCAGTCGGACACAGCATGCTTTGCGGTTCTTTTGCCTTTTACCGAACCTGCAAGGTTAATTGCTCCGCCGTAGAGCAAGAGCTTTTCCGTAAGTGTTGTTTTACCCGCATCAGGATGCGAAATAATCGCAAAGGTTCTGCGCTTGCTGATTTCTTCTTTAAATGAACTCATATCTTTCTTCCCTTCGGAGGTTAAGTATATCCACAATTCTATATTTTACTATTTTTGGATGGTATATGTCAATAAAGAATGAAGAAAATGTGAGAAAAATAATTGCTACAAAAACTTGACAAATTTGTAAATATATTGTAATATATTGGTACAGAAGGACTTAATGTGATTTTTCCTATTTTTTCATATACCTTCCAAATCGAGGCAGAAACTTGTGTTTCTGCCTCAAAATCATTTATGAGGTTTTTTATGAGTAATTCTATCGGTCTTTACATTCACATACCGTTTTGTAAGCACAAATGTCCGTATTGCGATTTTTCAGCGGCAATGCAGACGAAAACGCTTTCGATAATTATGTGATTGAATTAAAAGATAAAATAAAATACTGGTCTGAAAAAGCCAAAAGAGATGTTGCAACCGTATATTTCGGCGGTGGTACGCCGAGTGTTTTGGGTGCAGACAGACTTTGTGATATTCTTGATTTTATCAAGTTCAATTTTAATATTCAAAATAATGCCGAGATTACAGTTGAAGTCAATCCCGACTCCGCCAAAACTATTGATTTTGAAAAAATGTATGCCTGCGGATTTAATCGCATTTCAATGGGTATGCAGACTGCTGTTGAAGATGAATTAAGGCTGCTTGGGAGAATTCACAGCATTGATGATGCAAAGACTTCTGTTGAAAGGGCTAAAAGTGCGGGATTTAATAATATTTCACTTGATTTGATGATGGGAATTCCTAATCAGACAATTGAAAGCCTTGAAAAATCAATCAGTTTCTGTGCCGATTGCGAAGTTACTCATATTTCATCATACATTTTGAAAATTGAGGAGAATACTCCGTTTTATAAGGTGCAAAATAAACTTAAGCTTGCCGATGATGATATGCAGGCTGAAATGTATCTGAAAGCTGTTGAAATGCTTGATTCTCTCGGATACAAGCAATATGAAATTTCTAATTTTGCAAAACAGGGTTATGAAAGCCGACATAATACCAATTACTGGAGATGCGGTGAATATATCGGCATAGGTCCGTCTGCACACTCATTTTTTGAGGGCAAAAGGTTCTTTTATTCGAGAAGCATGGACGATTTTAATAACAATAAGCTGTCTTTTGAAGGTACGGGCGGAGATGAGGAGGAATTTATTATGCTCTCGCTCAGGCTGAAAAGCGGTCTTAATTATTCTGAATTTGAGGAAAAATTCGGATACACTCTCCCCTCTTACATTATCAAAAAAGCTAAAGAGTATGAAAAATACGGCTATACAAATGTTACAGACAAGTCGATCAGCTTTACACCGAAAGGTTTTCTTGTTTCAAATTCAATAATCAGTGAACTGATATAAAAAAACGCTCCGAGAATAAATTCGGAGCGTTAATTTTATGTTATGAATTTGTATGTCAGATTAATACAATGAAGAGTATGAACCGCCGCCGATAAGCGATGTAAGAACACTTGTTGCAAATGTACTTGTGTTAAATGACCACATAGTAAGTTCTGCGCCGATGAAGAATACAATCATAAATGCAACGGCAACGATGAGTGTGAGAATTAAAGTGAATAATGCAGAGTTCTTTGCTTCGGGAACATTAGCTTTTACCTGATTTACAAGTGAAATAACAAGGTAAAGCATAACGATTACGAAGAAGAACAGGAACATATATACGCTGATTAATGCGCAAAGACCTGCCAAAATCCAACCGATTGATGCCGGAATAGATTCAATTGAAAATGTGATGAATGAATCAATAAATGCTTTGGCTGTGTTTTCTTCGGTTTTGTATTTCTTTACATATGCAAAGAGAATAACAGAATAGAAGCCGCCGATAAGGATAGTAGTAACAAGACTTACAAGAAGTGTTTTCGGAAAATCAAGTGCGCTCATAGAAAGCATAAGAAACATATTGCCAAGAATGAGTGCAATAAAGAAAATTGCCGAGAAAAGAGCGCCGAGAATGATGTCTTTTTCAGCCTTTGCTGTTTTGATAACAGTTTTGGAATCCTTAAAGAATGAAGTGAACACAACAGGAATGTTCTTTAAAGCCTTAACAAAAGCATTTTCCCCAATGGTGCTGTGTTATTTACGGCATAAGGCGACTGCTGTGTCTGAGGGTTTTGCGACTGTGCATACTGTTGCTGAACAGGGTTCTGATACTGTGGCTGTTGTGGTTGAACAGGCTGCTGATACTGAGGCTGTGCCTGTGCATTTGCCTGCTGAGCCTGTGCTTGAGCGGCTCTTGACTTTTCGCAGTTGCAAACAGCATTGTCTTCAAGCTGTGCTCCGCAATATTTACAGAATTTCATGGTGATTCCTCCAAGATAAAATAATATGTAACAGGTCTTATATCTACCTGTTGTTTGTTGAAAACCGATTGTTTGGGTTAAGAAATTTTTGTTGCGGTATAATTTTTTGAATCAAGGAAACTCTCATACTTCTTGTAGTCAGCAAGTTTCTGATCACCGCTACTGCTGTCAATACTTGAGGAATAAACTTCGTCATCAAGCAGATAAGGGTTCTTGATGTATATGCCGCAATAGTAAGTATCGTAACTGTTAAACCAACCGTCATATTTTCCTTTTTCAACTACAAGGATAAATGCTCGCTCATCATCAGATGCTTTCTTTGGCTGAACATAATACATTTCAACCGGAGAATAAGATGTGAGATATGAATAGTATTCATCAATGTAATCGTTTACAGCGGAATTTATTTTGTCAACATTTGCTTTTGCTTCATCGGAAGTCATAACATTGTTAGCCTTAGCAGTAACTGTTGTTGACGAGTCCTTAATAATAAGTGAGGTGTTTGGAATAATTTCTTTTTCGGTTTTGAATGTTACTTCATCGCCTTCATCAAGATAGTTTTGACTACCGTCAATGCTGAGATAAAAATCATCTACAAAATCATCGTTTTTATCATACACACTGATAGTAGAGCCTGATTCATATTTAAGTTTGTAATCATCAACTTTGTAGTCAAACTTAGCGATGTCGATTGAAAGCTCACCGTCTTTTATACCATAAGTTTTGATAAGGTTGTTGTCAACTATATGCTTGATTATATCCACTTCAACCATATCTTTGAGTGAGATTTTTTCCTCTTTAAGAATGTCGCTGACTTTGAGCTCTTTCTTGACATCACTCTTGTCAAACTGAATTCCGAGAGTTTTTTCATACTCGGAAATATATTTCTTTGCAGACTCACTGTCATCCCATTTGAGTTCAACAACAATTGTGTCATCTTTGCTGATGTTGTTTATGGTTGCTGATGAAACTGTGTAAAAACTATCTGAATCTTCTGTTGTTGATTCTGTTTTAGCGTCTTTGAGATATGCCTTTACATTGCAGTAATCAAGGATTGATGAAACCGATGCCTGACTTGCAGAATAATCATCTACTGCATCGCTGAGCACACTTTTCCAGTCGCCCTTTGAAATATTGTCGGCATACTTGCCGTAATCAATGTCTGATTTCTTATCATCAGAAACCTTTTCTTTTTCAATAGTATCACTGTCAATGTAAATGTCAGCAGAAGCGTAACCGTTGTACAAAGAACCTTTGTCAAATTCAACTTTTATGTAATCATCAAGTTTAATTCTGTTAAGGTATGGAATAAGTGTGCAAAGTGTAATGATTATTCCTGCAATTACAACTGCTGCCGCACCGCAAATTACAACAAGCTTTGTCGAGGGAAGGCTTCTTAACTTTTGGCTGACTCTGAACCTGATATGGTTGTGCCGCCTGCTGTACACCTTCTGTGACATTAGCATTGTTGTCAAAATTTACAGGTTGTGTGAACTGCTGATTGTTTTGATTTACTCCGTTGTCTTCTGTTGCAACGGAATTTTCCTGAGGAACAGGAGCTCCGCATTTTTCGCAAAAAGCATCTCCCTCGCTAAGCTTATTGCCGCATTTTTCACAGAACATAAATTCATCTCCAATGTTTGATAATATAATGAATATTATCACTTTAGCATTGTAAAGCGATAACATCAGCACGCTTATTATATCACAAATTACAGCAATAATTCAATATTTCTTACAATTTTTAACTTTTTACACTATAGAAAATTATATGTTAAAATAATGAAATGATGTACACATAGCAAATAATGACAATAAAACAGCGGCAAAAACTATAAACTTTAGTTTTTGCCGCTGTGGTTTAGTAATAATACTTTATAAATTTTATATTGTAGTAATCACAGGTTGTGATGTCGTTGGTGTCAATCTCATTTATAAGGATATAATCCTGAGCAACGCCTAAAAGATAGCCTGTTTTCTGAACAATTGTGTTTGCTCCCATGAGAAAATCAACGGTGATTCTTCTTCCGATTTGTGTTCGCATAAAGCCGTTGTGATATCTCAGATTTTCGGCTGTTACAGGAAACGGATATTGATAATCACTCATCGACATTCCGATATTCTGCCTTATCGGCGTTGCAACGGTGGCACCGGAGCTCGCCGTTGTAGCTGGGGTTGCAGGCAAAACAGGTACAGATGTATCTATTTTTTTTAGGCTCTTAATGAACGGTATATTTTGAAGACTTCCGCTGTATTTATTTATATTTTCAGGTTGTTCTTCTGATGTACTTCCGCCCTCTTCATATGCTATTTCTGCCTGTTCAAGCGAGGGATTGTCATTTGATTTTTGAACTTCTTCTGTCATATTGGGGTGTGCAACAGACGGTGTGTTCGGATTGTGTCGCATAATTTCGTCAATCGCAGGAATATAATATCCGTTATCCGCTGTCTTTGACGGACAAGAATTGTTGAGGCAGGCTTTGTTTTTGTCAAGTCCGTAAAGATGTTCGGGATTAATCTGATTTGCCGTAGGAGTTGTATTAACTGCCATATTTGAAGAATTATCCATTAAGCTATGCTCCTTTATGTTTTGGAATAAGCCTCGGTAGGCGAATAAAAGCAATGATCCCCTACCCTGTTGTAAATTACTCCGTTGTTTGACGGAAAAAATGTTGGCAGGTATCTGAAAATGGATTAAAATAGAAAATTGAATTTCCGACAGATGAATCGGTATTGCCCGCCAATGCCCAATCGGCAATGTTATAGTGAATTTCGTCTGGGCGTATATTGTAAACATTCTGAGGATTATATTGTCCTCCGACAGTTGTTTTAAGACAGGTAAATTGATTTGGTTGTTCCATTATGGCACGGAAATCTCCGCCCTTGCTGACTCTTGCAAATTCCCCGTTTGGAACACGGGTTCGGTTTACAATTACCGACGCAACGGCACGCATTCCGTTTTCACCTTCCCCACCTGCCTCACATTTTAAAAGCCTTGCAAGCAATTCTCTTGTACTCAATGCCACCTTTTTTCACCAACCGTTATTTTATTCAATGATATTTTATGCATAAATTAACTTGTTGTTACAAAGAAAAAGCTTGTGATAAATGTGTTATTCACGCAGACAGGGAAATTCTGTTTTATAGAAGCAAATCTGCCGTTAAGGCTTCAGAGAACTTTCCACCGTGTTTAGGATTTATTACAAATCAGAATATTACCAAGTTAGAATGCAATGAATATCAAAAAGAAATGGGACTGCAATCATAACAGGATTTTTAGATTATACTTATCAATAAATACAGGACACGAAAATAATTAGCCACTTGTAAATATCATATACTTGAATTTTTCGGATTACCCCCCCGACTATTGATATTGAGCAAAAAAACACCGTAGTTCTAACAGAACTACGGTGTTTTTTATGGCGGAGACGGAGGGATTCGAACCCTCGTCCCTCAGGGGGCATCATGATTTCGAGTCATGTCCGTTATGACCACTTCGATACGTCTCCGAATATTGGTGATTAACCTTGTTTATTGTACTTGTTTTTTGTGCGATTGTCAAGCAAAATTACACAAATTTTGTAAATTTTAAATTTATCCGTAAAAGCATAAATAAGTGTCTGCGATTATTATATGAATACTTATGCTTGATTTTGCGGACATTTTTTTGAAAATCAGTACGAAAAGATTATTGAAAAAAACCATACTCAAATTAACAATCGGCACAACTGCACTTGCGGAATCGTCTTGCAAAACTTTGTAACAGCAGAGTCATGAACAGCCCTGTTGCGGCACATGAAAGGCAGATATAGGCAAATTTATTTTTGGCATTTATTTACTGCAGACTGTTTTCTCAAAAATAAGCAACCTAGCAATTATAAGCTACGCTTATGCGGATTGATGTTCCGAAATTTGATTAAGTTCCTTCTATGCTTTTAGGGTGTATTTTCCGTTTTTGATTATAACAAAATCCTTTGCCATAAGTCGGTGAAGAAGTTGCTTCGATTTTTTATGACTTATTCCGAGAAGTTCGGAAATTTCTTTTGAAGTTACCGTAATGTTGTCAGTAATGTATGAAATTACGGCATCCTGTCTGTCTGTTTCAATATCAGGACGGTTTTGTGAAATTTGAGTTTTAGTTGATTTGCTTTCGGGAACAAACGAAAGCTTTAGGGTGATGCTTTCGGGGTTGAAACTTTCTTCAATGACCGGCAGAACAAGTTCGTGACTTTTCCAAACGGAGAAAATATTAGAAATACCGAATCCGTCGTTACTGCCGATTCCTATCAAATTAAACATACGCATAATTGCCGTGTTTCTGGGGTCGGATATACCGCCCGCTCTTGCGGCGTCGAGTTCAACTCTAAATCCGCCTGGATTGGATATTGTAATGCTTTCATCATCTTTCATAACAACAACACCGTTTGAACCATAATAGTCGGCATTTATAAGGCAGTTTGCAAGAGCTTCCTGTAAGGCAGTTGTAATCGGTGTAATGTCTGATTTTGTGTTTGCTGTCAGTTTTATATCGTATGAAATTTTTTCAAAGACCTTTATAAAGAAATCATAAAGGTTTTCACAGTCAGAATTTAAATCTGATGAAATAATTGTGTGTTTATCATCTTGTGTTGTTTCCTTATATTCAAGACAATAGGACGGGTATTCTTTTTTGATGAACTCTGACTTACCGAACATAAGAAGTCCTGCGGCTGTAGGGTGAAACAAAAGGTCTTCCCCTACTCCGATTGCTCCTATTCCCTGCAAGAAATCTTTATCCGAAAAATTTTGAAGCCGATTATTTGGCTTAACAGTTGACATTTTTATTCGGTAGCTATGGAGTGAATCGGTATTAAATACGGAAGCAGTCATGCATTCGATGATATTCATATCTTGTGTTTTAATTTTGGAATCACGCACCATAGCGTTAATTTGGTCGAGTGTACAGCGGTAGTCACCCTCGCCGTTTCTTCTGTATGAATTATGAATGCTGCCGTCAAGATACACGGGACGGTCAAATCTTTTTGCTTTTGGCACTGTAATAACGATAATATGCTTTTCTTCAATTTTTTGCACATAAACATCATCATATGAAAGAATGTTTGTGCTTACTTTTTGAATATCGTTTGCTATCTCCCAAAATTCCTCAATAAGTTCATCCGGATCGGGAAGATTTACGGGATGAAGTGATTTGTCCCTGTATTCTTCTACACCTAAAAGTATAATTCCTCCGAGTGTATTTGCAAAGGATGAATATGTTTCCCACAAGCTTTTAGGTAATCCGCCTGTTGCCTTTTTGGCCTCTATTCGATTGTTTTCTCTGTATTTTTCAATGTTGTTGAGGTCAATCACATTCATCTCCCTATTACTGTTGCGGTTATTCTTTTTATATCAACGGTTTTGTCTGCTAATAAAAGCACCGCAGAAAAAAATCTACGGTGCAATTTAAAGATTCGGTTAAAAAATCAGTTTTCTCTTCCGAGAAGGTAGTCAACAGACACTTCAAGAATATCGGCAAGTGCAACAAGCTCAACATCTGTTACGAAACGAATCTGACCTTCAAGCTTTGAAAGTCCTGATGCGTTCATATCGACGCCGTTAACCTGAAGCTGAGCAAGAAGCTCCTTTTGCTTCATACCTTTCTGCTTTCTTACAGCCTCAACCTGCTTCCTACGAGGTTTCTGTCTCCAAGTTCCTGTTTTCTTAATCTCATTTTTACTCTCTCCCAAATCGTTTTAATTCTTTTTTAAAATTCTTTAAAAACATTGTGATGTTATTATAATACTAAAAAGGAAAAAAAACAAGGGGTTTTTGTAAATAAATTTAAAAAAATTGAAATTTTTTCGTAAATTTGGTTACAAATTGAAATATAGTAGTTATAATGCACTTATAAATAGGTATGCTCTTAATAATATTATACAATTAGCACAACATATAATTCTGACTGAGAAAGAATAATTTTCCTTAATTTCCTGAATAGAATTAATATTTATGAAATGGTTCTATATCAGAAATAACAATTACAAAATATTACAAACAAGAAATCTAAGTTTCAAAAAGAAAAACGCTCTTAATAAAAGAGCGTTTTAATCTTATTTTCAATTTGTTTATGCTTTAAAAGTACCGTTTTCAATGTCTGTAATCATTGACACACGGTTTTCGTGTCTGCCGCCTTCATAAGGTGTGTTAAGGAAGATGTCAGCAAATTTAACAGCATCTTCTTCGCTTGTAACTCTGCCGCCCATACAAAGAATATTTGCGTTATTGTGTCTGCGAGTCATTTCAGCACAAAATTCGTTTGAAACAACTGCGGCTCTGATTCCCTTTACCTTGTTTGCGGCAATTGATATACCGATGCCTGTACCGCAACAGAGAATGCCTGTTGAGCATTCGCCCGAGGTGATTGCGGTTGCTACCTTGTAGGCATAAACCGGATAATCAACGCTTTCTTCGCTGAAAGTGCCGTACTCTTTGTATTCAAGTCCTTTTTCATCCAGATATTTTTTGATTGCGCAGATAAGGTTATATCCGCCGTGGTCGCATCCGAGTGCTATCATTTTGTTCTACCTCCAAGTTTTTTATTAAGCTCACGCTGTGCCTGAGGCAAGCGGAGATATACTGGCATAAGCTCTTGTGCCGAAACGGTTTGTCCGTTATTAATCATTTCAAATGCAACAAGTGCAGTTGAAGACGCTCTCTGATATTTAAGATTTACGGGAGCAGACTCTGCATTTTTAATTTCATTACCGATGTATTTACAGGTAATATCGGTACCGTCACCTGCTATGATGATTCTTCCGTCAACAGACAGCAGTTCGTTTTTTAAGTCATCAAGCGATAATGCTCTGTCATCACAAAGTCGGGTAACAACTCCGTTTTTAATTTCAAACAGTGCATTGTATACCTGTGAACAGCGTGCGTCCATTACGGCACATACAATACAGTCGGTTGAAAGGAAATTATAAGCCATACTCTCAAGTGTTGAAACCGAAACACACGGTATATTATTTGCAAAAGCAAGACCTTTTACTGCCGCAACGCCGATTCTTACTCCCGTGAATGAACCCGGACCTGCGTTGACTGCAATTGCATCAATATCTGATATTTCCGTTTTTGTATTGTTCAAAAGCTGTTCAACCATAGGGATGAGCGTCTGGCTGTGGGTAAGACTTGTGTTTATGAAAGTTTCACCGATCAGCTTGCCCTCTTCTGAAAGTGCAACAGATGCGGCTGTTGCAGATGTGTCAACAGACAGAATTTTCAAATTTCAACACCTTCAATTTCAAAGATTCTTTCGTCATCGCTCTCCCTTTTTCAATCGTTATTCTGATTGCATTTTCGGGAAGTGCGCCTTCTATATTTTCACTCCACTCAATTACGAGAATGCCGTTGTCAATGTAGTCAAAAAATCCCGTTGAGTACAAATCATCCCATGAATTAACCCTGTACATATCAAAATGATAGATATTGTACTTTCCGTTGTATTCGTTTACAAGGGCGAAAGTAGGGCTTGACACACCGTCATCAACACCGAGGCTCTTGCCAGTCCTCTTGTAAAGGCGGTTTTGCCCATACCGAGTCCGCCGAAAAGGGCTATTACCTCTGTGCCGTAGAGCTTTTTTGCAATTTTTTCGCCGATCTGCTCAGTTTCATCGGCGTTGTGAGAAATCAATTTAACCATATCAGAAAAGTCCGCTGATTTTGCCGTTTTCATCAATATTAATTTTTTCTGCGGCAGGAACTTTCGGGAGTCCCGGCATTGTCATAATATTGCCTGTATAAATTACTGCAAAACCTGCACCGTTTGAAATTGTTACATCTCTTACTGTGATTTCAAAATCCTTTGGAGCACCGAGCTTTGTAGGATCATCTGAAAGCGAATACTGTGTTTTTGCCACACATATTGGAAGTTTGTCTCCGCCGAGTGCCGCAACTTCCTTGATTGCTTTTTCTGCGGCTGTTGTGTAGTTTACCTTTGACGCACCGTAGATTTCCTTTGCAATCTTTTCAACTTTTTCCTTGAGTGTGAGGTCGAGTGAATAGAGCGGTTTAAATGCAGACGGCTTTTCACAAGCCTCTACTACCTTATTTGCAAGCTCTACGCCGCCTTCTCCGCCTTTTCCGAATACATTTGAAAGGGCAAAGTCTGCACCCTTTGAAATGCAATATTCTTCAATGTATTTGAGTTCTTCATCTGTATCTGTACCGAACTGATTAATTGCTACAACTACGGGAACATTGTACTTTCTCATATTGTCAATGTGAACACCGAGGTTTACAATGCCTTTTTTGAGAGCCTCAATGTTTTCATTTGAAACCTCTGACTTTGGAACGCCGCCGTTGTATTTTAATGCACGGCATGTTGCCACGATTACAATTGCCGACGGAGCAATGCCGGCATATCTGCACTTGATGTCAAGAAACTTCTCAGCACCGAGATCCGAGCCGAAACCAGCTTCTGTAATGCAGTAATCGGCAAGCTTTAATGCAAGCTTTGTTGCTCTTATGCTGTTACAGCCGTGAGCGATATTTGCAAAAGGTCCGCCGTGCATAATTGCAGGAGTACCCTCAAGCGTCTGAACAAGGTTAGGTTTGATTGCATCCTTGAGAAGTGCAGTCATTGCTCCCTCTGCTTTCAAATCTTTGGCATAAACGGGTTCACCGCTGTATGTGTATGCAACAAGAATGTTGCCGAGCCTTTCTTTGAGGTCGGAGATATCATTTGCAAGACAGAGAATTGCCATAACTTCCGATGCAACTGTAATGATGAAGTGATCTTCCCTCGGAACACCGTTTACCTTACCGCCAAGACCGATTGTGATATTTCTTAATGCACGGTCATTCATATCAAGACAACGCTTGAAGAGAATTCTTCTCGGATCAATGCCGAGTGTGTTGCCCTGCTGAATGTGGTTGTCAAGCATTGCGCAACAAAGGTTGTTGGCTGCTGTAATTGCGTGCATATCACCTGTGAAATGAAGGTTAATGTCCTCCATCGGAAGAACCTGTGCGTAACCGCCGCCTGCGGCACCGCCTTTAATTCCGAATACAGGACCGAGCGACGGTTCACGGAGTGCGATGATTGCATTTTTACCGATTTTAGCCATTGCCTGACCAAGACCTGCAGAAGTGGTGGTTTTGCCCTCGCCTGCCGGTGTTGGGTTGATTGCTGTTACGAGGATGAGCTTTCCGTCAGGATTGTCCTTTACACGGTCTGCAAGTTCATCAGAAAGTTTTGCTTTGTACTTTCCGTAAAACTCAAGCTCATCAGCAGAAATCCCAAGCTGATTTGCAATTTCTGCAATAGGCTTTAATTCTGCACTCTGAGCAATTTCGATATCAGATAACATAATATACCTCCGAATCAAATTCATGTTTTTATTATTATAACAAAATGCGAAACTTGTATTATTCTGTATTGAAATTATACTTGATATTGAGAGCGTAATTTAATATAATTATAGGGTAAAATTAATTTCAAAGGTTGTTTTGGGTGAAAAAAGTTATTACAAATATTTATGAATATTTCAGACAGTGTGACGCAGTTTTGTGGCTGTTGACTTTGACCGCTGTTGCTTACAGTTTTCTTTTGATTGCGAGTATGCAACGGTCGGGCGAATACAGTTATCTAAGAACTCAGATTATTGCTGTGTCTGTCGGTCTTGCGGCATCGGTGTTTATATCAATTGCCGATTACAGATTTCTTATACGAAAATGGTACATTGCCGCAATAGTGGGAATTGTTCTTGCCGGACTTGTGTTTGTGTTCGGAGTTCAGGTTAGCGGAACAGATGATACGGCATGGATTAATCTTCCGGGCGGATTTTCAATTCAGCCGTCTGAGTTTATAAAAATCTGTTTTATCATAACTTTTTCAAAGCATTTGTCGTGGCTGAGAGAAAAGAAAATGATTGAAAAGTTTTCGGGAGTACTTTTCCTTGCACTTCATGCAATGATACCAATGGCAATTATTCATATTCAGGGTGATGACGGTACAGTTCTTATATTTGCGCTTATGTTTTTGGTTATGACATTTGCGGCAGGTGTTCAACTGAGATATTTTGTCATTTTCGGAGGATTGCTTGTGTGTGCAATTCCGATTATATGGAATGTGTTTATGAATGAAGAACATCGTAACAGGGTTCTTGCCTTGTTTGACCTTGACGGGAATGCACTGACAAATTACGGTTGGCAACAGTATCAGGGTAAGGTTTCAATTGCAAGCGGCGAAGCTTTCGGAAGCGGACTTTTTAACGGACAGCGTGTTGAACATTTCAATCGTCCCCGAACAGGAAAACGATTTTATTTTTACCGTTGCAGGAGAGGAACTCGGATTTGTCGGATGCATGGCGCTTTTGCTGATTTTGTTTTTTATTATATTAAAAGTGATTTTGAATGCAAAAAATTCAAGTGAATTTGAAGGCAAGTATATCTGCTACGGTGTGTTTTCAATGATAGCGTCGCAAACAATTGTAAATATAGGAATGGTGCTTGGATTCCTTCCCGTAGTCGGAATAACCCTTCCCTTGTTCAGTTCGGGAGGTACTTCGGCTTTGAGTACGCTCATTAGTCTTGGTCTTGTACAGAGTGTGAGATATCACAATACTGACGATATGAACAAAGCTTTTGTAAGGCGAGGCAGTTCAAATCGAATCAGAATGTAATTAAATACAAATAAACTAAACCGCAGACATCAAAATGTCTGCGGTTTTTATGGGTTATTTTTCGCTGATTGTGATATTTGCCTTGTAGCTTCCGCTTACCCAACAGGTGTCAGTACCGCTGAGTTTGAAAGTAACAGGCATCTGAACCGAGCCTACTGTTCCGCTCTGATCTGAGGTGTCAATTACGCCTTCAATATCTGAGCTTTTAAGGCTTTTAAGTTCCTCTTCACTGCCGATTACGGTAACATTCATACTTGTTTGTGTTACATCGGCTTTATATTTTGAAGAAAGACCGCTTACTTTGAATGAATCAACAGTAAAGGTTTTCTTGGACAGACCGCTGAGGTCAAGTACAAGCTTTGCGGAGGTTGAGTTACTGATATTTTTGCAGTCACTCGGGATATTTATTCCCTGCGTATCGTACTCATAACGCTTGTTTGAAAGTGTTGCAAAATCGATTGACTCAAGCTTTACGCTGTCAGTCTTGTCAAGCACTTCTTTTGGACCTGCAAGCAGAATCTTTGAAGGTTCAACCGTAAGCATATCATCGTTTAAATCAAGGCCTTTGGGTTTGTTAATAAACTCAGGAATTACATTTACCGTCTTTTCGGGGAGAACGGAAATTGTAGCTTCAACATCCGTAAACTCCATTGTAAGAAGCTCGGTGGAGATTTTATTTCCTGTTTTATCATAAAGCACAATATTTGCGGTCGTTGAGGTCGGCGCATTTAGTGTACTGTCAAGCTCGGCTGATGCCGAAACCTTTGCAATTTTGGCAATCTCTGTTTGAGGTCCTGAGATTGTGATATTCTTTGATGCAAGAGAAGTTGACGCATAGTATCCGTCGGCAACCTTGTAAACAACATTTTCCTGAATCGGAAAACTTGTTTCACGCTGATAATCAACAATTACATTGACATTTGAAGGCGTAACGGTTGAGATAATCTGAAAGTTGGCACTCGGGTTGGCTTTTACGGCTGAAAGCGAAAGCTGATAAGTTCCTGCTGAGTCAATTCCGTTTGTAGCACCCGTGACAGTAATATCCTTCGTTCCGATAGAACCGAGAACGGCTCTGCTGCCTGTTACGGTTACCGTGGCAGTCTGCTTCGTATCACGGAATACCTGCAACCCGTTGTTATCAAGCTGGTCAGGCAATTCAATCTGAATGGGAATATTGCTTATTGTTACGGTTGTATCATTTGTTGTACCCATACTCATATAACCATGTTATTGTTGAGATTACAAGGGAGAGTATAATCAGAAATTTGTTATTCTGAAACAGTTTGTTGAGAGAGAGTTTTTTCTTTTTCATTTTTCAGCCTTCTCTCTTTTTGAACTTTTCGGGTTCTTCTGAAAAAAACTTTTTCGGCGGTTCATCATCGTCATAGCCACGATCATAGATGAGAAACTGTTCAAGCTTTTTGATTAGTTCTTCTCTTGTAAACTCACGGAGCAAAATACCGTTTACCGCAAGAGAAATTACACCTGTTTCTTCACTTACTATAAGGACAACAGCATCACTTTGTTCACTGATACCGAGTCCTGCTCTGTGTCGTGTACCAAGATTGATATCTACATTACGGTTTGATGTGAGCGGTAAAATACATCCTGCTGCAAAAGTTTTCCGTCACGGATAATGCTTGCACCGTCATGCAATGGTGCTTTGTTAAAAAATATATTGCCGAACAGAGCTAACTGATGTTTCGGGCATCAATAATTGTGCCTGTAGCGGCTATATCGGAAAGCATGGTTTCTCTTTCAAACACAAGCAAAGCACCTGTTTTGAACGAGAGAAAAGAACTGCTGTGTCAGCCGCATCCACGATTGACTTTTCTACAGCCTTTTTCCATTCATCACCTTTGTGGTGCTTAGTAAATATTTTTATATATTTTTTATAGGTGTTGTTGCGTCCCATCTGTTCAAGAGCCTTTCTGATTTCCGGCTGAAAGATGATAGCAATAACAACAACTGCTGCCTCGAAAAATGTTCGCAACAGGGATGAAAGCATAACAAGACCAAACAGAAGACGAAAGAAAATACACTATCAGGAGCATAATTACACCTTTGAGAAGCTGAACTGCTCTTGTTTCCTGAATAAGCTTGAACAGTCCGAAAATCAACAGTGCAATTGCAAGAATATCGACAATATCTCTTAGCTGTATAGTCTTGATAATGGAAAGAATGCTGTTAAATATTTCCAATCTGCTTTCCCCTTCCTTTTATTTTAAATTCCTTGTTATTATTCTAACATACTTTTGTTATTAATTGCAACCTTTTTAAATTGTTTTTTTCTGTTTGTTGTTCTTAGAAATACGACTTACGGCATTTGCAAAATATACAACATCATTTTTTGTTGTAAATGCCGATACAACAGTTCTTACGGTTCCTGTATCCTGAGTGCCGAAGCTTTTGTGTGCAAGGGGTGCACAATGGAGTCCTGCTCTTACGGCAATGTTGTAGCTGTCATTAAGAATTTTTGCAACTGTTTCACTTTCGGTATTTTTGATATTAAAGGAAATTACGGGAACGCTGTGATTTTTCTCAGGCATTTTGGTGTATAATATTACATTTTCAGCTTTTTCAAGCCTTTTGTAGAGCATTTGTGCAAGACTTAACTCGGAATTATATATTCTGTCTGTTTTTTTATTCAGGACAAACTTTATTCCTGCATTAAGCCCTGCTATTCCCGGAAGATTCGGCGTTCCGCTTTCGTACTTATCGGGGAGAATTTCAGGCTGATTGAGGTTTGCGGAATCACTTCCCGTTCCTCCTTGAATAAGACTGTCCGGAGTTGTTTCGCTGTTTATAATAAGCAAGCCTGTTCCCATCGGTCCGTAAAGCCCTTTGTGACCTGCGGTGCAGAGAAAATCAATGCAACTGTCAGAAAGGTTGATATCTGCTGTTCCTGCACTTTGTGCGGCATCTACACAAAAAAGAATGCCGTTTAATCTGCAAAGAGCGCCTATTCTTTCTATCGGAAGTTTGATGCCGAATACATTTGAAGCATGGGTACAGATTACAAGTTTTGTGTTAGATTTGAATTGTTTCCTGAAATTCTCGATTGTTTGTTCATCATCATAAGGGACACATTCGGCAACAGAGTATTCAATCTTATTTTTCTTGAGTGTTTCAAGCGGTCTGACGACAGCATTGTGCTCAAGTGATGAAATTACGGCATGGTCACCCTGTTTTAATATGCCTTTAATAACTGTGTTCAAAGCCGTTGTGCAGTTAAGTGTGAATATTATATTTTCGGGATTTTCCGAGCCAAAAAGTTTTGCGGCATTATCTCGGCAGGAATACATTATTTCAGATGATTTTACCGACATTTTGTGACCGCTTCTTCCCGGATTTGCTCCGTAGTCGGACATAGCTTCGTTAATCGCTTTTCTTACGGATAAGGGTTTCGGAAAGGTGGTTGCACCGTTGTCAAAATATATCATAAGGTATCAACAGCGGCTGTTCCTTTGACAGCAATACCGTTACTCCTGATAATTTCCAATGCCCTTGCAAAATTTCCCGGGACATAAAGGCTGTATCCGCATGATTTTCGATTGAGGTGTATAGGAGTTCTTACAAGCCCTGATTTAATATTGTTTTTTAAAAGTAGGTTACGGCTCTTCATGCAAGAGTTACCGAGCCGAATATTATTAAATTATTTTCCATAACTTCCACCCTTTGTTAAATCTTTGTGACATCTCAAAACAATATATCACACTACATATTATGAAAGTAGTCAAAGTTTGGACATAAAAGAAAGCACGGCTTTTATGCCGTGCTTAAAGGTGTTGTTTTTTAGTTCATTTTTTCAGAAAGAAGGTTGCCCATGTTGTACATACCTGCTTTCTGATCTTTAAGAAATACTGCCGCATTAACAGCACCGACAGCGAAAACTTCTTTTGACTGAGCCTGATGAGAGATTGTTACAACCTCATCGTGACCTGCAAAGATAACTTCGTGTTCGCCTACAATTGTGCCGCCTCTTACGGAATGAATACCGATCTCGTTCTTTGAACGCTTTCTGCGGTAGCTGTGTCTGTCATAGACATACTGCGGATCTTCGTCAAGCTGTTCCGAAATTCCGTCTGCAATCATAAGAGCTGTTCCGCTCGGAGCGTCAAGCTTGAGATTATGATGCTTTTCAACGATTTCAATATCGAACTGGTTTCCGAGAATTTTTGCAGCCTCTTTTGAAAGCTCAATAAGAAGATTGATGCCGAGTGACATATTACCTGAATAGAAAACAGGAATTGTCTTTGCCGCATCTTCGATTTTTGCAATCTGATCTTTAGAAAAGCCTGTTGTGCAGATAACACAAGGTACTTTGTTATCAACTGCATACGAAAGCATACCGTCAAGAGCTGCAGGATTTGAAAAATCAATGATTACATCAGGTGTTTCGGTTGCCTCGTCAAAAGTCTTGAAAACATCAAAATCATAATTACTTTCACCGAATGCGTCAACACCGAACAAAACATTGCAATCCTCACGGCTCTGAACAGCCTGTGCCACAAAGCAGCCCATTTTACCGTTACAACCGACTATTGCTGTATTTACCATTTTTATTCCCCTTCAAACTTCTTGAATTTTAAACGAATCAAAGGTTGATTATTTAACCTTCTTGCTTAAAAGGTCATACTTCTCCATGCAATCCTTGAGGTCATGGTAACCCTGAACGCTCATGGGAACGAGAGGAAGTCTGCATTCGCCTGCTTCATAACCGAAGAGATTCATGGCAGTCTTTACGGGGATCGGGTTAACATCGCTGAAGAGTATATGCATAAGCTCAAGATAGTGGAAGTTAAGCTTCTGTGCCTCTGCAAAGTCATTGTCAAGACAAAGCTGACAGATGTCATGCATTTCCTTGGGGCAGATGTTTGCGAATACAGAGATAACACCGAGAGCGCCGAGTGACATGAAAGGAACAGTCTGGTCATCGTTACCTGAGTAGATATCAAGATTGTCACCGCAAAGTGAACGGATGAGAGCAACCTGAGAGATGTCGCCGCTTGCCTCTTTTGCGGCAACGATGTTAGGATGCTTGCAAAGCTCCTGATAAGTTTTTGGTTTGATGTTACAGCCGGTTCTTGAAGGAACATTGTAAAGAATAATCGGAATATCAACCGAATCTGCAACAACATTGAAGTGTCTTACAAGACCCTGCTGAGATGTTTTATTGTAGTAAGGAGTTACGCAGAGAAGTGCGTCAACGCCTGTGCTTGCGGCAGATTTTGAGAGCATAACGGCTGTTGAAGTATCGTTACTGCCTGTACCTGCAATAACAGGAATTCTGCCGTTTGTCTTTTCTGCAACGAAAGAAATTGTTTCGCAATGCTCTTTTTCCGAAAGAGTTGCCGCCTCACCTGTTGTACCGCATACAATAATTGCATCGGTACCGTTTTGAACATGAAATTCTACGAGATCGCCGAGAACATCGTAGTTTACGCTTCCGTCAGACTTCATAGGAGTGATAAGTGCAACACCTGAGCCTGTAAAAATGTGGTTAGACATAATTTACCTCCGTAAGTAATCAGTCCATGTAGCCCTCAGCACAAAGGAGCTCTGCAAGAAGAACTGCACCGCCTGCTGCGCCTCTTAATGTGTTGTGTGACATACAAACGAACTTATAATCATATTGAGTATCAGGTCTTAATCTGCCAACCGATACTGCCATACCGTTTTCAAGATTTCTTTCAGATTTAATCTGCGGACGGTCGGGTTCTGTGAAGTAGTGGAGAAAATGCTTTGGCGCACTCGGAAGATTGAGTTCCTGAGCTCTGCCGCTGTAGTTTGACCAAATGTCAATAATTTCTTCGACAGTAGGTTTCTTTACGCCGTCCTTAAATGACATAAATACAGCTGCTGTGTGACCGTCAGATACGGGAACACGGATGCACTGTGATGTGATTGAAATATCATCGGTTTTAACAATCTTGTCGCCTTCAATCTTACCCCAGATTTTAAGCGGCTCCTGCTCTGACTTCTCTTCCTCACCGCCGATGTAAGGAATAACATTATCTACCATTTCAGGCCATGTCTTGAATGTTTTGCCTGCGCCTGAAATTGCCTGATATGTGCAGGCAAGAACCTTGTCAACGCCGAGTGCCTTTAAAGGATGAATTGCAGGAACATAGCTCTGAAGTGAGCAATTGGACTTAACTGCAACAAAGCCTCTTTTTGTGCCGAGACGCTTTCTCTGAGCGTCAATAATCTTAATGTGATCGGCGTTAAATTTCAGGAATAACCATAGGAACATCATCTGTAAAACGATGAGCGCTGTTGTTTGATACGATAGGACACTCTGCCTTTGCATATCTGTCTTCGAGATCACGGATTTCATCCTTCTTCATATTAACTGCGCAGAAACAGAAATCAACCTGTGATGCAACCTCTTCAACATTTTCAGCGTCAACGATAACCATATTCTTGTACTTCTCAGGAAGAGGAGTAGTCATATGCCATCTGCCTTCAACTGTTTCACCGTATGTTTTGCCTGCACTTCTCTTACTTGCGGCAAGAACAGTAACCTCAAACCACGGGTGATTCTCAAGAAGAAGTGTAAAACGCTGACCTACCATACCGGTAGCGCCGATAATACCGACTTTATACTTTTTCATAATAATTCCTCCGAATTAAACAAATTTTAAAAAAGCGGTTGCCTTATTCAAACAAATATTATATTATATGAAGAGATGTCTGAAAACACGACTGTTTGTCGATTATGCAAACTGCTCATAATAAGATAATATATCATTTTAAAAGGGTAATGTCAATTATTTTGAGAATTTTACAGGACAAATACTTGTGTTTTACAAAGATTTTTGACAGAACAGCTTTTAAAAAGCAATTTTAGTTCTTGAAAGGAAATAAAATGAAGACTAGTGATTTTTATTACGATTTGCCTAAAGAGCTTATCGCACAGACTCCGCTTGAACCGAGAGACAGTTCAAGACTGCTTGTGCTTGACAGAGAAAAACAAACTCTGGAGCATAAACATTTTTATGACATTATTGATTATCTTAACGAGGGAGATCTTCTTGTTGCCAACGATTCAAGAGTTTTGCCTGCAAGAATTTACGGTATCAAAGACGAAACAGGTGCAAAAGTTGAATTTCTGCTTTTGAAGCAGGTTGCGAACAACCGTTGGGAAACACTTTGCAAGCCGGGTAAAAAAGCAAAAGTCGGCACAAAATTTTCATTCGGCAACGGCATTTTGCGTGCAACTGTTGTTGAAGTTAAGGATGACGGCAACAGAATAGTTGATTTTGATTGCGAAGAGAATTTCTTTACCACTCTTGACAAAATCGGTCAAATGCCTCTTCCCCCTTATATTACAGCCGAGCTTAAGGATAAGGAACGCTATCAGACGGTTTACAGCCATGAACTCGGTTCTGCGGCAGCTCCGACGGCAGGACTTCACTTTACAACCGAGCTTATGGACAGAATCAAGGCTAAAGGTATAAAGATTGCGTATGTTACACTTCATGTGGGACTCGGTACATTCAGACCCGTTAAGGTTGATGATGTTACAAAGCATAAAATGCACAGCGAGCATTATGAAGTCCCCGAAGAAACCGCAAAGCTCATAAATGAAACTAAGAAAAACGGCGGACGGGTTATTGCGGTCGGCACAACATCCTGCAGAACGCTTGAAAGTGTTGCGGCAATGTACGGAGAAATCAAGCCCTGCGAGGGATTTACGGATATTTTTATTTATCCCGGATTTGAATTTAAGGTGCTGGACGGACTTATTACTAACTTTCATCTTCCCGAAAGTACACTTATTATGCTTGTATCCGCTTTTGCGGGATATGATTTTATTATGAATGCATACAAAGAAGCTGTAAAGGAAAAGTACAGATTCTTCTCTTTCGGTGACGCTATGTTCATATCATAGGAGGATTTTACGGATTTATGTTTAAGGTAATTAAAAAGGAAGGCAGCGCAAGACGGGGCGAATTCGTCACGGTTCACGGTACGGTTCAGACTCCCGCCTTTATGAATGTTGCAACATGCGGTGCAATCAAGGGTGCTGTTTCTGCGCTTGATTTAAAGAATATAAAATGTCAGGTTCAGCTTTGCAACACCTATCATCTGCATCTTCGTCCGGGTGATGAAAAGGTTAAGCAAATGGGCGGACTTCACAAATTTACAAGGTGGAACGGTCCTATCCTTACCGACAGCGGCGGATTTCAGGTGTTCTCTCTTGCAAAGTTGAGAAATATTAAAGAAGAAGGCGTTTACTTCAATTCTCACATTGACGGCCGCAAAATTTTTATGGGACCTGAGGAGAGTATGAGAATCCAGTCAAATCTTGCATCTACAATTGCGATGGCATTTGACGAATGCGTTGAAAACCCTTCTCCATATGAATATACAAAAAACAGCGTTGAAAGAACCACAAGATGGCTTAAAAGATGCGTTACAGAGATGAAAAGGCTCAACAGTCTTGATGATACCATAAATAAAAACCAGATGCTGTTCGGCATAAATCAGGGCGGTATCTATGACGATTTGCGCGTCAATCATATGAAAGAAATTGCAGAGCTTAATCTTGACGGCTATGCAATCGGAGGTCTTGCCGTGGGTGAGCCTGCAGAAACAATGTACCATATCATTGAAGAGGTTGAGCCGTTTGCTCCGAAAGATAAAATCAGATATCTTATGGGAGTCGGAACTCCCGTGAATATTCTTGAAAGCGTTGCAAGAGGTGTTGATCTTTTTGACTGTGTTATGCCGAGCAGAAACGCAAGACACGGTCAGCTCTTCACTTGGGACGGAGTGCGTAACATCAATAATGCAAAATATGAAACAGATGAATCTCCGATTGACGAGCATTGTGACTGCCCTGTTTGCCGAAACTTTTCAAGGGCATACATAAGACATCTTCTCAAGAGCGGTGAGATGCTCGGAATGCGACTTGCTGTTTTGCACAACCTCTATTTTTACAATAATCTTATGGAAGTTATCAGAACTCAGCTTGATAACGGCACATATATGGAATTTTACGAGAAATATCGCAACATTTTAGGCGTGCGTATCTAATATTTTTTCAAAACAGAAAAAATACTTGCAAGATGTGATTAAAACTGATATAATCAATACATTGTATGAAAGGAATGACGAAAATGACAAACTTTTTACCTGTAGTTGCAGAAGCAAGTGCAAGCGGCGGAAATCAGTCATCAAGTATGATTTTTATGATTCTCTTCTATGTTGCTATTTTTGCAGCTCTCTATTTCTTCCTCATCAGACCTAACTCAAAGAAGAAAAAAGAAGAAGCTCAGCTTCGTAACTCTCTTGAGATCGGTGATGAAATTACAACAATCGGCGGAATTATGGGCAGAGTAGTTGCCATTAAGGACGACGAGGACGCTATCATCATTGAAACAGGCTCCGACAGAGTTAAGATGAAGTTTAAAAAGTGGTGTATTTCTACTGTTGACACAGTTAAGGAACAGCCACAGCAGGCAGGTCAGCCTGAAAAGAAAGGCTTCTTCGGCTTTGGCAAGAAGAAAGATTCTGACGAAACTAAAGCTACAAAAGAATAACTTTTTGAATGAATGTTCTTTCCCCCGAATATATTTGTAACAGAATATATTCGGGGGTTGTTTTATGTCTGATAAAAAACTACTTGCAAAGGCTGTTTTGTTTTCATCAGTATGCGGAATACTTATACTGGTAATTTTGATGTGTTTGCTTGCAGCCGTGATGATGTCATCGGGAGTAATTTCTGTCGATATACTTGATTACTGCACGGTCGGCATGGTCGGTGTTGCAACGCTGATGTCGGGAATAATATCATCAAGAATTACAGGAAGTACAGGTCTTGCGGTGGGTTCGCTGACAGGATTTTTTATTTTTCTTGTCATAACTTCTATTGCATTGATTTTTAACGGTGAGCCTATAACGATATTAACCCTGCTAAAACTGATGTCATCCGTTCTGGGAGGAGGAATAGGCGGAATTATCGGAGTCAACAAAAAGGAAAAAATAAAAATCAGATAAGATCGAGTAAGATATTTTACTGAAATTATGTTTTCGGCAGTTCGTTTAGGCGGACTGCTGTTTTTATGTCAGATTTAATTACAAATTAGAATTATTTTTTAAAAAATTGAAATATCTATGGTAAAACAGCTCGTAATATGGTACAATAATCCGGAGAATGAGATAGTGAGGGTTAATGACCTTGATTTAGATATAATATGAAAAATAAGCAAATATTTAAGGAGTGTTAGTATGGCAAAAACGATTAAATTGCCGGCAGATTTAAGGGATTGGAAGGTTACTTCATTTGTTGGGGAAGACAACGGCTGTGAAGTTTACAAGGTATCAAGAAAGATTGATAAAAATACTGCTCAAAATGCGATTCTCAGACACGCATTTGTCGGCAAAAGCAATTATACCGATGAACATGCCGAGTATTTTACTGAAGAGGCTGATTTTATTGAATCGGTTAAGGAGCTTGACGGAATTTCAAACTATCTGGATGTTTATGTTCAGGATAATCAGAACAAAAAAAACTGTGATTTGTACATATTTACAGAAGAACTCACAAGTCTTGAAGAGCTTATGAAAACCAAAACTTTCGCTGAGGATGAAGTTGTTGATTTTGGTATTCAGATGAGTGAAATGCTTGAAACTTTGGAAGCAAAGAATATTTTTCACGGTAATATTTCACCAAAGAATATTTTTGTAACCGCTGACGGAAGGTATAAAATCGGCGGATTTACAGATTTTGAAGGCAAGATTACGGATACCTCATTTGTTGCGCCTGAGGTTTATAAGCAGGAAAATGTTGACTATACAACCGACATTTATTCTGTCGGAATAATTATGTATGCAATGTGCAACGGCGGTAAAATTCCGTTTGAAAGTGATTCATGCGACAGAAAGAATGCCTGTGAAGAAAGATTTTCGGGCAAGGCTGTTACCGCACCGTCTGAGGGTGACGAAAAACTCAAGAGCGTTATTGTAATTGCATGTCAGCCGAATAATACAAACCGATGGAAAAATGCAGGCAACATTAAAAATGCTCTCACATCTATCAAAACTGAAATAGGTACATCCTCCCCTGTTCCGAATCCTGATGTTGTTGTTCCGGAAAACACGGATTTTGACGGAAATGTATTTGAAGAATATGATTATGATGAATTTGAGGATACAGAACCGACTGAACCGCAGGATAATTTTGACGATAAGGATGAGGTTCAGACAGTTGAGGACGCTGTTCTTGATAATGAATTTAAAGGCGGCGAACAGCTTGGCATTGCCGAAGTTTTAGCCGGTGAAGAATCCCTGCCTGTTGACGGTAATGCTCCTGTAGATGCAGATGAAGTCAGTGAGTCTGATGCTGATGAAAACGGCGGATTTGAGGTTGTTGATGTTACAGACGCAGTTGATGAGTCTGTAAATCCTGAGATTAAAACTGACGAAGTATCAGAAGAAAAACAGCCTGAATTTGAAGATATCAGTTCCGTATCAAGTGAAGATGACAAGAAAGAACAAACTGTTACAGATAAAAAAGCTGAGGAATTTGAAGATGTTTCAAGCAACAGCGAAGTAGCTCCGGAAGTTCTTCCTCCTGTTACAAGCGTTGAAGTGTTTGACGATTACTCCGGTGCAGACCATAAAAATGTTCTTACAAGCAATGAATCAAGCAAGGACTACGGTGATTTCTTTGAGGACGAGCCGTCTGTTAAGCGTACTGACAATAAAGCTGACGATACTAAAAAAATTGAAGAAAAAAACGACTTTGACGATAACAGCTTTGAAGATGATGACAATGAATTCGGATATGCAGATGAAGAAGATAATAAAGAAAATGTAAAGAAAAAGAAGAATAAATTTATCATTATTCTTTGTGCCGTTGTAATTGCCGCCGCACTCGGATTTATCGGTTTCTGCGTTTATAACGGTTTGTCAAATTCATCTACTGACAATAAAGCTACTACAGCCGAAACTGCAACATCTGCCGAAGTAACCACACAGGCGCCAAGTACGGCGATGCCTACTACAGTTCCTGCTACAACGGAACAGGTTACAACATCTTCTTCATATAACAATGTTGTTCCTGTTGTCGGTTACGGTTACAGTTACGGTAAGAGCTTCTTGAACAGGCTGGCTTTACCGTTGAAATTTCTGACTATGAATACAGTTATGATTATCCGGAAGGATATATTATCTCCCAGACTCCGGAAGGTGACACAAGCGCAAGTACGGGTACAGTTGTTAAACTTGTTATCTCAAGCGGACAGATTCAGAGAGAAACAGAAGCTCCAGCAACACAGGCTCAGCAGTCATCAAATAGTCAGAACAGCTCATCGGGCAATTCAAATTCACAGTCATCAAGCAATACAAACACTAATAATAACGGCGGATCAATCTTCCCTAACAGCGATTCTTCATATCTCAGCAACGCACAGGTAAGCGCTTTGAGTGATAACGACTTACAGCTTGCAATTAATGAGATTTATGCAAGACGAGGCAGAATTTTTAAGGACGCAAGCCTTAATGCATACTTTAACTCGCAATCATGGTATGAGGCAATATACAGCCGAAGAATTTGAGAAGAATGTTAAATTTAATACTTACGAACAGAAGAATCTTCAGCTTTTGATTAACGAAAGAAGATCAAGAAAGTGATTTTTAAACAAGAAAGATAATGCAGAGGAGTTATTATGAAAGATAAAATATTAAACGCACTAAAAAGCAAGACCTTCTTTGCTTTGGCAATTAATATTGTTATTATGGCTTTGATTATAGTTGTTACTGCATTTTCCTATGACAGTGCTGACGATTTTTACAATTCTTTATATATCTGTCAGTATCATAACTATTACAATAATGATATTAACTACATTTTTGCGACAATTACCGGTTCATTGCAGTACATTCTTTTGAATTTCAACTGTTTTGTACTTTTTCAAATTCTTCTCTCCTGTGCCGCTTTTTCTTCTGTTACATTTGTTTTTGCCGATAAATTCGGAAAGCACAAGGCTTTCATATTCACTCTTGTGCTGAATATTTTGTTTTCATTTGACCATTATTCAAACATTTTAAGCAGTAAAACTGCCGCTTTGCTGCTTACGGCAGGGTTTCTGATGGCACTTAATGCAATCAGAAATAAAAGGTACTCTCTCCCGTTTTGGATTGGTGTACTTGAAGTTATATTCGGAACATTTTTTATGTTTCAAATATTTCTTTGTGGGACTTTGTCATTTTTTATTACATTCTTCATCGGTGATATGATTGCAAAAAGAAAGTACAAGTTGCCGTTCAGAAAATTCTTCTGGTATTTCAGACCTTTTGTGCTTGTATTTGTCTTTATTGTTCTTGTCGGTTGCGGTCTTGAATATTATTCATATTCGGTCAATAATGCAAATGCAGAAACTTCGGGGCTGTACAGATACAGCGTCCTTGCCGATAAGACTGATGATAATGCTTTTCCAAACTATTCCGATTACTGTGAGGAGCTTAATTCGGTCGGAATAAATTCGGCAAATGAGTATGAACTTTTTGTTGACGGATATTATGATGAAAACAACGGACTGAATACTGCTGCCCTTGAAAAGGTTGCAGATATCCAAAAACGGGAAAATCCGTATAATTTCTTTGATAATGCTGGTGCATTGTTTTCAGATGCATGGGGACATATTATAAATTTTGATTCATATCTTATTGCTTTTGCGGTAATACTTGCCGTTATGGTTGTTTTTGTTACCGTTCAGAAAAAAAAGATTTGCCTTCTTCCCTGCTTTGTATTTTGCGGTGGGATTTGCGGCTTGTATGTATGTTCGTTATGCAATGGATTCTTCGGCATACACAATGTACGGAATTTTGCTGATGATTCTTTCGTTTACAATGTATTCGTTTGATTTCGGTCATCTCAGAAAAGACGAATACAGCAATATTACAGATAAAAGCAGAAAAACTGTTCTTATTTCGGTTATTGTACTTGTGATATTAGGTGTGGCAAGCTGTGTATCATATTTCTTCCATATCACTCCTGTTTCATATGACAAAAAGCCGAGTGATCTTTATACTGAGGTTGACAGACATCCCGAAAATTATTATGTTCTCGATCCTGTAACAGCTAAAGAATACATTTCATATACCGATAACTATATTCATCCGCTGTGGGGATTTTCTTCCGATTTTCTCCATAATGTTGACGGCTTCGGCTATCTTCATCGGACAAATCAGCTTGTGAACCGCAACCTCTCAACAAATATTTATGAGGCGGTCGTTGACGGAAGAAATGTATATGTTATCGATAAGAACATTACTTTTATCAAGGAAAATTATCTTAACCAATATTACGGCAAAAAGGATTCCGTCATTGTTTACAAGGATGAAAAGGAATTCAACGGATTTACAATTTACAGCGTAAACAGAGTTAAATAACATTAAAAAAGTATATCACGATTTTTTTGGAGACGGTGAAGTCGTTTTTCTCAGGCATTTCGTTCATTCCTTTTCTGTCATTTTCCGGGCAAACTAAAACAAAAAGCAGAGCTTTTGGGCTCTGCTTAGTTTCTTGAAAATATACTTTTGCTATGGGAGTGATTCAGATTAGATTGCTCGGAATAAAACAATTATCCTTGTCAATCGGTATTGGCTCCTCACACATACATATGATGCCGCCGTTTCCGCGGCTCAAAGAAGCCTTGTCAATTACGCTGTACTTTTTGACCTCACGACGATCAGGAGAAGCACTCTTTTTTATTTCCAACGGATGAATGACATTGTTTTCCTCGATGAAAACATCAATCTCTTTTGCGTTAGAATCACGAAAATAGGTAATATTTACTTTAGATTTAGCGTAAGCGTAGTTTTTCACAAGCTCCATTACCACATAATTTTCGTAGTAATGACCGCTTGCAGCACCGTTACGGAGAGTGTCTGCCGTCAGCCACATCGAAAGGTAAGAACAAAGACCGGTGTCACAGAAATACAGTTTCGGTGTTTTGCTGAGCCGTTTCAGTTCATTGTTTGAATATGGGGCAAGCAGATAAACAATGTGAAGTCCCACAAGTACTTTCAGCCATTCCTTTGCGGTACTTGATGCAATGTCAGCGGATTAATAATTTACCTGCTCTGAAACAAGAGCAGCACAGCCGACCAGAAACTTACGAAAACGAACTGTGTCGGTGATACCGCCGTGTTAGCTTAGTAATGTTTTTTTGAAAGGTGATAAAATTATGAGTACCAATAAGATTACTTGTTCATTTACCATTGACCGTGATATTTACAACGCTTATAAAAGTATTGTTGTAAAAGGTGGTGAAAATGTAAAGGGCAACCTTATCCGTTATATGCTCAATGTCATTAACTATGAAACTCCAAATGCAGATACAATTTCTGCAATAAAAGAAGTTGAAGAACTGAAAAAAAATCCAAACAAAAAAACCTATGCTTCATTTAGAGAGCTTTTAGAGGATATTACCAATGAGTAAATTAAAAATTGTGCCATCACAGAAATTCAACAGAGATGTTAAGCTGGAAATTAAGCGTGGATACAATATTCAATTGCTTGATGGATGTTGTTGAAATGATAGCTGAACAACAACTACTGCCACCGGTATATAAAGATTACAAACTAATTGGAAATTATTCCGGCTGTAGGGAGTGTCACATTACCCCTGACTGGCTCTGAATTTATGAAATTAGTAATGAAGAACTTATTTTGTATCTGACAAGAACCGGAACACACAGCGATTTATTTTAAGCTCCTAAAGGCATTTTTACCTTAATAGAATATACTAACAAATAAAAGAAAGAACCTTCCCTAATGATAAATTCATCAGAGAAGGTTCTTGTTATTTCTTCACCATAACTACAGCCTGTTTGCCGAGTTCGTTATATCTTGTATTTACAAGGCTTTTTGAGTAACGGGGTCGAGCATTCGTCCACGGATCGTTGAAATAGTAATAATCTTTGTCATAGCCCGTGAGCAACAAACAATGTTCGCCGGCAGTCCAAGTGTAGTAACTGCCGAGTTTATATTTTGCGTTTTCATCGGTGTAGTTTACTCTCCAAGTGGTTGTCTTAAATGACGGTGACATATTAATTGTTGCCCACACCATAATCGGCTGACCTTGTGCAACATACTTACCCGAAAGATATTCAAGACTTTTCCCGCTGGTTTCTACAACCTTGTATGATTTGTCGGAAAGGTATTTATTCATACATTTTACCATAATCGGTGCATACGCTCCGTAGCTGTTGGAACTATATGGTGTTCCAACAAAGGCACAATTCGGATCAGGTCCTGTGTATGAACCGTTTGAATAACCGAAAGGTTTTTTACCAAATACTTATCTGCAAATGTCGTTTCAGAAATTTTATATCCGTAGAAATTCAACAGCATTGTTGCACTACATGTTTCACAGCCTGTCGGGAGCTTACTTTGACCGATTAACGGAACATTTGAAATCTTCTTGCTCTGTGGCATTATGTATACATTGCAAATGGCTTTTTTTCCGTTATTCAAAGTGCAAGTTACAGTTGCTTTTCCTGTCGCTACTCCTTTGACGATACCTCCGCCTCTTGTTACAACAGCTATTTTTGAATTGCTTGATGAATAAAGTCTGTAATATGCCGCTGTACCTTTTGGAACACTGCTGTTAATGTCAAAACTCTGACCTATGTACAGTACAATTTCACTTGCGTTAAGTTTAAGAGATGTTGCAAGCGGCTTGACCGTTACATTACAGGTTGCTTGTGTACCGTTTGGCATTTTGCATCTCACAGTTGTGGTTCCTGCCTTTTTTGCGGTCATCAAACCTCCGGCTTTTTGAACAAAAGCAATATTCGGATCATCTGAATAATAAGAACGATAATAGCTGCTGTTCCGCTCGGCACATAGCTTGAAAAATCATACTGTTCACCGATTCCAAGTGTAATACTTGTCTTATCAAGCTTTATGCTATTGGCAAGTTTTTTGACGGTAACCTTGCATTGGGTTTTAAGTCCGTTATATGTATTTGCGGTAATTGTAGCAGTACCTGTACCGACGGCAGTTATTTTCCGTTATTGTCAACAGTTGCAACCTTACGGTCACTTGTTGTAAAAGCAACTTGCGAAATATCTCCATTTTCGATAGTAGTAATAAGAGTATATGACTCCCCTACCCCAAGTGTTATTGTATTCTTATTGAATTTCACACTTTTAGGCGGAACAGTTGGTTTTGGCTCTGTAGTAGGCTGTTCAGTAATCTGCTCAGTAATCTGCTCAGTATACTCTTTTGTTGAAGGTTCAGTAACTTCTTCCGTAGTTGTTTCAGTCGATTCTGTCGATGGTTCATCAACAATTGTTGTTTCCTCAACACATTCTGTAGTAGCTTCAGTATATGCTGTAGTTTCAGAATATTCAGTTGTTACTTCAGCACAAGCAGATGAGAAATTCGATATCGTTGTTTCTGTGGATGCTTCAGTTCCGTAAACCGAAGTAGTTTCTGTCAAAGATGACGGTTCTGATGTATCGAATTGAGATCCAACAATAATTTTCTGAATATTAGTGGCATCAATAACGGTCAACACATTGTCGCCATTAGTATCGTAAAGAAATTTCTCATCATCAGTTAAGTCAATCATACCTACAACATACTTTTGGACCTTGGTTGCATCCATAACTGTAAATTCGTAATTACCACCGTTAACGATAGTCGCTGCATATGGTATTATACATATCGCAGATAACAGCGTTATGATTAATAATATTGATATTGGTTGTATTATTTTTTTCATGTTTTTTGCTCCCTTATCTGTGCCTGTTGTAATAGTCTTTGTCTGACCGTTTACAAATGTCTTTTCTACCGTATTACCGTCTGAATCGGTAACAATGTAATGAGTAAGACTGCCGTTTGATGATGTGCGATATTCACTTTCAAGCGAACCGTCAAATGTGTAGTAGTAATATGAGGTTTCACCGCTTGAATAGGTAGGCTCAAATGAGCCTACTTACCCACATTCGTTTTAAATTTTTTCAAATATAGTTAGAATTATTAATCAATCTAAAATTTATGCCTATTTTTTTTTAACTCATTAAATGCACTAAAATTGGTCTCATTGACTAACACCATTTTTCATGTGAAATACAGCGAAACCACGGTATGCAATTTTATAAAAGCCAAATCTTCAGGATAATCATAAGCATTCCAAGAAGAAAAATCTATAGGTTTCATCAATAAAGCCGTTGTTATTTTATTAATTCTGAAACAATGGATTTGTTGTCCTGCAGTATATCTGGGTGTTTTTATTTTACCTAATGGAATTTCATGATTTCTAAAACCATCCAAGAAATTAAAATATTCATTAGAATGATCCTTTTTATGGATCTGTCTCACAGTAAAAAAACTAAAATTCTCACTATAGCAAGTGGCAACTTTTAAGGTTTTATCTGACGAAGTACTGCCTTTTGTTGCAACTGACGATGTTGAATCCAATGAATCGGAATTTCCTGAACAACCTGCAAATAATGTTGCTGCCATTGCAAGTGCGAGGAACGCACATAGATTTTTGTCCGGGCATCGTCAATAAAAGTTTGTAAGTTTTAAAGAAGATTGAACTTTTTATTGTTCAATCCTCTTTTGTTGTTTATTACAGACTGCATATCTTCGGGAATTTCGGCAGTAACAGTAATGTATTCATTTTTTACCGGGTGATAAAATTCAAGTCTTGCACAATGAAGTGCCTGCCTTGATATTTTATCAAGCTTTCCGCCGTACAAGTCATCGCCCATAAGCGGATGCCCTAAATAAGCCATATGACAGCGAATTTGATGTGTTCTGCCGGTTTCAAGCCACAATTCAAGCAATGTAAAATCTTTTGTTGCAACAAGCGGTTTGTAGTGCGTAACTGCTTTCATTCCGTCATCACGGACAATTCGCACCATTTTGGAATCATCACGCAAATCCATTGGCTTATCAACCACACCTTCAATATTTATTTCACCCTCGCATAAAGCGTAATAGACTTTATGCGTTTTATTTTTTACGGCATTGGCTGTAAAACGGTTTTTGGCTATGAGAACAAGCCTGAGGTATCCTTGTCAAGTCGATTAATTGCCCGAAATACAAACGGCTTGCCGTTTTGAATGCAATAGTACGAAACAATATTTGCAAGCGTATCGCTTTGGTGCTGCTTTACAGGATGAACAGGCATGGAATGCGGTTTGTTTACCACAAGAAAATGTTCATCCTCATATCTTATATCAAGTGTCCCTTTTGTCGGTTCAATATCGCATTTTTCATCGGGGATTGCAATTGAAACGGTTTTCCCGCTTTGCACACAGTCAATTGTTCTTAAAATTTTCCCGTCCATCAAAATACCGTCTTTTTCTCTTTTCAACCGTGTTATTATTCTTGCAGAAAGGCCGCATTTATCACGCAGAAATCTTTGAGCAAGCATATTGTCACATTCGTCAGGTACGGGAAAATACAGTCTGTCAGACATAAATCATCCTCCAAACAAAAAACAGAATTATCAGCTGGGTAATAAATATTATCGGTATGCCGAGCATAAATTTAATATGTCTTGTTTTGTGTCTGATTAATTGCATTGTAATGTACATTGCAACACTTCCTCCGAGTGCGGAGAGAATCAGCAATGTGCTTTCTCGTACTCTCCATTTTCTGTGAATTGCAAAGTATTTGTCACAGACTGTTACAATAATTGATATCAGGCTGATGATGCAAATGTATATAATAAAAATTTCCATGAGAACTCCAAAGGATGATTTGATTGAAAAACAAAAAGATTGTACCGATTATAGTATCTGTAATAGCTATGCTAAGCGTTATCTGCATAAGCTCGTTTTCAAGAGAAAAACCGCCGAAAAAGCAGAATGACATCAACAACATTGCAGCCTTATCATCAAAAGCAACTGCCGACACACCCGAAAGTGATGAAGAAATGCGTGGTGTATGGGTATCGTACATGGAGCTTTCCATGGAAAATGAAAGTTCAAAGACACAAAAAAGCGTTTGAAGATAAATTTACCGAAATAGCACAAAAATGCCGTGAAAGCGGTTTCAACACGCTTATTGTACAGGTACGCCCCTTTTGTGACGCATTATATAAGTCAAGCTATTTTCCGTGGTCACATATTCTCACGGGTACGCAGGGTGAAAATCCTCAATATGACGCACTGCAAATTATGTGTGATATATGCAAAGAAAACAATTTGAAAATTCATGTGTGGATTAATCCATACAGAGTCAGTTCAAATGAAACTCCGAAAAAACTTTCAGACAACAATCCTTACATAAAGAATTCCGAAATAGGTATAAAAACCGATAACGGAATTTTTCTTGATCCGTCAAATGAAACTGCACAACAGCTGATTAGTGACGGTGTAAAGGAAATTGCGGAAAATTATGATGTTGACGGGATACAATTTGACGACTACTTCTACCCTACTGAGGATGAAAGTTTTGATAAAAAAGCAGTATGAGGCTTATATTGAAAAATACGGTAAAGAAAACTGTATGAGTCTTAATAATTGGCGAATGCAAAATGTAAATACGCTGATTTGTAAGGTTTACAGAACAATAAAAAGTGTGGATTCGTCAGTTGAGTTCGGCATATCACCGCAAGGCAATATAGGTAACAATGACGGATTGTATGCCGATGTAAAATCGTGGTGTACCTGTAAAGGCTTTGCAGATTACATCTGTCCGCAAATTTACTTTAGCCTTGAAAACCCAGCTCTGACTTTTGAAGACTGCCTTAACAGCTGGACATCTCTTGATTTTGACGAAAATGTAAAACTGTATGTCGGTCTTGGCGGTTATAAGGCAGGAAACGGCGAATATGACGAAGAAACATGGCTTTTAAGTGACAGTATCCTTGCCGATGAATACGATATTTTGCGCAACAACAAATCTGTCAGGGGCTTTATGCTTTACAGCTATAGTTGTCTTGAGGATGATACTGCAAAAAAAGAGATTAATAATCTGATTAACGCTTTAAACTAATTCAGCATCGCAGTAGTCATCAAATGATTTTGTGATTTTCACATCAATAATTTTACCGCAGAGACTTGTATCTTCGGAATTAATATGAACAGGCGTGTAGTTCTTTGTGTAACCCTCAAGATAACCGTGACGAAGTCTTTCAACGAGAACAGATTCACAAAGGCCAACCTGATCTTTAAGAAATTCCCTTCTGGTTTCATCGCAGACCTGCTCCATAATTTTGGCTCTTTGCTCTTTGATTTGGGGATCAATTTGATTTGGTGCTTTATCGGCAACAGTACCTTTACGGCGTGAATATGGGAAGATATGCACCTTTGCAAAGCCGATTGACTTAACAAAATTAAGAGATGCGTTGAAATCTTCCTCTGTTTCACCTGCAAATCCAACCATTACATCGGTTGTCATAGAACTGTTTTCAAAAGCGTTTCTGAGATTTGTAACAATTTCAGCGTATTCGGAACAATTGTAGTGACGGTTCATTGCTTTGAGTGTGTTATCACAACCGCTTTGTAGTGAAAGATGAAACTGCGGACAGAACTTTGGCTGTGCGGCAAGACGGGCAATCATTTCTTTATCCATTCTTTCGGGTTCGATTGACCCGAGTCTTACACGGTCGATCCCATCAACGGAACAAGCACATTCCACAGCATCTGCAAGATCAAAATCTTCGTCAAGACCGTAGGCGGAAAGGTTAATACCAACGAGAACAACCTCACGGTAACCGTTTGCGGCAACCTGAATAAGCTCTGCCTTTAAATCTTCAAGAGATTTTGAACGCACTCTGCCCCTTGCATACGGAATAATGCAGTAAGAACAAAATCTGTTGCAACCGTCCTCAATTTTAATGAAAGCTCTTGTATGCTCTCCGAGTGACGATACGGAAAGATTTTCGTATTTTTCGCCTTTTCCGATATGCTCTGTTATATGAACAAATTTCTGTTTTTCTTCGAGAAACTTGTAAATTGAAGGAACGAGTTCAGCTCTCTTTGCATTGCCGAGTACGATATCGCAATTTGAAAAGTTCTCGCTTTCTTCGGGGAAAGCCTGTGGCATACAGCCGGTAAGAATAACAATTCCGTCAGGATTTTCACGGCGGACACGGTTGAGAATCTTGCGGTTTTTTGCGTCACTTACGGATGTTACCGTACAGCTGTTAACGATTGTTATGTCTGCCCTGTCCCTGTCATCCGAGAGAAGAAATCCGTTCTTCAGCATATCTTCACGCATTGCCTGTGATTCATACTGATTAACCTTGCAGCCGAGTGTAATTATATTAAAATTCATTCACTAACCATCCTTTTTGGGGTAAATAGTTGAAATTGCAAAAATTCATTAATTCATTGTTGATTTAGACAAAAATTAATGATAAAATATAAACAAGATGAACAATGGAGGTGAGATCTTGTTTTCTGTACCGGTTTCCGTTAAAAATAAAAAGAAATGATCGAATATGTTTGAAACTCTTGCTCACTTCCGGATACAGTAATGATGCTAAGAAACGGCGATAATACTGTTGATGCTCATTTCGTTTGATGGGATTTTTGCAAATTTGATCGAAAAAATTCCCGTATTCGAAACTTTCATTCGA
>ENA-OQCX01000127-OQCX01000127.1-human-gut-metagenome-genome-assembly--contig:-NODE-127-length-39299-cov-5.507020_pt1 | contig 39299 bp, 62 predicted proteins | sample MGYA00242762_ERZ504587 | MGnify/ENA primary metagenome ERZ504587 (study PRJEB26092, sample SAMD00036337) | human gut metagenome | host: Homo sapiens | study: EMG produced TPA metagenomics assembly of...
AAAGAGAAAGAGATAGAGATAGAGTTAGATAAAGAGAAAGATAATAAAAACATTAGACTTGGAGCTTAAAGACTCCAAGCAGAACACGTTCATCTCTCTTCCTCTGGTTACAGGCTCAGGAATTATGATGTTGACATTTGATTATCTCAATTCACTGAGAGAACTGTTTCCGGCACTGGATGTTGAACAGGAGTTAGATCAATGGCAGCATGGCTTGACAGTCACCCTCGTAATCGTAAGACACCTAGAGGAATCAAGAGATTTATCACTGGTTGGTTAGAACGTTCACAGAATTCAATGCCGGCATCCAGAACACCGCAAGCACCTGCAGCTACAAAGAACATGTCAACGAATCAGTATATGGAGGCAACGGCCGGCTGGTGCGAAGGATGGGTGATCAAAGTGACACCTCAAGAATTTGATTTTATCAGAGCTTCAATCAAAAGTGCCTATCCAACATTTAATGTCATGCCAGACCAATACAGCATCCGCATGTGGTACCGCATGTTGGGGGACCTGGATTACAAACTTTGCGAAACAGCATTGATGGAACTGTTTGCCACTCATACATACCCGCCGCAGATATCTGAGATACGGGAGAAATGTGCAGAATACACAGTTCCACACCTCAAAGACCAGGGAGAAGCCTGGGGAGAAGTCCAGAAGGCCATCAGCCAGTATGGATATTACAGGCAGGAAGAGGCACTGGAAAGCCTGACACCAATAGTCAGAGAGGCGGTAAAGCGGCTTGGCTTCCGGGAGATATGCCTTGATGAGAACCAGGATGCTGTCCGAGCGCATTTCTTCAAGATATATTCAACCTGATCGAGCGCAAGACGAATGATGCAAAGCTTCCTCCGAGTATTCTGGAAGCGAAAAATAAATATATTGCACAGCTTACCACACACGAAAATGCGGCAATAGAACAACAGCACCGGGACCAGATAGCAGAAGAACCAGAACGTGCGACACCAGAGTATATAGATATGCTAATGCGGGAACACGGATTCAAGAGGTGACAGCATGGAGCAGATAGAGAAAATACAGGGAACAGAGAAAGAATTCATAAAAGTCTTTCAAGAGCTGTGTTACAGCCGGAGTTCATGGCAGGTGTGGGCCGATCTAATGGCGGCAATGGCTTGCACACTGGCGAATTCGGTTGATAAGACGGAACCGAGATACACTGCAAGAGAGAAAGAATATGCAGAGCGCATCAAACGCCTTGGCGGGGTAGAGAAGCCGGCCAAATGCTTTGCGATTGTGGTTGAGGCACTGGAACGCAATCCAGATCAGGACTTTCTTGGAAAACTGTACATGAGCCTTGAGCTAGGGAACCACTGGAAAGGGCAGTTTTTTACACCATACAATGTCTGTGAATGTATGGCAAGCATAACAATCAATGACAATGTACAGACATTGGAAAAACAGGAATGGATATCTGTCAATGATCCGGCGTGTGGAGCAGGAGCAACTCTTGTAGCAGCGGCAAACATATTCCACAGAAAAAAGATAAATTATCAGACACGGGTTTTGTTCACCGCCAATGACATAGACAGGGTAGTTGCCAGATGTGTTACATACAGCTTTCGCTTCTTGGGTGCGCAGGCTGGGTGGCTGTTGCAAATACGATATCCAATCCGGTGTGCGGAGATCCACTGATGCCGGTTGAAAAGCCGGGACAGGAATTCTGGTACACACCGTTTTATTTCAGGGGAGAATGGAACTGTAGACGGCAGATTCAGATATTTAAAGAAATGTGCGGTTCATGGATAACTCCGATTGAAGAACGCAACCCTGGGAAGATTACTTTTTATTTTGATTTCGAGAAAGGAGATTACAAATGTCAGAACAGTTAAAACAGGAACTTGAAGCTGATACTGACCGTTTAGAGGCGGAAACGGTTGCAGACAGTGAAACAATAGGGGAACAGGAAGAGAAACCGACAGAGGCAAATTAGAGGCCCAGGAAGACGATGAATCAAAGGAAGAGGATACAGTTCCAATGGGAAAAGCCTCTCTTGCTGATATTGTTTCCGGGATTCCGGCTCCGACAAAAGAAGAAGTTGAAGCGGCAGAAGCTGAAAATGCAAAGCCGGTAAAGCAGAAAGCCAGAGAAAAACTGGAAGCTGAAAAGAAAAAAGCAACCCAGAAGAACTTTGCGGATCCGGTCATTACTTACCTGATGAAAAGATGCGAAGAGGATCAGGGGCTTGCTGAAGATGTGATGCAGGAGGGAAAGACCTGGAACAAGTGCTTTAGTTATATCGTTGAGCAGGCCAGGAAGCAGTCGAATGGCAGATCCGCTGCAGTTGAAGACCAGGTTGTATATGAATGGGCAGAGGATTATTACCACAAATATGAAAAACCAGAAACCGTCAAAAAGGAAAAAAGCAAAAAGCCTGCGACAACAAAAAAGACCGAAGCACCAACTAAAAAAGTTACAGAAACCAAGAAAGATGTCCAGAAAACAAAGGATGATTCCAAGGTTTCTGAAAAGCCAGTGAAAAAAGATGCTGCTTCCAAGCAGCGGAAAACTGAAAAAACCAGTACCAAAAGCGGCGAACTGTCTGGCCAGATGTCATTGTTTGATCTTCTGTAGGAGGCTGTCGCATGGAAAAGAGAAAATTAGCAAAGATTCCGAGGGAGGAAGCCTCTGATGAAATGGTCAGATTTGCGGAAAGAGCTGCAGGCACACATATCGTAACGACCAAAGATATAGAAAAAGATCTGTTGATGGTAACATTCTATCCAATCAGAAAATTGAAGAAAGGAAAAAAAGACGCTCAGTTAAGAACGTTTTTTTCCAAGAATGATTACATATCACAAGATCTGACCGTTGAAAAAGTGAAATGGCTGACTGCAGCTTATGACAGAATGTATGATATCAGCCTTTATGAACATCATTGGGATTACAAAGAAAGCACAGGCAGATGGACGCCGAATATGTTTTTCTGGACGGATGCAGACATTGATCGTATGCGCAGCTTTTTCAAGGAATGGAGCACAGAGAAAGATGCAAGAGACTGGACAGCGGTGGAGCGTTTTCAGGACATGGTCAGACAAAAAACGTCTTGATGAAAAACATGCCAAGGAGACAAATCCTATTGATGCAGTCATGGAAACGGTTAAGGAAATTCCGGAAGACTTCAAGAAATGGGTATCAGAAAAGGCGATGTCATTCAGCAGATATCTGATTTACTCAACAAGATCAAAGAATGAGGCTCTTGTGCATTGCACTCATTGCAATGGTGTGACACTGGTAGACAGAACGGAAATTCGCTTGAGAAACAATGAAAAAGGCGTATGCCCGATTTGCGGAAGCCCAGTCACCATTAAAGCCAGAGGCAGGATGCCGTCACATATATGGGACGAGAGGATTGTTTCATTTATTGAACCAAGAGAAGAGGGATTTTTGTGGCGGTATTTTACAGCACACAGAGAAGTAAAGCCGGATGGGAAGATAAATGATGGATTATTTGAGATCGTAAGGACATTTTACAAATTTGCACCGAACGGAACGCCATGCACCAGCAGTTATGAATACAGAGAGTATAAACAGACTGGTATTGTACGGTGGTGCACAGATGAAGGATACAGAGCAAGTTCATACTGCACCTTATATCCCGGAAACCTGCCGGAAGCATGGAAAGACACTCCGATGAAATACTCGGCACTGGAAATTTTGTCAGAGAATAGACCGAGTGAACAGATATATTATGCAAAGGCGATTAACAGATACAGGGAGTTTCCACAGCTTGAATGGTTTATAAAAATGGGCCTGTATAAACTGGCCGCGCATCTAATCAATGAGTATCACGATGGTGCCTTTGGATATGAAAGCCGGAATGGGGTCAGGGGACTTAGAAAAAATGGAAAAACAATATTTGAAATCCTTGGACTTACAAAGGAGAACACACGAGTACTGCAGTCCATTGATGGAAATATTGACGAGCTGAGATTATTGCAGGAAGCACAAAGTTCTGGATACAACCTGAAAGCGGAAGAATTGGAACGGTTCTATAAACTCTTTGGATGCAATACAACGCTGATACGAAAAGAAAACAGACATTCAACGATTCATAAGATCTGCAGATATATCGAGCGTGAAGGTTCCGATTATCGAGTAGGAGAGCGTGGAGGGTGTTGGAGATATTCTTATATGCAGCATAAAGAAAGACCGGATATCCGGGAAGAACGCCTACAAAACTGTGCTAAAGACTGGCTTGATTATCTGGATTGGTGTAAAGAACTGAAATATGATCTCACCAATATGTTCTTCTATTTTCCGAAGAATTTCAAAAAAGTTCATGACAGGACAGCAGCGGAATATCAGGCAGTACAGGATAAAAAGGCCGCAGAAAAGAAACGGCAGGAAGAAGAACGGATAAAACGGGAAGCTGAGGTTATGAAAAAACTTCTGGAGGAAATGCTCAAAGAGAATGCCGGCATAGATAATGCTTTCCTGATAAAGGGAAAAGGATTGATATTGAGAGTGCCAAGAGATGCACAGGAAATCAAGAACGAAGGAGCTGCCCTCCATCATTGCGTTGGAACTTACGTTGACCGAGTGGCCAAAGGGCAGACGCACATCTTTTTTGTGCGAAGAGTGGAAGAACCCGATACACCATATTTCACAATGGAATATAATCGCGGTCGCGTGATCCAGTGCAGGGGCAGCCACAACTGTGGGATGCCGGCATCGGTAAAAGCTTTTGTAGCTGCATTTGAGAAGCTGATGAAAGAACGAGAAGAAAAGATGGAAAGGAAGTGCGGATAATGGCGAAGCAGAGCATCAGAAGTATTCGAAAAGGAAGCGTTCAGTGGAACGAAGAAGACCGATTGCAGATGGTTTCCATGCTGGCAAAAGCAGGATATGCAGTCCAGATTGTCAGAAAAGAAGTTCCCGGAGGCGAAAACAGAAAATCAGCTCAGTACGAATACGTGATCGAGTATGGAGAGAAGGTGGAGTGATGAAATTCATAGCACGAAAACCAGTTGTAAGAACGGAAGTTTACCGGAAATACGGATTCACATATGTGGAGCATAAGCCTTGTTATTGTCCTAGATGTAATCATGTGTTGAATGCGGGGCCGAACTTTCAACCGAAATATTGTAGCGAGTGTGGACAGAAGATTGACTTCTCCGAAGTGAAGTGGGAAGAAGAAAAAATCCTTGAACATGCAGGAAGGAGGCTGGCCAATGAATAAGAGCGGTATCGAATGGTGTGATCATACATGGAATCCAATTACCGGTTGTCGGCATGGCTGTTCTTACTGCTACGCTGACAAGATGTCACTCCGTTTTTGCGGAAACATGAAAAGAAATATGGTCCAGACAGACCAATATCGAATGGAGGGAGATCTGTTTGTCCTGGATGAACCGTTCATGAATGAGGATGGAAAGCCTGTCATATATCCATTTGGGTTTGAACCGACATTGCACATATACAGATATGACACACTGGACAAACTGAAACAGGGGCAAAATATATTTGTTGGAGCAATGGCAGACATATTTGGAGAGTGGATTCCTGACAGCTGGATAGAGGATGTCCTTTACGCTTGTGCAAAACATCCTCAGCACAATTACCTGTTTCTCACAAAGAATCCGAAAAGGTACACCCAGTACGGTGTGCCTTCTGGAAAAGGGAATATGTGGTATGGAACAACTGTGACGAATAGTGAGGACATGGAACGGATATACCAGCTTCCAAGCCTGTTAAACACTTTCGCTAGTATAGAGCCATTGCTCGAAGATATAGATGAAAACATTTCTGCACTGAAATATTTGAACTGGATAATCATCGGTGCCGAGACAGGACACAGGAAAGAGAAAGTGATTCCTGAATTCGAATGGATCAAGAGAATTGTTGTAGAAGCTGATTACAACGGGATACCGGTATTTATGAAAGACAGCCTGATTCCGATAGTTGGCGAGAAGAATATGCGCAGGGATTATCCGAAGGAACTGCAGATTCGAAAAAGAAGCGAGAAAGTCAATAAAAAACTCAGTGGCAACTGTATGTTGTGCGGAAAGACAGAAGATAAAAACAAGATGGTTACCTTGACAGCAAGAGCGGTCAGGGGCGGCAAGGCGACATCGTTTGGCCATATGTGTCATTCCTGCTTTGCGAAATGGCTGACTAGTCACAGTATACCGGTGCCGGACCTGGAAAATAAAAAGGAGATTGAAGATGGCAAAGAGAAGCTGTAGAAGAACAACTGATGAAAACCTTATTCATAAAAAAGCTGTGGAAATGAGAAAGAAGACAGACGAACAGCTTGTGCATTATGTGGAAGATCGTGTGGAAAAAGCACGAAGTGAGGGCTTTAATTGTGGAAAAGCCAGTGTTCCAAAAACCGGAGAGGGAGCAAAGGAGTTTATCGCATTCCTTCAGCTGAATAAGATTCCGGGAATTGGAGCAGTAACAATAAACAAACTCATAAAGGTAGCGGAAGAAAATGGATACTTATAAGCGTTCGATAAGAGGTCTGCAGAGCAGATCTAACGGGGAACATTTTGAGGAAATGATAATTGCGGCATCCAGATTCTATGAAGAAAGAGGAATTGCAGCAGTTGATAAAACCCCGGAAGCATTTAAGGTACTGAAAGCAATGGACAGAAACAGAGGGCAGTTCATCTGCTGTTTCACTAAACAGGCTCAGCCTGATTTCAAAGGAATTCTCATGGATTCAACCATGATCCTGTTCGATGCAAAGCATACGGACAAGGATAAGATTAGCAGGGATGTAGTAACCACTGAACAGCAGGCGTGCTTTGAACGGTATTGATGAAGCTGGGGCAATTGTGCTTTTTGGATTGTGTCTCTGGAATTTAAAGAATTCTACCGGTTCATGGTAGTATTCCGAGATATGAAGAAAATTTACGGACACAAGTACATGAACCGGGAGGAGCTGGAACCTTACAGGATTAAATATTCAAACGGAGTAGTAAAGTACCTTGATGGTATCGTTCTCCGGGAAAGGAATGAAGATGAAAGTACAGAAGTATGAGATTGCCAGAGTTATTGACAAATTAAAAAGTATTGTGCAGAAGAATGACCAGTTTCCGGCTCTGGGAGGGATTCTGGTAAAGGACGGGTATTTAATCGCCTCCAACTCCGAGATTACAATGAAGGTCAAATTAGAGGCCTCAGCAGGCAGTTATTTTATTATTCCAATGAAAGCCTTTGACTTGATCAAAAATCTTCCGGATGGAGAAATCGACATCAGCGCAACCGACAAGAATGTAGTTATGATCAAGATAGGAGCAATTAAAAATAAATACCAGAGTTATCCTCCGGAAGAATTCAATTTTGATATTACAGAGGATCCGGAAGCGGATGGAGTGGAATTGAATGGTAAAAAGATCATGGAGGCTATAGGTCATGTTATTTATGCAGCAGCTGACGGCGGTGCGAATACACAGATGACCGGAATTTATTTTGAGGGTACAGACAGCGGAGTTTCCCTTGCCGCACTGGACGGGCACGTGGTTGCAGTAGATTCTGTTAAAGCAGAAGGCGCAAAGGATATGAAGCTGATCGTGCCGAAGGCAACTGCCAAGAAGTTAATCTCCATGGGCGTGATTGATGATGTGACTCTTACATATACCAAAAACAGTGCGGTATTCAAGTCTGATGAATATACCATTTACACAAGACTGATTGAAGGAAAATACTTTGCTTATCAGAAAATGTTTACCGAAGGCGAGATTAATACATGTGCATCGAGAACTGCATTGATCGGCGCAATGACCAGGGCAAAGATGTGTACGGAAGAAAAGCAGCCGGCAGTATTCCAGATAGAAGACGATGTGCTGAATATCAGTATCCGGGATAAGCTGGCAGACTATCAGGAACAGGTACCGCTTCAGGAAACCGTATGCAAATCCATACGGTTGGGATTCGATTCAAGACTGGTCCTGGAAACATTGAAAGCCTTCACCTGTGACAATATTGCACTGGGCTTCACCAGCCCACGAACACCGATGATTGTGGAAGCAGAGGACAGCGACATGAAAGCCATGGTGCTTCCGGTAGCGATAAGGGAGGCTTAAATATGATTGAGATTATATCAGTAAAAGAAATCAAAGACGCAACACCAGAGGAACTTGCAAATCTTCGCCGGAAGGGACTTCTTCCGGCAGAAGAAACCAGAAGAATATCTGGAAGACCTCTCAGCCCGTATGAGCGAACCAGAGCACAGGTGGCTGCTACTGGAAACAGATGGGCGATGGAAAACTTTATTGCCACGCACAGCTGAAAGGGGATGAAATAAATGAATTTGTATAGATATTATCAGTATGATGGATTCCGATGCGAAACTACAGTCGGAATTGTTAAAGCAAAAGACATGCAAGAGGCTGAAAAAATCGTAAAAAACCATTACGAAAAAGCATATCGAGGAGAATTCCAGCGCGATGGTTGGGAGCTGGAAGAAGTTGAGTTTTCCGATGATGGATGCAGCGAAATTTATTACGGGTGATTAATATGGCGAAGGCGTTATATAACTTATGCAAAAGGAATGGGACAGTGATGGAGTACTCCATCACTGGATCCGAAGTAGCTGAATTGATTAGCTGCAAAAAGCAGGATGTTTATAATTCTGCGAGCTACGGCCAGATGATCCGGAAAGAATTTTACGTTGAAGTTGTAGACCGGCCACTGAGCCGAACGAAAGATCTTACATTACTTTTGGAATATGACCGGGTTTGTAGAGAAATTCTTGAGAGGTGTGGATGATGAAAGTATATAAAGCAGTGCATGAGAGAGAAAACAAGTGCAAGGAATTGCACAAAGAGATGAATATGAATGTAGGCCCGACCAGACTGGTCCAGCCGGATTTTTACCTGTTGGTCGATGTGGATGACCTGCAGAAACAGGTGAATACCTTGGAAAATGAAGTTCATCGCATGAAAAGAGCAGAAGCAAGGAGGAAATGGCGTTATGGAAGAAAAAATCATTAAGATATTAGAATTGGTTCAGACGAAAGACGATGGTACTGTTGAATTCTCGGAGGAATCAAAGAAGTTAATTCATGAAGTAGCTGAGAAATGCCGAATACTCCCTATTTACCAGCAAAACAAAGAAAAAGTAAATACGTACAAAGATGGAATGACAGCAAAGCAGGTATATATTGATATGTGTTTCAAAATTGTTAATGCTCCGACACAGATTCATATGATGATGGCACCTAAACTGATTCTTCCGGTAATTGATGATCTGTTGCAGGCGGAACTGAGCGAATCGGAGGAAGAAGTATGAGCCGGTTAAAAGACAGATTATTAAATTATCATATACAAGTGAAGAAATTCGCAGATGATGACCAGATGATTCTTGCGAACGATGTTTTAAGTATGATTGAACAATTGCAAGATGATTTGAAGTGGTATGAAAAGCCTAAACTCACGAAAACCGAAAAGAGTTTTATTGAGGCACTGGATCCTTCGTGGAGTTACATGCTGAGAAATGGAAAAGGGCAACTATATCTTGCCAGAAAAGTTGAGTCTATGTACGGAAGTAACTTCAAATATTTGTATTTAGAGGGCATAACAATTGCAAAGTTTGATTTCATTGAAGCAGAAGACGAAAGCTGGTTGGTTGACGATTTGAGAAAACTGGAGGTAAAAGATGAGGCTAATTGATATGGAATCAATTCCTATGATTCGCCACTATTGACAATAAGTTGCAGGAGAAACTAAAAGAAACGGAGGCGAGAGAATGAGCATTATCAGAAATAGATTGTACCAATTCAAACAGGAACTTTTGAGTAATAAGGATAGAGCATGGTATTCTCATACGAACTTGCTTACAGCAGTGGATCTGCTTATCACTGATTTGGACAACTTAGACGAATCTGACTGGATACGGGTTAATGACGAGATGCCGGTTGAACGAGATTCAATGTTTGCAAAGTTCAAAGGAACGAATAAATGGAAAACAGGAATGTTCGAGAAAACTTCTCGAGATGTGCTTGTTACTGTTGAGTACGATAATGGGAAACGTCATACCGAAGTTGCTCACACGGTAGACGGAAGGTGGAAATTGGAAATGCGGATTCTGAATGCAAGAGTCATAGCGTGGAAAGAAATGCCGCAGCCATACAAGGGAGATAAAAATGTATCAAACATGTAGCGTTGTATGCAAGTTGAGGATTTTAAGCCCACAAGTAATAATTTCAGAACTGAATTTATCGGAAAAGATTGGACAGGCCGTAAACAGTATCGAGGAATAAGTTTCAAGAAAACGCAATTTGGGAATATCGAAGATATTAACTATTATCCATTGATAAAAGAGTTTATTGAAATTACTGGAAAAGTGAAATTGCTGAAGATGGTTAAAGATTACTGCAGAGAACACTGTGCATGGTTAAAGACAGAGAGCGATATAGAAAATCATGCTATCGATTGTCTGTTGTCAAAAGCATACGAACACTGGAAGGATTTTCCAAAACAGGCATCAGAACCAGATAAATGGATTTTCTATTTTGAGGATATAAAAATGCTCTCAAGAAACTTATGAGTCGGGATGATTATGCTTTTCCTTGCGCTGGCTGTCTTTGCGATCATTGTGCGAATAATCTGTACAGTTCAGACAAAATGGCAGGAGAAGCAAAGATATTTTGCTATGTTTGCGAGGAATGTCGATACTATGATGGGGACTTAAAAAATAAAGACATGAGATGTAAGCAGTGCGAAAACTATATCGTAACAAATGAACATGTTGAACGTTTGAGAAAAAAGATAAAGGTGGTAAAGCGATGAGAAAGATTAAAGAAAAACGTATGCAAAGTTATGTTCTTAGAGCCAGAAAGTTGGTCCAGGAAGGAAAAAACAAAGAAGGCACAGAAATGCTTAGTGAAGCTTGAACTATTACAGTAAAAATATCATTAAAGCTCTTACGCCATATGCAACTGCAGACGCAGGAATTATTTCTATGGTCCTGCGCAACTTGGCAGATGGTATCGAAAAGGATAATCCAGGAGCAAAAGAACTTCGCATGTGGGCAGAAAACAACACCACAAAACCTGAATTGCAAGAAACAATTAAGGTAAAAAAACCCAATATGAGGTAGAAAATGACAAGAACTGAAACAACCAAATTCCTCGGAAAATTACTTACAGATACTCGCCTCGGAGGGGCTGGCTCGCACTGGGCCAGCGAGGTTAGTATTGATCCATGGACACCGAAGGCAAGGCGGGTGGACTACATGGAATTTTCTCCGGCGAATCAATGCTCTGTGTCAGGAATAGAAAAAGGCATATTCACCTGCTATGAAATCAAGAGCTGCAAAGAGGATGTTTATAGCGGTAATGGTTTGAATTTCTTCGGGGAAAAGAATTACATTGTAACTACGATGGCATGTTACAAAGACATTCTGCCAGATTTCCGGAGCGGCAAATTTGCTAATTACATGAGTGAAAAGCACCCGGATTCATCAACTTATTATGGCATTATGGTTGCTATTCCGTTTTGGGGAGAAGCAACGGAAGAATTCAATGATCCTACACCATTAAGCGAGGATAGAACTGGAAGTTGGAAATTGTATTGCCTTGCAGACAGGGGATAAGAACGAAGTCTATGACAGAATTACTATTCTGCATGCTGCGGAGCGGGCGTTGAGAGGAGAAATTAAGATGGCAATATTCCATAAAACATTGCAGCATCATGAAGATACAACGGAGAAAAGAGATATTTCTCAGGAAGATATAGAATTTCTGAAGAAATTGCAGCTTGAAATGAATACTCAGGACACAACAGGAACAGCGGATCCTCGCTTCTGGGTTATTAAAGGTAGCGAGAGAGTGATCAATAATGAGGATCCGGACGAGCTGTGCTTACAAGTAGATGGAAGCACAGTTACAAGCACGACGGAAGAAACGGTGAAGTATCTCAATGATAACATCTTGCCAGACTGCAATATCGATAGAGGATGCAAAATTGAAACAGGGTATACATGGGATTTTAAACTGACGTACACGGAAGATGGAGAAGAAGAGTATGAGGATTTGTCAACGCAGGAAGTGAATGAATTTCTTGCCAACAATGGACATGATGATACCATGATAATTGGTATTTCGATCAGACCATTTATGTACCCAAACACGATGTTTCTTACAGAGAAAGAAGCCAGGGAACATCTTAAGAGAAATTATTATCATTACTCAGAAGACGCACATACATATTGCATGGTTGCGTGGAGATCTCCGGAAGTAGAAAAATTATGGAAGATATTACGGGAAACAAAATGGGATTGCAAAGACAAAGAGCTTGAAAGCCATGAAGAAAAGTACATTCTGCATTACTGTATTTCTCTCATGCAGGAGCTGGTCGGATGTTTCGAAGAATGGTACAGATGGGTACATGGAGAAAATGCAATAGAAGAGCTGAGTGAAGAAGAAAGGTTCTGCTATAACATGTCGTATTTCCATATTGTCCAGGAACTGTTTTTGTTTCGCACATCACATTCTGGAGGAACATCAACGAGGGCAAAATGCAGACAGTTTGGTGTTGATAGCAGTGAAAATGTCGAATTTAAATTCAGTGAGGAAGAAGATGGATAAATCAATAATAATGTTTGACACACCGGATTCTTGTGGAGAATGTTTCTGCCAGAAAGGGTATACAGTTTATGGTTATGCGTGTGGTCTCACAAATAGGATGAATAAAGATGCTCGCTGTAGGCCAGGTTGGTGCCCGTTGATACCACTTCCGGAACGCCATATAGCTTCGAAAACTGCAACGGGGTATGAAATTGGATACGAAGATGGATGGAATGAGTGTCTTGAAAAAATAGTGGGAGGCGAGTAATTTGAAAAGCTTAGAAAAAATATTGGAAAATCGTGCATTCGGAATCACAAAACAATGTTTCCGGCGCATGAAGCAGAGATTGGACTTCCGGACTGTGGAATCTGTAGAGTGATATGGGAACGTGTGAATGGTTATGAACACGTAGCGGCCTCTCCACAAGATCCTGGTTCGCAAAATAAATACCTTCTTCCAACAGGGACTGATATGCGTGTATTAAAGGATATTTTCTTTGGAGATGAAGAAGTAGAGCACAAGTTTAGCATAAAGAAGTATCAACATGCAAATTTAAATGGAGCTGAAGGCTGGCTACATTTATGGAAACCGATAGGACATGAAATTGATGAATTGGTAAAGAGAGAAGGTGAATAAATGAGAAATGTATTATTTTATATTGTAGGAGCTGCTACAGTAGGAGTGTTTTTTACATTATGGTGCGCGGTAGCAGTACAAAGAGTGAGAAAAGAAAGTGAAGCATCCAAGTACGGAGAGCTTTGTGCGAGGATTCAGAAACAGATCGATGAAACAAGAATGAGAATTTCTTCTGTGAAAATGCAGCTTCATATAGCAGATCATGCTCTGGATCAGGCATTGCTCCAGTGGAAGTATGAGTATTTGATGAAACAGGAACAATGGCTTATCGAACTGATGTGCGGAAAAAGAGAAGAAGAAAAAGCAGGAGGAAAAGCAATGAAGTGTAGTATCAGCACATATTATAAGATTTTGGACGCAGAATTATATAATTATGATGATGGTTATATGAAACTGAATGCTGACGTCAATGCGAAAAGTATCGATCTTGAAGAATATGCGAGCAAACAGAAAAAGAGCATTGCGGATATGTGTAATGTGCCTGAAGAAAAGGTAATTCCAATATCTCGATTAGAGTATGAAACATATGCAGATGAGTAAAGAGAGGAAGCCCATATGTACAGCAAATGCCAGAAGTGCGGAAAGAAACTGACGGATCCGGAAAGCATCAAAAGGGGATATGGTCCGGAATGCTGGAATAGCCTAACTGCACATTATTACCGGAGCCTGTTGACTGGGAAAACTACAGAGTACCTGGGCAGATGAACATCGAGGATTTTTTGGATATGGGAGGTGGGGACAATGACGATAAGAAAGATATGCCTGAATGCGGGCAGCAGTACGGCACCAGACCAGCAGTGTCGAGAAAGGATAGGAAAACAGAAATATGTCCTGACTGTGGAACAAAGCAGGCACTTGACACTGTGAGGGATTTGTTGGGACCGGAAATGACCGATCAGCAATGGGAAGGATATAAAAGTGGATTTTTAAAAAGGTCGAGGGAGGGACAACATGGACAGAACACTTTATAATGCCAGCGGGTGTAAGGATAAGACCGCTCATGATGCGATTTGTTCTGCATCAAAACCGCAGACACAGGTTTTCAGATCTGACTGGACGCGGAGAGACAACGAGGCAGATATGTTCGTAAAGATGGTGAAACGTCTGGCAAAAGGATTTAATTTTAAACTTTGCGACAGAATTCGATTTGAGGATCCGGAAACAGGAAAGAAATATTTGTGAGGTATGGCATGGACACAGAGAAAAAAGTACAATTCGTAGCACTGACAAAAGAGGAAATTGATGCAATGATTCAGCAGGCTGCCCTTGCCGGCGCACAGGTTGCGTCTGATGCAATGATGGTAGGGCAGAGAAAAAGCGAGAAGGAGAAGATTGATCGTCGTTTGCATAATACTGATTTACTCCTTAGAAATTACAGAACTTTAAAGGCGAGCTACGAAAATGCCGTCTACAAGTCCAAGGAAGGGGAGGTTACAGAGGTGCTGGAAGACATCATGACCATGAAAGATGATAAGGTCATAGTGGAGAGCATCAAAACTTCGGCCAAAAGAACCGCTATCATGGTGCAGCATATTGACAAAATGCTTGATGTATACCGTATCTATTGTAGCAAATTATCGGAAAAAGATAAGAGACGCTATAAGATTATTAAAGCCCTTTACATATCAAAGACGCCAATGACAATTGCAGAAATTTCAAAAAAATTTTCGGTCAGCAAGGTCACTGTATATGAAGATATCAAAATTGCGAAAGAGCGCTTGTCTTCGCTGTTTTTCGGAATTGACGGTCTGAAGTTTTTTTAATAAAATCAGAATAACGGAATCTGTTAACTTAACATTGACTTAATAACGAAAATGGTGTATGATATGCGGGTAAAATTTTAATCAAAAGTCATGAGCCACTGGGGAAACCAGTGGCTTTTTTAATGCAATCTTGGGAGGGAGGAAAGGATAGAAAGATGGGAATGCTCCTTTAAAATATTTTAGAGGAGATTACGCATGAATGGAGTAACAATATTATTTGTATATGCAGTTATTATGATCCTGGCAACAGTGATTCTGACAAAGAAAGAAAAAAATGTGGAACGCTTCTGTGTTGGAAGCCGTTCTGAAAACTGGCTGATGTCGGCTCTCAGCATTGCGGCAACGTGGATCTGGGCTCCGGCATTATTTGTATCAACTGAGAAAGCATATTCTACCGGCTGGGTTGGCCTGTTCTGGTTTCTGGTTCCGAATGCCCTTTGTCTGGTGATATTCATTCCCTTTGCAAAGAAAATCCGGAAGGAAATGCCAGAGGGAATGACACTGTCTGGTTACATGAAAGAAAAATACAAATCCGATGGAGTGAAAAGAGTTTATCTCTTTCAGCTGATCGGACTGTCTGTTCTATCAACAGGAGTTCAGCTTCTTGCGGGAAGCCAGATTCTTAGTGCAGTAACAGGAATTTCGTTCAAAGCCATGACTATTCTGCTTGCTTGCATAGCAATTTCATACTCCTTGTTTTCTGGAATCAAAGCATCTATGCTTACAGACGCTATTCAAATGGTATTCATGCTTGTTGCATGTAGCCTATTTGTAATATTCGGAGTAAGAAATACAGGAACACAGGGCATTATACAGGGCCTGAGTGGTATATCAGGAGACTGCACAACGCTCTTTTCTGGAAAAGGAGTAGAGATTTTCTTAGCCTTTGGGCTTCCGACAACGATCGGACTTTTATCCGGGCCGTTTGGAGATCAGAGCTTCTGGCAGAGGGCATTTGCAGTAAAAAAAGAGAAGCTGGGAAGAGCGTTTCTTCTTGGAGCAGTTCTTTTTGCGGCGATTCCACTGTCAATGGGAATTCTTGGATTTATGGGGGCCGGTGCAGGATATCAGGCACAGAACCTTGGAATCATCAATTTTGAATTGATCCGCCACTTTTTCCCGTCCTGGGCAGTGTTGCCGTTCCTTTTCATGATTGTTTCCGGTTTGCTGTCTACAGTGGATAGCAACCTGTGCGCAGTATCTTCGCTTACGACAGATATTGCAGGAGGAAAAGACATCAGGAAGACCAGATCTGCAATGGCAGTGCTTCTGATCGCTGGCATTCTGATTGCAAATATCCCGGGAATTACAGTGACACATCTGTTTTTGTTTTATGGCACACTGAGGGCGTCAACATTACTTCCAACAGTCATGACACTGAAAGGGGTAAGACTGAATGCAAAAGGGATTATCACAGGTGTGGTTGCTGCACTGGCTGTAGGGCTTCCTGTATTCGCCTACGGCAGCGTTTTGAATAGTGGACCATATAAAACACTGGGAAGCTTGCTGACAGTCCTGTTGAGCGGACTTATCGCCTTGGCCGCTTCCGGAAAGGAGAGACGCTATGCTCGGTAGAAAACAATCCGTTCGAAATAATGAAGATTGGAAGAATGCGCTTGATCACATTGAAGAGACGGTGTCAAAGAAAGAACTGGATTCCCTTGTGAAAAAGACAGTGAAAGACATCAAAGAGAAATGCAAAGGGAAAAAGGCAGCCTATGCATGGAGTGCGGGAAAAGACTCCCTGGTACTTGGAGAGATATGCGAGAAAGCCGGCATTGATCAGAGCGTCCTTGTAAGGTGCAATCTGGAATATCCGGCATTTATTGCATGGATAGAGCAGAATAAACCTTCTGGTCTTGAGGTTATCAATACCGGACAGGATATGGAATGGCTGAAAAAGCATCCGGATATGCTGTTCCCGGATAAAAGCAATAAGGCGGCACAATGGTTCCATATTGTACAGCACAGGGGACAGGCACGATATTATAAAGAGCATCAGTTGGAAATACTCCTGCTCGGACGCAGAAAGGCAGACGGCAATTATGTTGGAAAAGATAATATCTACACTAATTCAGCCGGAATCACCAGATACAGCCTCTTGCAGAGTGGAGGCACGAAGATATCCTTGCATACATTCACTATTATGATGTGAAGCTCCCACCCATATATGACTGGGAGAAAGGATATTTATGCGGCACACATCCATGGCCTGCCAGACAGTACATGGAGACAGAACAGCAGGGCTGGAAAGAAGTTTACGACATTGATAAGACCATAGTTGAAAATGCGGCACAGCATTTCGATGGAGCCAGAGATTTTTTAAAAGCTATCAAATAGCCGGTTGCAGCCGGAGGCCATTGCCCTTCAGAAATGGAGGACAAAATGAAGGTTATTAAAAAGAGACTGGATGATCTTAAACATCCAGAGAAAAATGTCAGAATTCATTCTGAACAGCAGATCAGGGAACTGAAACGCTCCCTTGAGAAGTTTGGGCAGACCAGAGCCTTGTTGTGGATGAAAATAATGTGATTCTGATCGGGAATGGCTTATATGAGGCTATGGTGAGCCTTGGTTATCAGGAGGCATCCGTATATGTAAAAACGGAACTTTCTGAAAATGATAAAAAGAAGCTTATGATAGCCGACAATAAGACTTATGCTCTTGGAATTGATAATCTGGATACACTGAATGAGTTTCTTGAGGAATTGCAGGGCGATCTGGACATTCCGGGATACGATGAAGAAATATTACAGCAGATGGTCGCGGATGCAGACGAAGTAACTGAGAAAATCTCTGAATATGGAGCATTGGACGAATCAGAGATCCAGAAGATAAAGGAAGCCAATGAGAAACGGGAGCAGAAAGCGGCAGCAGCGGAAATATCTGACAATAATTCAGAGAACAGTTCGGAAAATCCGAACACTTCAGACAACCAATCGTCGGAAAGGCAGAATACCACTGAAACAGAACCGGAAATAACAGAAACCCGGAAGTTTGTTATCTGCCCGAACTGCGGTGAAAAGATATGGCTGTAAAACGTTGTGAAGCCAATATCGATGTTGTGAAAGCTGCAGAGATCCGGATAAAAAACGTGTTCGGAAACGGGCTACCAGTGTTCTTTTCTTTCAGTGGGGGAAAGGACAGCTTATGCGTGGCGCAGCTGATGGTCAATCTGGCCAATCGAGGTGAGATTGACATGAAACAACTTACAGTGCAGTTTATAGATGAAGAAGCAATCTTTCCTTGCATGGAGGATATGACAAAGAAGTGGCGGCGCATCTTCATGATGATGGGAGCAAAGTTTGAATGGTATTGCGTAGAAGTAAAACATTTTAACTGCTTCAATGAACTGTCAAATGATGAAACATTTATCTGCTGGGATTCCGCAAAACAAGACGTATGGGTAAGACAGCCGCCTTCCTTTGCGATAAGGAACCATAAACTGTTACGTCCAAGGATTGATGCTTATCAGGATTTCCTGCCAAGGACAACCGTATCAGGAATTACAATGGTCGGTATCCGTACAGCGGAATCTGTACAGAGGCTTCAGAATATTGCGTCTATGACAAAAGCAGGAAACAAAATGACTGCAAAGAAGCAGGTATTTCCCATTTATGATTGGACGGACAATGACGTCTGGCTCTTCCTTCTGAGAAATCATGTAGATATCCCGGAGATATATTTGTTCCTCTGGCAGTCAGGATCCAGTAAAAGGCAGATGCGAGTATCCCAGTTCTTTTCTGTTGATACAGCAAGAAGCCTTGTGAAGATGAATGAGTATTATCCAGATCTTATGGAACGGATCATCAGAAGAGAACCGAACGCTTATCTGGCTGCCCTGTATTGGGACAGCGAGATGTTCGGCAGAAGTTCCAGAAAAAGGAAAGAGGCGGAAGAGGGACAGGAGCAGAGAGATTATCGGCAGGAGCTGATACATCTTTTTAATCACATGGACGTTTTTTTCGACACTCCGCATAAAAGGCATGTGGCAGAACGATACCGTAATTTCTTTATGGCGGTATCAGCAATAGCTACATCGGCCGATTGCAAGCACATATACGAAGGACTGATATCCGGAGATCCCAAAATGAGGGCATTCCGGGCACTGTACCAGAGAGTATATGGACGTTATATCAACGATGCGAAGAAAGGAGAACACCATGGACAATAAGCTGTCAGCACCATCTAGGACCATGCATTGGGTAGATAGGAATAAGATCAAACCAAATGATTACAACCCGAACAAAGTTTCGAGACAAAATCTGGAACTGCTCACACAGTCTATCTTTACAAACGGATGGACGCTGCCAATTGTGGTAAGACCAGACGGTACTATTATTGATGGATTCCACAGATGGACGGTTGCAGGACCTGACTGGAAGTACGTTCCTCCTTCGGAAGAAGATGATCGCAGGACATTATACGAACGTCTTGAGGGAAAAGTGCTTGTAGTGATTGTTGATCATAAAGATAAAGCGAAAAATATTTACGGTACCGTTACCCATAATAGGGCAAGAGGTACCCATTTGCTCGAACCTATGAAGAAAATCGTTAAAGAACTCATGGACGAAGGCAAAACAGTTGAAGAAATCGGAAAACAGCTTGGAATGAGACCGGAGGAGATCTTCCGATTGTCAGATTTTTCAAAAGAAGACTTCTTGAAGATGATGACAAAAGGGGTGACGGGCTATTCAAAAGCTGAATTTATTACAAAAATTTAATATTGTTCTACGACATATAGAACAGAAAGCAGGGAGAGGGAGCGCAACCTCTCCCTTTTGCATATGCCGAAATAAGATGATGGAAGGGAGGGGTGTCCATTGGCAAGGGCAAGAAGTCCCAACAGCATTGAAGCTGAGGATATGTATAAGAACGGGATGAAACTTGTTGACATTGCTAAGAAGTTGGACGTCCCGGCCAGCACAGTTCGGCGGTGGAAATCAACACAGAATTGGGACGGAAAGACAAAAGGAAAGAAAAACGAACGTTCGCAAAAGAAAAAAGCGAACGCTCGCCATAAAGGTGGACAGCCTGGGAACAGAAATGCAGTTGGAAATAAGGGAGGTCCACTGAAACCGGGAGATAAGATTGCGGAGAAGCATGGAGCGTATTCCTCTGTCTACTGGGACGTCCTTGATGAATCTGAAAAAGATATGATCGAAGATATTCCGATGGATGAAGAAATGCTCCTGATTGAACAGATTCAGCTCTTTGCCGTGAGGGAAAGAAGGATCATGATTGCAATTAATAAATACCGGAGCATGAAAGGTGAAGTATCCCTGTATGGATCGGCCGAAGTGAAAGCAAAAGGACATTCAAAACAGAAGCGGACAAGCAGCTCTATGAAGAACGCATAGAGAAGAAGATATTTGCTGAAGAACGTCTGCCGGGAGATATGTATAGCATGCAAACCACGATGGAAAACAAGGACAATATGATTGCCAGACTTGAAAAAGAGCTGTCAACTGTACAGTCAAAGAAGACCAAGGCTATTGAAGCACTTGCGAAGCTGAGACTTGAAAAGCAGAAGATTGCCGGAGAAAGCAAGGGCAATGAGGTTGTTCGTGCATGGGCCGAAGCTGTGGTAAAAGCAAGGGAAGGAGAGAACAAAGATGGATGATATACAGTTCTCTGAATTCCTTGATGAAAGTATACCGCTGTGGCGAAATGATCCGGTAATGTTCTTCCGGGAGGTGCTCAATTTTGAACCTGATGAATGGCAGGCGGAAGCTGCAAGAGATTTGGCGGCAAACCCGAAGGTCAGTATTAAATCTGGACAGGGTGTAGGAAAGACTGGTCTTGAGGCAGCAGTATTTCTTTGGTTCATAACCTGTTTCCCATATCCAAGAATCGTTGCGACAGCACCAACCAAACAGCAGTTGCACGATGTCCTCTGGTCTGAGATTTCTAAGTGGATGAGCAAGTCTGAGTTGCTCTCTATGCTTCTGAAATGGACAAAGACCTATGTTTATATGGTTGGCAATGAAAAGCGTTGGTTTGGTGTTGCTAGGACTGCTACAAAGCCAGAGAATATGCAAGGCTTCCATGAAGATAATATGCTTTTTATCGTTGATGAAGCTTCCGGTGTTGCGGATCCGATCATGGAGGCTATCCTTGGTACCTTATCCGGATCAAATAATAAACTTCTTCTGTGTGGAAACCCAACACGAACATCTGGAACATTCTATGATTCGCATACCAGAGACAGGGCACTGTATAAATGCCACACTGTATCATCTGCAGACAGCAGTAGAACAAACAAAGAAAATATTGATTCGCTCATAAGGAAGTATGGATGGGATTCAAACGTAGTCCGTGTCCGTGTCCGTGGAGAATTTCCAAATCAGGAAGATGATGTATTTATTCCGTTAAGCCTGATTGAACAGTGTAACAGTAAACTACTGGAACTTGATGATACGGACGGAATGCGATTTGTATCACTGGGGGTGGATGTGGCCCGTTTCGGAGACGACGAAACGGTCATATATCGTAATTATCACGGTCATTGCAAAATAGTCCGAAACAGGCGAGGACAGGACACGATGGCCACTGTAGGTGACATCGTAAAGGAATTTAAAAAAATATACAGGGAATATTCAAAGTATGAAGGCAAGGTGTATGTACAGATTGATGACACCGGTCTTGGTGGAGGTGTTACTGACCGTTTGAAGGAAGTTCGGAAAGAACAGAAGCTGTATAAGATGCAGATTATTCCGATAAATGCAGCAGAAAAGATTGAGACCGATACGGCAGCAGGTAAAGATGCAGCTGAAAAGTACAATAACCTGACCACCGCCATGTGGGCTAGCATGCGAGATCTTCTGGATAACAAGCAAATTGTAATTGAAGACGATGAGCAGACGATTGGCCAGCTTTCCTCCAGAAAATATACAATGACGAGTAATGGAAAGCTTGAAATCGAATCAAAAAAAGAGATGAAGAAAAGGGGCCTTGACTCCCCTGACCGAGCAGATGCTCTTGCTTTGGCATTGTATCTCGGAAAGATCAAGAAACACACAGGTACAGCACCTGGAGTCAAAGAATTACAGGAGCTGACCAAAGACAATTACTGGGGCTGATATAGCCGGAAAGAGGGTGATGAAGATGAAAGAGTATGGACGGATTGGACAGAAACGCTGGGAAGGACAGTTTTACGAGGAATTTCTTCCGGAACTGTCCGGAATGCGTGGGATAAAGGTGTTTCAGGAAATGGAAAAGAATGACGATACCGTTGGAGCTATTCTTTTCGCAATCAAGATGATGATCCGGCAGGTCGAGTGGCATGTGGAACCGGGAGCAATGGTGCCAAGGATAAGGAAGCTGCAGAGTTTGTTGAAAGCTGTATGGACGACATGCAGGCCACATGGACAGACACCATTTCGGAAATCCTGTCATTCCTGCCTTACGGTTGGAGCTTCCATGAGATTGTATATAAGCGCCGAATGGGTAAAACAAAGAACCGAAGATCATCAAGCAAATACTCTGATGGATTGATAGGCTGGCAGAAACTTCCTCCGAGAGCACAGGATACCTTGTATCGCTGGGAATATGATGATAGTGACAATCTGATTGGAATGACACAGCAACCGCCTCCGGATTATGGACTGTTTACTATACCGATGAGTAAAGCAATGCTATTCCGAACGGAGAGCGTAAAAGACAATCCGGAAGGTCGGAGTATTTTAAGAAACGCATATCGCTCCTGGTATTTTAAACGGAGAATCCAGGAAATTGAAGCTATCGGAATTGAGCGAGATCTTGCAGGTCTGCCAGTTATTCATGCTCCTGAAAGGGTAGACATATGGGATCAAGATCCTGACATGGTTAAAATTAATGGAGCACTTATTACCATGGTAAAGAACCTTCGCAGAAATGAATCCGAAGGGCTTGTTCTTCCGTATGGATACGAAGCGGAACTTCTGAGCACCGGAGGCACAAGACAATTTGACACCAATGCAATCATAAACAGATACGATACGAAGATCGCCCAGACAGTCCTTGCAGATTTTATTATGCTTGGACATGAAAAGACTGGAAGCTTCGCACTAAGCTCGGACAAGACAGAATTGTTTTCTGTTGCGCTCGGAGCTTTTTTAGATGTTATTTGCGAGACGTTCAATAACCAGGGCATTCCTTCATTGATAGACATCAATGGTTCCCATTTCGATGGGATTGAGGACTATCCTACACTCGCCCATGGAGATGTGGACAAACGGGATATCACGAAACTGTCAACATTCCTGAAGGATATGGTCGGCACGGGAATCTTGATACCTGATGAAGAACTGGAAGATTATGTCAGGGAGCAGCAAACCTGCCGGAAAGAACGGAAGTTCCAGATTCCAGAGAGAAAGATGAACGGCGAGAAGCACAGCGCAGAGCGCCAGAGAAGACAGCAAACGAACCTGATGGACCAGAGGTGGATCCAGAAGAGAATCAAGATGCTGAGGAAGCCAAGAAAAGGTTAGGCAGGTGATTTGATGATGCGAAAAATACGGCCACGATCAAGGGCCGTTAAAAAAAGCGAAGAATCACAGAGAGTACTGGATGCACTTGACGCCTATCTCGAGGGGAATATTGATGAACCAGTAAGATGGCTTGTTCGATTCTGGCAGGATCAGGCAGCAGTCATGCTGTACAGAGAACTGCGAGAACTCGTAATAGGAGAAACAGATCCGGAAAGCCTTTTTGATATATGGTTCCAGGATTATTCGAAGATGCTGTCAGAAAAAATGACACCTGTATGGGAACAAGCGTTTCTTGAAGGGTGGAAAAACAATTCTCTCTTTTGTGGAGCAGAAGATGTAATAAGCTCTGAGAGCTGGGTTCGAAGCTGGATTGTTGATCATACGGGAGATTTGATAACAAATTGTTGTAATGAGCAGGTGAGCGCAATTCGGTATCTGATCGCTGAAGCTGAATCTCTTAATATGAGCAGTGCTGAAACGCAAGATATATCCGGCCAACAATAGGACTGACAGAGAGACAGGCTGCGGCGAATCTCAAATATTACAATTCCATCAAGGAAAGGCTGACAACGGATCATCCGAGAATGAAACCTGAGTCAATTGAGCGGAAAGCGAGGGAGGCTGCTTCAAAATATGCAGAAAGACAGCAGCGGTATAGGGCAGAGACTATAGCCAGATCGGAAATAGCACAAGCCTATAACCATGGCGCAGATGCTTTTGTGAGGGAAGCGGTAACTGCAGGGAACCTTCCGGAGATGGAAAAAGAGTGGTCAACAGCTTTGAACGGCCATGTGTGTGCATCATGTGCAGCTCTTGAAGGCACTAAGATAGGAATGGATGATGAATTTAAAACGGTATCCGGAAGGAGAGAGATTACAACGTCTATTCCACCATTACACCCGCGCTGTAAATGTGCGGTGAAGTATGTGAGGGTGAAAAATGAAAACATTCAATGAAATAATGAAAATAAGGGACGAACCGGACAACAAGCCGGAGGTAACAAAAAGAAAGTTCCAGGTAAAGAAGACAAATAATGAAAAAATGCAGGCATTCGGCTGGGCCAGTGTTGCTATTGCTGAGAATGGAGAAACGCTGGAAGACTGGCAGGGCGACATCATAGAGCCTGATGAACTTGAAAGCGCTGCTTACAAGTTCGTTGATCTCTACCGGAAGGTGGAGAGATGCACGAAAGAGGCGGGGTTGCTTATCTGATCGAGAGTGTTGTATTTACGGAAGAGAAGATGGCGGCAATGGGAATCCCGGAAGGTACACTCCCTGTTGGCTGGTGGATTGGATTCCAGGTTACAGATGCGGATGTTTGGGAGAAAGTAAAAGATGGAACTTACAGCATGTTCTCCATTGAAGGGAAAGCAGAAAGGGTAGAAGTAAACAATGAATAAGTATATTGGAACAAAACTTATTGAGGCAGAAAAAGCAACTCTTGCAGAAGCACAGGCATTAAAAACAGGTGCCTGTGATACCATTGAAGAAGCAAGAAAAAGACTTGGAGGTTCAGATGATGGCAATCCGGGATATGTAGTTAAATATCCGGATGGATACATTAGCTGGTCTCCGAAAGATGTGTTCGAGAAGTCTTATATGCAGGTTCAGGAGAATCCGAAACTGATATCTGGCGTATCAATAGGAGAACACATGGTGAATGACTTTATCAGCTATATTGAAACCAGTACCGTAGGCTATAAGACAACAATGGTTCGTTGCGTGCTTCGAAATGGTTTTGAGATCATTGAAACATCTGCATGTGTAGATGCTCGGAATTATGACCAGAAGCTCGGAGAAGAAATCTGCATGAAGAAGATAAAGGATAAGATCTGGCATCTTTTAGGATTTCTGCTTCAGACAGCGTGGCATGGAATTAAATAAATGTGATCAATAGGCGTCCAAAAGGGCGCTTTTTTGATAAATAAAAGCGAAAGGAGGAAGCATTGTGGCAACAAAACTGAAAGGCCTGGAAGTAGGTAAAGTAGATTTCGTTGATGAAGGCGCAAATCAGAGAGCTGATATCAAACTGCTGAAAGGCAAGAATAAAGCAGAGGAAACATCAGACCCGGAAATCGGACTATTTAAACGATTCCTGAACTGGATCAGCGGAGAGGTGCAGAAATCAGCCACGACATTTGATGAACAGATCAACGCTGTGAGCATGGACGCAATCCGGGATGAAATCTGGTCTGTATGTTACGCCCTGCAGAATTCACTTAATTCAATCCTGTGCGACCCAGAACTGGACAGCAGCGGGAAGCAGAGTGCAATGGATACAAGCATTGAACAGTTCGCTACAGCTATGAAGGAATACATTCCTGGATGGGCTGGGGGAACATCTGCAAAAATCAAAAAGAATCTGGATGCACCTGATGAAACAGATCTTCCTATGGTGATGAAAGCGCATAGCAATCTGGAGGAAATCATTCAGAAATCCGTAGAAACGAAAGGAGAATTGGAAGACATGATTAAAATCGACAAGTCAAAAATGTCTGCTGAGGAAAGAGCGACATATGATGAACTTATCAAAAAGTTTGCCGTAGAGACAAACGAGGAGCCGTCTATCGAGAAGAAAGCACCGCAGAAAAGCGAAAAAGAGGAAAACCCAGACGTTCTCGATGATGATGGAGCTGAAAAGAAAACAGATACAAAGAAATCTTTTGCACCGCCAGAACAGAATACAGACGATGATATTTACAAAGGACTGCATCCTCTTGTAAGAGAAAAACTGGAAGCTCTCGAGAAAAGAGCGGAGGAAACGGAAGACAGAGAACTTTATGCAGTTGCTAAGAAGTACGAAATTCTTGGAGAGAAGCCAGAAGAACTGGCTAAGACCTTGAAAACGCTGAAAAGTGCAGGTGGAACTGCCTACAATGATATGATCGGCGTTCTCGACAGAAATGTGGCAATGGTCAACAACTCTGGCGTATTTGGAGAAATCGGAAAATCATTCTCTGGCGGAACTGCAGCAGTCAAGAAGTCTGCAGCAGAAGGAAAAATCGATAAGATTGCGAAGGGATTGATTGAAAAAGATCCTTCCATGCCATATAACATGGCACTGGCAAAAGCCTGGGAAGCACATCCGGAGCTTGTAGCTGAGTATGAAAACGAAGCCGGATACTAAGAAGGAGGCGAATGATAATGGGTAAAAATTTTAATGGAACACAGATCAACCAGTCACCAACTATTTCCGAAAAGGCAGGAGCAGATGTTGCTGACATCCGTAACCTTATTCTGAAATACGATACTGATGGTAATGTGGTTGTCGCTGCCGATGGCACAGCACCTCTGCTTGGCGTTTCTATTATCGAAGGTGGATATAATGACATTTCCGGTGTAGAAGCTGGAAATGTTAAGAAGGGTGAAGACGTTGATATCCTGATTAAGGACATCGGATTCGTCATTGCTTCCGCTGAGATCAAGAAAGGGCAGGAGGTTACTGCGACCACCGGAGGAAAAGCGGCAGTTGCGGCAGCTGGTGATTACGTAATCGGGGTAGCTCTTAACAATGTATCTGCTGGAGGCTACAGCAGACTGCAGCTTTCTAAATACCAGAAGGCAAAAGCATAATCTTGATAAAGGAGGATAATATTGATGAGAAACACAGCAGCAGGAATCCAGTTTGAAATCGCAAAAGGCGTATTCAGACCTCACACAGCACTTACAAACATGGCTCTGGCATATTACCAGAATGCAGCTAACTACTTCGCAAAGGCTCTTTTCCCAACCTGTCCGGTAAGTCTTTCTTCTGACAACTACTATGAGTTCAGCAAGGAAGATCTTCTGAGAGATAACTGGAGCAGAAAACCTGCTTATGGAAAAGTTGATCCTACAGTAGTAGGCGAGAGCATGAAACCTTATGTATGCCAGGTAGACCAGATGATCATGGGGATTGATCAGATTCGCCAGACCGATCTCAGTAGAAGACAGGGACCAACCACAATGCAGCCTAAACAGCAGAGAGTAAAAACCATTGCAGAACAGGCAAATATCCATCAGGATCGTCTGTTTGCGGAAAGCTACTTCAAAGCCGGCGCATGGAAGAATGAACTTGAAGGAGTAGACAATACCTCTCCAAGCACAAACCAGTTCATTAAATTCAGCAATGCAAACTCTGATCCTATTGCATTTATCGATAGCGAGAAGACAAGCATGAATCAGCAGACAGGACGCATGCCGAACCGCCTCGGCCTTGGTATCAATGTATTCAATGCCCTGAAGGTGCATCCGGCAATCCTTGAAAGGGTTAAATATGGTGGAAGCACTGCAAACCCAGCGTCTGTAACAGAAAACGTTCTGGCACAGCTCTTCGGAGTAGAAAAGATCGTGGTGCTTAAATCCATCATGAACAATGCCGGCATGGGAGAAGATGAAAATATGCAGTACATCGGAGATCCGGATGCATTCCTTCTTGCCTAGCTACAAACGCACCGAGCATTGATGAACCGTCTGCCGGCTACATCTTTACATGGGATATGCTTGGAAATGGACAGATACTTCCGATTCTGAACTATCTTGGCGAGAATGGAACACATACAGAATACGTGGAAGGACTTATGGCAACAGATATGCATAAGACATCCGATGATCTGGCGAGATTCTACAAATCTGCAGTCTAAGGAGGTGCCATATGAAGCTTGTTGCAAATAAACCATGCACTCTGAGCGGAAAACGATACTTCATCGGAGAGGAAATCCCGGCCGAAGCAGTCGCTGATCCGGTAGCTCTTGAAAAAATGGGAGTGCTGACTGTGATTCGTGACGGTATTCCGGTTGAAATACTTGAGGAATGCGTGGCATCAGTCGGAGAAGTATTCTTCAAAATCGAAATCGTAAAAGGAGATAAGGGCTTCGATTTGGACGTCACAGAGCCTCAGCTTCAGGAAGCAGTAAAAACTATGCAGATGAACCAGAAGGATGCTGTAGCTCATATTAGAGACACTGTAGAGGATAATACAGTGCTTATCTTTCTGAATGCAGTAGATTCGAGAACTGCTGTAAAGAAAGAAGCTGAAACTAAGGCGAAGAGCTTGGGGAACTGGAGGAAAGCGCAGGTGATGCCTGATGCCTGGAACATATCAGTACGAACCGGGGAATATTGCTGAATACGGAAAAGACCGTATGCGTTTTGAACTCGGAGATGTAATGGTCGAGGGAAAAGAAAAGACTTGTGCGCTCTGCGATGAGGAATACAATGCGGTGATTCCGGAAAAGGTTCCGACGGCGAGACAATGGAAAAAAGCAAAACTTCGTTGCCTTGAAAGCATTATGCGGAAGTTTGCATTTGAACCCGATACAAAGGTTGGCCCACTCTCCTTATCCATGGGGGAACGGGCCAAACTATGGAAAGAGATGTATGAGGATCTGAAAAAAGACTTGAAAGCCAGTGCAGCTTCGGCCGAAGCAATTCTTCCGTTGGCAGAAAATCCAGAAACAGGGCGGATAACACCGCCTTATTTTTATGCCGGAATGATGTCGCATGAGGAAACAGAGGGGGAAGACATATGATGTTCGGAAACGCAATGTACCTTCGCCCGGGAAATCTCTGGAAGAGCTTCCGGGTATTGAAGATGCGTGTGGACAATGTAGATGGATATGCAAAGAACTCATATGAGGATACGGGAACTATAGTGGATGGAATTCTTGCACAGGCGACTTCGAATGAGAGGGAGCTGACAAAACACCTATGGGACCAGAAACTGCATTCCCTGACACATACCCTTGTGGTATCTGGAAGATGTGATCTCAAAAAGTCAGATATTCTTGCATACGAGGAAAAAGCATATTTAGTTCTTGCTGTTGATAATGCCGGAGACCTTGGGGTTGCCGGCATTGCCTATCTTGAAGAAAGGAATGATCTGAAATGAGTCCGGAGGCAGCAGCGGCAGCTGTACAGGAAGAAGTAAAGAACCGCGTAGAGCAAACCAAACGACAGGTTGATGCAAAGATGATGCAGGGTGCCAATGAACTCAGGAACGCCGCTCTTACGGTATTGGCCAATCCAAGTCCTTCAGCTCCCGGAAGTCCACCTGGTGTAAGGAGTGGAAACCTGAGAAGGAACTGGAATATGTACAGTTCTGGCGGTGGAGGAAATGGCATATTCGGAATCCAATCTGGAATGCACTACTCGGGATACCCGGAACATGGAACAAGCAAAATGGCAGCCCGTCCTTATGTTGAAAAAATCAAAGAAACTGCAATGCCGGAGATTCTGGCATTGTTCTCGGAGTTAGGAGGGTAAATGTTACTGACTGAAGAAACAAAGAAAGTTATAAATCTTGCTGAAATCGGAAGAGGATCTCTTATCTCGGCAAAAAATAAAACCTGGGATAAAGCGCAGTCTGGAATAGTGACAGAAGCGACTGTTGACACCATCACAGTTTTATTCCTTCCGGAAACACAGAATATCCAGAACCATTTCGTGATTCAGGCCGAGGCTATTGAAAAAGGAATGTGGACTATCAGATATTCTTCTGACGGAATGGAAACGGTGAACGTATATGAAGGGAGTGTAGAAGATGGATCTGAATCAGCTACTGTATAGGAGATTATCTCAGGACAACCTTCTGAACGGAACTCTGGCCAAGTACGCAGATAAGCCGGCCATCTTTAACACAGAGTTTCCACCTGATCAGCAGGAGGGATGGAATGGGAAAAGCCAGTATCCAAGGATTTCTTATGTCTTCAACAAACAGGTGGATACAAAGCGGTCTTCATCTGGTCAGCTTACTGTCGCATTGTACGACATCATGGATCCGCTTGAAGTAGAGAAGATAGAAGTTGCTATCAGAAATTGTCTTCAGGACGTGGTGATGAAACCAGAAGGGGAGGCACCTATGTGCTTTGCATGGGCCAGAAGCGAACCTTACATCCTGGAAGGAAACGCAGTGCTGTGCAAAGAAATTGCGTTCGATATTCTGGAATACCCCGCACAGGAACTACGGATCCAGATCCTGTTATGGCGTTGAACAGGTATATTAAGAATCTTTTCCCAGAATGCATAGTTTTTGGAATTGATGAGTTATCAGAATACACCATTCCGGCAGATACTCCTGTTTTCTATTCTGGACTGAAATCAATTGACAGCACAGATGGTCATTGCAGGAGTAGCCTGTCGTGGTTCAATGCAGTTATTTCGGTGCATCTCCTGTGCCCGAAACCGTCATTGCGGTTGAAGATGATGGCCGCACTTCACCAGAGCTTAGCGAAGGATGAAGAGATCATCATGTTTGATGATTCCCCAATGGTCGTGAAAGCTCTGAAAATGAACAACAATGCTGATTACCTTAGAGAGGGGCAGATGTCTCTGACAGGGTATTACGCGTGCTTAAAAGACGCATTTAAGCAGCCTGGTATATCAGGCGTAACAATCAACGATCTTGCATGAAAGGAGTAAGCAATGGCAGAAAAAGATATCAAGAAGACACCGGCTGCGACACAAACAGTACAGCCGTCCGCTGACAAGTACACCATCCAGGAACTTGAAAATGCAAGCACAAAAGTATTTGGAGTTCCTCGCGAATGTGCAGTAGCAGCCTTCAAAGGCTGCAAAAAAACAGAAATGACTGTTGCAGAAGCGAAACAGATCATTGATAGATTCATGAAAAAGGAGGTCAAATAAATGGCAGGTTATTTTTCTCTTGGAGAAAACAAAATCCGTCCCGGTGCATACTTCAATGTACAGAAAAGAGGGGACGAAACAAACTTTGGAGCAATTGATGGTGTTGTAGCAGTGCTTTTCAAGTCTTCGATCGGACCACTTGGAAAAGCTACAGTTCTTCCGGCATCTGAAGGATATAAAAATACCTTTGGTACTGGAGGCACCACAGATGCATTAAGAGAAGCGTTCTATGGAGGCGCTGTCAAACTTATCGCTGTTCGAGTAGGAAACGGTGGTACGGTTGGCAGCGCCTCTCTTGCTTGTGCAACAGGCAAGGCAAAGCTTTCAACAAAATATCCAAGCGGTGCAAAATTTACAGCAACAATCAGAGAGAAGCTTGGCGATTCCTCAAAGAAGGAGTGCATCGTATATCTGGATGGCTCTGAGTTCGAAAAGGTAACATTTGCAGCAGGAGCAGAAGAAGCTACTGCGCTGAAAGAAGCATTTGCTTCCTCAAAGAACTTTGTAGTCGATATTACTGATGCATCAGGAGCCGTTACAGCGGTTAGCCAGTCAGCTTTCGCAGATGGCGCAGATCCGACAGTAACAAACGCAGACTACAGTGCCGGATTAAAAGAAGTGGAGAAATATTACTTCAACACCATTTGTGTTGATACAGAAGACGCCGCTGTCCATGCATTGGTAGCGGCATTTCTTGACCGAATTTATCTGGCTGGCTCTTTTGGAATGGCAATTGTCACTCCAAAACCTTCCTCTTCACTGGAAGATAGGATGACATCCATCTCCAGCTTCGATACCGAAAACGTAATCGCGCCGCTGAATGCGAATGCCAATGCCGGCAATGAAGAGCTGAAAGGATATCAGGTGGCTGCGTATATTGCGGGTGTTGTAGCAGCTACTCCTGCGAACCAGTCCGTTACACACGCTACTCTTAGCAGATACAGCGTTCTGAATGAAATCCTTACAAATACAGAGATGGAAGTAGCTGAAGAAAAAGGCTGCCTGGTCCTCTCTACGGCTTCTGATGGGGCTGTATGGCTTGACAATGGTGTTAATACCTTAGTTCATCCGGATGCCAACCACGACAGCGGATGGAAGAAAATCCGTAGAACAAAGACACGTTATGAACTTCTGAATAGAGCAAATGCAGCAGCTGACGCACTGGTTGGAAAGGTTGATAACGATACAAACGGAAGAGCCACTATCATGGCAGCTATCCAGGGTATCTGCAATGCCATGGAGGCAGAAGGAAAGATCCAGTACGGCAATGTAACTGAATCTACAACTGTTACTACTGATGGAGACACCTGTGGATTTGATATCGAAGTGATCGATCTGGATTCTGCAGAGCACATCTATCTGAATTACTACTTCCAGTTCAGCACTATTGTTGCTGCATCTGGAGAATAAGAAAAGGGGGAATAAATAATGCTGAATAAGAGTGCGGCTACTGATGCCAGACACAGCAGATCCGGCAAAGATGCGATGCTTTATAACTCTGCTGGAAAACCAATTTGCACAGGTTGAAAGTTTCACTACGAAAGGTTCATTTAATAACTACAAATATGCGCCTCTTGGCCAGAACAGAGAGCTTGAGGTTAATGGAACCGTAGGAGTTACCGTAAACATTTCCGAAATCGTAGTTCTTGATGGTGAGCTGTTTAATGCGGTTATCAATGCTATTGCAAACGGAGAATCTCCTGTTCTGATGTTTACAGGAGTTATCGAAGGAAGAAATGGATCACAGGAACGTGTGACCTACAGAGAGTGTATCCTTTCCGGAGACAGCGATATCCAGAACGTAGCTACAGGCGATGTGCTGAAAAGATCTTTTGCCCTGCACTGCAATGGCAAGGTTGAGAATAAGAGCAAACTGACAATCTGATTTCTATTAAGAGGGCTGGGCATCAGCCCCTCGTTTTTAACAGGAGGAAAAGAAATGGCAAATAAAGACTTTATGGATCCGGAATTAACTGAGGAAGAGAAAAGAGAAACTATCCTTGCAAACGAGGATGATTATCTGGAAGGATTATTGGCAGCTGCTGATAATGCAGCAAATGATACAAAGAAGATCGAGATCATTCGTAACGAACGGAAGTATTTCTCCTTCAGCATTCATTCGCTGACTGATGAAATGTTAAAAGATATTCGAAAAAAATACACAAAATATACAAAGAATCGCCGCCAGGCATCCGGGTTGCGGACGAACTGGATATGCCAAAGTACAGGCTTCCGTGATCTACAACTCTACTACGGAAGAAGACAAGGCCAAACTGTGGATAATCCGGCTGTCAAAAAGGGCCTGGAAGCAAAAGGCATCTGTATTATCAATGCTCTCGATGTAATTGACGCTGTTCTCCTTCCGGGAGAAAAAGACCGCATTATGGAGATTATTGATGATGTTAATGGTTTCAATAATGAAGAAGTGAAGGCTGAAACTGCAAAAAACTGATTATGGCCGGTGGAAAGTCAACATTGCTCCACCACATATTTCAACGCCAAGGTTTATTGCCGAGTGAAGTAATGAGTTTGCCCTCTGGAGAGAGGGCTTTTCTTTTTGCTTCAACCAGGCTATGGATCGAGGCGAATACGAAAAAGGGGTGACATGGTAAATGGGAGAAACAATTAGAATTGAAATTCCTGTATCTGTGAACGATAATACAGACCCTGGCCTATCAAATATCACGAATAAGATGAACACCCTGGCCACTGCCGCCCAGAAGGTAAATCGGATCCTGTCATCTGGATTAAAAACCAGAGGGATTGAACGAACAGCAGAGAGAGTGGAACGAACGCTTGGACGTGAGCACTCTATTGAAGTTTCAGCAGATGACAATGCCACTCCGGTTCTTTCAAGAGTCGAAGATGCAGCTGAAAGAGTAGGAGGAATTTCAGCAGATATTGAGATAGGAGCAAACGACAATGCTACTGCCGAAATATCTGGTGTCGAGGATGCAGCAGTAACCCTTGACGGAACAAGTACTGATGTAGAACTGGGGGCGGATGATAATGCCACCGGGGTGGTAAATAGTGTTGGAGATTCACTGTCTGTTCTAAACGGAAATGAAGCGGTAGTAGAGCTTACTGCGGACGACAATGCTACGATGCAAATTATGGATGTGGAGGATGCTTTAGCCGCCTTGAATGGTGAAGTGGCTGTGGCCTCAGTGGAAGCTGACGATACAGCCACGCAGATAATCCGAAGCGCTGAAGATGCAGTGGCCACATTCGATGGAACTTCCGGGACAGCGGAACTGGGTGCAGATGATAATGCAAGTCCGATCATCGATGATGTGATGGATAAAGCATCAGCCTGGGACGGAAGCGTATTTACGGCAACTATGAGTATAGTAGATGCCGCTACTGCCCCAATGGGAACGGTTTTAAATGCTGCAAAGAATCCAATAGCACAGGGCGCAACGTTCCTTGGAGTGAGCGCAGGACTGGCTGATACTGTGAATACATACAAAGGGTTTGAGAGTATGATGTCACAGGTTCAGGCTATATCTGGTGCTACAGGAAAAGAATTTGATGATCTGACCGCAAAAGCACAGGAAATGGGTGCAACTACGAAGTTTACCGCTACTGAAGCAGCTCAGGCATTTAATTACATGGCTATGGCAGGCTGGAAACCAGAGCAAATGACTGCTGGTATATCCGGTATTATGAGTCTGGCAGCAGCTTCCGGCGAAGATCTGGCAAGCACCTCGGATATTGTTACGGATGCTTTGACAGCTTTTGGACTGAAAGCAAGAGATGCCGGGCATTTCTCGGATGTCCTTGCAAAGCGTCCGCTAGTTCGAATACAAACGTAGGCATGCTGGGTGAATCATTCAAATATGTTGCTCCGGTAGCAGGAGCCATGAAATATAGCGTCGAAGATACTTCTTTGGCATTAGGACTTATGGCTAACAGTTCAATTAAAGGAAGCATGGCCGGTACAGCCTTAAAGACGTCCCTGGCTAATATGGCAGCACCAACTAACAGCATGGCAGAGGCTATGGACAAATATGGTATTAGCCTGACCGACGGCTCAGGAAACATGAAAACACTGAAAGGTGTCATGGATAATTTGCGAAGCAGTTTAGGAGGTCTTTCTGAAACTGAACAGACAGCGGCGGCATCCACCATTTTCGGAAAAGAGGCTATGAGCGGTATGCTTGCTATCATCAATGCTTCAGAACAGGATTATAACGATCTTTCCAACGCTATCGGAAATTCAAAAGATGCAGCGCAGGATATGGCTGACACCATGTTGGACAACCTGGCAGGCTCTATGACTCTTATGCAGTCGGCTGTAGAGGGCGTTCAGAACAGTTTTGGACAGAGACTTACTCCTTATGTCAGAGGATTCGTTGATTCCATTACGGACGCAATGCCGGCTGTGACTGTTGCTCTGAATGATTTTATGGACACTGTGGACAAAAAAGCAGCACACATGAAGACAGTTATCGGGACCATGACGGCATCTGATGAGTGGCAGAATGCGGATATGTTCGGAAAGATGGATATTGCATGGGATACTCTTATCGGTCAGCCTTTTGCCGACTGGATTAGCGGAGATGGGAAACATCTGATTTCTTCCGGCCTCGGAACATTATTCTCTAGCGCGTCCGCTATTCTTCCGGGAGGAAAGAAAGCAGGCCTTTCTTCTATGCTCAGCTCTATGCTGATCGCTAAAGGAGCAACTGGGCTTCTTGGAAATGCAAAGAATATTGCGACCACCTTACAGCCTATCGGAAATGCTATTAAAAGCATTGGACTTGCAGCACAGACAGCGCCAAGTGTTGGAGCGTTCATAAGTGATCTGGGAGCAATGGTTCCGACAGCGGCGAAATTCGGACTTGCGGCAGCGGCAGTAACAGCGGCAGTGGTTGGAATTGGTGTTGCAGTAGACAACTATAACCAGAAAGCTTTGAACAGTAATCTGGAAGAACATTTTGGAAACATCAAACTATCAGCCCAGGAAGTGCAGGACATTGCTTCTGGAATTCTTGATCAGAAGTACCTGGCCAATGTGGAAGTTGCCTTAAATGAGGTAAAGAACGCTGATAAGCTTCGAGAAGATGCCCAGAAGGCACTGGAATCCAACGACGTTCTGGAGTTTAAGAGCAGAGTTGGTATTAAACTTACGACAGAAGAACAGGAAGATTACACAAGTAATATCGAAACTTTTGTTAAGAGCAAGATTGAAGAACTGGAAAGCCGGACGTTTGCAGCGCATATCCACGTTCAGACGTATCTCGGAGGTACGGAAGAGGGACAGACATTAGCCCAGAACATCGAGAAATGGGCTACAGCGGATTATGTTGAATTGGATGGATTATCTAGCCAGTTATCACAAAAGGTATCTGAGGCACTGAAAGATGGAATCATAGATGCAGATGAAGAAGGTGCCATCAGTGCTTTGCAGGAAAAAATGAACAGCATAACTGCCCGGTGGAAGGAATCGGAAGCACAGCAAAATGGGACTGGATAAATCAGGAATACGGGAGCTTGAATGCAGCTGATCTGGAAAGTGGCTCATTCACTGACTTACTGGGAGCAATGAGAGATCAGAGGCAATCGGCAAAGGAAAGCGTACAGGCAGATGTTGAGCAGTGGTATTCAGAGCTTAACTCGATGGAATCAGCCGGGAGAATCACATCTGCTCAGAATAAGCAGTATCACGAAATGACTGGTTGGTATGTAAAAGGACAGGAAGGAAACGAACTGTCTAAGAGCTTGCAGCTTGGCTCAAACACTTTGAATTCTGCATATGCAGAGAAAATTCAGAGCAACAGGCAGAGTCTTGCGGAAAATACGCAGTTTTCTATTGATTCAGCACAGAAACAATTAGAGAGCGGAGACACATCCGCTATGACCAGCGCATTGATGTATGGTTTCAACGAACTTGGTAATGGAAAAACATTAGGAGTTACAACTGACGCTACACAGAATGCCTTGAGTACCATGTATGAGAGCATGAAACCTGATGTAACACAGATGCAGGGCCTAATTGACGATTACCGGGAAGCGGGGAAAGCAGTTCCGCAAAGCCTTATGGATTCATTTAATGATGCTATTGAGGTTGGAGCAGCTGCTGGCGATACGTCTGCAACATGGCAGAACTATGCTAATCAGATCTGGAAGAATGGAAGTGATGAATTAAAAGCATCACTTACGGATCCGAGCAATCCAATGTATGAAACGGTCCGCAGTCAGTTGCCTCCTGAACTTGCAGAAGCGATTGACAGGGCGGCGGCAGAGACTACAACTGATGATGTGACACTTGAAGGACTGAAAGCTTCTGTTGATGGAGACGTTGATATTGACAAAGATGCATGGACTTCAAAGCTGAATGAAGCTCTTGGTGACTTGGGTGAAACACAGGAGGTTACCGCTGATCATGTAAAGATTAAGGTTGATCAAGCGATTGCCTGTGGGAAATTGGCAACGCTCTTGGAATTGACTGGCAGACCATTGCAGAACAGAACGGTATCGAAAGCCCGTATATTATTCACCCAGACCAGGAACTGACTATTTCCATGGATACGTTGACTGCAGAAGTTGACGGAGACAAGGCTCAGGCTGCTATCGAGCAGGCTATGTCGGCTCTGGATGCAGAAGGAGCAGAAATGTCTGTGACAGCAGAAGGAGTCAAAGTTGATCTGGCAGATGTAGAAGTGGATTCCGATACAGCGGCGGCTCAGATTGAGGCAGCTCTCGGCATGGAATCCGGGACACTTGCGGCAAATGGAATTGAAGTGCAGGCAGGCGCATCTGTTACTATCCCATCAGAACTGGTAACGGTGGATACATCTGGCATGCAGTCTGCAACCGAACAGGCAGCAGATGAAACGGAAACAGAGCCTATTGAGCAGGAAGCATCTGCAAATGTAAATGTCACAAATACAACGACCGACACCTCCGGAATGCAGGCACAGGCGGAAGAAGATGCAAAAGGTGCCGTAGGAGATGTACCAGTTGAAGGCAGTGCAAATGTTACCTTCTCAGGCACGACAACAGACACTTCTGGCGTTGTGGAGCAGGTAACAGCAGATATTGAGAGTGCAGTAAGTGATGTTCCGGCCAATGGTCATGCGAGCATCACGTTAGATCAGTCCAATAATGCGGCTGAGATTTATTCTCTCGCAACAGCTGATGTAGTATCTGCTTTCTCGGAGACAATTCCAGCAGACGGACATGTTGATGTCACACTTGACCAGACGAATAATGCGGCAGCTATTTACTCAGAATGTGCCGGACAGGTACAAAGCACATTCTCACAGGGCTTCACTGCATCTGCAGATGTTGCGGTTACATTGAACTGGCATATTACGAATCCATCAGCTAGCATTTCCACATCAAGTAGCGGATCATCTGTATCAGCCACTATAGCCGGGCACGCTTCAGGCGGTGAAGTCGGATTGAATGGAGCTGAGCTGTCGTGGTAGGTGAGGAAGGATTGGAATATATCATTCCTACAGTGCCGGCCAGACGGCAGAGAGGTATTGAATTGTGGAAATCCGCAGGACGGACACTGGGAGTTCTTGGTCCTGATGATGAGATATCAGCACATGCGAGCGGAGGAATCGTTGGCAAAGAAGTATCAAACACGATACCTTATTTCGACACAGATTCCAGTTCACAAGATTCTGAAAAAACAGAGAAAGAAACTGTGCCAACGAATGTAGTGTCAGACAAATCTGGCGTTGTGGTACAGGTTAACCTCTCCCCGCAGTTCAATATATCAGATACAAATGACAGTGATGTTATTCGGCTCATCAAAGCGCATATCAAGGAGCTGGCTGACGATCTTGGAAGCGAAATTGCAACAATGCTCAGCGAAGCTTATGAGAATACGCCTGTTACAACATAAGGAGGGAACATGGGAGCGATATTAAAAGAATTGCATAATTCGGCATCGAAGTTCCAGTTCCCTTCGATGCCAAAAGATGATGTTGATGTAAAAAGAGAAACAGCATATCAGGAATATAACATTCTTGGAAAAGGAAAAATGAGTTACCCATCTGGTATGGGTACTCAGATTATAAAATGGTCTGGATATTTCTGGGGGGCAGGCAGAAAAAAGCTTGCCTCCGTAAACCAGAAATGGATAGCGCCAAAAACCTGCGCCAGCAAACTGAAAAGCTGGCAGACAAAAAAGACACCTTTAAATCTGGTGGTTTCTGAAGCTGGTATCAATGAAGATGTTACTATCAAATCTTTTGAGTATAAGCCTTTTGGCGGACATGGGGACTATTCGTACGAGATATCTTTTG
>ENA-OQCX01000128-OQCX01000128.1-human-gut-metagenome-genome-assembly--contig:-NODE-128-length-39180-cov-7.174839_pt1 | contig 39180 bp, 50 predicted proteins | sample MGYA00242762_ERZ504587 | MGnify/ENA primary metagenome ERZ504587 (study PRJEB26092, sample SAMD00036337) | human gut metagenome | host: Homo sapiens | study: EMG produced TPA metagenomics assembly of...
ACCTGATTGGTAGTAAGAGTGAAGAAAAAACAGTTTTTCATCTTCACGATAAAGCTTTCGTTTTGAAGTCATAATAGTAACACATTTATTAGTTTGTAAATGTGTCTACCTATATCAGGATAAGACACTGTCCTTAGTTCTTGGCAGGCAAAGAAACAGAAGCCTCCAATATCGGGGAGACAGACTCCCAAACCTGAGCATCGATACTCTGCATTCCTTGCACAGAAGGATGCCCCCATTGTTTATCAATGTCGTGCAAACGAATATTCTCGATGCCATAGTGCCGGCAAATTTCATCCATGGAATCAGTTACCTCTTCGGATAATTCAGATTGGTAATATTATAAATCCTGGCCGCAGGATAGAGCTGCTTGAGAGATGCAAGCAGATAGCAAAAGGCAGGACGGAAGCTATACAAATCGGCTTTCGTCCAGCATCATATTGGTATGCGCCAATGGGAGCACCTGCCCAACTGTCATTGGTACCGCCAAAAACAAGGATTATGTCGGGGGTGCCGAGGTTGTGAATACGGGTGATAAAAGAACGGTCGGAGTAATCGGCTTTCTCGTAACCGGTATGACAGACGGTGGAGCCGGAATAGGAATTGTTGCGTTCCAACTGAAAGCCGTGCTCATGGATGAAACGGTACCACCAGGTTTCCTCCACCTTTGTCACATCATTCTCTTTCTTTTCGCCGGGAACTCCATACCAGCAGAGATTGGCGGCAGGAGAGACATGACCGTAAAAAGTGGAATAGGAATCGCCAAGAATAGAAACTTCTTTTGAGCAAACACCCCTGATATAAGGGGCAGGGAAAAAACAACCAAAAAAACAAGGATTTGCAGTTCATAATAGATAGATTTTTATGTCGTATGCCGCAAAGTTATAAAGTTTGTCCCGGTTTGACGGCAAGAAACCGTAGTTTTTTTGCCATAGCCCGCTTATATGAAAGCCCCTCTACCATCGGATTCCCACAAAAAAAGAAAATGCCGGATTGATAGAGGGGCGAGAGAATGAAGATGAGAAAGAGTATATTTTACTCCCGCCCTCCACCGAGGGCTTGATAGAGGTTGATGATACCTTGTATTTCATCAAAGCGGTCGGCTACCTGTGTCAGTTGGGCAGAGAGTAGCCCCTGCTGGGCAGTGAGTACTTCCAAATAGGTGGAAGTGCCGTGTTGCATCAGTAACCGGGTGCTGCGGACGGTAGTTTCCAGTGAAGTTATCTGCCTTGCGCGGAGCTCCGTCTTTCCACGGGCTACCTGCACTTGGGTCAGAGCATTGTTCACTTCGCTACCGGCATTGAGCAAAGCTTGCTGAAAAGCGAGCCTGGCTTCTTCCTGCTGTGCTTTGGCTATCTTGAGCTGTGCCACGTTCAGCCCTTTGTTGAACAAGGGTTGTGTCAGCGAACCGATGGCGGAGAAGAGTAGTTTTCCTGGATTGACAATCATGCTTCCTGCCGAGTTGGTCCAGCCAGCTGTACCGCTCAAGGTGATGGAGGGGTAGAAAGCAGAACGGGCGGCATTGGTGCTGTAGAAAGCGGATGCCAGCGAGAGTTCGGCACTTTTCACATCGGGACGGCGGGAAAGCAATTGCAGAGGTACGCCCACCGCAAGTTCCTGCGGGAACTCCTGCCCCGCCAACCGGCCACGCTCAATGGTGCCCGGAACATCGCCCAACAGAATGGAGAGACTGTTCTCCACTTCCTTTACCTGCTGCCGGAGGTCGAGCAGCGAAGCTTCCACCTGACGACAGTTGGCTTCGGATTGCGAGCACTCGCCTCGTTCGTCATGCCTGCAGCCATCATGGCTCGCATGGTGCGTACACTTTCGCGCCAACTGGCGGCTGTTTCTTCGGAAATGCGGTATTGCTCGTCGAGCATCAGCAAGGTGTAGTACAGATTGGCCACATTAGCTATCAGCGAAGTGCTGACGGCTTGTTCGTACTCCAAGCTTTGAAGGTAGAGCGCTTTGGAACGGCGTTTGGCATTGGTCAACTTACCAAAAATATCGACTTCCCAACTTGCCGAGGCAATGCCGGAATAGGTCCACGAGCCTTTGGAATTGTCGAAACTGCTGACGCCACCCTGCGGAGTGAGCATAAACGAAGGCAGGTACGAAAGTTTGGCCGACATCAGCGTGGCTTCTGCCTCCTTGATACGTTGTTGGGCGGAAAGCAGGTCAGTGTTGCCTTGCAAGGCTTGTTCGATGAGCGACTGTAATTGCGGGTCCGTAAAAAGCTCGCGCCAGGAAAGGGAAGCGATGGAGGTAGTGTCCGATGCCGCAAACAGACTCAGGCTATCCAGACTTTGCCCATCCAAATCGTGTCCATAAAGTCCATCGGTCGTGATGTCCTCCGGGCGCTGGTATTTGGTATAGATGCCGCAACTGGTCAGTACCAAGCCGGCGACAGCTAATAATATGAATTGTTTCTTCATTATTTTTTTATGTTAGTTACGCGATAATGTACTAATGTGATTCTTCTATCTCCTTCCGGCTTACTTTCATCTCTTCCTCAATCTGCCAGTCGCTCGTCGGGACGGATTGGGCAGGACGAAGCCGCTCCTGCAACCACTGGAAACTGATGAACAAGACAGGAACAATGAACAGCAGCGCCAATGTGCCGATGAACATACCACCGACAACACCCGTACCCAATGAACGGTTACCGTTGGCTCCGACACCCGTGGCAACCACCAAGGGGAAAAGGCCGAAAATCATCGTCAGTACCGTCATCAGGATGGGACGGAAACGCGCCTTTGCCGCACTGACGGCAGAAGCAATCAGCCCCATTCCCGCTTTACGGCGCTCGGCGGCATACTCCGTCAACAGAATAGCAGTCTTTGCCAACAGACCTATCAGCATGATAAGTCCCGTCTGCAAATAGATATTATTCTCCAACCCGGCTATCCTGGCAAAAAGGAACGACCCCATCAGGCCCGCAGGAACGGCCAGGATAACGGCAAACGGAATCAGAAAACTCTCGTAAAGCGCACTCAGAATCAAGTAAATCATCAAGATACAGATACCGAAGATGATGACTGTAGTACCACTCTGCTGGCTTTCCTCGCGGGTGATGCCACCAAAGTCATAGCCATATCCCTTCGGCAAGGCTATCTCCGCCGTTTCTTGTACGGCACGGATGGCGTCACCGGTACTGTATCCCTCAGCAGGCATGGCATTCACGGCAATGGAGTTGAACATGTTGAAGCGGCTCAAGGACTCGGCACCGTAGGAACGGGTCAGCGTAACGAACTGGCTCAACGGAGCCATCTCACCGTTGGACATGCGCACAAAGGCATTGTTCAGTGAAGCCTCATCCAAACGGAACTTCGGGTCGGCCTGAATCATTACCTTGTAAACTTTGGAGAAACGGTTGAAGTTGGAGACATATTGCCCGCCATAATAGCCCGACAGTGTGGACAACACCTGGTCGGGAGTAATCCCGGCACGTTTGCACTTGGAAGCATCCACCTCGACGGTCCACTGCGGATAGCGTACATCGAACGTGGAGTATGCCATCGAAATTTCCGGACGCTGGTTCAGTGCCGCCAGATACTGCTGGGTGGTCTGGAAGAAGGTGTTCATATCCCCTCCCTGCTTGTCCTGCACATTCAAGTCCAGCGCATTACCCATACCATAGCCCGGAATCATACCCGGAGCAATGGCAAAGACTGTAGCATCCTTAATATCCGCCGTGCGAGCGTATATCTGGTTGACGACTGCCTGCACCTGGTCTTCCTTTGCCGTACGCTCGTCCCAAGGTTTCAGCTTCACGATAATCATACCGAAAGAATTTCCCTGCCCGGACAGCAGACCATAACCGGCAACTTCTGCAAGTGCAATTTCTGAGGAAGGTCTTCCAGACGCTTCTCCACGCGGTCTATAATGTCATTTGTCGTCTTGAGCGAGCTACCCGGAGCGGTGCTAACGTTGACAAACAACGTTCCTTGGTCCTCGTCGGGCACCAGTCCGGTCTTGGTGGTATTCATCAGGAATACCAGCAGCACCACCGAAAGTGCCAGCAACGACCATCCCAGCCAGCGGCGCTTGATGAACAGCAACACTATCTTCTTATACTTCTCGACCACCGCCTCGAAAGCCGTGTTGAATGCCTTGCGGAAGCGCGAAGCAAAATTATTCTTCTCCGTCCCATCCTCATTGATATAAGGTTTCAGCAGCAAGGCACAAAGTGCGGGACTGAGTGTCAGCGCATTAATCGCCGAAATACCAACGGCCACCGCCATCGTCAACCCAAACTGGGTATAGAACGTACCGGAAGTCCCTCCCATGAACGATACCGGAATAAACACCGCCATAAACACCAGTGAAGAAGTGATAACCGCGTTGCTGATGCCCTTCATCGCATCGATACTTGCCATATAGGAGGACTTATAGCCCACATCAAACCGTGCCTGCACCGCCTCCACCACGACAATGGCGTCATCCACCACCGTACCAATCACCAATACCAGCGCAAACAGCGTAATCAGGTTGATACTGAATCCGGCAACGGACATGAAAGCAAACGTACCAATCAGTGAAACAACGATACCTACCAGCGGAATCAGCGTAGAGCGGATGTCTTGCAAAAAGACATAAACCACCAGGATAACCAGGATAATAGCCTCAATCAGCGTTTTCACCACTTCGTGGATAGAGGCGAAGAGGAAATCGTTGCTGGACATCATCTGGGTAAGCTCCACGCCTTTCGGCAAGTCCTTGCGTGCTTCTTCAAGGAGCCGGTCAATCTGCCGGTTCACTTCCGTGGCATTGGACCCCGCGGTCTGGAACACCATGCAGGAGATACCGGGATGTCCATCCATGGTACCTTTGTAGGCATAACTGTCCTTACCCAGCTCTATATCGGCGATGTCCTTCAGTTTCAGCACCTCGCCGTCTTCGGTAGAACGGATGACGATGTCGCCGAACTCCTCAGGAGTAATGAGGCGTCCCGTATATTTCATGGTATATTGATACGTCTCATCCGAGTTCTCACCAAACGACCCGGTGGCCGATTCGATATTCTGCTCTGCCAGCACAGCCGTCACATCCGAAGGTATCAGCTTGTACTGCGCCATGACATCCGGTTTCATCCAGATACGCATACTGTAGTCACCACCCATAATCATCATATCGCCCACACCGGAGATACGTAGAATCTGCGGCTTCAGGTTGATACTGATATAGTTGGCAAGAAGTTTTCGTCATAGCTGTCATCAGGGCTATATAAAGAGAACATCTGCAAGATACTGGTCTGCCGCTTGCTGGTGGTGACACCCACCTGGGTTACTTCGGCAGGAAGCTGCCCCGTGGCTTTGGACACACGGTTCTGCACATTGACCGCCGCCATGTCCGGGTCTGTACCCTGCTTGAAGTAAACAGTAATGGAAACCGACCCTGCATTGCTGGCAGTAGAAGTCATGTAAGTCATGTCCTCCACACCGTTGATGGCCTCTTCCAACGGAGCGATAACACTTTTCTGAAGGGTTTCCGCACTGGCACCATAGTAAGTGGTGCTCACCATGATGGTGGGCGGCGCAATGTCGGGATATTGCTCAACGGGCAAGGTGAACAATCCGATGATGCCCAGAATGACAATCGTAATGGAGATGACTGCCGAAAAAACGGGGCGTTCTATAAAAGTTCTAAGATTCATATTCTATCGGTTAAAAATTATCATTCATTCGTTTTGGGTTGGACGGAGGTACCTTCACGCAGCAAACCCACACCTTCGGCCACAATTGTGTCCCCCACTTTCAAGCCGCTCTCTACGATATATTCCTGACCTCCGTTCACACGGGTCACTTGCACGGGAACTGATTGCGCCTTGCCGTCAACTACCTTATATACATAGACCTTGTCCTGTACTTCGTAAGTGGCACTCTGGGGAACAACGATGCAGTTCTCTTTCCGTACCGGGATGATGACGTTGCCCGAACCGCCACTGGTCAGCAATCCCTCTTTATTGGGGAACACGGCACGCAGACTGACTGTACCCGTAGAGGTATCAATTACACCACTGATAGTTTCTATCTTACCTTCTTGCGGATAGACAGAACGGTCATTGAGCTGTAATTCGATAGAGTCCATCTCTGCCAGCGCCTTATCCTTGGACCGTAGCGGCGGGTGAGGTCAAGCAACTGATTCTCTGTCATGGAGAAATAGACATACATATTAGAATTATCGGATACGGTCGTCAGTGGTTTGGGCAAACTGGCGCTGACCAACGTCCCCACTATAAGGAGCGTACCTACATTCCATCTGCCGGACTCTTCACTTCTGTATAAGAGAGGTTATTGGCGGCATTCACCTGCTGCGCCTCGGCTTGGGCCAACTGGGCTTTCGCTGTCAGCAGGCTGTTGTAGGAAGTCTTTAAGTCAAACTCGGAAATCACCTTCTGGGCATAAAGCTCCTTCTTGCTGTCATATGTCAGTTGCGAAGTGGCCACGCCGGCACGGGCAGCTTCCACATTGGCTTCTGCTGTGCGCAAGGCTGCCAGATAGGGCACCTGGTCGATAATAAACAAGACTTGCCCCCGACGCACGGTCTGTCCTTCCTCCACACAAAGTTTGGTGAGTGTACCAGACACCTGCGGATAGATGTCGATGTCCTGCCGTCCGCGGATGGCTGCGGAATAGATTGTCTGCAGTTCTCTGTCGGTAGTCGAAATAGTCATCACCTGATATTCCGACTGGGGTTGCACGGCAGGCGCGCTGCCGCAGGCTGCCAGTGTTGCACTACAGATGACGGTCATCATCTGTTTCATCATACTCTTTTTTGTTATCATACTCTTTATCTTAAAAAAAATAATACGCCGGCTTTATCTTTTATTTTTTAAGCCGGCAGCAAAGGTATGCCGTTTTTGAACAACCTTTTGTTTCATTGGAGGTACACGACTGTTCATTTTCGGAACATGCTATTTAACAATCCAAAAAGAACTCGTACCTTTGTGACCGCAAATCATAAACAATCTAAAATATGAACCCATTACTGACTACCAAACAAGAAACGTTCAGAGCCGGAACAGACAACCTGGAATTCTTCCGGGAACGTCTTCTGAAAATGAACAATGGAGCACTGATGTTCTGCACCCGTGGAGAAGCAATTATCACAATAGATTTAAGAAAATATCATATTGTACCCAATACGCACATTACGCTGCTTCCAAGTTCCATTATTTCACTGACAAGTGCGAGTAAAGATTTCCTGGTGGACTTCTTTGCCTATTCCGAGACAATGTTCAAGACGGCATGCTTCCGTTTAGAGCCGCCCTTCATACATTTTATAAAGGAGAATGCATGCTATACGCATACCGAAGACGAACCGGTTCGTGCTATCACAGGACTCATCACGGCAAGCAATGCATCTACCGCGATTCTGAAAATCTGTATCGCGAAGCCATTGCACAAAACCTGCTGCAAATTTTCTTTCTCGACACCTACGACAAGGTTCAACGTTACTTTACGGAAGAGCAAATCAATGGCAGTAACCGGAAAGAAGAATTGTTCAAAAAGTTCATAAATCTGGTACATACGTACTGTACTACCCAGCGGGATGTCGCTTTTTATGCTGACCAACTCTGCATTTCGACCCGCTACCTATCTGCCATCACCAAACAAGTGGCAGAAGATTCTGCCAAAGAAATCATTGACGAAAACCTGATATTGGAACTGAAAATGGCACTGCAATCCACCGGCATGTCACTGAAAGAGATTGCCGACAAATATCGTTTTCCCGACCAGTCTTTCTTCGGACGATATTTCAAGAAACACACGGGAATGTCACCCAAGGAGTACAGAGCAAAGAAGAACTGAGGTATGAGCATGCATTTATCCCCTTCTCCTCTGCCTCTTTAGTATTTTTTTAGTATATTTGTCAGACACTAATTTAATCAGTTCAATACCATGAGAAAACTTACACACATGCTCCTTGCAGGCACTCTCATCCTGGCCTGCTCTTCATGCGGAGTAGAAACAACAGCCAACTATCAAGTCATTCCCCTGCCCCAGGAGGTTGCCTTGAGTCAGGAATCCCCCTTCAACCTGAATGACGGTACCATCATCGCCTACCCCGAACACAATGAACTTTTGAAACGCAATGCCGAGTTTTTGGCCGAATACATCAGCCAGTCCACCGGCCACACCCTCCAGACAGAAGCCCTTGCCCCGGGGAGCGAAGCGCCCAAAGGCGCCATCACATTGGGACTGGATCCGGCCATCGGCAACCGGGAAGGCTATGTGCTGACCGTCAAAGCCGACCGGGTGACCCTAAACGGACAGACCGAGAACGGGGTGTTCTACGGTATACAAACCCTGCGTAAATCAATCCCCGCCGAAACCAAAGCCACCTCTATCCTATTGCCTGCCGGCAGCATCCAGGATGAACCCCGCTTCAGCTACCGGGGCATGCACCTCGATGTGGGCCGCCACTTCTTTCCCATTGAGTTCGTAAAAAAATACATAGACTTGCTGGCACTTCACAATATGAATACCTTCCACTGGCACCTCACCGAAGACCAAGGCTGGAGAATAGAAATAAAGAAGTATCCCAAGCTGACGGAAATTGGCGCCTGGCGCGACCGTACCGTTATCGGCCGGAACACCGAAGAGTATGACAACACCCGGTATGGCGGTTTCTATACGCAGGAGCAAGCCAAAGAAATCGTAAAATATGCCGGGGAGCGCTATATCACGGTCATCCCCGAAGTAGACCTGCCCGGACACATGCTTGCCGCACTGGCCGCCTATCCCGAAATGGGATGTACCGGTGGACCGTATGAAGTGTGCCCACGTTGGGGCGTATTCGAAGATGTGCTGTGCATCGGCAACGAAAAGTCCATGCAGTTCCTCGAAGATGTCATGGCCGAAATCATTGACATATTCCCTTCCAAATACATCCACATCGGCGGTGACGAAGCTCCCCGCACCCGTTGGGAAAAGTGTCCCAAATGCCAGGCACGTATCAGAACCGAAAAATTGAAAGCCGACAAGAACCATACTGCCGAAGACCGTCTGCAGAGCTATTGTATGACACGTATCGAAAAGCTCCTCAATAGTAAAGGACGCCAGATTATCGGCTGGGATGAGATTCTGGAAGCGACGTCGCCCCCAACGCAACTGTTATGTCATGGCGTGGCTCGGCAGGAGGAATCAAGGCGGCCCAACTGGGACACGACGTGATAATGACACCCAATGACTATTGCTACTTTGATTATTACCAAAGTGAGGATACCCGGCACGAACCATTTGCCATCGGAGGCTTTGTCCCATTGGAGAAAGTATACAGTCTGAATCCTACCGCCTCACTGACCGAAGAACAAGCCAAGCACATACTCGGCACACAAGCCAACCTTTGGACAGAATACATCCCGACCAGCGAACAGGTAGAGTATATGGTTCTCCCCCGTATGGCCGCCCTTGCCGAAGTACAATGGACACAACTGGAAAAGAAAGATTATACAAACTTCACTACCCGACTGGCCGGACTCATCGGCCTCTACCGGAGAGACGGGCTCAACTACCGGGAACCCTTCCGACAGCAGGCAGACTCCACAGCGACCGAGAAGAAGTAATCAGAACTGGAAATAGATAAACGGCTGTATCTCCGAACTTTTCATCTGAATGACCAGATAGATTACAGCAAGCATCAGTACCGCCTTTCCCAACAAGGGGAGGCGGATTACTGTTTTTGTGCAAGCACGTTCCCAACTGTCGGGCACAAAATGCAGCAGATAGCCCAATGCCATCAGTGCAAACACTTCCCAATAACCCTCTACCAGCTGCGGGAAGAGTTGCGGACGGAAAGTAGTGAATATCTGCTTCAGCATATCCATTGATGTGGAGAACTCCGCATTACGGAAGAATATCCAGCAGAAACAAACAAAATGGAAAGTGACAAGCACTCCGAAGAAGCGGTGGATGCCATGGCTCTCCGTCCCCTTCTTACGCCCGGTAAGCGTCATCCAGAACTTATGGGCTGCAAGCGCAACGCCATGCATCATTCCCCAAAGTACAAAATTCCACGAAGCGCCATGCCACAAGCCGCCCAGGAACATGGTAATGATGAGATTGGCATATTGGCGGATTTTCCCCTTCCGGTTGCCTCCCAAAGAAATATAAAGGTAATCGCGCAACCAGCTGGAAAGCGAAATATGCCACCGCCTCCAAAATTCCGTAATGGAAGCGGACTTATAAGGGGAATCGAAATTGATATTGAAATGGAAGCCCAGCAACAAGGCAATGCCGATAGCCATATCACTGTAACCGGAGAAGTCGCAATAAATCTGCAAGGCATAGCCATAAACACCTATCAGATTCTCCACCCCCGAATAAAGAGTAGGATTATCAAAAATACGCTCTACAAAGTTAACGCTGATATAGTCCGATATAACCGCTTTCTTGAAGAGCCCACTCACGATGAGGAAGATTCCACGTCCGAACATCTCATTGGAGACAAACAGCGGGCGGCGGATTTGCGGAATGAAATCACGGGCACGTACAATAGGACCCGCCACCAACTGGGGAAAGAAAGAAACATAAAAAGCATAATCCAACAAACTGGTCAGAGGCGTTATCTGGCGACGGTACACATCTATCGTATAGCTCAACGACTGAAAAGTGAAAAAAGAGATGCCCACCGGAAGGAAAATATCCATTGTCGTGAACGTGCCTCCCGTCAGCGAGGCAAAAGTTTCGCCCAGAAAATTGGTGTACTTGAAGTAACACAACAATCCCAAATTGATGAACAGACTCAACACAACCCATGCCTTACGTAGCCAGGGAATAGCCTCGCGTGCCATCAAGCGTGCAATGAAAAAGTCACAGACCGTCACCAGTCCAAGCAGGAAGAAATAAGTGCCACTACTTTTATAATAGAAGTAATAGGAAAACAAGGTGACAAACAGCAAACGCGCCGTCGTCCGGCGTTGCAACAACAGATAAACCAATATAAAAGCGACAAACAGCCAGAGGAAAATACCACTGCTGAATATCATCGGGGCTTGCGGGTCATAAGTGAAGACATCGCGCAAACGGTCCAAGTCTATATTCAATCCGGATAAAAATTCGTCAATATTCCACATAATCGTTATAAGCTTTTAACAAGGCCTGGTAGAACAGCTCGCCTTGCAGGCGGTAACCGTCCGGCAAATAGTGTACATGGTCCGGACGCATCAATCCGGCTTCCTGCCAGTTGAGGCAGCACGGTGGGTACCGCCAAGTATTTCGTACATGTCCCATACCGCCAATCCGTTTTCATCGGCATAGCAGCGGATAGTCTGCACGGCAACGGCAGTACGCGGATTAATCTTATAGGTCCGACGACGGCGACGCTGCCGGAAACTCTCGTAAGAGCCGGAGGAGTGGTCATCAACATCGGTACATTCGGCAGTTTCTCGCGAAGCATGCGTACAAGGTCGTCCATCTGGCGATAGTGCAGCATTGTATTGTAACGGCGGTTATGGCTTTCGTTCGTCCCGAAGGAAAGAATAAGCAGGTCGGGATGCAGAGCCGCAATATCAGCAATACGGTCCGGACGGGTGAAAGTAGTACAAAATGCACCGTTGATACCTACATCGGTATAAGAGACTGCCCCGAAAGTGTCCTGCATCAACGCACCGGTGGTACGGGGGAAGATATGGCCGCGTATATGGCTGTCGCCCACATGTACGATGCGAAGCGTATCAGCGGAAGCGCCCAGCCGAGACAGACGCAACTTCTCCCAGAAAGGATTAAGAATACCCAGACTGTCGGTAAGTACATTCTCCTTCATTTGCCGGAATGCGGCGGGAAAAGTTATCAAAGGGACAGACACCGTATCCGTACGTTGGGAATAGAGGCAGAGAGTATCACAATCCGCTCCACCGGCATGACACGAAAGGCTGCCTGGCAATACATCTTGTGCATGGAGCGGCCGTATCGCCGCAATCAGCACCAGCACCGCGCAGCAAATCGTACATCGTAAATCGTACAATCGTGAATCCTCCTTATGGCTCCTCTTCATAGTAGGCCCTCCTTCTGTCATACTGTTCCTTGCCATAAATCAAAGACTCATAAAGTAATCCCGCAAGATGCTTTCCACCACGGAAGTTGATGTGCGTATAATCATAATTGGCCAATGACGGCTTGGCATGCACCATGTCTGCCATACTGCCTTCCCCACCCATAGCCTCGAACATGTTCCAGAAAGCGACAGCCTCATCCGCCGCCAAATTCTGTTGATAACGAACCAGATTCTTGATGCCAGGCATGGTACGCAGCTCCCCTTCTTCGGTCTTATAGTCCCTATCGCCCACGCTGACTATGAGGATGGCTGCTTGCGGAAAGGCCTCCTTGAGATGCTGCACCGTTGTCTGCATGCCGGCAATGTACTTGTCGTAATTCCGTCCGCGCTCTGTAGCCACATTCAGTCCGTACTGCAGGATTATCAAATCGTAAGGACGCTGTTCATTGAACTCACGCATCATCCACACGGGAACAGAGCGGAGGGAAAGGCCGGAGCTGCCACGCAGTGAGAAGTTATCCAGCACAATGCCGGAAGTACCGTCCATGGCAAGGCCATAAAACAAGGTGGAGTCCGCACTTTCCACCGTCCAACGGACAGAACCGATATTTCCCTCTACCGTCATCTCCTGCAAATCATCAATCGGCTCAAAAGTCTCGGTAGTTGCTTCGCCACGATTGACGCGGACAGAAAGGGTGGTTGTGCCACGGTTATAGAAAAAAATACTGGCACGCTGGCAAGTATCCAGACGGGAGGCATAGTTCTTCTGCCCCCGCAGTTCCACATAAGCACCGGTATTCGGAATAAAGTAATGTCCGGAGACTCCCAGCTTGCTACGGTCAAAGAACACGGAGTCCATGACAGAATGACTCTGCCATCCGCTGAAGGAATGACGCACTGTAGGACGGAAGCCACTGGTCATGGACGTAATGGTGACAAAACCTACTCCGCAACCGCCATATTTCTGCTGAAGCATCTCGCGTAAATCAGCCGTCAGAATATCCGCTTCGATAAAGGAGTCGCCGAAGTAGGCGATACGAACCGGACGGGGTGCTTTGGCAAGCTCGTCGAGCGCCTGATAGAACCGCGTCATGCCACGCATGGTAGAATCGCTGTAATCTTCAATGCACGTCATGCCCGCACGGCAGGTGTCCACAAAGGCGGGCTTCACCTTCGGGGGCGGAGGCAGCAGGCTGTCCGGCTCACTCACCGGCTTGGAAGGACGACGCACGTCCCCCAAGATATCCACACGCCTCAGCACACGGCCACCCATCGTAATACTTGGCAACAGATGCATCAGCAACAATGCACCCCATACGATAAACGCCAACAGACCCGTATATTTCAATGAATTCTTTTCCATACCTAATGTGGCCGCAAAGATATAGATATAGGTTGAAAAAATCTCTCCGGACAAAAAAGAATTATCCCCAAAGAAACAAGATTTTTTCTCCGGGGATAACGGTTATAGACAGAGCAGACCCGATTAAATGGTCTGTTCGATATTCCAAACAAAAGCACGGAGTCCGAGTTGCTCGGTCTCCTTGTCCATCCGGTGGAGCGCTTCGAGCAACGGAGCCACCTTAGCCTCATCTATGATAGTGATGATGGCGGAACACATACTGGGCCAGGCATGGCTGCCATAGTGCGGTTCCCCCGTCTTACTGCCACGCCCCTGTACTTGCTGCCAATAGCTGAAGCCGCGGCAGTTGTGGCGGTCAAGCAATGCCATGATACGTTCAAAGAACGCTTGGTCGAATGTTATAAATACTGATTTCACGCTATATAATGTTTAGTGATTAATGTTTAATGATTAACGGATAATGATTAATCATTGTTTACGTGGTTTCGTCATCTTCTCCTTATGCAACTGGTAATAATCATTCAGCTCACGGTCTTTCTTAATCTTCTTACGCGTGCGGCGGATACCAACACCTGCAAACGAGCAATAGAGTACGGGGACAAGAATCAATGTCAGAATGGTAGATACCGTCAGACCGCCAATTACGGCAACACCCAACGGACGCCACATCTCGGCACCTTCACCCTGCCCTACAGCCATCGGCACCATACCGAGGATAGTGGTCAGTGTAGTCATTAATACCGGACGCAAACGGCTGCGGCCTGCCGTGACTACAGAGTGAAGCACCGCTTGACCACGTTCGCGGCAAAGCGTGATGTAGTCGATGAGTACGATACCGTTCTTCACCACAATACCAATCAACATGATTCCACCCAAAAGCGACATCACATTCAAATTGGTTCCCGTAAAGAATAATGCCATCAACACACCGCTGAATGCAAATGGAATGGAAAACATGATGATGAACGGATAACTCAAAGACTCAAACTGAGCTGCCATCACAATGAATACGAGAATAACAATCAATACAGCCAGCGTTCCCAAGTCGGAGAATGAATCCTGTTGGTCCTCATACGAACCCGAAATCTGGATAGAAACACCACTTGGTAGGTCCATCTTATCAATTATAGCATTACCATCGGCCACCACATCGCCCAAAGGTGCTCCCGAAATAACCGCAGATACAGTAACAATACGCTCACGGTCTTTACGTTCGATGGTAGGAGGAGCAGAACGCTCGACTACTTTGCCGAGGTCTTTCACGCGGATACCCTCACCGGAAGGCGTATAAATAAGGATGTTCTCCAAATCTTCAATCTTTGTACGGAATTCGGGAGCGTAACGCACACGGATGTCGTACTCGTCACCATCTTCGCGATAATAAGATGCCAAAGCACCATTTACACGATTACGCAGATAGTTGGAGGCAGTAGAAAGATTCAAGCCATGCAATGCCAGCTTCTCACGGTCAAAGTCCACCTGATATTCGGGCTGATAATCCTGACGGCTGATGTTCACTTCACTCACACCTTTCACCTGCAACAATTTCTCTTTCAGTTCGGCTGACACTTTGTCCGTAGCGGTGAAGTCGTAACCATAAACCTCAAAGTCGGCACTTGCCTGGGCGCTCATGCCGCCTGTGCTACCGCCCAGAATAACCTGCGCCTTATCCAATTCAGGATACCCCTTCAAGTCCTCACGCATTTCGTCGCAAACGGTTTCCAGTGTCACGTCACGGTCTCCCGGACTCACCAGACTGATATTGAAACTAATGATATGACTACCGTTGTCCTGCATGGAAGCAAACGTATTGTCAGAGTCCGCCTGCCCCACAGTGTAGTTGCAAACTTTCATCATATCTCCGTAGCGCGTCATCCACTTGTTTGTCAGTTCCGAAGCCAACGCTTCCGCACGCTCCACACGGGCCCCGATGGGCAACTGAAGGTTGATACCGATGCGGCTATTGTCTGCTGCCGGGAAGAACTCGGTACCGATGTACTTGGCACAGAACAGACTTGCCACAAAGAATGCGGCACAGCCTGCCATAACCGTCAGACGATGGCGCACAGCCCAGTTCAACCGGTTCTGATACCACACGTCAAGACCGTCCAGCGCACGCTGAATCGGCGTATAGAGCGTAAGGAACATCTTACTCTGCTTTTTCTGCAAACGCAGAAGCTGCGCACACATCATCGGGGTGAATGACAAGGCTGAAACTGTGGAAACCGTCATAATCACACACATCATCCATCCCAACTGACGGAATAACACACCGGACATACCACTTACCATCGTCAATGGGAAGAATACCGCAATCATAGTTAGCGTAGATGCAATTACGGAGATGGCCACCTCGTTCGTGGCATGTATCGCTGCCTGCTTCGGTTCGGAACCCCGTTCAATATGGGTCGTTACATTCTCGAGTACCACAATGGCGTCGTCCACCACGTTACCAATAGCAATAGAGAGACAAGAGAGCGAGATGATATTCAGTGAACCGCCGTCGATGATACCCAGATAGATGAACGAGGCAACCAATGACATCGGTATGGTGATACAGATGATGACCGTGGCACGCCAACGCCCCAAAAAAACGAACACCACCAAGATAACGAACAGCATAGCGTACATAATGGTTTCCTCCAAGCTGTCTATCGTATTCAAGATGTTATCGGAAGTATTGACAATGATCCCCAGCTTCACATCGCTCGGCAGTGACTTCTGCAACTGTGGCAACATATCAATTACCTTCTGCGAAATGGCTACAGAATTGGCACCCGATTGTTTCTGCACCACAATCATAGCGCCCTGCACACCGTTGCTATACGTCTTCTGTGCACGTTCCTCCACAGAGTCCACAACTTTTGCCACATCGCGCAGATAGACGGAAGCACCGTTGTGCGTACCTACACGATGTTCTCCATCTCTTTGGGATCCTTGAACTCACCTTCCACACGCAGCGAATAGGTATTGCTACCCACATCGAACGTACCGCCCGGCGTATTCCGGTTTTCGGCACTGATAATAGAGCTGATAGTTTCTACAGAAAGGTTGTAGGCATCCAGTTTATTGGGGTCGCAATATACATTGACCTCACGCTTGGGGGCACCCGAAATGGACACCGTACCCACACCGGGCACACGCGCCAAGGGATTCGCCACGTTGTCATCCAATATTTTGTAAAGAGCCGGCTGGCTCTCCTCTGCCTGCACGGAGAGCAGCAGGATAGGAATCATGTCCGTACTGAACTTGAAGATGATGGGAGTTTCGACCTCATCGGGCAGCATGGAGCTCACCATGTCCAGTTTATCACGCACGTCGTTCGTCAGCACGTCTATGTCATATCCATACTCAAACTCCAGCGTAATCACGGAAATATTCTCCGACGAACGGGAAGTGATATGCTTCAAGTTGCTGACCGAATTCAGCACGTTTTCCAACGGACGGGTCACGTTATTCTCGATGTCCGAGCACTGGCACCCTGATAGGTCGTCATCACCATAATGGTGTTGGTCTCGATGTCCGGATAAAGGTCTACCGGCAATTTCGACAGAGAGAACAGACCAAATATAGCCACTGCCAGGAAGCAGAGCGAGGTCATAATCGGTTTCTTAACCGCTCCTTCGTATAAACTCATAAGATTAATTCTTTAATTTGCCAATGTGCTAATATGCTAATTGGCTGCGCAATGTAGCTACATCGGCACATTAGCATATTATCACATTACCACATTACCATATTATTTTTCTACCTCGACTTCCACACCATCGGCTAATTTAGACTGCCCAGCAATAACAACTTGAGAGTTATTGTCTACACCGGAAATCAACTCATACTCCGTATCCATACGACGGCCAAGCTCTACCTTATTATAAGACACCTTGCCGTCCTTGTAGACATAGACATAGCGGTCGCCTGAACCGGCACGCTTCACAATGGCCAGGTCGGGAACAACCACGTGGTCCTGTGTTCCGAAGTTCAGCGTGGCGCGGGCAAACATTCCCGGACGTACGCGCTGATCACGGTTGACAAGCTGTATCTCTACCGGGAAAGTACGGGTAGCCGGTCGATGGTAGGATAAACAAGGCTGATTTTGCCTTCGAACTCCTCGTCACCATAGACATCTACTTTCACGGATACGGGAGCGCCCTTCTTCACTTTGGTAAAGTAGCCTTCGGATACGTTGATGTATAGTTTTACCGGAGTGATTTGCTCCACTACCAGTACCGGTTCTCCACCGCTATACATATCTCCGTTATCGTAATTGCGTGCCGTCACCACCCCGTTAATGGGACTGAGCAACGAGGTGTTCTCCAAGAGATTCTTATAGGAAGTCTCACGGATGTCGAGATTCATCTTGGCGGTATCCCACTCCGACTTGGAGGCACCGCCTACCTTATACAACTCGTCAATACGCTTGAACTCTATCTGCTGGTTGTCCAACTGATATTTTATCTGCTTCAGATTGGCAGCATCCATGCTGACCAGCTTCTGGCCTTTCGACACGCGGTCGCCCACCTCCACAAAGATGCGGTCTATACGCACCGGAGAAGAGGGAGCAATATTGTTTTTTACTTCGGCTTCCACCGTAGCGGTGTATTCCTGAATCTGTTCCACGGGACGGGACGACACCTCGGCCAGTTTCACCCTCGGCTTCTCGTCCACCTTCTCAGCAGCAGCTTTATCACTACCTCCGCTACATGCCCCCAACATGGCAACAACCAGCAGGGCCATCCATTGAAAACCTTTTTTCATATCGTTGTTCTTATTTCTATTCTTCATTCTTAGTTCTTCATTCTTCGTTCTCTGCAATATAATCCTTTCCCAGCACTTGGTCAAGGTCAGCCTTCGCTACCAGATAATCATAGATGGACTGATTGTAAGTCAGTTCAGCCTCCGTAAGCTGCACTTGTGATGTGTTCAGTTCCAACACCGTACCTTTGCCTACCTCATAGCGTTTACCGGCAATCTGCACAGCTTTCTGTGCCTGCATCACATTCTCGCGGTTGCTGACAACCTGCTCGGAACTGGCAGCCATGTTGTTCTGGTAGCTGGTAATCTGCATGTTCAGCTTTCGCTCTGTGTCCAGACGGTTCTGCTCCAACTGACGTATCTGAATACGGTTGGACTTGAGCTTGGTGAAATTGCTTGCCTTATACAAAGGAATACTCAGCGTAAACATCAGTGCGGAACTTCCGCTCCAATTATAATCGAGGATGTTCCAATCCTCGTTGTAGAGTGACTGGTACTGGTAAGAATAGTTCATACCCAAAGTAGGCATGAAGTTGGCACGGAGTGACTTGATGTTCTGATTGAGCATCTTCCGGTTCAAGTCCAACTGCTTCATCGTCGTATTATTGTTCAGATTGGCAGCGGGCTGATTCAGTTCATTGGCAAACAGCTCCGTCTCATAGTTGCCGAGATTGTCGGCAATCTCTATATCCACATCGGCCGTTACCCCCATCAGTACCTTCAACTGCAACTTGGACAACGTCACGGCATTACCCGCCGAAATCACATTCGGCTTAATGCTGCGCATCTGCACCTCGGCACTGATTTTATCGAACTCACTGACGGCACCCTGCTGATACTTGGCATTGACAATGTTGTAGTTGTCTTCCGCCAGCTTATAGCTCTTCTGCAACACATCGTAGGAGTCTTGCGTCAGCATCAGCTGATAGTAACCCTTAGTTACCTGGTTCACCAAGTCCAGCTTAGAAGCCCGTGACTTTTCCACAGCCAGTTCAATGTCTGTCTTCGTCATCGACATGGCCTTATATACGCTAGGGGCGAATATGGGCAAACTGATATTCAGCACCCCGCTTACCGTATTCGAATTGTCCATACCCATCTTGAACGACTGTCCGCCAAGATTCATCTGTGCCGCACTGATGGTATGATTCCACGTACCGTCAATGCTTGCCTGCGGAAGCAAGTTCTGCCAGGTCTCCTTGTGAGTCACTTTCTTCAAAGCAATTTCTTCCTCCGCCACCTTTATGGTAGGATTGTCGCTTAAAGCAATCTCCAAGGCACGGTCAAGGGTCAGGGTCAGGGTATCCTTTGCCTCTTGTGCGCGCACATAGCCGCCGGCATACAGCACAGCAACTGCCAACAGTAGTGCTCTTCCTACCCAAAATCTCTGCATCTTCATAAATCAAAAATAGATTATTTATTAAAACTACTCCTTCGTTTCATCCGGCTTTACCTGATTCTTGCGATATTCGCAGATAAAGTCCTCCAGGACACGGGCACCCTTCTCCGTAGAGATACCGCGCAAGAAAGTGAACATGATAGATTCGTACACTTCAAGGAAAGAATACTCATTGCAGATGTCCGAATTCATCAGCAAATCGAGCTGGTCGCGCACGAGCAGATTGATAATGGCGAAATTCACATCATCACGAAAAATGCCTTGCTTCACGCCCTCTTTGAAGAAGTTCACTGTATCTTCCGAGCTCCGGTTCCGATTGTTCTTCATCAGCTGATAAGCCTTGGGATATTTCTTGATATCCTCAAAAAACTTCTTGTTCGTGGCATGAAAACGCTCTATGCTCCACTGATAACATCTCAACAAAACTTCCAATACGTTACTGGAAGTCTCTATTACTCCTTTCACAAAAATATCACCATCCTTCTGGGACTTCAGGATACATTCTTCCAACAAGGTTTCCTTGTCCGGAAAAACTTCGTAGAGAGTGCGCTTAGAGATACCCAAAGATGCGGCAATCTCATCCATCGTGATACTTTTTATTCCATTTGTTGTAAATAATTCTACGGCGGCCAGAATGATACGTTCCCTCAGTTCCACCCGTGATGTTGAATGCTTCGTGTGTTCGCCCATTTTTCTTCCCTTTCTAAACTAAAACTATTTTTATTCATTATCGGAATAAAACGGGACAAATATAGAAAGAAAACTCAATTCGCCAATTAAGTTTCCTTTCTTATTGTTAACAGATTAATAATTATTATGTTTCTGGCAGATTTATTGGGAAGTTCCTAATAATCAAACTTTGTCCGGTTGAGGAAAGCGACTGTCTTATGGATTTCCTTATACATCACGATGTCTTCCTTCACAAAAGGGACTTCCTTGCGATATTCGTGCAGGAAACGCTCCAGAACGGGAGAAGTCTTTGCCGGACGGCGGAAGTCGATGCCTTGAGCGGCATTCATCAGTTCGATGGCAAGGATATGCTCCAGATTGTCCATAATGCGATAAAGCTTAGTAGCTGCATTGGCACCCATGCTGACATGGTCTTCCTGCCCGTTGGAGGAAACGATGGAGTCGCTGCTGGCGGCATAGCAGTACATCTTATTCTGGCTTACCATAGACGCGGCAGCATATTGCGGAATCATGAAACCGGAGTTCAGACCGGGATTGGCCACAAGGAATTCCGGAAGTCCACGCAGCCCCATGATAAGCTGGGCGATGCGCCGCTCGGATATATTGCCCAGCTCTGCCAGGCAATGCCGAGAAAGTCGTAGGAAATGGCAAGCGGCTGGCCGTGGAAGTTACCGCCCGAGATGATACGGTCCTCATCGGGGAAGATGGTGGGATTGTCCGTCACAGAATTGATTTCCGTCAGCAGGACGGAAGCCACGTAACGGATGGCGTCTTTCGTGGCCCCATGCACCTGAGGGATGCAACGGAACGAATAAGGGTCTTGTACATGCTGCTTGGGACGGGCTATCAGCTCGCTGCCTTCCAATAGTTTGCGGAAGTTGGCACCCGTTTCTATCTGGCCCTTGTGTGGACGAATCTGCTGGATACAGTCCATAAACGGATCTATACGCCCGTCGAAAGCTTCCAGGGAGAGGGCGGCAATCAAGTCGGCTTTCTTGGAGAGACGGAAGGCTTTGAGAAGAGCAAAGACACCGTTGGCACTCATAAACTGGGTGCCGTTGAGTAATGCCAATCCCTCTTTACTCATCAGCTTCACCGGTTCCCAACCGAACTCGTCGAGCACACTGATAGCCTCGCGCTTCTTTCCTTTATAATAGACATCGCCCACACCGATAAGCGGCAGGAAGAGGTTGGCCAGAGGAGCCAGGTCGCCGGAGGCGCCCAGTGAGCCACGGTCATAAACGATAGGCATCACGTCGTTATTGAAGAAATCGAGGATGCGCTGCACGGTGATGACCTGCACACCGCTATGCCCCAAAGAGAGAGCATGCGCCTTGAGCAACATCATCAGTTTGATGATGACCGGGCGTATCTCCTCGCCCACACTGCAAGCATGGCTCTTGATGAGATTTTCCTGCAAGGTGCCCAGCTCGTCCGACGAAATGCTCTTACTGCACAACGAGCCGAAACCGGTGGTAATGCCATACAAGGGTTCTTCCGACTCCGCAATCTTCTTGTCCAGATAATCGCGGCACTTCTGTATCCGCAGCTTGGCTTCCGGAGCCAGCTCCAGTTTCAGATTTTCATTGATGATACGTTCGATGAGGTCGAAGGTCAACTCACCGGAACCTACATAATAGACATTCTTCATACTTTCAGCTCTTGATTGATTTCGTCCAACAATTCCTTTTCTTTCGCACAAGCCAAGTGTTCCAATTCGTCGGCTTCACTTTGGAGCTTGGACACAAACTCCTTGTCCTTCAGCGAACCCAGGTTGATGCGTACATTCATCAGTGCGCCCAGCACAGCCGAACGGGCAGACATCATGGCCACACAAGCATCCGTAACGGCATTGCGGTTGCCCAGGCGAGCTACATCCATGATAACCGTCATCAGCTCATACGCATTGCGTGCCACCTGCATGGGAACAAGGGCGGCAAACTTGGTAGCCTCCTGGATGGCAGTACTGCGCGCCGCCTTTTCCTCATCCGTAGCTTTCGGCATCTTGAAGCAGGCAAACACCTTGTCGTAGGCTTCAGAGTCGCGGTCTATATCTTCTACAAAAGCCCCCTTTTGCTGCAAGGCAACTCCGGAGATATGGCGCATCAGCTCTTCGTGAAGTTCATAACCTTTCTTACCGATGGTGAGGTTAGCAACCATAGCGGCAAGAGCAGAAGCAATAGCACCGTTCAAAGCGGCAATACTACCGCCACCGGGGACGGGATCGCTACCCGCCACTTTATTCAAAAATTCCTTTACTGTCAAATCAACTAACATGATATTAAATATTAAAGATTAAGGATTAAGAGGGGATATCAGCACTTCTTAAAGTACAGGATAAAGCACTCCCCCCTTTATGGTGGTATTGACACAATTCATACCTACATAATAAGGTAAAAAGTGATAATTATCCGTATTGAGCACTACGAAGTTTCCTTTCTTACCCACCTCGATACTACCAATGCTGTCCGCACGGTTCAGAGCGGCCGCACCGTTCAAGGTCAGAGCAGTGATGGCCTCTTCAATACTCATTTTCATATAAATGCACGCCAAGGCAAATGTCAGGGGGATGGAACCGGAGAAACAACTGCCCGGATTGAGGTCGGTGGCAAGGGCCACGGCACAACCAGCATCAATCATTTCGCGCCCACGAGCATAGGGTTCCTTCAAAGCAAAGGCTGTCAGCGGAAGAAGGGTCGCCACAACTCCCTTGTCGGCCATGGCGCGGATGTCCGCATCCGAAGCATGCAGCAGATGGTCGGCAGAGACGGCAGAAAGTTCAGCAGCCAGTCCGGCACCCCCTAATGGTACAATCTCGTCGGCATGGAGTTTCAAGGCAAGTCCCATTTCCTTGGCTGCCAGCAAAAGGCGACGGGACTGCTCGATGGAGAAAACGCCCTGCTCACAGAAGACATCGCAGAACTCTGCCAAATTATTATGAACCACTACGGGCATCACTTCGCGGATAATGTAGTCCACGTACTCGTCCGTCTGTCCGTTGTATTCTGCAGGCACAGCATGTGCACCGAGAAAAGTGGAGACAACGTCTACACGCTTGTGCTCGTCATTATTAAGGCTACGCATCACCCGAAGCTGCAGGAGCTCGGTTTCCTTGTCCAGACCGTAGCCGCTCTTTCCCTCTACGGTAGTCACTCCCATAGCACTCATCTGCTTCAGAAAGCCCTCCGCCTTGCTGCGCAGCTGGATGAAATTACATGCACGGGTAGCTTTCACCGTACTCACGATGCCTCCTCCACGTTCCATGATGGACATGTAACTCTCTCCCTTCAAACGCCAGGAGAACTCCTCGGCACGCTCGCCACCAAACACAAAATGTGTGTGTGAGTCCACAAAGCCGGGTAGCAGACACTTGCCGCAGGCATTGTAATGCCAGTAGTGCTGATAATAGCCGTCACGCTCCTCTCCACGGTTAGGTCCGACGTAGGTGATGATGCCATCGGTCACTTCCACCGTAGCATTGTCGATGATGCTCAGTTGCTCCATCTCCTTGCCGCAACGGGCAGAAAAGCCGAGGGGGGTCACTACACGGGTATTGAATATAATAAGGTTTTCTGTCATAAAGCTCTCTCCTAACCCCTCCCCCGTAGGGAGGGGAATTAAGTTAGTACTATTTAATTCGGTTACATTCGTGCTTCTAAGACTTGCTCCATGGAGAAGTTCTCCAATCCCAGATAGTAGGACGCTGTATCTATCAAGGCCTCCATCGGCACCAGACCGATAATCTCACTGCCCACAATACTGACGCCGTAGCGGCGGGCTTCCACACGCACCAGTTCGAAAGCACGGTAGAGGGCGGTGCGGGTATAGTCCGTCATGTTGATGGATACCTGCGTGATGCCGCGGTCCTTCAACTCCACTCCCATTGCCTTGCAATAACGCAGTCCTCCGCCGATGAAACGGATTTTCTTAGCGATGTCATGGGCTATCTCCAGACTGGGGGTATTGAGGTTGATGTTATAGGCCACCAAAGGCATGCGGGCACCGATAGCCACTGTGCCTGCGGTGGGATGACGTTCGGCCAGTCCGAAGTCGGGATGCCATTCCGGTTGCTTTATCTTCTCGGCCATACCTTCGAACTCCCCTTTACGGACAGCAGCCAAATTCTCCCGATGAGGGGCAGAAGCAGACTTTTCATATAAGAAGACGGGAAGATTGTAACGTTTTGCAACCTCCTTGCCCACTTCTTTCGAGAGGGCAACGGCTTCTTCCATCGTCACATTCCGGATGGGGATAAAAGGTACTACATCTACAGCACCCATACGAGGATGCTGTCCCTGATGGTGATTGAGGTCTATCAGCTCTACCGCCACGCCGATAGCTTCGAGCACAGCATCACGAAGCGGTTCCGGCTCGCCCACTACGGTCACCACAAGGCGGTTGTGGTCTTCATCGTTACTGTAATCCAACAGTTTCACACCTTGTTTGCCCCGAAAAGGAGCTACTATCTTATCTATCTTCTGCAAATCGCGCCCTTCGCTGAAATTGGGGACGCATTCCATAATCTTATTCATAATGCTCTTTAAAAAAATATATATACTCTGATTTCAGACGCAGATGACGCGAATTCTTTTTATCGGAATACAGAGACGTCGGGATTCTTTTGAAAGAAAAAATCCGCGTTATCCGCGTCTAAAAAATGAAATCATCACTTTACTTACTCCTTCACCACTTTCTGCACCAACTTCTCATCAGCCACATACGGCATCGTGATATGATAGCCGTCTGCATGCGTACGGTTAAACTCCTCGCTCGTCTCCATGGCATGCGGATTGCGTGCCCACGAACGGCGGGCCACACCACCCATCACATCCCACAACATAGCGGAACGCAGGATTTCGTCTACCCGCTCACTGCCGTCGCACACCATGCCGAAACCGCCGTTGATGGCTTTTCCGATACCTACGCCACCTCCATTGTGTAAGGCCACCAAGCTCATGCCACGCGCACAGTTTCCAGCAAAACACTGCACCGCCATATCTGCCATGACATTACTGCCGTCCTTGATATTGGATGTTTCACGGAATGGAGAGTCTGTACCGCTGACATCGTGATGGTCGCGTCCCAACATAATGGGGCCGACCTCTCCCTTACGCACCATTTCATTGAAGCGCAAAGCTATATTCATACGTCCCACGGCATCCTGATAAAGAATACGAGCCTGCGTGCCTACCACCAAGTTGTTTTTCTCCGCATCACGAATCCAATTATAGTTATCCAAATCCTGTCCGCGACGTGTAGTCGATACATTCCATCGCCGCACGGTCGGTCTTCACCAAGTCTTCATGTTTTCCACTGAGGCACACCCAGCGGAACGGACCATAACCATAATCAAACAGTTCCGGTCCCATTATGTCTTCCACATAGCTGGGAAAGATGAAGCCGTTCTTATCATCTCCGTCCCGAGCAATTTCGCTCACACCGGCATCGTAGACGGCTTTCATGAAGGAGTTCCCATAATCGAAGAAGTACGTGCCGTGTTCCACCAGCCTTTTTATAGCCTTGAAATGGCGCTCCAAGGAAGCATCCACCAGACACCGGAATTTCGACGGATTCTCGTGCAGCATATGGGTACGCTGCTCAAACGTCAGTCCGGCAGGACAGTAACCGCCCTCATAGGTGGCATGGCAGGAAGTCTGGTCGGAAAGTAAATCTATGTGCAACTGCTTCTGCACCGCATATTCCAGCAAATCGACGACATTGCCGTGATAGGCCACAGAAACCGGGCGACACTCGTCCATGGCTTGTCGAGCCAGCGAGAAGGCTTCTTCCAGAGAATCTGTAACGTGTCCCACCCAGCCTGGGTATGGCGGGTTTCGATGCGGGAAGCATCCACCTCGCAATGATTGCCGCCGCCCCTGCCATCTCGGCAGCTTTGGGCTGCGCACCGCTCATGCCTCCCAGACCGGAAGAAACAAACAAGCGTCCGCGCAAATCGCCATCTTGCGGAATGCCCAGTTTCAGACGGCCTGCATTCAGCAACGTATTGAACGTGCCGTGCACGATACCCTGCGGACCGATGTACATCCAGCCGCCGGCAGTCATCTGCCCGTAGTTGGCAACGCCCATCTGCATAGCGGTGTGCCAGTCCTTCTGATTATCATAGAGCCCCACCATCAGCGCATTGGTAATGATGACACGGGGCGCCTCGGGCTTGGACTTGAAAAGCCCCAACGGATGTCCGCTTTCGATGACCAGTGTCTGTTCGCGCGTCAACACTTCGAGGTACTGCTTGATGAGCCGGTATTGCATCCAGTTCTGGCAGACCTGTCCCGTCTCACCATAGGTAACTAATTCATACGGATAAAGGGCGATGTCGAAACAAAGATTATTGTCAATCATCACCTGGAATGCCTTGCCTTCAATGCAGTTCCCCTTGTATTCGTCGATGGGTTTCGCTTTGAGGTCGCCCTGCGGGCGGTAGCGGTAGCCATAGATACGTCCACGTGTACGCAGTTCTTCCATGAACTCCGGAGCGAGGGTTTCGTGCAGCTCTTTGGGGATGTAGCGCAAAGCGTTCTTCAATGCCGTAGCCGTCTGCGCAGGGGTAAGGGTGTAGCCACGGTCGGGTGCCCGCCGGATACCCTCGACAAAGGAAGGATAGGAAGGCAATGTTTTACTTAAGGTTATCTCCATGTCCTATAAAGATTAAGGATTTACAAAGTGTCAGCCCGCAAGGGTTATATTTGCCGCAATATAGAAATAAATCCCGACATTCGCAACGGAATGCCGGGATTATTTATCTTTTAGTCAGAAACCAACAAAGAGGAATTCTATTTTAAAGCCATTTTATTGATTTTCATTACCTGATAGACACCTTCATAATCGGCGCAAATCCGTCATCGGCTTTGCCCATATCGATTACTTCCAACTCTACGTATACCGGTTTTCCGTTTTTAACTCCTTTCGTCATATCATCATATTTTTGCATGAGTTCTCCGGTCTCATCCACAATCCAATAATCGGCAGAATCTCCTTCGGCTTTGAAGGAACGCACTTCATGGCCGACGACCAGCTCGCCTTTTACTGACAAAAGTTTCTTGGCAGGGGTAAGCACCGCGGCAGGTATTGTTTTTTGATTCAGAACTTCATTGTTCCTGGCATATTTCAAGAGCAGCTCTCCTCTTTTGAGAATCAGGCTGTCCTGCGTCAGTTTTTCTATTGTCAGCGTATCCGTGAAGGAAATATTCTGGTGATTGCCGATGCTGGTACCTGAAAGCAACAACCGGTTTCCTACTTTTTTCCATGCCTCATATTTCAAGGTGGCCATGTTAATGGAAGAAGCGCTTCCGTCCCCATCAAGAACGAAACCTTGCTGCATGCCGGGCATTCCCGGAACCGGCTCCACCCAGGAGCTTCAATGGAGGCGTTGTTGCAAGCAGTTAAAGCAACCATGCCAAGAACAGCAGTTAAATCTCTCAATCTTTTCATGTCTCTTTTCTTTTTAAAACTATATTTCTAAACAAAGGAGCTCTTGTATTTCCTCTATTCTCTTGCAAAAATAATGTTTTTACGGGGGGGCCACGCACTGAAGAGTCTTTTTTTTCGCAAAACAATTTATGAATATTTATTTGGAAATTATTCAAACTAGCATTACCTTTGCACCGAAATTCAAAAACGATATGAACCAGTACTTAACTACAATATACAATACGCGCAATGCTGCATGGGGCAACAAGACCTTATGCGGCCATTTCATAGTGCACGTACATTGGTTCAGCGGATTCATTTAACTACCCTGCAATTTACATTTTACTATTTTGCACTTCCCTTACCGAGAAAAGGAAGGGGAAATGCCGCGTATGGAGTTTCCGTTCGAAGAAACCGGACTAACCTATGTATTCACCCAAAAAAGAAGAAAACTTATGTTTACAATTATATCTATCATGTTTATAGGAATCGGTATCGGATACCTGATGCGTAACGTACAAATGTTGCAAAAAGTGGAGAAAAGCGCCTCGCTCACCATCTTACTGCTACTCTTTGTACTCGGTGTATCCATCGGTTCCAACCGTCTGATTGTTGACAATCTGGGAAGATTCGGGTGGCAGGCCGCCGTACTGGCCTCACTGAGCATTACGGGCAGTATGCTGGCCTCACTGATGGTGTTTCACCTATTTTTCAAGAAAGGAGAGAAGAGATGAAGGGAAGTTTGACGGTTGTTGCATTTTTCTGTGCCGGCTGCCTGATGGGAGTAGCCAATGATTTTCAGTTCGACCTGCACGACTTATCCATGTATGTGCTCTATGCATTGATGTTCCAGGTGGGCATCGGCATCGGGAGCAACAAGCAACTGAAGGAGCTGGTCAAGAGTCTACGGCCCAAAATGCTTTTGGTGCCGATGGCCACCATTGTGGGAACACTGTTGTTCTCCGCCTTCGCCAGTCTGCTGTTGAGCCAATGGAGTGTGTTCGACTGCATGGCGGTTGGTAGCGGATTTGCTTATTATTCGCTTTCCTCCATTCTGATTACGCAATTCAAGGAACCTTCCATAGGCCTGCAACTCGCCACGGAGCTGGGCACCATCGCCCTGCTTGCCAATATCTTCCGTGAAATGATGGCTTTGCTGGGTGCACCGCTCATCCGGAAATATTTCGGCAAGCTGGCACCTATATCGGCGGCAGGGGTCAATTCGATGGATGTACTTCTACCTCCATCACCCAATATTCCGGAAAGGACGTGATTCCTATCGCTATATTCCACGGAATATTAATTGATATGAGTGTACCGGTATTCGTATCCTTCTTCTGCAATCTGTAAACAGCAGGCCGAAAAGAGGGAGATAAGCCTCATTGTATTCATACTGTAACAACGTGAACAACAGCGACTTCTCACTGCAAAGTGAGTGCATGCATTTTGCAGTGCCACTGCATACCGTTTGCAGCATCACTGCATACCTATTTGCAGTGATACTGCAACTGCTTTGCAGCGCGACTGCAACGGGTTTGCAGTGACGCTGCAAAAGGTGTGCAGTGACTTTGCAGCCGGTCACCAAGCTACCGCATACTCGTAGTGGTCGAACTTAGGCTTGGTGCCTATGCCTACCGCATTGAATACCCGGGCTATCCGCTGCTGTTCTTCGGGAGAGATAGGGCGCTCGCCCTTGCGGCAATGATAGTAATAGCGTTCGCAAGAGAAGCATCCCATCACGCGATGGCGCACGGTGAAAAGCAGCTTGGTGGGTACTTCGTCGAAAAGGCGTGTCATACCGCGGGCATAGTGCAGCTGCTCGCTGGAGCGGTAACGGGCACAAGTGGAGGACCCGGACAAGCTGCCGACATAAAAAGGATTCACCGCACGAACGGACTGTGGCTGGGGGCCTTCACTCTCGGACAACAGTTGTGCCGCTATCGCCCGCAGGCAGGAAGAGGCTTTGGGGCACTTTCCGTTACCCGCAAAGCAGTATTCGTACCCATCGGGCACGTCTTGCAATAATATCATCTTATTAATGATTAATGATTAGTGATTAATGGACGGAGTGCACGCAGATACTTGCCGATGACCTCTGCCGACTCGCTTGTTTCTTTCTCGAATTCGGCGTGCAGTGTCGGGTATCCGGCAAGCAATTGCATCATTCGCTCACGTCCACGAACTCGGACTTTCCGGTTTCGGGATTCAGTTCGTAATAGACGCGGGCATGCACCAGTCCCGAAGCATTGATGGCGTCTCCCACTTCACCGCCCAATCGTGTGGCATCATCGGGAGTCATGGTACTGGTGGCTGCTTGTCCCACAGGCTGTGCACAGAAGTAAACCTTGCCGCCGAGCCACATGGCAGGTGCATACCACTGCCCGAAGCGATAACGCTTATAGCGCATCTTACGGCAATTGACATAAAGCGAGGTATCTACGTACAGCATAACAACGGGACTTCAAATAACGGCAAAGACCGGGATTGTCGTCTACCGTAATACGATAATCGGCACCGCCCATGAGGTAAATCTGGTTCTTTGTACGCTTCTCAATCTTCAGTGTGGTAACCGTATCGCCACGGTTCTCCACCAACTCTTTCAGATTGGAATACATTACCTGTTGCGCCCCCACCGGCAAAACCGCCAGCAACATCAGAACGCCTAACAACCAACTCTTCTTCATATCCCAACCTCCTCTTTTCTGAAACTTTGTTTTAGTGAGCGAAAGGTACATTTTTTTATCGGAAGTAGACAAAAAATCGCGGAAAAAACAATTGGAAATGTATATCTTTGCCTTAAACTTAACATGTATGGAGCAAATAAATACGATAGATAAAATCAGCGCCGTCTACCGCAACACGGCAGAAGAGGCAAGACAAGAACTGAATAAAGTACAACAGAAGATTTACCGCATCGGCAGCCTGCGCCTGCTGCTATTTGTGGCAGGAGTAGTAGGAATTATCTATTTCTGGAGCGAGAGCTGGGGTATACTGGCCTGCATTGCCCTCATCACCCTACTGCCGTTCCTATTTTTAATGAAATACCACAACCGGCTGTTCCATCGCAAGGACTATCTGGAAAAGAAGATGGAATCAACGAGCAGGAACTCGCCGCTCTGGATTACGATACGTCTTCTTTCGATGACGGCGAAGCATACATAGACCCCACCCATCTCTACACCTATGATTTGGATGTTTTCGGTCCGCATTCCCTTTTCCAGTACATCAACCGTACCTGCACACAGCCCGGGAAACACCGCCTCGCCCACTGGCTGGGGAAACATCTCGAGAGAAAGGAAGAAATCATCCGCCGACAAGAAGCCGTCAGTGAACTGGCTCCGGAACTGAAATTCCGTCAGCGCTTCCGTATCCTCGGCCTGCTGTACAAAGGAAAAGCCGCCGATGAAACAGAACTGTGCCAATGGGCGGAAAGTCCGAGCATCTTCCGGAGCCGGAAATTACTGCGCCTCCTGCCGGTACTGGTGACGGGAGCCAACCTCATCTGCCTCGCACTCGTCATGGCAGGAATTCTGTCCGCAAGTATCTACGGCATCATCTGGACCTGCTTCGTCATCGCCGGCTTCGGCTTCACTGGCAAAGTCACCAAGATGCAGGCCATCTATGGCAAAAAACTGCAAATTCTCTCCACCTACGCCGCCCTGCTCCACCTCATGGAAAAGCAGCCTGCACAAGCCACCCTGCTCAAAGAGATAAGACAACAGATTGACGGAGAAAAACGGAAAGCCTCCCACTCCATCAGCAGGCTGAACAAGCTCATGGATGAACTCGACCAACGCAACAATGTCTTTATGTACGTCATTCTGAACGGCCTCTTCTTCTGGGAACTGCGTCAAATCATGCGCATTGAAGCCTGGAAAGAGCAATATGCCGCTGAACTGCCCGGGTGGCTCGATGCCATCGGACAAATGGATGCGCTCAACTCACTGGCAACATTTGCCTATAATCATCCGGACTATATTTACCCAAAGATAGTTCAAGCGGAAAGAAAGGGAAAAGGAAACCTAAATAAAGAAGAAGAAAGCAATTCTGAAACGGAAGCACCCATCAATGCCCCTTCCTCCTTCCGTCTCCGTGCCGAAGCCCTGGGCCATCCGCTGATGAACCGTGACCGCTGTGTCCGCAATGACATCGACATGGTGAAACGACCGTTTTTCATCATCGTCACCGGCGCAACATGGCAGGGAAAAGCACCTATCTGCGTACGGTGGGCATCAATTACCTCCTTGCCTGCATCGGCGCCCCCGTCTGTGCCCGCCAAATGGAAATATGCCCGGCCCGGCTCATCACTAGCCTGCGTACCTCGGATTCACTGAACGACAACGAGTCCTACTTCTTTGCCGAACTCAAACGTCTGAAACTCATCATAGACAAGCTGCAGGCTGGTGAGGAGCTTTTCATCATCCTCGACGAAATTCTGAAAGGTACCAACTCCATGGACAAGCAGAAAGGCTCCTTTTCCCTTATCAAGCAATTCATGACTTTGCAGGCCAATGGCATCATTGCCACCCACGACCTGCTGCTGGGAACACTCATCGACCTCTTCCCCGATGACATCCGCAACTATCGCTTCGAAGCAGACATTACAGACAATGAACTGACCTTCTCCTACCGCTTGCGCCCAGGCATCGCCAGAATATGAACGCCTGCTTCCTGATGAAAAAAATGGGGATTGCCGTTGCCGACTAATCCCCACCACAGTTAAAGTCAAGTCTAACTCTTTGACTGATTATGCTGTTTTACATTTCTCCAGGAAAGTAGATACTGCAACCGCATCGCTACCCGTATAATAGCGTACGGAAGTTACCGGAGTATACGTGTAAGGCACAAACTGATACAACTGTACAGCCGCAAATTTATTGTCCTGCGAAATCATGACATCCATGCGCACATTTCCACTGCCGCTACTTTTTATTTCAGTCTCGCCATTCAGCTGTTCATTCTCAATCATATCTGTAAGTTTGCCCAAATATTTCAAATCGAAGAAAACACTGCGTTCCTTGGTCACACTGCCCGTCGGCAAATAGACCACTTCCTTCGATTTCCAAAACAGACGGAACACGCCAAGCAAGACGAATGCCGTACCCAGCACCATCAAAGCCATGCTGAGAGTGGAAGATTTATCACTCATCTCAAAAATGGATGCAAAAATAAAAACACCGACCAGCAGCATAGCTACTGAAAAGATAAGTCCTGAAACACTGGTACGCTTTACAATATCGGGATGTGAAGACGCAAAAAGAGTTGCGTCAATAGTTTGAGTTGCCATAATTATAATATGTTTTAATGAATTTATTAGAAATAGAAAATACAGTATTTCCCTGCAAAAACACATAGTCTGACCATACACAAGGGAAAAAGGAAAATTCAATAAAACACTAAATGAGAATACGCCTTAGTGTGAAAATGTAATATTCGCACACCGGCTGGCAACGATAATAGGCAGTGGCATCATAGAGTTTCTCACGATGCAGAGACAAAACAGCCGCTCGCTGGGCCAGTTTGTCAATCCAGTCCTTTAAAGAAAATATATATTCCGTGGTAGAAATACGCTGTATACGGGAGTACGTCAGCGAATGTAATTGTCCACCCATGCCCGCCAGCTCTGCATCCGGCAGATAAGGCAATTGAGGCATCGCAATATAGGCATCAGTCTGCTCATGTACGGCAATAGTATTCTCACTCACAACATTCCCACCACTCGCCGCTTTATTGGCAAATGTATCGCTTACAGTCTGCCATAAAGCCAATGCAAGCACCATGAATCCTATGAATCTTAAGAATTTAGCCATATCTATGTGCAAATATAACAGTTTCTTTCAGGAATTTGTTTAATGCACACATCTTTTAATGTTTCTTGGATGATTTATAGGAAATAAAAAGCCGCTCCAAACAAATTGGAACGGCTTCTATATATAAAAAGAATAGTTGAATTATTCAGCTTTAGCTTCCTCAGCAGCAGGAGCTTCTGCAACTGGTGCAGCAGTTTCTGCAGCAGGAGTAGCTTCAGTAGCAGCAGCTTTCTTTGAACGGCGGGTACGAGTAGCCTTCTTGGCAACCTTTTCCTTAGCCATGTTTTCGTTGTAGTCAACGAGTTCAATGAAGCACATTTCAGCGTTGTCACCCAAACGGTTACCAGTCTTGATAATACGAGTGTAACCACCCGGACGATCAGCAATCTTCACAGAGATTTCTTTAAACAATTCAGTTACAGCATACTTGTCTTGCAAATTGCTAAATACAACACGACGGGAATTAGTCGTATCGTCTTTAGCCTTTGTAATCAAAGGCTCAACAAACTTCTTCAAAGCTTTAGCCTTTGCAACGGTCGTAGTGATTCTTTTGTGCTTAATCAAAGAACACGCCATATTAGCCAACATAGCGTTTCTATGAGAGGCAGTACGACCCAAATGGTTGAATTTCTTATTATGTCTCATTTTTTATTCTTTATCTAATTTATATTTAGAAATATCAGTTCCAAACGACAGATTCAGACTTTCCAGCAAATCATCAAGCTCGGTAAGCGATTTCTTTCCGAAGTTTCTGAATTTCAGCAAATCCGTCTTGTTGAATTGTACCAAGTCACCAAGAGTCTCTACATCTGCAGCCTTCAGACAGTTGAGGGCACGTACAGAGAGATCCATATCAACGAGCTTGGTCTTCAGCAACTGACGCATGTGCAATACTTCTTCATCAAACTCTTCATTGCCGTCAACATCATTTGTTTCCAGCGTGATCTTCTCGTCAGAGAAAAGCATGAAGTGATAAATCAGAATCTTTGCAGCTTCTTTCAGGGCTTCTTTCGGATGAATGGAACCGTCGGTAGTAATCTCAAGTACCAGTTTCTCGTAGTCGGTCTTCTGCTCTACACGGAAGTTCTCTACCTGATACTTCACATTACGTATCGGAGTATAAATAGAATCGATAGGAATTACGTTCACATCGGTGCAATATTCGCGGTTTTCGTCAGCAGGAACATAACCACGACCTTTGTTGATCGTAATATCTATCTGCATAGTCGACTTTGAATCTAAATGACAAATAACTAATTCAGGATTTAACACTTCAAATCCAGTCAAATACTTACCTATGTCACCTGCTTTAAATTCACTTGAATTCTCGACTGTAATACTTACTTTCTCACTCTCGAATTCTTCAACTACTTGCTTGAATCTCACTTGTTTCAGATTCAAGATAATGTTAGTAACATCCTCTTTTGCCCCCGGAACACTGGAAAATTCATGCTCAACACCGTCTATCTTGATAGTAGTGATAGCAAAACCTTCCAATGAAGAAAGCAGGATGCGGCGCAGTGCATTACCCACGGTAATACCGAAACCGGGCTCCAACGGACGAAATTCGAATTTTCCGAATCTAGAGTCCGCTTCCAACATTAATACTTTATCAGGTTTTTGAAATGCTAATATCGCCATGAAATTAATTATTATTTAGAATACAATTCTACGATCAAATGCTCTTTAATGTTTTCAGGAATGTCTGCTCTTTCAGGTACATGCAGCAATTTGCCTACCTTAGAGTTATCATCCCATTCCAACCAAGGATATTTGCTATGGTTAAAGCCAGCCAGTGAATTAGCGATAACTTCCAATGATTTGGATCTTTCACGAACACCGATCACCTGACCCGGTTTCACTGCATAAGAAGGAATATTCACAACCTCACCGTCTACAGTAATGTGCTTGTGGCTCACCAACTGACGAGCAGCTGCGCGAGTAGGAGCAATACCCAAACGGAATACGATATTGTCAAGGCGACCTTCCAACAATTGGAGAAGGATTTCACCAGTAATACCTTTAGCAGTCTCAGCCTTCTCAAACAAGTTGCGGAATTGTTTTTCCAAAACGCCATAAGTATATTTGGCTTTCTGTTTCTCACGAAGTTGAACACCGTATTCAGAAGTCTTTCTCTTTCTGGAATTACCGTGCTGTCCGGGAGGATAGTTCTTCTTTGACAATACTTTATCTGCTCCAAAGATACCTTCACCGAATTTACGGGCTATTCTTGATTTTGGTCCAGTATATCTAGCCATTTCTTTTAAATATTTAATTGTTTATTCATGAACTTGGGTTTGTTGCAGCCGCGATTGCAGAGAGAAAGTTTACAATCCAATAACAAAATCAAGTCTCACTTCTATTAAAGGTAAATTTTAAACTCTACGTCTTTTCGGAGGACGACAACCGTTGTGCGGAAGCGGAGTTACGTCAATGATTTCAGTAACCTCGATACCTGCACCGTGGATAGTTCTAATAGCAGACTCACGTCCGTTACCCGGGCCCTTCACATATGCTTTTACCTTTCTCAAGCCAAGATCGTATGCTATCTTAGCACAATCTTGAGCAGCCATCTGTGCTGCGTAGGGAGTGTTCTTCTTTGAACCTCTAAAACCCATCTTTCCGGCAGAAGACCAAGAATGATCTGACCTTCGCTATTTGCCAGAGAAACAATAATGTTGTTAAAAGATGAATGAACATGCAACTGTCCATTAGCATCAACCTTCACATTTCTCTTTTTTGCTGCAACTGTTTTTTTGCCATATCAACAATTATTATTTAGTAGCTTTTTTCTTATTAGCAACGGTTTTCTTTCTACCCTTACGAGTACGGGCATTGTTCTTTGTGCTCTGACCTCTTACTGGAAGACCAATACGATGACGAACACCACGATAGCAACCGATATCCATTAAACGCTTAATGTTCAATTGAACTTCAGAACGAAGATCACCTTCAACCTTATACTCTGCACCAATGATCTCACGAATCTTGGCAGCCTGATCATCCGTCCAGTCTTTTACTTTCAGGTCTCTGTCAACACCTGCTTTATCCAAAATTTTTGCTGAACTACTACGACCTATACCATATACATAGGTCAACGCAACTTCACCTCTCTTGTTTTGAGGCAAATCGACACCAACTATTCTTATAGCCATATACTAAATTATTTTTTTTTGCAAAAATAATAATATTATCCTTGACGTTGTTTATACTTAGGATTTTTCTTGTTAATAACATACAAACGGCCATTACGTCTAACGATCTTACACTCTGGCGTACGTTTCTTTAAGGATGCTCTTACTTTCATATCTTAATTTTATTTATATCTAAATACAATTCTTCCTTTCGATAAATCGTAAGGAGACATTTCGACTCTTACTTTATCCCCTGGCAGGATTTTGATGTAATGCATCCGCATCTTACCGGAAATATGTGCAGTAATCTCATGTCCGTTTTCTAATTCAACACGAAACATTGCATTAGACAATGCTTCAACTATAACTCCATCTTGTTCTATTGCAGATTGCTTTGCCATATTAATTTCTTAAATTGCTTTATCTCCTAATACTTCTTCAATGAACTCGAATGATGACAATATATCAGCTTCACCAGTGCCGACTGCTATCGTATGTTCAAAATGAGCTGCACACTTGCGGTCTTTTGTCCTCACCGTCCAGCCATCACGCTCCATGAGTATTTGTCGGTTACCTAAAGTTATCATCGGTTCAATGGCAATGCACAAGCCTTTCTTCAGCATTGTCCCATAACCACGCTTTCCGTAATTGGGAACCTGAGGATCTTCATGCATTTCCTTGCCTATTCCGTGCCCCACAAACTCACGCACCACACCATAAGAATTAGATTCGCAGTGCTGCTGTATCGCATAACCGATATCACCCAACCGCTTGCCGTGAACGGCATTCTGTATCCCTATGTACAATGCTTCTTTAGTAACCTTCAGTAATTTGCGGACTTCTTCGTCAACTTCACCTACACAAAACGTATAGCTGAGTCGCCACAAAAGCCATTCATGTAAGTACCACAATCAACAGACACGATATCACCATCTTTCAGTACCACATCATCTCCCGGAATACCATGTACCACCTGGTCATTTACAGATGTGCAAATAGAAGCTGGAAACGGATCGCCATATTGATTAGGAAAACCTTTAAAGGTTGGAACAGCACCATTGTCTCTGATGAACTCTTCCGCCACCCTATCCAGCTCTTTTGTTGTCACTCCGGGCTTTATAACCTTAGCTATCTCAGCCAACGTCTTTCCAACAAGCAAATTACTCTTGCGGAGCAGCTCTATTTCATCTTCTGTTTTAAGAAATATCATTCTTCAAAAAAGATTAATATGCAGCTACATTACCACTGCGGCCTTTAATACGTCCGGATTTCAGCAAACCGTCATAGTGTCTCATCAACAAATGACTTTCTACCTGCTGGAGAGTATCAAGCACCACACCCACAAGGATTAACAAAGATGTACCGCCAAAGAATTGAGCAAACTCAGCTTTCACACCGAATATACCGGCAAACGCAGGCATAATGCAACCAAGGCCAAGAAGAAAGAACCAGGCAAAGTAATACGCGACATAATCACGTCAATATACTCAGCAGTTTGCTTTCCTGGCTTGATACCCGGAATAAAACCATTGTTTCTCTTCATATCTTCAGCCATCTGAGTCGGGTTAATAGTAATTGCAGTATAGAAATACGTAAACAATATAATCAACACTGCAAAAATCAAATTATACCAAAAGCTTGTATGATCAGTCAATGCACGTACGAAACCACTTGCATCATTTACATTTGAGAACCCAACAAGAGTGATAGGAATAAACATGATAGCCTGAGCAAAAATGATAGGCATCACGTTAGCAGCATTCACCTTCAAAGGAATATACTGTCTAGCACCGCCATATTGCTTGTTACCCACGATCTTCTTCGCATATTGTACAGGAATCTTTCTAGTTCCCTGCACCAAAAGAATAGCGAATGCAATAACAACCAGCAGAACAACAAGCTCAATCAAGAACATTACCAGACCACCAGTCTTGTCCGTCATACGGGAAATCAATTCCTGGAATAAGGACTGTGGCAGACGGGCGATGATACCAATCATGATAATCAGCGAAATACCATTACCGATACCCTTATCCGTAATTCTCTCACCAAGCCACAAAATAAACATACTTCCAGCCGCTAAAATAATGGTAGAAGTAAACATAAACAGAGTCCAATCTAATGAAGCATTTAAAGAAGGACCAGCCTGCATCTTAAGATTGAGCAAATAAGAAGGAGCCTGAACCAAAAGAATAAGAATCGTCAGATAACGAGTATATTGATTCATTTTTCTTCTACCACTCTCACCTTCGCGCTGCAATTTCTGGAAATACGGAACCGCAATACCCAGCAACTGAATCACAATGGAGGCAGAGATGTACGGCATGATACCCAATGCAAAAATAGAGGCATTGGAAAATGCTCCTCCGGAAAACATATTTAACAAGGCTAAAAGACCTTCGCTTGTCTGTTGATGCAATTGTGTCAGCATTGACGGATTGATACCCGGCAAAACGACATACGAACCAAAACGGTAGATTGCCACAAACAATATGGTAATGAGGATCCGTTGTCTCAGATCCTCAATTTTCCATATATTCTTTAATGTTTCAATAGCTTTTCTCATTGAATTAGAGTTTTACTACTTGTCCACCAGCAGCTTCG
>ENA-OQCX01000129-OQCX01000129.1-human-gut-metagenome-genome-assembly--contig:-NODE-129-length-39023-cov-4.797666_pt1 | contig 39023 bp, 52 predicted proteins | sample MGYA00242762_ERZ504587 | MGnify/ENA primary metagenome ERZ504587 (study PRJEB26092, sample SAMD00036337) | human gut metagenome | host: Homo sapiens | study: EMG produced TPA metagenomics assembly of...
CCCGGTCGTGCCATTCCAGGCTCACGATGCCGCAGCCGGAGCACAGTCGGCGGCGCGCCAGGCCCGCTTTGGCTCCGAAAACCGGGCCAGCAGCAGCGCGTCTGAGCCAAAGCGGTGCACGGCTGAACAATAGACCCTTGTTCTATTATACAAAATCTCGGTGGAATGTTCCATATACAGCACCTAAAATCCACTGCCAAAATATCGGGCGGAAAAATTGGGGAAAATTGTGCATGAAAGAAAAGCAGCAGACCCGCTTTTGACAGGTCTGCTGCTTTTGATGCGTTTTTTCAGTGTTCGCCGTGAAATTATTCAGCAGCGATAGCACCGGTGGGGCAAGCACCCTCGCAAGCGCCGCAATCGATGCAAGCGTCTGCATTCACAACTGCAACACCATTCTCAATGGTGACAGCACCAACGGGGCAAGCGCCCTCGCAAGCGCCGCAGCCAACACATGCGTCAGAAACCTTGTGTGCCATAATAAAACTCTCCTTTTATCACCCGTGCACTAGCTTTAAGAAGAAGTCTGCCCTCGCACGGTGCCAGCAGGCTTCCCCGGAATTCATCCTTGTCTGCATTCTAGCAAAGTGGAAAAGAAAAGGCAAGACTAACCGTGTGCCATAAAAGCCCAAAGTTTTATTTTTGTGGGGTTGCACAAAAGCAAGGCCTAACTTTGCGGGAAAATTAAGAGAGTTTTTTGGCGAAAATCACGAAGAATGGTTAGTTCTGCGATACTAACCACCGTGATATCCCACTATTTTTCTGGGAATTATTTCTCTTTTTTGGGGCATTTGCCGCAGCCCACATTGCCCTTTTCATCGGCGGCTGCCACCACCGGGGCGGGGTTGCGCACACCGGAATAATCGTCGTCCGGGTCGGGGCGGCGGGGTGCCCGTTTGCCGCCGCTGATATACTCACACACGCCCACCTTATAGTAGCGCGGGGTCAGGGCTTCGGTGCCGCAGCGCACCCGCAGGTAGCCGGAGATGGGGTTCACTTCCAGCACGGTGCCCAGACCATCCGGGGTGCGCACGGTGCTGCCCACCATGGGCATGATGCTGTTCAGGTATTCGTAGGCGTTTTCCTCGTAGGAAAGGCAGCACATCAACCGGCCGCAGGCACCGCTGATCTTGGTGGGATTCAGGGAAAGGCCCTGCTCCTTGGCCATCTTGATGGAAACGGGCTGGAAATCCTTGAGGAAGCGGCTGCAGCAGAAGGGCTGGCCGCAGATGCCCAGGCCGCCGATCATCTTGCTCTCATCGCGCACGCCAATCTGGCGCAGCTCGATGCGGGTGTGGAAGATGCCGGCCAGATCCTTGACCAGTTCGCGGAAGTCCACCCGCCGTCGGCGGTGAAGTAGAACATGATCTTGGAGCGGTCAAGGGTGTACTCAGCCTCCACCAGCTTCATTTCCAGGCCGTGGCGGGCAATGCACTCCTGGCAGGTGTGGTAGGCGCGCTTCTCATCCTCGCGGTTCTGGCGCATCCGGCGCACGTCCACGCTGTCGGCCATCCGGGTAATGGGCTTGAGCGCCTTGGAAACGGCGCTGTCGGCGATCTCTTTCACGCCCTGCACCACCTCGCCGCACTCAATGCCGCGGGCGGTCTCCACGATCACGTATTCGCCGGTTTTGATGTCGGCCCCGGCAGGTCGAAATAATAGCTTTTGCCGTTTTCCTTGAAACGGACAGAGATGACTTTTTTCATACTGTTCCTCACAGGGGAAACTCCCCTATCTTGTAAAAAGGCCCGCAGAAGGGCCTGAAAATCCATTCTAAAGATTATTATAGCATAAACGTTGAAAATTGAACAGCCCTCTCAGTCACTTCGTTCGCCAGCCCAGGTTGTGGCTCCCAGCAGCTGCTTCGTGCAATTGCACTCGCACCTTGCTGACCACTGCCCCAACAACTCCTCCCTCAATCCGCCACTGGCGGCGGTCGTCGTCGTTGCCCCCAAAGGGGGAGCCGATAAAAAATTTTCATCCTCTGCAACATTCCGTCCCGCTCATTCGTATCCCACTTGAACTCCGTCTGAAATTTGATCTCCAAAACGTCAAAAAACTGAGGTATCACCCGGATTTCACAAAAGATTTTCAAGATTTGCTAAAGAATCTCCGGGCAAGCCTTGCAAGCCCCGGAACCGGGTGTATAATAGGGATATCGACTTTGAGCCGCTCTGAGAAAAAAGAGCAGCCGCGCAATGCGTGGGAAAACACAGAAACGGTAGGAAGAAATGGAAAAATTCAGCGTCAAAAAACCGTTCACCGTTCTGGTTGCAGTCATCATGGTCATCATGCTGGGCCTTGTGTCCGTGCAGAACATGCAGACCAACCTGCTGCCAAACGTGAACACACCGTACCTGATGGTGGTCACGGTCTATCCCGGTGCCAGCCCGGAGCGTGTGGAGAACGAGGTCTCCGACGTGATGGAGAGTGCGCTGGGCACCATCTCGGGCGTGAAAAACGTCACCGCCACCTCGGCAGAAAACTACAGTCTGCTGCTGATGGAGTTTGAGGATGATACGGACATGAACAGTGCCGTGGTCAAGGTGTCCAACAAGGTGGATCAGACCACCTCCAGCCTGCCAAGCACCTGCATGACCCCCTCCATCATTGAATATACCTGAACATGAACGCCTTTATGACCGTGGCCGTCAGCCGCGAGGGCAGCGATTCCTATGAGCTGGCCGATTTCGTCAACGACACCATGGTCCCCTATATCGAGCGTCAGGGCGGCGTTTCCAATATTTCCGCCAATGGTCTGGTTACCCGGATGGTGCAGGTGCAGCTCGATCAGGAAAAGATCGATGCCATCAACGAAAAGCTGCTGGAGGTCATTGACGTGCAGCTGGCCGATGCAAAGGCCCAGCTGGATGATGCCGAGGCCCAGATCGAGGCAGGCAGAAAGGAGTACGAGACCAGCTGGCCAATTACGACAAGCTGGTCAGCGATACCATCAACAGCCAGTACTCCGGCGAGCTGCAGGATTCCTTCATGCTGGTCAAGAAGCAGGCACAGGCCCTTCTGGAGAGCGTCAACCAGCTCATTGCCGTGGTCAACGAGCCGGAGATCCAGCAGGCCCTGATCGATGTGCGGGACGGCCTGCAGCGGGTCGTGGACAAGTTCAACGAGACCGGAATGCAGGATATCGATTCTCTGATCGAGATCGTGGCGGAGCTGCGCGATATCACCGATAAGCTGACCACCGCTTTGCAGGATCTGCAGCAGCGCCTGAACGCGCAGGGCGACACCGCCGGCACAACGGCCGGGGAGCTGGTCGATGATCTGCAGGTGCAGCAGAGCCTGAGCAACATTTATAACACGCTGGAGAGCACCATCAAGGCCATGGACGACGTGCCCGGCCTGATGGACCAGTTCACCCAGATCGTGGGCAGCTATTCCCAGCAGCAGCTGCAGGCCTATATCAAGTTCACCGAGGCCCGCGAGATGCTGAACAATTACGAGCAGCAGCTGGCAGATGCCAAGCAGCAGTATGAGGATGCCAAGCAGATGGCCATGGAGAACTCCGACGTGGCCAAGATGCTGGATATCAACACGCTGGCACAGCTGATCTATGCCCAGAACTTCTCCATGCCCGCCGGTTATGTCAAGGATTCCAGCAACAAGTCCTGGCTGCTGAAGGTCGGCGAGGAGTACGACAGCATCGAGGATATCTCCGGTGCCTGCTGCTCCATGTGGACGGCTTTGGCGATGTCCGCCTGTCTGACGTGGCCGATGTGCAGATCATCGACAACGCGGAAGACAGCTTTACCCGCCTGAACGGCGAGCGCTCCGTGGTGCTGAAGATCTTCAAGAGCAACTCTTCCAGCGCCGGTGAAGTTTCCGGCAACTGCAAGGCCGCCTTCAAGGAGCTGGAACAGAAATACGATGGCCTGCATGTGGTCGTGCTGTCCAACCAGGCAACTACATCAGCATCATCGTCAGCAGCATCCTGAGCAGTATGCTCATCGGTGCGGCCCTTGCCATCATCGTGCTGGCCATCTTCCTCAAGGATATCAAGCCCACGCTGGTGGTCGGCATCAGTATCCCGCTGTCGGTGCTGTTTGCGTGGTGCTCATGTACTTCACCGGTCTGGATATGAATATTATGACGCTGGCGGGCCTGTCCCTTGGCATTGGTATGCTGGTGGACAACTCCATCGTCGTCATCGAGAACATTTACCGTCTGCGCAGCCGCGGCGTGCCCGCTGCCCGCGCGGCGGTCCAGGGCACCAAGCAGGTGGGCATGGCCATCATGGCTTCCACCCTCACCTCTGTCTGCGTGTTCCTGCCCGTCATCTTCACTTCCGGTGTCATCAAGAGCCTGCTGCAGCCCATGTCCATGTGCATCGGCTACTGTCTGGCTGCTTCCCTCATCGTGGCGCTGACGGTTGCCCCGGCGGCCTCCTCTACCCTGCTGAAAAACTCCAAGCCCAAAGAGCTTAAGTGGTTCGACAAGGTGCAGGAAAAGTATGTCAAGAGCCTGGAATGGTGCTTCCAGCACCGCTGGGCACCGTTGGGCGCGGCAGTGGTGCTGCTGGTGTTCTGCGGTTGGCGCGTGATGTCCATGGGCGTTGAGATGCTGCCCACCATCACCAGCAACGAGGCTATCGTCACCCTCTCCACCGAGAAGGATATGACCAAGGAAGAATCCTATGCCGTGGCTGAGAATGTCATTGATGCCCTGCTGGCTGTGGACAACGTGGAAGAGGTGGGTGTTACCACCGACAGCCGCGTGGCCGGAATGGATGTCGGCCAGCTGGGCCTGCCCCAGACCATCACCGACCTGCTGAACGCCGCCAACAGCTACGGCACCTACCAGATCAACGTGATGCTGGACGAGAGCCTCTCCTCCCGGCAGATCGAACAGGCCCGTGAGGCGCTGGAGGAAGCTGTGAACGGCGTGGAGAACTGCACCGCCACCGTTGAGATCAGCGGAATGCAGGAGCTGACCAGTCAGCTGGATATGGGCCTGACTGTCCAGGTCTCCGGCAACGACATCGACACCATGACTGCCCTCTCCGAGAAGGTGGTGGATATGGTCAACGAGATGGACGGCTTCACCAATGCAACCAACGGTCTGGGCAGCGGCGATGCCACCATCAACCTGCAGATCGACCGGGATAAGGTCCGCTCCTACGGCCTGACCGTGGCGCAGGTCTACCAGCAGATCGCTGCCAAGCTGACCACCACCACCACGGCCCAGACCCCCGTTGCCATCGATGGCTCCACCATGAACGTCCAGATCAGCAACAATCTGGACCCGCTGACCAAGGAAAACATGATGGATATGACCTTTACGACCTCCGTTATGGCCGCCGACGGTACCACCGAGACCGGCACCTGCACGCTGGGCGATATGGCCACCTGGGTCACCGGCTCCACCCCGGACTCCATCACCAGCAAGAACCAGACCCGCTATATCAGCGTGACGGCGGACGCGGTGGAGGGCACCAATACCACCACCGAGACCCGCGCACTGGAAAAGAAGCTGAACGAGTTTGCCGCATCCGATGAGATGCCCGAGGGCTGCAGCTTCTATATGGGCGGCGGCTCTGAGATCAACGGCATGGTGGTGGATCAGATGGGTCAGTGGATGTTCCTGGCTCTGCCCTTCGTCTACCTTGTTATGGTGGCCCAGTTCCAGAGCCTGCTCTCCCCCTTCATCGTTCTGTTCACCATTCCGCTGGCCTTTACCGGCGGCCTGCTGGGCCTGCTGCTCACCGGCCAGCAGCTGACCATGATCTCCCTGATGGCTTCATCGTCCTGATGGCACGGTCGTCAACAACGGCATCGTGTTTGTGGATTATGCCAACCAGCTGCGCATCGGCGGCATGGAGCGCCGCGCGGCCCTGATCGCCACCGGCAAAACACGAATGCGCCCCATCCTGATGACCACCCTGACCACCGTTCTGGCCATGCTCCAGCTGGTGTTCAGCGGCGATATGGCCAGCCAGCTGATGAGCGGCATGGCCATCGTCATCATCTTCGGCCTGACTTACGCCACCCTGATGACCCTGTACGTTGTGCCCCTGATGTATGACATCCTCTTCAAGAAGCCGCCGCTGAACGTGGATATCGGCGATGAGAACCTTGACGACATCCCCGATGATGCCGCCGAGTATATCGCCCAGAACACCGCTCAGCCGGAGTAAGAAAACTTCCCCAAAGCACCCTTCACAGCCATGTGAGGGGTGCTTTTTTTGATACTTGCAGGATAGATAAAATGATGATAAAATATAAACGTAGAAAAGTACTCTTTTTCTGAAACGAAAGGATGGCGGAAATGCGTTTCGTACAGTTGGATGAGAAGAATGAAGAACGCATGAATGCTATCCGTAAATTCACCCTGATGGATGACACCTTTATGACACAGGTGTTTTCAGGAGATAAAGAGAGCACACAGGAGCTGCTTCGCATCATCCTGAAACGAAAGGACCTGACCGTCGCAAGGTCTGCAACACAGCTTACGATCGGCAATCTGTTTGGCCGTTCTGTACGGCTGGACATTTATGCAACGGATGATGCAGGCAAGCAGTATGATATCGAAGTACAGCAGGAAGATAAGGGAGCCACTCCGGAACGGGCGCGGCTGAACAGTGCGATGTTTGATTCCCGCCTGACGACTTCTGGTGAAAAATATTCTGACCTGCCTGAGACATATATCATATTTATTACGGCAAATGATGTTTTGGGAGATGGTCTGCCGGTTTACAATATTGAACGGACGATTCAGGAAACCGGGAAGCTGTTTCACGACCGTGCACATATCGTATATGTGAACGGCGCATATCGTGGAACGGATGAGGTCGGCGCGCTGATGCAGGATTTCCGCTGTGATGACTATCGGGATATCCGGAACCCCAAAATAAGGGCAAGAGTAAAATACTTTAAAGAAGAAACGGAAGGAGTGGCAGCTATGTGCAAGACAATGCAGGTGATCGTTGATCGGGAACGAGAAGATGCCGAGGTGGCAAAGGGAAAGCGCATTGCGCTCAATCTCTGGAAGAACGGAGAGCATGATTTGGATAAGATCGCCCAGACAACAGAACTTTCGTTAGAACAGGTGAGGGAGGCAATTACCGAACCGTGTTCTGCATAAGAAAACTTCCCCAAAGCACCCTTCACAGCCATGTGAGGGGTGCTTTTTGTCAACTTGCTAAAAAAATCGCCGCAGCTTTGGCACAGTCTCCAAAGATTGAGGAATTCAATAAAAAATATTGACAGGGGGGGGGGTAGATGTAAAATGAGTTCACAATGCAGAAGGTGTAGGGGTATGCTTTCTGTGTGGTAAAATATCATTTTACATTGGAGGTTCTACAAATGAAAATGCTCAAGAAAATGGCCGCCCTTCTGCTGGCCGGCGTAATGGCTCTGGCACTGTTCACCGCTTGCGGCGAGGACAGCACACCTTCTTTTGGTAAGCAGGTTGAGGATGCGGCTATCAAAGCAGTGAACACTGCACTGGGTGAAAATTCTACACTTACCAATGATAGTACTCTGCGTGCACAGGCTGCTCAGATGCTGGAAAAGGTCAATGCTGACGGTAAGATTGTTGCAAAAGAGGGCATTACCGGAACCAGAAAGCCGACTGACAAGAAAAATGTTTACGAGATTACCCTCGGGATTGCTGTGAAGAATATTGGAGAAGTCAAAAAAGCTGATGATTTGGTTGATGCAATGGAAGTAACTGCTGCTGATTTGGCAAAACTGCAGGATCCCAAGGCAAATGGCATTGACGATGTTCTTAAGGGTTATAATGGCGAAATCAAAGCCATTGGTGTAGCAACTAAAACCTTGTCTAATGGTAAAACCTATATGGCAATGGTAGTGACCTATACTGTAGAATATGGTACTGTTCCTACGCAGCCTGCCCAGTAAATCTTAAAACTGAACTTATCGCAAGCCCCGGAGCGCCTACCCCTGGCCCTCCGGGGCTTTTTTCTGCCTATGGGGCAGAACTTACAAAAAATCTCTCGAAATATTGGATAGATTCCCTTAAAAAATGCCAACACAGAAGGGGAAAATTGTGATATAATCAAAACAATAAAGGATAAAACAGAGAGTGTGCTGTCCCCAAAAAATACAAAAGGAGGCGAGCCCTATGGCACAGTTTCTCTCCAAGCCCTTTGGCATGACCCCAAACGGCGAAAAGATCAATGAATACATCATCTCGAACCCCGGCGGGCTGGCGGTCAGTGTGCTGAACTACGGCTGTATCATCAAGAATATCTGGGTGCCCACCAAGCGCGGACCGGTGGATGTGGTGCTGGGCCACGACACCTACGCCGATTACGTCAAGGACTTTGAATCGTCCGGCAGTACCTGCTGCGGCGCGTTCGTGGGCCGGTACGCCAACCGCATCGAGAACGCCGTGTTCAACGTGGGCGGCAAGACCTATCAGCTGGAAGCCAACAACGGCAAAAACCACCTGCACGGTACCTTCCCGCGCAAGCTGTATGAGGTAAAGGCCTTTGGCGATACCCTGCTTCTGGAGGCGGAAAGCCCCGATGGAGAGGATGGTTTCCCGGGAAATCTGAAGATCTCGGTGCGGTATATCCTCACTGAGGACAACGCCCTGCGGATGGATTATCGTGTCTCCTCCGATGCCGACACCATCATCAATCTGACCAACCACACCTACTTCAATCTGGATGGCGGCGGCGATGTGCTGGGCCAGAAGCTGCGCATCTATGCGTCCCGCTATCTGGAGGGCAACAACGAGACCTGCCCCACCGGCAATATCCTGCCCGTGGCAGGCACGCCGATGGATTTCCGGGCGGGCAAGCCCATTGGCCGGGACATCGACACCGGCTTTTCCCAGACCACCATGGTGGGCGGCGGCTATGACCACTGCTTTGTCATCGACAGGGGCCGCGGGGCCAGCCAGAGCCTGTGCGCCTGGGCTTCCAGCGATAAGACCGGCATCAGCATGAAGGTCTATACCACCCAGCCCGGCGTGCAGCTCTACACCGGCAATTTCCTGCAGGACTGCCCTGCCCCCGGCAAGGCGGCGTGCCGATGCAGAAATACGGCGGCTTTGCGCTGGAGACCCAGCACTTCCCCTGCAGTCCCTCCCACCCGGAGTTCCCCTCCACCGCCCTGCGGGCCGGGAAAGTGTTCCGCGCCAACACCACCCTGCGGTTCTTCACCGGCAAACAGTGCGGGAAACTGTAAAATGCAGCCCTCTCATTCAAAGCCTGAGAGGCTTTTTCGCTGATTTGCACAAAGCGTTCCATCACTCCATGTGCAAAACACAAAAAATGCTTGTAAATCAATGCGCGGAAAAATAAATGGAAACAAAAATCCATCCTTATAAAATTCCCGTTACTTGATTCTGCGGCCAAAACGTTGTATCCTTGTGGCAGAAGGCGGGCCTGCCCCGCGCAAGCAACTTTGGTGACGAGAAGAGAGGTACTTTTATGGCAATTTTGGTTTCCGGCGGTGCCGGTTATATCGGCAGCCACACCTGTATCGAACTGCTGAACGCTGGCTTTGACATCGTGGTGGCAGATAATTATTACAACGCTTCCCCCGTGGTGCTGGATCGGGTCAAGCAGATCACCGGCAAGGACTTCCGGTTCTATCAGGCTGATATGACAAAGCACGAGGACGTGGAGAAGATCTTCACCGAGTGCCCCGATATCGATGCCGTCATCCAGTTTGCCGCCTATAAGGCAGTGGGCGAGAGCGTTTCCAAGCCCATCGAGTACTACTACAACAACCTCAACTGCACGCTGGTCATTCTGGACGTGATGCGCCGCCACAACTGTCACAACTTCGTGTTCAGCTCCTCCGCCACTGTCTACGGTGACCCCGCCAGCGTGCCCATCACCGAGGACTTCCCCGTGGGTGCCACCACCAACCCCTACGGCACCACCAAGGCCTTTACTGAGCGCATCCTGACCGATGTCTGCAAGGCTGACCCCACCCTGAACGTGGCCCTGCTCCGTTACTTCAACCCCATCGGTGCCCACAAGTCCGGCTGATCGGCGAGGACCCCAACGGCATCCCCAACAACCTGATGCCCTACATCGCCAAGGTGGCCGTGGGCAAGCTGGAAAAGGTGCACGTCTTTGGCAACGACTACCCCACCCCCGACGGCACCGGCGTGCGCGATTACATCCATGTGGTTGACCTGGCCCGGGGCCATGTCTGCGCCATCAAGAAGCTGCAGACCAACTGCGGCCTGTTCATCTGCAATCTGGCACCGGCCACGGCTACAGCGTGCTGGATGTCATCCATGCCTTTGAGAAGGCCTGCGGCAAGCAGATCCCCTATGTGATCGATCCCCGCCGCCCCGGCGATATCGCCGAGTGCTATGCCGACCCCACCAAGGCCAAGAATGAGCTGGGCTGGGTGGCTGAGTACGGCATCGAGGAGATGTGTGCCGACAGCTGGAACTGGCAGAAGAACAACCCCGATGGCTACCACACCGTGAAGTAAACAGAATTGTTCTCAAAACGCACCTTTGAACGTGAAAATTCAGGGGTGCGTTTCCTTTTGTCCGGAAACCTGCCGGAACAGGAGAAAGAGTTCTACAAAAAACAGCGGGGACAGGCGAGAATTTTTGCCGCTTCCTGCCTTGACAATGCCTTTGAGTTAGCATATATTAAGACTGTTCACATACACTAACATTTTGTCGAAGGAAAGGCATCTGCCATGACATTAAAGGAACTGAAGATCGGCGAAAGTGCCGTGATCGATACAGTAGGTGGAACGGGAGAGCTCCGCCAGCATTTTCTGGATATGGGGCTGATTCCCGGCGAGAAGGTCACGCTGGTGAAATTTGCTCCCATGGGAGACCCCATGGAGCTGCAGATCCACGGCTATGAGCTGACCCTGCGGCTGGACGATGCGGCACGGATCGAGATCACCCCGGCGGAAGCACCCGCAGCGGCCCCGGCACGGAAGGCCGGCCGGATGGTGGAGCACCCGGGCCTGGGCGAGGGCGGCCGCTACCACACCAAAAAGGGTGAACACCCGCTGCCGGAGGGAACGGTGCTGACGTTTGCGCTGGCCGGAAATCAAAACTGCGGCAAAACGACCCTGTTCAACCAGCTCACCGGCTCCAACCAGCATGTGGGCAACTTTCCGGGCGTGACGGTGGACCGCAAGAGCGGTGCCATCCGGGAATATCCCGATACCGAAGTCACCGACCTGCCCGGTATCTACTCCATGTCGCCCTATTCCAGCGAGGAGATCGTGACCCGCCAGTTCATCATTGGCGAAAAGCCCACGGGCATCATCAACATCGTGGATGCCACCAACATCGAGCGCAATCTGTACTTAACGATGCAGCTGATGGAGCTGGACACCCCCATGGTGCTGGCACTGAATATGATGGATGAGGTGCGCGGCAACGGCGGCACCATCAACATCAACGAGATGGAAGCGATGCTGGGCATCCCGGTGGTCCCCATTTCCGCCGCCAAGAACGAGGGCGTGGATGAGCTGGTGGATCACGCCATCCATGTGGCAAAGTATCAGGAGCGTCCGGGCCGGATGGACTTCTGCGGCGAGGATGACCACGGCGGTGCGGTTCACCGCTGCATCCACGGCATCATCCACCTCATCGAGGACCACGCCCGGGCGCGGGGATCCCGGTGCGCTTTGCCGCCACAAAGCTGGTGGAGGGCGACCCCCGCATTGAGGAGGCCCTGAAGCTGGATCAGAACGAAAAAGAGATGATCGAGCATATCATCCTGCAGATGGAGCAGGAGCGCGGCCTGGACCGCGCCGCCGCCATTGCAGATATGCGGTTCCACTTTATCCATCAGCTGGTGAATCAGACCGTGGTAAAGCCCCACCAGAGCAAGGAGCAGCTGCGCAGCGCAAGGATCGACCGCTTCCTCACCGGAAAGTACACGGCGATCCCGGCATTTGTGGGCATTATGGCGCTGGTGTTTTATCTGACCTTCGGCGTGATCGGCGCGGGGCTGCAAGGCCTGCTGGAACTGGGCATTGAGAATCTGACGATCCTTGTGGACAATGCCCTGACGGCGTGGAACGTCAACGATGCAGTGCATTCGCTGGTGATCGACGGCATCTTTACCGGTGTGGGCAGTGTGCTGAGTTTCCTGCCCATCATCGTGACCCTGTTCTTCTTCCTTTCCCTGCTGGAGGATACCGGCTATATGGCCCGCGTGGCCTTTGTGATGGACAAGCTGCTGCGGCGCATCGGTCTTTCGGGACGCAGCATCGTGCCCATGCTCATCGGCTTTGGCTGCACGGTCCCCGGCGTGATGGCAAGCCGCACGCTGCCCTCGGAGCGGGACCGGAAAATGACCATCCTGCTTACGCCCTTTATGAGCTGCTCGGCCAAGCTCCCGATCTACAGCCTGTTTGCGGTGACCTTCTTCCCGGAGTACGCCGCACTGGTCATGGTGGGCCTGTATTTCCTGGGCATCCTTGTGGGCATTGGTATGGCCTTTCTGCTCAAGGGAACGCTGTTCAAGGGCGAGGCCGTGCCCTTTGTTATGGAGCTGCCCAACTACCGTCTGCCCGGTCTGAAAAATGTGGCCCAGCTGCTCTGGGAAAAGGCCCGGGATTTCCTCGAGCGTGCCTTTACGGTCATCTTCCTGGCAACCATCATCATCTGGTTCCTGCAGAACTTTGATTTCCAGCTCAGTCTGACCGCAGACCCGCAGGAGAGCATCCTGGCCTGGATCGCCAGCGGCATCGCTCCGTTGTTTGCACCGCTGGGCTTTGGCGACTGGCGGGTGTCCACGGCGCTGATCACCGGCTTTATGGCAAAGGAGAGCGTCGTCTCCACCCTTACCATCCTGTATGGTTCCTCTGCCGCACTGGGCGCGGCGCTCAGCCCGGCGGCTGCGGCTCCCCTGCTGGTGTTCTGCCTGCTCTACACCCCTGCATCGCCGCAGTGGCATCGGTCAAGCGGGAGATGGGCGGCCGCTGGGCCACCGTTATGGTCGTGAACCAGTGCGTTGTGGCATGGCTTGCCGCGCTCGTTGTGCGGTTCCTCGCCGTGGCGGTGCTGTGACCCTGTCCTGAAGCATATCAAAAGCCCGTACCGTGATACTGTTCATGGTGCGGGCTTTTTGCGATGAAAAAATATATAGGTCAGGTGATTTTACGCCGCCTGCCCTTGACAACAGAGATTCCCTGTGCTAAAATACTTCAAAAATGAACGATTCAAAAAGAGAGAAAGAAGGGCGCGGAATGCGTGAGCTGAACCCCAGTGTGGAATTTGCCAACAAGACGGGCCTTGCGTACAGCACCGTCTGCAAGCCGTTGTGCCAGAAGCTGCACCTGCCGCAGACAGCGTTTGATATCCTGATGTTCCTTGCCAACAACCCCAACTACACGACCGCCCGCGATATCGTGGAAGTGCGCCACATCAAGGCGAACCTTGTCTCGGTGAATGTGGACAAGCTGGTGCAGGAGGGCTTTCTGGAGCGCCGTCCGGTGTTGGGCGACCGCCGCAAAACGGAGCTTGCCTGCACCGAAAAGGCGCAGTCCATCATCGAACAGGGCCGCAGGATGCAGGATGATTTCATCCGCCGCCTGATGGCAGGGCTGGAGGAAGAAAAACTCGAGATATTTTTTGAAGTCATCGATACGATGAGCGAAAACCTGGATGCGATCCTAGAAGGAGAAGAATAAGATGAACCTGCTGTTTACCATCATTGTTACCTTTTTTGCCGGAATGGGCGCGGGCCTGGGCACCGGCTTTGCGGGCATGAGCGCCGCTGCTGTCATCAGCCCGATGCTCATCACCTTCCTGGGGATGGACCCCTATATGGCAGTCGGCATTGCCCTTTCCTCGGATGTGCTGGCCAGTGCGGTGTCTGCCTACACCTACCACAAAAACAGAAACCTGGATATCAAAAACGGCCTGATCATGATGGCCAGTGTGCTGCTGTTCACCGTGGTGGGCAGCTGGGTGGCAAGCCTGGTGCCTTCCACCACCATGGGCAGCTTCTCGGTGTTTATGACATTCCTGCTGGGCATTAAATTCATCGTCAAGCCCGTTATGACCACCAAAGAAGCCATGCAGGGGGTCTCTGCTGAAAAGCGTGCCCTCCAGTCCATCGTCTGCGGTGTGGTCATCGGGATGATCTGCGGCTTTATCGGTGCCGGCGGCGGCATGATGATGCTGCTCATCCTGACCAGCGTGCTGGGTTACGAGCTCAAGACTGCCGTGGGCACCAGCGTGTTCATTATGACCTTCACCGCCCTGACCGGTGCGGTCTCCCACTTTGCCATCGGCGGCGCACCGGACTGGACCGTGTTCATCCTCTGCGTCCTGTTCACCCTGCTGTGGGCCCGCATCGCCGCTGTCTTTGCCAATAAGGCCGATGCCAAGACCCTGAACCGTGCAACCGGCATCGTTCTGGTCGTGCTGGGCATCGTGGTCATGGGCTTTAATCTCCTGACAAAATAAACTGTAAAAGAAAAGGGCCTGTCTCCCGAAATTCCTTGGAGACAGGCCATTTTTGTTGTACTTTTGAAAATTACTTTTCTTCGATGGTGGAGTGCTCGATCACCCAGTCGGCGGCGCGGCGGATGGCCTCGCTGCGCTGCATGGCGGGGATATTGGCGTTGGCCTTGACCTCTTCCAGCGTTTTCTTGGTGCGGTCGGCGCGTTCCTGCAGGTTCTTGGTGATCTCCTCATCGGTGGGCACCAGACCCTCGTTCTGGGCGACCTGCAGCAGAGCCATCCGGGCGCGGGTGTTCTTCTCGGCGGCGGCGTGAACGTTGGCCGTGAAGTTCTCGCGGGTCTGGTGGATCTGGCTCAGGTAGCGGTCCAGGCTCATGCGCTGCATCTGGAGCTGCTGCTGGATGTTCTGCATCTCCTGCTGGTAGGTGCTCTCCACCAGAACGCTGGGGAGCTCGCCCTCAGCGGCAGAGGCCAGCTGGGTCAACACCTGATCCTTGGCGCGGTTCAGGGCGCTGGCGTGCTTGCCGTCGTGCAGCTGCTTGCGCACCTGCTCCCGGAACGCTTCCATGGTGTCCACCTTGCCCACCTTCTTGGCAAAATCGCTGTTCAGGGCGGGCAGCTGGCGGACGCAGACATCAATCAGCTTGATCTTAAAGACAACGGGCTTTCCGGCCAGGTCCTTGACGTGATAGCGTACCGGGAAGGTGACGTTGATCTCGAATTCCTCGCCGCCCTTGTGGCCCAGAATGCCGTCCTCAAAGCCGGGGATCATCCGGCCGCTGCCCAGCTGCAGGGTCTGGTTCTGTGCGGAACCGCCCTGGAAGGGCTTGCCGTCCAGCAGGCCCTCGTAATCGATGTGAACGATGTTGCCCTTGACGGCCGGGCCTTGTGGGGCACCAGCTCGGCGGCAGCATTGCGGCGGCGCTCCAGCACGGCATCGATCTCTTTGTCGGTGACGGCGGGGGTCACGCACTCCACATGGAAGCCGGTGGTCTGGGTCAGGTTCAGCTCCGGCTGCAGCGGGGTGGTGGCGGTGGCTACAAAGCCTCGTCCTTTTTAACGCTGACCAGGTCATAGCTGGGCTCATCCACCGCCTTGAAGCCGTGCTCGGCCATGGCGGCCTCGTACAGGGCAGGAACATCGCGATCCATCAGGTCGTTGATGGCATCATACCAGAATGTGTGCTCGCCGCGGTCGGCCTCGATCTGAGCACGGTCGGCCTCGCCCTTGGCAAAGCCCTTGATGGTGTAGCTGGCGCGGGTGCGCTCATACACCGCATTGGATGCGGCCTCCAGCTCCTCAGCTGTTGCGCTGAAGGTCATCTTGCAGACACTCTTTTCGGGAGTTTCCACGCTTACCAGTTTCATAGGAATCCAACCTCCGTGTTGCCCCAAAAGGAGCGATTTCAAACATTAGTAAAGTTATTATAGCACAAGTGGGGCAAAAGCGGTATAATAAAAGAGAGAAAAAAGTGCGAAGCGGGCGATTTTTGCCCAGCGGAGCACGAAAGGATGTGCATCGGATGCGCTTGTTTGACGTTCTCGGGCCGGTTATGATCGGCCCCTCTTCCAGCCATACAGCGGGTGCCGCCCGGATCGGCTACACGGCCCAGAAGCTTTTGGGCGAGATCCCGGCGCAGGCGGATATTGGCCTGTACGGCAGCTTTGCCACCACCGGAAAGGGACATGGCACGGATAAAGCCCTGGTCGCCGGCCTGCTTGGCCTGCGGCCCGATGACCCCCGCCTGCCAGACAGCTTTGCCCTGGCCGCAGAGCAGGGCATGGCATTCCGGATCCATCCTGTGGAATTGCGCTCTGCGCACCCCAATACCGCCGTCCTCACCCTGACAGGCCGGGAGGGGCGGGTGCTTTCCATGAAAGCCGCTTCGGTGGGCGGCGGGCGCATCCGCGTGACCGAGATCGACGGCGTGCCCGCCGATTTCGGCGGCGACAGCAACACCCTGATCATTCACAATGAGGACACCCCCGGCTGCATCGCCGAGGTGACTACCTGCCTTGCCGTGCGCAGGATCAACGTTGCATCGATGCAGGTGTTCCGCGCAGGAACCGGCGGCTATGCCGTTATGGTGCTGGAGTGCGATTCCCACATCCCCCACCCGCTGGAACGGAAGCTGGCGACCCTGCCCGGCATCCTGAAGGTGACCTGCCTGAACATCGACGAGCCCGAAGAAGACGCGGAGGAATGACCATGTCCTTTTTATCCTGTGAAGAAATGCTGGCCGCTGCCCGCAGCCAGAACATCTCCCTTGCCGAGGCCATCCTGCGCAGTGATCTGGCCGAGAGCCGCCTGACCGAAGAGGCCAGCCGCCATGCCATGCACCACCTGTGGCATGTGATGGATGCCACCAGCCGGGAGTATGACCCTGCCCAGCGCAGCCGCAGCGGCCTGTCCGGCGGCGATGCCGCCAAGGTGGAACAGGCCCATCAGGCGGGCAGGAGCTATGGCGGGGATTACCTTGCTGAGGTGACTGCCGAAGCCTCAAGACCGCTGAGTGCAACGCCTGCATGAAACGGATCGTTGCTGCCCCCACAGCGGGCAGCTGCGGTGTGCTCCCGGCAGTGCTGCTTCCCCTTGCCCGTGCAGGCGAGGCCGATGAAGAAGCCATCTGTGATGCCCTCTATGTGGCCGCAGGCTTCGGGCAGGTCATCGCCGCCCGGGCCACTCTGGCCGGTGCCGAGGGTGGCTGTCAGGCTGAGGTGGGAGCCGCCAGTGCCATGGCCGCTGCCGCCCTCTGCCACCTGAAGGGCGGTACCCCGGAGCAGTGCGCCGCCGCTGCCGCTATGGCACTGGGCAACCTGCTGGGCCTGGTCTGCGACCCTGTGGCCGGTCTGGTGGAGGTGCCCTGCATCAAGCGCAATGTTGTGGGTGCCGTGAACGCCGTTTCCTGCGCCAATATGGCGCTTGCGGGGGTGGATTACGCCATCCCCTGCGATGAAGTCATCGATGCCATGGGCCGCGTGGGCAGTCTGCTCTCCCCTGATCTGCGGGAAACCGGCCAGGGCGGCCTTGCCGCAACGCCGACCGGTGTCCGCATCGCCGAGCGTCTGACAGAGGAAACCTGAGGTTTGCACGGAGAATTACGAAAGATACTGAAAAAACGAAAAGACGTACTTTTCTGTGCGGAAAAATAAAAAACGAAAATAAATTCAAAAAATCTGCAAAAAACTGTTGACAAACCCCGCCCTGCGTGATAAAATACATCTTGTTCCGACCGGAACGTATGCGTTGGTAGCTCAGCTGGATAGAGTGACTGACTACGAATCAGTAGGCCGGGGGTTCGAGTCCCTTCCATCGCACCAGAAAATGCCGTGAAATCGAAAGATTTCATGGCTTTTTTGTTTTGTGAGCCATGGCTGCACGGTTTCTGCACGGTTTTTGCACGGTCGGTGTTTTCCATGTCCGATTATGTAGGCGCTGCATTGCATTGCAATCAGTGCCCTTTTTTGCATCAGGTGAGCAGGGCCAGGCGGAGCTTTGCCTTCATTTCCGGGTCGGCATCCTTGAGCAATTCCAAAAGAGCCGTCATGGAGATGGTGGATTCGCCTGCGGCGGGTACAACCTGCGGGCTGGGGGTGTCTGGCTTGGCATAGAAGCCGCTCTCGAACTTCTTGCCCAGCTCCACACGGGAGGACTGCTGGATATGGGCGTAGGTGTTCACCAGCATATCCGCACTGGCGTGTCCTGTGGTCCCCTGCACCGCCTTGATGTCACCGCCGGAGATCATCACTGATAGGTCGCGCTGGAATGCCGCAGACCGTGGAACACGATGCGCGGGAACTCCGGGTGCGCATCCTGCCATTTCAGGAACTTTTTGCGGATGAGCACCGGCTCCACCGCCAGACCGTTGGGGAGCCGCAGGAGCATCCCGCTGTTGCGGTACCGCTCCGGGTCGAGGGCTTCTTCCCGTTTCAGCCGTTCCAGCCACTGCTTCAGTTCCTCCCGCAGCAGCGGTCATAAAGATGGTGCGGCAGGAGGCCTCGGTCTTGGTGTCCTTCAGGATGAGGGAGGTCTTGCTGCCCTCCAGCTTGTCCGGGAAGATGCGGAGGATGCAGCCCTTGTCCACCTGTGCCAGCGTGTCCTTCTGCACCCGCTGCATGGAACGGTTGACGGTGAAGGTGCCATCCGTTGGCGGCATCAAAGTCGATGTCCTCCGGGGTCAGACCGGCAACCTCACCCTCTCGGAGTGCACCCACCAGCGTCAGGTGCACCGCCAGATGCAGGATGGGGTCCTCCATGCTGTCCAGTGCTGCCCGCATCTCCTCCACCTCCAGATGCTGCGCTCTTGGGTGGTCTTTTTGGGCGCTTCCACCGGGACGGGGCTTTTGATAAGGATGCCCCACTCCACCGCCAGCAGAAAGGAATTGTGCAGCAGTTGGTGGACTTCATGGAGGGTAGTGCCGGAGAGGGTGCGCTTTTGCTGCTTGGGCGAGAGGTCTCGCCGCTTGCCGCCCACATACTGTCCACAAGGGGTCTTGCTCAGGGTGTCGTACAGGGCTTCGATGTGGTAGGGTCGCAGCTTCTGCATCTGCATCTCCGATATAGGGGATGATGAGGTTCTGGATGAGGGCCAGATTGGACTGGTAGGTTTTCGGTGCCCACTTGTGCTTGCTGCACTGCTTGGGCAGCCAGTCCATCAGGAACTCTGCCACCGTCACCGTGGACGGGATCAGAAAGTTGCCGGTCGCCAGCTCGTGCTCGATCTGCTTCTGGCGTTTTACCGCCTCCTCCTTGGTGGGAAAGCTCTCCCATTTGTCGCAGCTCTTGCCGTGCTCGTCCTGATAGGTGTAGCGGACACTGTAAGAGCTGCCGCGTTTCGTGATATATGCCATAGATTTGCCTCCTTATCAAGCTGCCCGGTGGAGCCACGCATCGAAGCTGCCTTTCGGGATGCGGATGCTTCCGCCTGCCCGCAGGACACGGAACTCGGTGGTGCTGTTGCACAGGTTGTAGGCGGCACGCTGGCTGATGGCCAGCATCTGCGCGACTTCCTTCACCGTGTACACCAGCTTAGTGGTCTCAGGGCTGTTGGTCGGAGACTTGACGGCATTGGTTCGAGTGACCACCTCCATTGTAGCCGGATCAGAGTCCGACTGCAAGAACTTTTTCGTATAATCCGAAGATTTCACATTCTCGTACATTTTATTACACATAGGCATTGCTCCTTACTTATCATGGCGCATCGCAGGCTCCTGCGTGCTGCGGTTCTCATAAAATCGAATGACCTCCGGCGGGATGCTGTCCAGCGTTTTCAGGGCGGCTTCATAGTCCTGCCGCAGCTTGGCATCCTCCAGACGCTTCAAGACGCTCCCTTCCTTCGCTTTGTCCAGCGAGTCAGAGAGCGTCTTGTTCTTCTCTTTCAGCTTTTCGTTTTCGGCGGCGGTCTTGGTGAAGGCTACGTTGTACTTTCGCAGCTGATCCCTCATCCGTGCACGTTGGGGATATAGCTGTCCAGCACCTTGCTGATCTCCGCCGCACGGCTCTTACCGTTGAAGGGGTTGATACCCACCAGCAGGGCATCCAACTGCTCCTTCTGCCTGGTCAGCTGGGTCATCTCCTTGAAGATGCGGGGCGGGATGTGCTCCCGCCCGGTCTGGCTGGCGCTTTCACCCCGTTCCAGCTCCGGGTACTGCTTGACCATGTGCTGCCAGAACTCGTCCTGCCACTTCACAAGATTCTTGCGGTTGCCGATGATTTCTTTCGCGCTCAGCCGTCCGTCAGCGGTCAGGGGCACAAAGCAGAGATGCAGGTGGGGCGTTTTCTCGTCCATGTGGACGACGGCAGAGAGAAAGGTTTGAGTGTTCTGCTTGCCTTTCAGAAACTCCAAGGCATACTCAAAATACGCCCTGATCTCCCGGTTGGTCTTATCATTGAAAAACTCCGGGCTGGCGGTGACAAGAGCCTCTACCACCCGCACACTGTCCTTGCGGACACGGCAGTGGGCGGCGGCTATCATGCGGTCAGCTTCCTCCCGGTACCTGCCCTGCGGCTGCACCAAATGGAGGTTGTAGCGGCTCCGGTCCGTGTCGATGTCCGGGTTGCTGGCGTACTGCTCCTTGGTGCGCTCGTTGTGGGCTTCGATGGGGCTGATGGCAGGCCCCTTGTACTTTTTGAATCTTAAAATGCCATATTGGGCTTTCATAGATCACGCTCCTTCTTGGGGTGTACAAAAAATCTGTACGGACTTCAAATAACCTGTACGGTCTGTACGACGTACAGAAATGCGAAATATAAACGATATCACGTCTTAATTTTATTCGATTCGCCGTACAGGTGCGTACAAGTACAGACCGTACAGGTTGTACGAACTTCTTCCGTAAAAAATGCACTTTTTACAGACAGGGGTGGACAAGCGGTTCGATGCCTACAAAGCCCCGCACCCTGCGGCCACCGGGCAAGTAGATGTTGTTGGTGGCTTCAAGGTTGTAACGGCGGTCGTTCTGTCGCAGTTCTGCGCTGAAACGAATCGCCGATACGCTGTGGCAGGCGTTGTCCTCGCACCACTGCTTATAAATGTCGTAGAACTCCTTGGAGCTGATGGAGTAGTCCGCCTTGAAGCGGAAATAGCCTCGGACTCCATGAAGTCGATGACATTGTTGCTGCTGCGCTTGATGGTGTCCACGTTGGCGGCGGCTCGTTCGCTGACCGTGAAGCGGAAATCGTTCTGCACCAGCCGATGCAGCCCTTCCAGACACCACAGCAGGATGCCTTCCAATTCGGCGCACATCTTCTCCACAAGGAAGGGATCGTCCGTGCGGTCGGCAGGCTTGTCCTTGGTGGTCAGGATGAGCTGGCGGCGGAAAAAGCCGTCCGAATGGTCGTACAGCGAAGTCAACGCGCCGTTGCCGAAACAGAGGAACCGGGCGTAGATGTCCCGCTGGTAGCTCTGGACACCCTTGCGCTCCAAGTCCAGCTTGCTTCGGCGGTCACGATGGTCTTGATATAATTCGTCTTGGGCAGGGCGTTCATGTCCATGTCGTCGTCGATCATCAGCAGGCGGCGTTCCAGATCGGCACGGGCAAAACGGTTGTTCTCGACTTTCTGGACGCTGCCATTGCTGGCGGCATCTCCCATGAGCCGTTTCAGTACCAGCGATGCGGGACTTACCCTCGCCGCCTTTGCCAACGATGAGCATCATCTTCTGTCCCTTGGTGCTGGGGATCAGGCAGTAGCCCAGATACTCCTGCAAGGTGGGAATGTCAGCATCGTCCAGCAGCTCGTGCAGGAAGGTTAGCCAGCGGTCAGGGCTGGCAGCTTTGGGGTCATACCTCACAGGTAGGCGGTTCTGGCAGAACAGGCGGCTCTCCTGAAAAGAGCCGTCCGGCAGATGGTACACGCCGTTCTGGAGGTGGATGCAGTCCTGTTCGATGGGGAACGGGTCGGAAAAAGCCAGCAGCTTGATGGTCTCCAGAATGTTGGTGACTTTTTTGGACAGGCCGGAGGTGACATATTCCTCGATGTTCTCCAAGATGCGCTGCTTGATCTCGCTTTCGTCCTCCACCGGACCGTCCAGCGTGTACAGCGTACCGTTGACGCATTTCAGCGGCCACTGCTCCAGAAAGGCACGGCCAAACTGGACTTCGTCGATCTTTTTGCCGTTGTACCAGTCCGGCCATAAGGGGTTGCGGGAAATGTTTTTCTTCATAGGGTGGTTCTCCTTTAGAAAAGTGAAGTGGTGGGTCTCACGGTGAGACCCACCACTTCGGGTGAATAAACTACTAGGCGCACTTTGCTAGAGCAAGGCGGTCGGTGCGCTCCTCCAGCATCAGCAGGTACGACCCGGACAGCAGCTGTGCGGCGGCAGCGGCCTTCTGCCGGGGCGTCCCAAATGCAACGCAGTCCGTCAGGTGCTCGATGGTCTCGGTCGTGTGGAGGGCTTCTTCAAACCGTGGGTCATGCGGTTCCTCCGGGGTGGCGGGCTTGTAGCGCTCCTGCCAGTCGTGCAACAGCTCGAGATAATCGGTCAGCACCCGCAGACAGTAGGCGATGTCTGCCCACTGCTCGTCCGTCAGGCCACGCTTGGGCGGCGGCAGGGCGATGGCATTGGCGGGCGGCTTGTCCGGGTCAAGCCCGAAGTCGTGTATCAGCTTCTCGGCGGCTTGCCGGGGGTTCAGGTCGAACAGCTTGGCGGTGAGGTCGATGGCATCGCCGTTGGCTCCACAGCCAAAGCAATAATAATAGGTGTCGTTCAGCTTCATGCTGGGGTCGCTGTCGGAATGGAACGGACAGCACACCATGCCATGGTGGTCGGGCTCCATGCCGTACATCTCTCCCACCTGCCGAACGGTGATGGCGGACTTGATCTTTTGATATAAACTCAAAATTTTTCCTTTGGTCAAAGGTTTTGGCACGGATCAATTTGATCCCTGCCACGTTCAAAGCCGGTCTCCCTTGCTGCCTCCCGACAGGAAATCTTTTTGGACTCTGTGTCGGCCCCATGCAGGGCGCTCGCTCCCCCGATGGGAGGTCTTGGCGGTCTGGGCAGTTCGGACGGTCATTCTGTTGTCAAGGTTCTGTTATGAAAGATATTTCAGAGGGCTTTCGCGGGAAGCCCTTAATATGTTCGCTGCCGGGGAGTTAATATGTTTTCTTTCTGTCTATAGGATAGCACCGCAATGGCCGCTGTGCCGTATATCCATAATGTCGGAAAACAGGTGCAGAATCTGCAAAATTCCACGCTTATGGACAGGAACCGCCGGAAGTGGTATACTGTGCAAAAAACATCGGAGGTGCGACAATGAACATCAAGCTGACACTGGGAGAACGCTCAAAGATCTGCGTGTGGAGCGGCATCTGAAGCTGGAAACGCTGGCAGAACAGACAGGTCTGTCCAAATCGGCACTGTCGAAGTATGAGAGCGACGATGTGACCGACCTCAGCATTTATGCGGTGACAACGCTGGCTGAGTTCTATGGCGTGACCACGGACTACCTGTTGGGTGTGACGGAAAACAAAAAAACGCCCAGATGCAGTCCTTTCGGACTTGCATCTGAGCATGGTGCAGTGGACGTATTAAGGAACGGAAGATTTAATCATCGGCTGCTGTGCGAGCTTCTGGAACATCCCGATTTTGCCCGGTGGATGACCGACCTTGAGATCTGTGTGGACGGGCTGGTCAGTGATCGTATCCGGGACATGAATGCCATGGTAGAAGCCACCCGGCAGGAACTGGAAAAAAGATACCATGCCGATACAGAGGACTTGACCATGCGGACGCTGAAGGCGGCGCAGATCAACGAGGACGAGTATTTCGGGCGGATCCTCTACGATGAGCTGGCGGCGATCCTGAAGCAGATCAAAGCGGCACATGGAAACGATAAGACTACATCGGACGGTGCAGCGATCGAGCAAGCGAGGAAGCAGCTTGAAGATGCACAGAAGTTTGAAGGTTCCCCGTTGGAAAAGAAGATGAATGTCCTGATGGGGCAGATTGGCATCGACTATTCCAAGCTGACGAAAGAAGAACAGATGACCCTGCTGCGGGTGTTCAACAAATCCTCCATGCTGAAGCACCGCGCAAAAGCAGGGATGCGTGGTAAGCACAGACGTTGATCATTTGCTCTGCGCCAGATAGGGAAAAACGCTGCTGCGGCAGGAAGGAGAACGTACACCATTGGTTCCTCTGCAAGCCTGCGCTGGGTGGGCAGAAACCATTAGCTGCCATGCCCATCCGCGCATCCTTCTGCCACAGAACAGGTGCTTGCCGGAACCTCTCGCAGCCCCTTTTCCGCGTCAGCCGGAACCAAGGTGTAACACACTAGACTTTGCGAGCAAGTCGTGTGCCAAAGGGGTGCTGCGGCCCCTTTGGAAACCCAAGAGAAACGCCCATCAACTGCGCTGCTCGTCCTCGGCCAGTGCGCTGATCCGCTTGCCCATGGCCTTGACCAGCGGAACGACGAGCGCATTCCCCATGGTGAAATAGCGCAGTCGTTCCGGCATCCCGGCTGTCCAATCATCCGGAAAGCCGTTGAGCCGTTCGCACTCGATGGGCGTTAAGGTGTACGAAAATATTGAACGTCTACATTGAAGTTTGGCACAAGTTTGATATAATGGTTGTAACAACTGAAAAATTTGTGGATTTTGCTTGGAAGTGGGGTGATGCAATATGAAAATTCTACACTGCGCAGACTTGCATATGGATTCGCCGATGGAAACACACATGACGTCGGAACAGGCACGGATCCGAAATGCTGAAATCCTGAAGTCTTTCAGGAGAATGACAGAGTATGCTGAACAGCAGAAGATTCGACTAGTGTTGATTGCGGGTGACCTTTTTGACGGGGAGCGTGTTACCAAACGCACGGTAGAAGCGTTTTGGATGCTGTTCGCAGTACGCCGCAGATCGATTATCTTTATGTCAGCGGAAACCATGACGATAAGACCCATGCCTTTGTGGATCAGGACGTTCCGCAGAATTTCAAGTCCTTTACGGATCAATGGTCGACATTTGTTTATGATGATGTAGCAGTATCCGGAATTGAAATTACCAAGGCGAATGCGGCAAGACTTTATGAACAACTGCCTGCACAGAAGAGTAAAGTGAATATTGTCATGCTTCATGGACAAATTTCGACAGCCTGTGAAGTGGATCAGGTGAATCTGAATTTGCTCAAAGGAAAAAACATCCAGTATCTTGCGCTGGGCCATATCCATACATACATCTGTGAGCAGCTGGACCGGGATGGAATCTATTGCTACCCGGGTTGTCTGGAAGGACGCGGATTCGATGAGTGCGGAGAGAAGGGGTTTGTCGTTCTGGATACGGACGCACGGAAGCTGAAGCCAGAATTCGTTCCTTTTTCGACGCGGCAGCTGCACCGTGTGAGGGCCGATATTACGGGGGCATCGACAAACAGTGCGATATATCAGGAGATGAAAAAAGCTGCACAGCAAATCTCGGAAAGAGATATGGTAGAATTTATCCTTACCGGTGCGGCAGACCCTTCCGCGCGCATTGCGAAGAAATATCTGTACAATCTTGCGAAGGACGATTTCTTCTTCATCAAAATAAAGGACGAAACGAAGCTTGTGCTGGACCCGAAAGATTATGAAAAGGATGTGTCGCTGAAAGGCGAGTTTATCCGGTTGGTCATGGCAAGCGATGCAAGCGAAGAGGATAAGGTTAAGATCATTCGCACAGGGCTTGAAGCACTGACCGGGGAGAAAGTGACGGTATGAAACTTTTGGAATGCCATGTTGATAATTTTGGCAAGCTATCGAATTATGAGTATCGTTTTTCGGAGAGCCTGACGGTAATACAAGAACCGAATGGCTTTGGAAAAAGTACGCTGGCTGCGTTTATCAAGGCGATGTTGTATGGATTTCCCAGAACCGCTGGACGAAACGTTGCGGGTAACGAACGGAAGAAATATCTTCCGTGGCAGGGCGGAACCTATGGCGGAAGCTTGGATTTCGAGTTTGACGGAACCTCTTACCGGGTGTGGCGGACGTTTGGAAAGACCGCAGCGAAAGATACCTTTAAGCTTTGGGATCTGACTAACCGCAGGGAGAGTAAGCAATTCAGCGAAAAGTTAGGTGAAGAACTGTTTCAATTGGATGCGGAATCTTTCATGCGGAGCGTCTATATGTCGCAGTCGCAGAATACGGATACCACGGCAACCACGTCCATTCAGGCGAAACTGAGCAATCTGGTCGATAACACAGATGATCTGAATAACTATGATTCGGCGATGGAACGTCTGCGGACAGCGCGGTCGAATTATCGGAAATTCCGTGGAAATGGCGGTCTCATTGACGGAATTCAAGAACAAATTGAGCAGACGGAACGTGACCTGGCACAGGCTGAGACCCAAAAGATCCGCTGGAACGAAAAACAGAAACAGTTGAAAAGCTGTGCAAAGAAAAAGAACAGCGGGATGATATCCTTTCTGCGATCCGTGAAAAGATCACAAAGGCTTCTGCACAGCAGGCGACCCGGACGCTGCGCGATCAATTCACGGAATTAGAGAAAGATCTGCATAATGCGGAAAGCGCTGCGCAGGCACTGGATCAATCTTATCCGAAGGGGTATCCGACAAAAACGGAAATCGCGGAGCAAAGTAAAAATATATTGACGATTGGAAATGCACAGAAAGATCTGGTTCAGTTGAAATTACGGCCGGAAGATGTTCAATGCGAAATCCAAAACCGGGGACTTTTTGCAGACGAAACCGAAACGGATGCGGCGATCCGGGAATGCCAGAAAGATTGCGAGGAATTTGTAAAGGCAACCGAACGGGCAAATGTGCAGGTGCGAAAAGAAGAACTGGAACGGAGGGAAAAGCTGTCGCGGCTTTTTCAAGCGGGTGAACCATCCGATCAGGAGCTTCGGGAATGCAAAGACAAGGTGCGCGATTTGTCCCAGAAGCAAGGTGAATTAGCCGCGCACCAGTTGACTGCGGCGGAAGCAACCAGCTTATCAGAACTTTCCCGATTCTTTGACGGAAAGAGCGTCAAGGAACAGGAACTGGATCAGTGCAAGAAAGCAGAGGAGAAAATTCGGGACTGTCAGAGTAAGCTTCAGAACAGCGGTTTGTCAGAAAAGGATCAGGGCGAATGGAAACGGCTGAGCCGGGTCTTCTCCATTGCTGTGCCGGAAGAAGAGGCGATTCATCAGAAGCAGGATGACTGCCGACGGATCGATGCACTGAACAACAAAAAAGAGACAAAAACAGTTGTTCTTCAATCGGTTCAAGAACCGAAAGCTGAAAAGAAAACAAACGCAACGGGACTGATGGCGGGGAGCGTTCTGTTGGTTGCAATTGGCGTTGTATGTTTTGTTTTGTCCAAAATTGCTGTGGGCGCGATTCTGGCAGTTGCTGGCTTTGCAGGAATTTTGCTGGTTCTTTGGGGGCGCACAAAACAGATGCCGAATCATGGTGCGACACAAGTTGCTGTGGAAAGCAGTGCCATCGGCGAAGCAGAGATCCAGGAACTGTATACGCTGCAAAAAGATGTGGCAGAGTTTATTCTGAAATTTTATGGGGATGCGTCTGAACCCAATGAAAAATTGGTAAATCTCTTGCTGGATCGAAAAGCGTATCTTCAGCTGCAGGAGCAGAAGCATCAGCAGGAAAAAGAAGCGGATGCTCTTTGTGCGGAGATCGAAGGACAGCAGAAAGTTCTGCAAGGCGTTTTCCAGCGGTTTTACTCAAATCAGCGTATCAGGACGGTTTTGCTGCGGAGTTGCAGGAACGTTGGAAAGAGTATAACCGGCTGCAGGAACGCCAGAAAAATGTTCGGGAAGAAAGAGAAAATCTGAATACAGAAATCAACCGCATTGAAAGTGAACTGCGGGAGGTGTTTGGAAAATATTACCCGACTGACGAAGAGGAAGACTTCTCCGAACAGCTGACCAAATTGGAAAACGACCGGAACGAACTGTACAAATTGAATTCCGAATGGAAAAAAGCGAAAGAAACGCGGGAAGAGGCCGAAACTAAAACACGCGAATTAGAAGAAAAAATCCAAGCAGTTCTGAAAAAATATAAGGTATATTCCGAAGAAATTCCTTATAGCGAAGCACTTGAAATACTGAGAACAAAATTCACGGCATATCAGAACGCGGCAAAGAACGTGAAGGGCTACTACGCAGAAAAAGAGAAACTCGACGAACGAATTGTATCCGCAGAGGAAAGGCTGAAACAGTTTGCACAGACGTATGGGTTTGCTCTGCCGCTGAAGGAAGAGACGTTGAATCGGATTTTGGACGATGTCAATACCCATGCCTCGCAGCAGGAACGGTATGAAGAAGTTCGGGCCAAATGGACTAAATTTCAAATAGAGCATCCGGAATTCAAAAATGGTCTGCCGAAAGAACAGAAAGAGCAGGAGGAACTCCCGGCAGTTGATGCGTTGATTGAAGCTGAAAAAGTGGAAAAGGAAAAATTGGAGAAGCTGGCGGAAAATCTTCAGACAGCACGGGGAGAACGGGCAAAACTCCTGCAGGTCGTCGAGCAGATTCCTGAAATGGAAGATCAGATCGGCCGCCTGACAGAACAGCGCAAGGAAGCGGAATCAAGCTGTGCTGTTTTGGACAAGACTCTGGAATTGATGGAAACAGCCAAAAACAACCTTTCCAATCAGTATGTTGGCGGAGTGGAGCGGAATTTTGCTGCTTATATGCAGGAACTGCTTGGAAGTGACTTCGGCAGTACGCTGGTCGACCATGATTTGACAATCCATGTAGATGAAAAGGGTGAAGCGCGGGAAATCGACTATTTTAGTGCGGGCACCATTGATAGCATTCTGCTTTGTATGCGGCTGGCACTGGTGGATGCCCTCTTCAAGCAGGAAAAGCCGTTTATTCTTCTGGATGACCCCTTTGTAAATCTGGACGATGAACACACGAAGAGCGCATTGCAGATGCTGCAGGAAATTGCGCAAAACAGGCAAGTCATTTATATGGTCTGCAATAGTAGTCGCTGCTGAAAAGTAAAAATAAGGTCTGGACTTAAAAACCTATTTAGAATTTCAAGGAAGTTTGGACGGGGCCAAAAGCTGTACAAGAAGTACGAGTTGACCGAGGATGAGATTGCGTTTATTGAGAGTACGATTAGAGTGATATTGGAAAATGAAAATGATAAGGAGGATTTATTGTGGCCGGAAAGTTTTATCTTCGTAAATTTAGCGAAATCAATCTCGATGACTCTTTCTTTGATACACTGAAAAAGGATTATCCTGGCAGTGCATCTTCTCCATCTTTTTCAACGTGGTTTGACAAGAAGGCACAAGAAGGACGCACTGCACTTGTATTCTATGATGAACAAGGTTTGGGCGCATTTGTTTGTATAAAGAATGAAAATGAACCAATCAAATTAAAGAACCAAACCCTTCCGGCGCACAATCGTATCAAAATCAGCACAATGAAAATCGCAGAACGTTTTCGAGGACAGCGGCTTGGTGAAGGTGCAATAGGTTTGGTTCTGTGGAAATGGCAAAAGTCTGGTACAGATGAAATCTATGTGACCGCATTTGATAAACAAGACCTTTTAATCTCACAGCTTGAGAAATTTGGATTTAACAAGGTAGGTTTCAACTTGAACGGTGAGGGTGTGTATGTAAAAAATCGCCATCATATCGACTACTATGACCCTTATAAATCTTTTCCGTTTATCAATCCGAATTTTCAAACAGCGGGTTATCTTGTTATCAATGATGATTACCACGACACAATGTTTCCCTATTCGGAATTAAAAAACAACACATTACAAAGTAATGTGGCTATGAATGTGAGTAACGGATTAAGCAAAATATATGTTGGCGCACAGTATTCAAAACCACCATATAAGGTGGGCGATCCTATTCTTATCTACCGAAGATACACGCATGGGGCTGGAAAACGGTATCATTCATGTATCACATCCTTTTGCGTCGTTACAAAGATAATCCAAGTAAAGCAGGGTGGACAACCCCTTATGCTGTTCAACGAACTTTTGAATAAAATTGGAAACAAGTCTGTATTTGATAAAGAAGAACTAAGGCGACGTTATAATTATGACTCCAATATGCTTGTTATTGAAATGCTCTATTACGGATACTTTGGAGAAGGAAACAATGTAAATATGGATTGGCTAGAACAGAACGGTTACTGGGGCAATCAGTATCCTACCCTGATTTCACTAGGAAAACCGGCTTTCAAAAGTATTTTGGAAAAGGGAAATGTTGATGTCAGCAATGTTATTATCGATTAAGCCTCAGTATGCAAAAATGATTATTGAGGGAACAAAAAAATATGAATTTCGTACCCGAAAATGCCGAGAGGACATAAAGAAAATTATATTCTATGCAACTGCGCCCAAAAGTCAAGTTGTAGGAGAGGCTGAAATCGAAGATGTTCTAGTTGGTCCACCGAATGAAATCTGGAAGAAAACAAAGCACGGGTCGGGCATACCTGCTTCATTCTTTCGAGAATATTATAAAAATCGAGAAATTGCAGTTGCATATAAATTAAAAAATGTGAAAGCTTATAATGAACCAAAATCATTGAAAGATTATGGCATCGAGCATGTACCGCAATCTTTCATATATCTAAAACAGCCATAATAACCCGAAAATCGCAACAGCCCGCCCAACGTGGTTTATTCCACAAGTGGACGGGCTGTTGCTGTATCAATCTGTAATAGCAGTCTGCGGTAGAGGAAGATAGCTGTACTCATCGGGCAGTACAATCTTTTCCCACTCGACCTTTTTGCCTGAAAGACGATTTCAGCGTATTGCGCATCGCTACGCTTCGTTCATCCAAGCTCATACACTCGAAATTCTCAATTTCGTGAGATGTAGCTGTTGTAAAAATCTTGTTTTCGTGATAGACTGAGCTTATAAAAATCTCGTTTTCGTGATTGGAGGGCTTGCGATGAAGCGGAAGATATACGACCAGCTTGTCAGCTGGAAGCAGGATGGTGCAGGAAGAACGGCACTTCTGATTGATGGCGCACGGCGTGTGGGCAAGAGCTATGTGGCAGAGGAATTTGCGAAAGCAGAATATAAATCCTATCTGCTGATTGATTTCAACCGAGTGGGCGACGAAGTCAAAGACCTGTTTCTGCACTATCTGAACGATCTGGACACCCTGTTCATGTATCTGTCCGGTTACTACAATGTTAAGCTGTATGAACATGAATCCCTGATTATTTTTGACGAAGTGCAGATGTTCCCTCGCGCACGGGCGGCAATCAAGTATTTGGTTGCGGATGGCCGGTACGATTATCTGGAAACCGGGTCGCTCATGTCCATCAGGAAAAATGTCAAAGATATCGTCATCCCGTCCGAGGAACGACATATCAAGATGTACCCGATGGATTTTGAGGAATTTCTGTGGGCGATGGGCAATGATACCCTGATGGATATTGTCCGCAAGCGGTTTGAAGCCCACAAGTCCATGGGACAGGTAATGCACCGCAGGGCAATGGACTATTTCCGTCAGTATCTCATCGTGGGTGGAATGCCGCAGGCGGTGCAGGAGTATGCCGAAAGTAAGGACTTTGACCGGGTAGACCGTATCAAACGCGATATTCTGACCCTTTATCGGGCAGACATCGTGAAACACGCCACCGGCTATGAGATGAAGGTGGAAAGCATCTTTGACGAAATCCCTGCCCAGCTTCAGAAGCACGAAAAGCGGTTCAAACTCTCCTCACTCAAAAAAGAAGCTCGCTTCCGGGAGTATGAAGATGCACTGTTCTGGCTGGATGATGCCATGATCGCCAACATCTGTTATAACTCCACAGAACCCAACATTGGTCTGAAGCTGAACATGGACCGTATGACCTCAAGTGCTATATGGGTGACACCGGGTTGCTCATCAGCCATGCATTTGACGAAAACGGGCTGGTCAGCGAAGAAATCTATAAAAAGTTGCTGTTCGATAAACTGGAAGTCAACAAGGGAATGATTGTCGAGAACATCGTGGCGCAGATGCTTGCCGCCAGCGGTCACAAGCTGTATTTTTACTCCAATCCGTCGCGGGACGATAAAGATGCCCGGATGGAGATCGACTTCTTGATTGCCAAGAGCAAAATCAGTAATCGGCATAATATCTCGCCCATTGAGGTCAAGTCCGGCAAAAACTATACGCTGACTTCCCTGCGGAAGTTTATGGAACGCTATGCTGAACAAACCGGCACACCCTATGTACTGCATACAAGCGATTTGAAAGAAGAGGATGGAATTGTATACCTTCCGCTTTATATGGCCCCCCTGCTCTGATAATGCAGCGATGCCACCAGCTTATGGCGAGAACCATAGGTCGGTGGGCATCGTGTCCCTTATGGAAGTTGACGGTCAATCCTCCAGCCTGCCGTGGTCACACCCCAGCGACAGATAGTGCTCCATCTCCCCTCTCAGCACCATCTGTGCATACTCCAAGGGCTTGTTATAGAGCAGCCAGTCCAGCTCCGCCCGCTGTGCCGGGGCGTTGCCGTACTCGTCCTCCACAGCGGCGCAGTCGATGGCAAGAGTGGTGCCATCTGCGAACCGGGCTTCCACCCGGTTGGTGTCCGTATTGTAGCGGCAGGAAAGCAATTTCGTCATAGTCGTATCCTCCAAGACTTGATTTTTGATGTGCGGCCACTCGAACCAATGCCGTCAAGTCGTTGTCGGATAAATCGATTTTTCATTTGTCTGGGAGTAAGTGCACGGTTTCTGCACGGTTTTTGCACGGTTTCAAAACGTGCAAAGGATGCAAATCGTTGCAAAATCGGACAAAGGGTGCAGAAACTCGAAGTTCAAAATTTGCGATGTATCGCTTGGAAATGACGTTGAAACGTAACTTCCAAAAATTGAGGGAATCGCCCAGCGTGCGCTACGAATCAGTAGGCCGGGGGTTCGAGTCCCTTCCATCGCACCAAACCATGAAAATCCGAACCTTTTCTCAATAGGAGAAGGGTTCGGATTTTTGTTTTCTTTGGAAACGAGAACAACGGCTCTTCCCTGACGGCTGTGTGTCCGAAACCTTATCAGAAGAAAGACCGTATCACGAAAGTCACAACTGTAAAGGTGCCGTAAGGCGGAAAGGACACGAGTATGAAGTACGATGAAAGAACCTGCAAATTCAACATGGACACCGGCTGCGTGGAGCTGCTGCTTCGGATGGGAGAATGATCTTCATTGACTGCACTGGGGTCGAGGATGAATTGGACGTGACCATGGCGCAGAGGTCAGAACTGGATTATCTCATCTACAATGACCCGCTGGGCTACGCGGATTTGATTCTGAATGGCGAACCAGAGGAGTATCTGAAGAATGTGGCGGGAAGTCACGGATTAGAAGATTAAGCATAAAAGGGTATGCGGCTATAAACCGCATACCTTTTACACTTTATCGCTTCCAGACCGCTGCGGCATTGGAACGTGACATCAGTTCTTCGACCGGGATTCCGGCTGGGCAGATGTCCTGGCACGCAAGAGATTTTCCGCAGCCTTCAAAATAAAGCTGACGATACGCATTTGCGAGTTCTGTCCGATGGGCAATATCCTGTTCTTCGTTCAGAATACGGTAAGCGTTGACGGGCAGAACAGCTCCAGCAAATTCACTGTTCGGGTCAAAGTTCGGGCAGACCTCCAAGCAGCAGCCACAGAGCAGACACTTAGCAGATCGATACCGCTGGCTGTGCGTATAGCTGGTCTGGAACGCATCTCCTTCCAGCCACAGCTTTGTCCGCTTCAGTGCTTCAAAGATCACGGAACGGTCTACGACCAGATCTTTCACCAGTGGGAATTTGCTCAAAGGCTCCAGAGTAACAACGCTTCCCTTACAGTCCCGCAGAAAAACGGAACAGGCAAGACGAGGCAGACCATTGATCCGCATGGCACAGGCACGCACTTGCGTATCATGCAGCCGCATTCCCACGCAATGGGGGAAACGACCGTTCCGCTCTTTTCGCACAGAGGCTGCGGTGATTCAGCTCGTTCAACACCAAAGCAATCGAGGTGTCCGCACTTCCCTCAAAGGAAAACTCCTGCCAGCAGGGTGAAGCCTGCTGGTTTTCCTGCCGTTTGATTCGGATGGTGTAGTTCATAAATCATGCCGCCTTTCGGGGATGGATTCAAAGCTGATGGCGATATGCTGCCCGTTCCAGTGTGCCACGGTGGTTTTGCAGTAAACGGCATCGTTGCGTTGGGGATAATCTGCCCGCCAGTGCGCACCCCGGCTTTCTTTTCGGGCGAGGGCACTTTCCAGCATGGCACAGCCAGAAGCGGAAGGGTGCCAGACAGTTTGCGGATTTCCTGAATGCCCGCTTCCAATGTCTGTGCATCCCGCACGACACCGAGTGCGTTCAGCAGAATACGATTCATCTGCATTTGAGCGTCCGGGGAAAGTTCGGGCAGAAGAGATTCTTCGGCACAGGGCATATTGGGGGAACTGACTGTTTCCCGGCAGGCAGTTTCCGCAGCAATCTGTCCTCCATAGATCGCACCCAGAAGAGAATTTCCACCCAGACGGTTTGCGCCATGGTACTGAGCGCAGCATTCACCGGCAGCGTACAGATTCCGCATCGAAGTGCGGTGCCGCTCGTCCACCTGAATGCCTCCCATAAAGTAATGGATACCCGGCAAAATCGGAATGGGTTCTTTGCGAATATCTTTGTGCAGATAGGTCTGACAATCATCCACCAGTCCGGCAAGTTTATGCTCCATGACTTCTTTAGGAAGCTCTGTCATATCAAGGAACACCTCATAGTCACGGCTGACCGTCCAGACTTCCCGCGCGTGATGTCACGCGGCATCAGGTTGCCGAGTTCTGGATATTTTTCTTCCATGAAATACCACGGCTTCCCGTTCCGCAATGCAAGCAGCCGCCCGCCCTCACCACGGGCTGCCTCACTCAGAAGCATCCGTTTTCCGCCCTGTTCGACCGTGGTGGGGTGGTACTGGATCATTTCAAGATTTGCCATCGGAACACCCAGACGGAACAGTTCTGCGGTGACTTCTCCGGTATTGGCAAGAGAGCCGGTCGTATCACCGAATAAGCCATGCGGCCCGCCTGTGGCAATCAGGACGGCATCGCATACAAACCGCAGCAGTTCGCCGGTATAGGTGTCCTGCACTGTGCAGCCGCCGCAGATGTTCCCGGAAAACAGCAGGGTGCGGAACTTATGGTGAGGAAAGCGTTCGACCGTTCCTGCGCTTTCTTCCCGGCGCACAGCATCGATCAGAGCGGTCATCAGTTGCTTTCCCGTATCGCTTTGTGCAAAGGCCGTCCGCTTTTTCTTCTGTCCGCCAAAATTCCGCAGGTCGAGTTCATCGTCATCTGTCACGTTGAACTGTACTCCCAGACGGTGCAGACTGTGCACCAGTTCGGGCGCAGCTGCGTCATCCCCCAGACTGCATTCGGGTCAGCAAGTCCGCAGGCGGCGGTCAGGGTGTCTGCATAATGCTGCTCCGGGCTGTCCTCCTCTCCCTTGGTATTCAAGGCTGCATTGATTCCACCCTCTGCCATAACAGACTGCGCCCTCTCGGAGGCAAGGGAGGACACCAGCTTTACCGTCCAGCCGTTTTTCACAGCAGTCAAAGCAGCGGAAAGTCCTGCCAGTCCTGCACCCACGATCACCAAAGTGTGTTTCATACGTTGTTCCACCCAATATAATATAGAATGATCGAACCGGCAGCAAACAGCACCAGTACAGAAAGAATCAGATAGAGGTCGCCGCGCTGTTCCTTATCCCGGACAATGCCCAGCGATACCAGAAGAGGCCGGAGATTGAGCAGAAGATGCACAAATACCGAAGCGACCAGTAAAAGCTGCGTCAGCAGCCGGACCGTTGTGAACGGAAACAGAATGTATACGCCGTTCTGCACTTTGCCGAACACACCAATATGGAAAAAGAGCATAAGCAAAATGGCAAGCCCACTGGCACGCCTTGCCCAGAACAGAGCGTTCTGCTTTCCGTAGGCTTTCCGCCGTAACGGGAAGCCCGGAATATCTGCGCGGTCAGCAAAAGACCAAGGACGGTGTGCGCCGCCAGAATGCCAACGCCGATCCATGCCAGAAACTTTCCTGCCCCGGAACTGATGCCCAGCAACATAAAACTGCCCATCAGCCCATGAAGCAGACAGATGAAAAGCAGCAGAACGGAGAGGATGGTGTTCAGTTTTCGCATGAGGGGTCCTCCATTTCTTCTGCGGAAAGCAGAAGGATGTCTGCATCCGGCAATGCTGTTGCATCAAGCATATTTTCTGAAACCAGCAGCAGTTGATACCGCCCATTGATTGCACGGGAACGCAGCATGGTTTCGCTGTGCTGCTTCAACGTGACATCTGCTCCGGCAGCGGTCAGGCGTTCACAAAGAGCCGTTGCATAGCGAAGCAAGGGATAGTCTGTTTTGCAGACCGAAAGCGTCATGTGCGGCAGTCCGGCATCGAAAAGGACTTCTGTCTCACCGGAAACAAATGCTTTCAGGTCATTCCGGAAATCCGCATCAGAAAACGATTCCAGTTCAGGGTTGATGCAGAACAGATAGTTGCCCTCCAGCGGTGCGGCCATTTGTGCGGCACGTTTCGCTTTCGGGGTCGCACCGGTCAGCCCATCCAGAATAGAGGCGGTGAGTGCATAAATACGCCAAACGCGGCAAGAAATCCCAATGTCAGAACCAGCGTGATCAATTTTCGTTTCACAGATAGACCTCTTTTATTGCATGGTTGTTCAAATACAAAATCTTCTGCTCAGAACGCAGCAGTTGAATGAATACTCAACTATATTGTATGCGAAATAAGGAGGCTGTCAAGGTCTGTTAGACGACAAATCGAGGGAAGCAGATGCTAACTTTTCCTCTTGACAATGGAGAAAAAGCAGATATAATACGATTGAACGGTTGTTCAACTACAAAACGAGGAGAACGTCTGATGTCAAATTCTTTATACACCTGTAATTGCGATGTGATCCATGAGGACATCGTGAACGATGTAAAAGGCAAAATGCAGCCGAAAGACGATTATATCCAGCTTGCATCGCTTTTCAAGCTGTTCGGAGATGGCACAAGAGTGCAGATCCTTCATGCTCTGGAACAGAGCGAGATGTGTGTATGCGACCTTGCGGTTCTGCTGGGCGTCACCAAATCGGCGGTCTCTCACCAGCTGAAAGCACTCCGGCTTGCCGGACTGGTCAAATTCCGAAGAGAGGCCCAGATCGTGTATTATTCGCTGGCGGATGATCATGTAAAGGAGATCATTGACAAGGGATTTGAGCATTTAAGAGGATGATCGCGCAAGCGATTGTCTTTTACCTTTTAAGTTGAACGATTGAACAATTAAGAAAATACGGTGGAGGTCAAAATGAAAAGAGTATTCATCCTGAAAGGTCTGGATTGCCCGAATTGTTCCGCCAAGATAGAAAAAGAGGTCGGAGCATTGCCGGGAGTGGAATCCTCGGTCGTGAATTTAATGCAGCAGACACTGACCGTTCAGTCAGAAAAGTCTGCGGATGCAACATTGGCGGAACAGGTCGAAATGATCGTTCACAGCCACGAGCCGGATGTTGAAGTTTCAGAAAAGACTGAACCTGCTGTGACGAAGGTCTATCTCCTGAAAGGTCTGGACTGCCCGAACTGCTCTGCAAAAATCGAGAAGGAAGTCGGTGAACTGGACGGCGTGACTTCTTCGACCGTGAATCTGATGAACCAGACGCTGACCGTTCAGGCAGGAACCTCGGTGGCTGCTTCCCTGCTGGATACCGTTACCACGATTGTTCACAGCCACGAGCCGGACGTTGAGGTGTCGGAAAAGCAGCCGGAAGCCACTGCACCTGTCAAAAAAGAAGAAAAAGCGGCGGTCTATAACGATGAGGACAAGAAGCGCACGATACGTCTTGCCGTGGGTGCTGCGGTCTATGCAATCGGTATGGCATTGACCGTGTTCGCAAAGCTGCCGACTCCAGCAGAACTGGCATTTCTGATCGTGGCGTATGTGATCCTTGGTTGGGATGTCGTGTGGCAAGCAGTGAAAAACATCACCAGAGGACATGTATTTGACGAGCATTTCCTGATGAGTGTTTCCACAATCGGCGCATTTGCATCGGGGAATACCCGGAAGCCGTTGCAGTCATGCTGTTCTATCAGGTCGGAGAGTTTTTCCAGTCGCTGGCGGTAAAGCGTTCCAGAAAGTCCATCTCTGACCTTATGGACATCCGTCCGGATTCGGCGACCGTCAAGCGGAATGGCGTATTGCAGGTCGTTTCTCCGGAAAGCGTTGCGGTGGGCGAGATCATCGTGGTAAAACCCGGTGAAAAAATCCCGCTGGATGGCATCGTTGTGGATGGCGAATCCATGCTGGACACCAAGGCACTGACCGGCGAATCTGTGCCGAGAAGCATCCGCAAAGGCGATGAAGCCCTGTCCGGCTGCATCAACCAGAGCGGTTTGCTGACGCTGAAAGTCACAAAGAGCTTCGGGGAATCCACAGTGTCGAAGATCATTGACCTTGTGGAGAATGCCTCCGCAAGAAAAGCTCCTACCGAGAACTTCATCACGACCTTTGCACGATACTATACGCCGGTCGTTGTTGGAATGGCGGCTGTGTTGGCGATCATTCCGCCGCTCGTCCTTGGTGGCGGCTGGTCTGAGTGGCTGCGCAGAGGTTTTGTGTTCCTGATCGTTTCCTGCCCGTGTGCATTGGTCATTTCCATTCCCCTGACCTTCTTCGGTGGTATCGGTGCTGCATCCAAGCGCGGTGTGCTGGTAAAGGGCAGCAACTATCTGGAGGCACTGAACAAAGTGAGCGTGGTGGTCTTTGATAAGACCGGCACCTTGACAAAAGGTGTTTTTGAGGTCGCAAATATCATTCCGGCAGCCGGATACCAGAAAGAGCAGGTATTGGAGTATGCTGCACAGGCAGAGAGTTATTCCAACCACCCGATTGCAAAGTCGATTCTTGCAGCTTATGGAAAGTCGATCGACCAGAAGCAGTTCTCTGGCTTTGAGGAAATCTCTGGACATGGCATCAGTGTTATGGTGCAGGGAAAGAAGGTGCTGGCTGGCAATAGTAAGCTGATGGAATCTGAAAAGATTGCCTATTCTGCTTGCGATGCAGCCGGAACAAAGGTCTAATGTAGCAGCGGATGGCAGCATATGTAGCTGTATCCTCATTGCAGATGAGGTGAAACCGGAACAGCAA
>ENA-OQCX01000130-OQCX01000130.1-human-gut-metagenome-genome-assembly--contig:-NODE-130-length-38968-cov-2.804742_pt1 | contig 38968 bp, 47 predicted proteins | sample MGYA00242762_ERZ504587 | MGnify/ENA primary metagenome ERZ504587 (study PRJEB26092, sample SAMD00036337) | human gut metagenome | host: Homo sapiens | study: EMG produced TPA metagenomics assembly of...
ACCGAGGTGGTAATCCACGGTCTGCGAAAAGGTTCTGGGCAGCACCAAGGTGATGTATCAGGCGTGGAGATCGATTCTCAAGGCTGGAAGCGCATGACGATGGCTGAGGCTGTCAAGGAGTACGCCGGCATCGACTTTATGGCGCTGTCGCCGGAAGAGGCACTGGAGGCCGTTAAGGCAAGGGCCTCGAGATCGAAAAGGGCAAGGAGAGCTGGGGCGACCTGATGGCACTGTGCTACGACGAGTACGTCGAGGCAAACCTCATGCAGCCGACCTTTATCACCGATTATCCGGTCGAGATCTCTCCGCTGGCCAAGCGCAAGCCGTCCGATCCGCGTCTGACCGAGCGCTTCGAGTGCTTCATTTACGGCCGCGAGCTGTGCAACGCATTCTCCGAGCTGAACGACCCGATCGACCAGAAGGAGCGCTTCGAGCGTCAGGTTGCTCTGCGCGCCGCAGGCGACGAGGAAGCCGGCATGATGGACGAGGATTTCATCAATGCGCTGGAATACGGTATGCCTCCCACGGGCGGCATGGGCATGGGCATCGACCGTCTGGTCATGTTCCTGACCGACGCGGCATCTATCCGCGATGTTCTGCTGTTCCCCACGATGAAGCCTTTGGACTAAAATTCCACAATATGTAGCGTCTGATGAAATAGGACGGCACAAGATGTAGTGAAAAGGGCTTACAACTACAACTTTTCTACAACTTTTGCTTGAAATCAGACGGCTTCAGACGGGCCAAAATGAAGGGCAAATCCGTGTTTTTTATGCGGATTTGCCCTTTTTTGCAATTTTCACATTAGCACCAAATTGCCCTTGATTGCCTCTGCTTTTTCCCTCATGTTTTCTTGCGTAATATGCGTATAAATATCCATAGTTGTGGAAAAATCAGCGTGGCCCATCACTTGCTGGATAAACTTGATGTCGTTCGTGCTTTCACAGAGCCGCGTGCAGAATGTGTGTCTCATGTTATGTACGCTAAAATGCGGCAGCAGTTCCGGCTCACGATCTTCCAGTTCAGCCTGATCCATTTCTTCGGCGTTGTAGGCGATGGAGATACGCTGGATGGCCCGGTTGATATTATGGGCACTGAGAAAGTAACCTTCCCGATTCCTAAAAAGGAAACCGTGATACCCATTCATCACAAGGTCTTCCGGATAGAGGGTGTCCATGACTTCAATCAATGTGCGGAGCTGTTCAGCAACCTGCGGATACAGGATCGGGATGGTACGGGTGCCGTTGGTTGTTTTAGGGGTGTTGATGTGAAAACCTGCTTTCCCATCAATCACACGGTAAATCAAATTATGATTGACAGAGATGGTGTTGTTCTCCAGATCCACATCATTTTTAGTTAAGCCAGTACATTCCGCAACACGCATTCCTGTACCGAGTAGCACGACCATGACAGGCAGCCAGTGCTATACATCGGTGACTTTGAAATGAAACGAAGAAGTTCTTCTGCTGTGTCATAGTCAGCGCGATTCTTTTCTTCGGGGGTGCCCCGGCCCCCTCTGTTTTGAGAGAGCGATAGACGCCCTTGCTGGGATTTTTTCGGATGTAATCATCATCGACCGCCAATTCCAGCGTGGGATGGATCAGGTTATTGATGCTTTCCAGAGAATTGATCGCAAAGCCTTTTTTCAAAAGCTTCGTGTAAAAGGTCAGGATGTCGCTCTTTCGGATATTAGGCAGAGGGATGTTAGCAAACGGCTCGTCCTTCACATAGTTGTTCCAAAGATATTCGTAATTCGCCCGTGTAGAAGCCTTTAACTGAATTTTCGTATCCATGAGGACTTTGAACATATCATTTAGGGTAATTTTCATAGCCTCCTGGGTACGAATACCGTCATCGCTGTCACGGTTGAGCACTTTTTCTTTGGCTCGCAAACTGGCAAGGTCAAAATCATAGATGTACTTTTTCTTTTTGCCCAGTTTATAGACAAACATATAGCTGCCGTCTGAGCGTTGTGTCTCTCCTGGCCGCAGGTTACGGCCTTTGTTGTCTTTTCTAACTTTTGGCATAGGCTGATACCTCCCGATGTTTTGTGTGTTGCTGCGCCCGGAATGGGCAGGGCGCTGTTAGCATGAGATCTCGTACAAGTATTCCTTTACTCGCTGAACGCTCCAAAGGACACGAGAATTCATAGTGATGCGGGCGTGGGCCAGGTCGCCGATCTGGACGGCCGTGTGCCGCCCGCAGTCGAGCAGTTTGCAAAGCGATTCTGTATCGACCGCCAAGCACTGATCTGGTGAAAGGTCATTGGGTTTTCTTTTTTCCATAATTGCCCTCCTTTATTTGCAATTACATATATCCCCTACGATTTGTAGGAAAAGGTTTTCAACAAAAACAATGAAGTCACTTAAATTCATCGGGAAGTGTGAAGGCTCTTCCATCGTCCATTTCCTGCGCCGGGGCTTTCCGCCGCGTATTTTCAGGCTGCCGCTATGCGACATTTAAGTTGTGGGCGCGCACAAACACACTATCCGCATCTCCTGTATAACTCCGATAAAAGAGGTTATGAGAATTGTCAAGGTACAAAAAGAGCGTGCAGACTGGCTACGGAATCCGGCACCATGTCTGTACACCCTATAAATAGGGCAAGAAGGCTGTTTTTTCTGCACGGCCTATTTTTTGTAAAAAAATTTTTCTGTTAGACTATATATAGACATTTGTTATTGACTAAATCAATATATTGTGCTATCCTGTCTTTGTAATTGATTTTTGTGCGTTCCCCATTGGGATACAGATGAAAATCTGTACCGCAAGACCAAGAGCCTTGCATTGCACACGCAGTTAAGATTGTATTTGTGCCAGTAGTATTGCTGCGCCCATTTGGGCCAGTATATTACTGGCTTTTTTTATTTTTCGGGGTTTCCCCATCAGCGAGGATGACATTGGTTCATAGGCAACTATGGACAACAGGCGTTTTGCCCTTTGTCATGCTCGCTTTTTTGTCGCCCAAATGCCGGAAACGGCTTTGAGGATATATCAAACTACAGAAAGGCAGGTACACGCATGAATGTAAAAAAGCGAAGGCAGGAGCCTATGGCAAAAAGGAAATGGCCTTTGGAGAACTGGCAGCAACAGAAGGTACCCAAATCCAACCAGGTCCATAGTCCAATGATTCGAGTACACGCTATTCCCCGCCGAACACGGAGGGGGTGCTAAAGATGCCGGCGAGCAATGTGGCCGCCGAAAAGCGGAGTCAACCCCAAATTTTGCTGGAAACGGCGGGCCTGTCCGAAGAGGAATGGCTTGCATACCGCCGGAAAGGGATTGGCGGCAGTGATGTGGCGGCTCTGCTGGGAATTTCACCCTGGCGGACGGCAAGAGACCTCTACTTTGACAAGCTGAATATCGTAGCGGTCGAAGATAATGAAGACAACTGGGTTGCCCTGGAAATGGGGCACCTGTTGGAGCCGTTGGTGGCGAAGATATTCCAACACCGCACAGGTACAAGGTCTATCAGATCAAAAAAATGTTCCAGCACCCACAATATTCGTGGATGCTGGCCGATGTGGACTATTTTGTGGAATTGCCGGATGGCAGTACCGCAATTCTGGAGATTAAAACGACAAATTATAACGCAAGGGATAACTGGTGGCTAAACGGTGAAGAAACCGTTCCCGTCTATTATGAAGCCCAAGGGCGGCACTATATGGCCGTCATGAATGTGGACCGCTGCTTCTTCTGCTGCCTGTATGGCAACAACGAGGAAGAAACCATTATTCGTGAAATCCGGCGGGACGAGTCCTATGAGGAGGAGATGATTTTCCTGGAGCAGTATTTCTGGGAAAACCATGTTCTTACCAGGACGCCGCCGCCTTATACCGAAGATGGTGATCTGGTGCTTGAAAGCGTGCGCCGGCATACGGGCTCCGCGGATCAGGATGCCCCCGTTGTAACGCTTGATTTGAGCCTGACAGCCAAATTGATGCGCTATCTCCAGCTCCAAGAGCAGAAGAAACTCACGGAAGCAGGCAGCAAAGAGATCGAGGCGGATATGAAGCGGCTGAAGGCGGCGCTGGTTGCGGAAATGGGCAAGAGCTGCAAGGCCGTTTGCCAACAGGATGGAGTGAACTATATTGTCACCTACAATCCAGTGAGAACGCCCGGCATTGACAAAGACAATCTGATGCGGCTGAAGCTGGACCACCCTGATATTTACGAGCAGTATGTAACCGTTTCAGAATCCCGAAGGTTCAGTGTGAAAATTGATACCAAGACGGCATGAGAAAGGAGGAAAATGATTTGATCCATAGAGGAACTTATGATGGGACAATTTACTATAATCCTGCAAATAAGTTCTGCATCATCAGTGTAAAAACCGCGGAGAAGGATGTACCCCAAGAAGCCAGGTCTACCCGCCGACGCAAGGATCATCTGATTCGGTTTGTGGCAACCGGCTACGAACTGCCCCGCACAGATGCGGTAGAACTGGAACTGGATGGCGAATGGAAAAAGGAAAGTATGGGATGCAGCTTCAGGTGGAGCAGTGGCATGAAATTGTCCCTCAAACCAAGAGTGGAGTGGAAGGCTATCTGGCCTCTGGCCTTATCAAAGGCATTGGGCCGGCGCTCGCCAAACAGATCGTATCACGCTTCGGCGTGGAGACACTGGACATTCTGCAAAATCGCCCGGAGCGGCTGCTGGAGATCAAGGGCATCACGGAGAACAAGCTGGAGGCCATCAAGACCTCATATGCAGAGAGCCGGATGCTGCAAGACCTGATGACGCTGCTCTCCCCGTTCAAGATTACACCGAAAACAGCGCAGAAGATTTATCAGTTTTTCGGCCCGGCCAGCGTGGACATTTTGAAAAAGAGTCCGTTTGAGCTTTGCCAAATATCCGGTTTTGGCTTTTTAAGGGTGGATGCCATCGTTCAGAAAAACGGAGGCGACCTGCGCGCCCCTATGCGAATCAAAGGCGCCTTGTTCTGGGCGTTGGAGGATAGCAAAGGGAAAAACGGACATTTGTTTTTGACCAGTGAGGCTTTACAAAAAGAGGCGCTCCAATTACTCAACGCTAAAATCCCTATTCCTTCGCTTCGGCTCCATGCACAAGAGGTCAGCGATGTCCTCGAAGATATGATCCTGCATGGAGAGGTCGTATCCGTCAAAGGAGACATTTATCTTCCCCGTGTGTTTGCACAAGAGGATGAAACCGCCCGCCGGATTGCGATGCGTGTGGTGGAGCCTCCCGCTCCGGAGAAGATCGAACAAATTTTGGAGCAGGTCAAACGAGAAATCGGACTGGCCTTGTCCTCAAAACAGGAAGCGGCTGTGTATGCAGCCTATCGTCACAATCTTTCCATCATCACAGGCTCCCCGGGTACCGGCAAGACAACGGTGCTGAAAACAATTCTGGAGGTTTACCGCCGCCTGCATCCCCAAGGAGAGATCGCCTTAATGGCGCCGACAGGCAGAGCCAGCCGGCGTATGGCGGAAAGTACCGGGGTTGATAAGGCCAAGACGCTGCACAGCATTTTGGGGCTCGCCAGCGAGGAAGATGAAATAAAACGCAACAACACCCAAGAGCCGCTTTCGGCCGATTTGATCATTGTGGACGAGTTTTCCATGGTGGATATGTGGCTGGCAAATAAATTTTTCTCACGCATCAAAGGTGGAGCACGGGTCATTCTTGTCGGAGACCCGGATCAGCTTCCCAGTGTAGGCGCCGGGAATGTGTTCCGTGAACTGATTGACTGCGGCCTTATCACCGTGACGGTGCTGGATCAGATTTTCCGTCAGTCCAAGGACAGCCTGATTGCCTACAACGCCAAATTCATTAACGAAGGCAACACCAAGCTGTACTACGGCCAGGATTTCGTTTTCATGGCAAGCAACAATCAGGCGGAAGCCGCTGAACGAATTGTTGCCCGCTACTGCCGGGAGATCGAGGAAAGTGGGATTGACCGGGTGCAGATTCTGTCGCCTTTCCGCTCGGACGGCGCGGCCTCTGCGGAACAGCTCAACGAAGCGATCCGCGAAGTGGTCAACCCGTTTCGTTCCGCCGAGGAAGAAATCAAAATCGGCGTCAAGGTATTCAGGTCAATGACCGGATCATGCAGACCAAAAACACTGCCAAGGTATCCAATGGCGACCTGGGATTCATCCGCTATATCAAAAATGATGAAGATGGAACTCGCGTTGGACTTGACTTCGGTGTGGGCCGTGAGTTGGAGTACGGCATAGAGGATATGGTCAATCTGGACCTCGCCTACGCCACTACGATTCATAAAGCAATGGGAAGCGAGTACGATACGGTCATTATGCCGCTCTTAAAGGCACATACTGTCATGCTCTATCGAAATCTGCTCTACACTGGCATCACCCGCGCAAAAAAGCGTGTGGTGCTCATCGGTCAAAAGCAGGTATTGTTCATGGCAATCCATCGCAATGAGATCGGCAAACGCAACACGCTTTTGGGTGAACGCATCCACCTGTACTATAAGGCGTATGCCCGGCGGGCAGGTATCCCCGTTCCGGCGAACTTGGAAAAAGAATTGAAGCACGCAGGCTAAAAATGTGACGCAAGGTGCAGAAAAACGCCCAGCGTCCCCTATTTATTATACAGGAAGGAGTTTAGAAGATGAGTGACAACAACAATAATGCAAAAACGATGTACGAGGCCGTTCCTGCCGCTGCGGAACTGAACAAGGTACCGGGGTTCGACCCGCTGAAGTTCCTCCGGCGTGCCGGGGACTCCATGAAATTGGACTTACCCTATCAGAAACTCTGGTTCCGAATGGCACACCCCAATGGCGTATGCGTCTGACGGCCATGCGGATCACGGAGCAGATGGCGATTTTTGAGGCCAAGGTATTTCTGGACCGCAGTGACGCGGAGCCGTTCAGCGTGAGCGTTGCCCAGCAGACCATGCAGGATAGCAGGGACTTTGTGAAGGCAGCTCAAAATGAGGCGTTGAGCCAGGCCCTTTCGGACGCCGGATTTGGCATCCAGCTTGTGAGCGCCGACACTCATGCCGCTTCCGTACAGAAAGCGGCGCCTGTGAGTAAAACGCAGCCCTCTGCCATTACTCCGCCTGTGAGCACTGTGTTGCCGCAGGAGCCCTCCAGCGCCTCGCAGAAGGCCGCTGTTCTTTCCGAGGGTAATTCCATTTCCGGGGGCACACAAACGCCACAGAGGGCATCTGAAAACGCGGAAACAGCAAGAACGAAGATTCAGCCCGCAGAAACTCCAGCCAAGGGGCAGAGTTTGCCGGTGAGCCCTACTGCAAACACGGATACACTGCCAGCGGGATTCGCACCAACGGAAGAACAGCCGGAAAACAGTAAGGCGGCGGAGGAATTACCAATTCATCTCCCTGCGGAGGAACTGCCAGTTCAGCGCCCTGCAGAGGATCTGACGGCCACCAAGGAGGCACAGGAGGTCCCGGAAGCCGAAATCGTGCAAGAGGCCCCTGCATATACCCCGGATATGCCTGTAGAGGATATTCTGAAGGTGATGACGCTGGAACAGGCACAGGAGGTCGTTGTGGACAGCGGTGTGTGCCGGGGGCTGACTATTGCAGAAGTGGCGAAGAAGCGGCCTGTCAATCTGCGTTTCTATTTGACTCCGGGCAACAAAAGCAAGGACAACATCGTTCGGGCTGCCGCCCAGCTGGTCCTCAATTCACTTCAGAAGGCCGGTTGATGCGAAGCCCTGGCTCGGGTATGAAGGAGGAATGACAAATGGCTCATACCCGGATGAATTTCCTTTCGGCATCATGGAAGTTGTCAATCTATTAAACCTGCGCATCAGGCGTCAACAGGCGAACAGCGTCTATGTGGACTGCCCGTTCTGCGGTGACCGCCGGGGACGGATGAATGGTCAATTTCGTCAAGAATGTCTGGCGGTGCAACCACTGCGATGCACATGGCGGAATGCTGGCGCTGTATGCTGAACTTAACCATACGACTACATCCGATGCCTACTGGGAGATTGCAGAAGCTCTGTGTGACAATATCCAAGAGGAACACGCACGCTCCGGGAATGAAGCCCAACAACGGCCGGCCAGCCCATGCCCTTCAACTTCGGGGGCCTGGGCTGCCCCTGCCGGTCATTCTTCTTCCGAGCGAAAAACAGTACCACAGTCGAATAAGGCCAGTCCAGCGGAGATCCACCAGACGCTATCCCTGCTGCTTGCTCAACTTACGCTGCGGCCGGCGCATCGGGAGCATCTGCGCTCCCCTAAACGCGGGCTGTCTGATGAACAGATTGACGCACTGGGCTTTAAGAGTACCCCACCGCCTTTTCTATGCCGGTCTATTACAGAACGGCTGATCAAGCAGGGATGCAAGGTGCAGGGAGTGCCGGGCTTTTACCAGGATGGCGGTGGACATTGGACTATGGCTTTTTGTCAAAAGACAGCCGGCATCCTGATCCCTGCCATCGGCTTTGATGGCATGTTGCAGGGATTCCAAATCAAACTGGATATACCGCTGAAAAACAAGGATGATCCGCCGGAAAAGCCGGGAGCAAAATATATCTGGTTTTCGTCTTCCTCAAAAAAGAACGGAACAGGATCGGGCAGCCCGGTACATCTGGTAGGAAATCCATCTGCCGTGTCGTTTATGTGATTGAAGGTCTTTTGAAGGCAGACATCTCCTATTGCCTGACCGGGCGCACTTTCGCCGCGATTGCCGGCGCCAATAACACCAGTCCGTTGGACGCTATGTTCGCGTTGCTGGCGCAAAGTGGCACAGAGGAGATCATCGAAGCCCACGACATGGACAAGTACAGCAACAAAATGACCATGGCCGGGGCATCTAAAATTTATTTAATGGCGCAAAAGCACGGCATGAATTGCCGGCGGTTGACTGGAATCCCAATTATAAAGGGTTTGATGACTGGCAGCTGGCTTTGCGCAGGGCAGTCAGCGGCAAAAGGAAATTGAAAAGTTAAGTTTCAAAGAGCAGTATCTGCGCGGGCTGTGCGAGCTGGCCCACATTGAGGACTGCGTGGAACAGTGGCAGCACCGGGCCGAGCAAGACATCGGACTGACAGAGTATCTGGGGCTGACGGGGGAGGAACATAAAACCTTCCTGTGCGGCGGCCGGGACGCTCTTGCCGCCCTGTTGGAGCCACAGCGGCGAAAACAAAGGTTTGTACTTTATCAACTTCAACTGGACGAAGAGAACGCGATCCCATTTGCTTTCAAGGATATTACAGCGTTAAAAGCGGCTGGTTATGAACAGCCGCCTGCGGCGATGTACTATGTGGCAGGAAGTGGAGAAATCTACTGCCCAGCGGAGGAATCGGATGACGCACTTTTGAAGCGCCTGTTTGCCGACTGCCGGGAGCGGCTGCCTGAAGGCTGCCGCGGGCGGCCGATGGCGATTTCTGATGTAGTGGAACTAAATCATGGTACCAAGCGGGCGTATTATTATGTAAGCGGACAAGACCAGTTTAGACAAGTAAAGTTTTCCCCTATGCTCGCAAAGAAGGAAATTCCAGAAAAGAACATAAGAGAGGTTTTGATGGTTGTCGTGAGTGAGACAAAGGAGAGCCAGCTTTTGGCGCTCCTAGAGCAATGCGTCCATCTGGACGCTGATGTGCGGCCCCGTAAAGAAAAAGGCTTTTTTACGGTGACGGTTCCGCCGCCGTGGAACGATCCGGCGCGCAGGGCGGCTCAAGCAATACAGGATCAAATCAAGGAATGGTCAAAGCAATATCCGAATGTGGTGTGTTACTGCTTTGACGGTTACAGTACATTGGTTTATGTGCTGTAAAAGAATGTGGCAAAGGCATGGGATGGGCATTGGCCTGTTCCGTGCCTTTTTTATGAAACGACGGAAAGGAGATCACTATGGGATATTTTTCAGAAATGGCGCTGAATAAGCAGGAGGAGCTCGGACTTCCCGCAGAACAGGTATCGGCTGGAAACGCCTTTGAGGATGAGGAAACTTTTGACGAGCTGCCGGTGCCGTCGGCCAGCCGTTCAGCGGCTTCCCCTACCGTGGAAACGCCGCCATCGCCCGCATTTGATGCAGACGATGAGGCCGAGGAATTGGAAGACATGAACGGAGACAATGCTTCCGAGGCAGCGGACACGGATGGGGATGATGCCGGTAAAGAGCAGGAGGCGCCCGCCAAGGCCGATGCAGCCACCGATGCGGACGAGGAAAAACGCCGTGCCGAGCATGAGGCGGCTGAAGCCAAGCGTAAAGCAGAATGGGAAGCCCGGCAGGCTGAAAAGAAAAAGGCCGAGCAGGAGCAGCTGGAGCGTCTGGCCGCGATGAGCGACGACGAGGTGGTGAACGCCTCCATGCAGCGGGTCAGCGCAGATACAGAAAAACTGACCCGGCGCAACATGAAGGAGTGTGTGGCAGAATTTATCCAAACCAAGTGCCTGGAGGATATTACTTTCGCACGCCTCACCATGCACCCGCGCAAGTCAATGATCCACTGTTTCCAGTACATCAGCCGCAAGGCGTGGGACTACATTCAGGATGAACTCAAAGCAAGCGGCATTCAGCCAGGTCCGGGCAGCCAAGGGTATGGCTGTGATGTTCCGGACGATTTGTGCTACCAGTGGGCAGAGGATTATTTCCGCGACCCAGACGCCAAAGAGGATCATAAGGAAGAAGAAAAGTTTGTACCGAACCCCTACTATGGAAAAGATTTCGCCAGAACCACCAAAAAGAAGCAGAAGGAAAAGAAAAAGGCAGAAGCCAAACCGAAGCCTGTGCAGAAGGAAAAGCCTGCCAACGATGGTCAGCTGTCGCTGCTGGATCTCGGCATGACAAAGGCAGGTTAAGGGGGTGCAGCATGATTGCATATAAAGGATTTCTTCCCGGCCTGATTTGCAGAGGTTACCAGTTCAGGATGGGACTCAATGTAACGGAAAAGGCCAACTGCGCTCATAATGGCTTTCACTGTGCTGAGGATCCGCTGGATTGCTTGCGCTATTACGGAGATATAAACCACGCAGAATACTATATTGTCGATGCTGGCGGAGACATTGACGAAGATGGTGTCGATTCCAAAATTTCCTGTACAGAGTTGACAATTTTGAAACGGCTGACAAAAAAAGAACTCTTCCTCCATGGCCTTGCTTTTATGGCAGACCACCCGAAGCGGAAGTGGAACAGCAATATAAAGGCGGACAAAGCTGAAGCGTGGAATGGCTATGCAGCGGTGCGCGGCGCCGACCCTATTGCAAAAGGGACTCGGAACGGAGATGTACTTGCGTTTGCAAAAGAGGACGGCACTACCGGCGGCATCCAGCAGATCGTGGTGGCGGAGATCGACGGGAAAACGCTCCAACCAGGAATTTGGTATGGAGTGGAGCTTGAAAAAAGGATGGTGAACTAAATTGAAGAAATCTGCACTTCTGGCAATGCCGAAATTGACGGCAACGCCGGAGATGAAACAGGCAGCAATAGCAGATGAGCCGAAACAGCATGAAAACCCCTATGGCTATCGCTATGTTGAACGGACCTACTATCCATATATGAACTGTGTCGTTCAGGATGGCATCCTCAAAGCGGCTTTTTATCTGCCGGAACATCTGCGCTGGATGGCAACAATCCTGCTTATGAAGTGTTCCTTGACAAGAAAGCGCACCAGTTTCTGACTTACGACCATTTAGAGAAAAAATGGCGGGACGCCAAACTGGACAGGCTGAATTGGCCGGGGAGAAACTATTATGCCACCTGCTGGGCCAGTGAGAAAGATGCTGCCGTAGTACAGGACTATCTTTGTGGGGAACGCGGCGGTGATCTCGGTATCCTTGATTTTCAGAGAAATGTACGGGACGAACAGTTGGAGCAGAGGCATAAACGAATTACCGGCGCGTGGGATCAGGATCTGGCTCAGGTGCCTGAACTGCCCAAGGATTGGATGCGCTGGATTGATAAGGTGGCTGTGCGGGAAAATTTCATCTTCTATCGCTATAAACGCGGCGGAGCCAAAACGGTTATTGTACCTTTTGTGGGAAAGAGGTCCCTATATCCGGGCATCCATATCACAATAAGAAAGGACGCTGTGCCTGCTGCCGGCATCCCATTGTATTCAAAGCCCTGGGGCGCGCCGGTATATTCGGACAGAAAAGGACTATGCTTATCTGATTCAGCGGTGCAAGGATGGCTTTGTTCTCCGTGAATTCTGGGCAGAGAGGACTTACTGGAAAGACAGTCTGCCCTCTGGAAAGCCTTACTGGCATGAGTTTCGCCGTTCGATTTATGACCGCAGTGGAGAAATACGCTCTTACTATTGGGGCGTGTATTGCCAGCGGGAAACACGCTGGATTTCCGGTAATCCCTGCTACTATAGTTACTGTGGCAATCAGACAGGCAGGTCTATGGCAAGAGCTTCCCTGCATGGAACAGAAGGAGCTGTTCGGCACTGGCCTTGTGCAGTGGATACGCACCCATCCGGTGACTGATCCGGAAAAGTATTTGGCTGTTTGGAAGCGGATGCCGAAGATGGAGCAGATTTGGAAGGCAGACTTGCCGAGGCTGACAAAAGAATGCTTTGAACATTGTGATTCTGTGCGGGAACGGATACTCTATCCAAATGAGACGCGACTGATTCGAGCATTGGGATTAGACGGCCCCAAATTCCGCCGTCTGCGGCAGATAAATGGCGATACGGAAGACCTGGCATGGTTGCAGCTTGAAAAGCGGACCAATCAACGCATACCGGATGAACTGTTTCGCTGGTTAAAAAAAGAACGGATCAGCGCCAAAGATATTCTGTTCATCGCGGACCGCATGAGTCCGATTCAGATCCGAAACTATCTGCAAAAACAGAAGCCGTATTTTGACGGAAGTTGTCGGCAGGCGTTGACCACATGGCAGGACTACCTTGCTATGGCAGAGCGTCTGCATATCGACACCAGCGATGAAATTATCTATCGTGCGCGTAAATTGCGTCAGCGGCATGATGAACTGGTTATCCAGTGTGAGGCTGGAAGCTGGAGCTTCAAGCAGAGAACATGGACAAGAAGTACCCCCATGTTCGCTCCATCTGCGAGGAATTGCAGAAAAAGTATGCCTATGCAGATGAAGATTATCTGGTCATTGCCCCTCAAAATACTTTTGATATTATCAAAGAGGGACGGATGCTTCACCATTGTGTCGGAAATGACGGCGCCGGCGAACGGTACTATGACCGCATCGAGCGCCGGGAGAGCTTCATCATGTTTCTGCGCCGAGCGGAGGAACCAGAAGATCCCTATTACACACTGGAGATCGAGCCGGACGGCACTGTGCGTCAAAAACGCACGCTGTTTGACCGCCAGCACGAGGACATCGAGCAGGCGACGGAATTTCTGCAGAAGTGGCAAAAAGTCATTGCGGCACGGCTTACAGGCCAAGATTTGAAGCTGGCCGCGCAGAGCCGCGTCCTGCGCAACGAGGAGTTTATCCAGATGAAGAAAGATCGGGTGGTCATCCATACCGGGCACCTTGCCGGCCATTTGCTGGCAGATGTGCTTTTGGCTGACTTGATGGAAAACAAAGAAATCGTGCAGCAGCAGGAGCTCCCTGCGGCTGCATGATACAGGTGCAATGGCCCGGGCGTCCTTTGAGGCGTCCGGCCAACTGTTGCAAGGAGGCTTTATGAGAAAAACATCTTTTGAGTACACATCCACGGTTACCGCTATGCACCGGAGAGCTTCCACATCTATAAAGGACTGCCGGGGCAGGAAAAGACGGAGCTCCCCCTGTCGGATGAGCAGCGTTATCAGATGGGGTATCTTTATCTGACACAGGGCATCAAGAGCGCCGTAGACTATGTGAAGCATATCGAGCGGGAGCGGGAACGCAAGTGCCGCCTGTATATGACCTACGGCTTTATGCTCAAAGAAAATCCGCGCAGTTATGTGTACTGTGCGACCTGCGATGCAGGGAGAACGACCCGCCGGCGGTGCGCCTGCAGACCCTGCGCGCATTCCGGGAGCATCTGGCCCAGAGCGAAGGCCGTATTGAGCAGAGCGTGGAGTGCGAACTGGATGGGCGTTACCGCCCTATCCATATGCGAAAGAATTATGTGACTGCGGACTTTGACCGGCCCATTGTGGTCTGGCTGAATATCAGATAGAAGGAGAAGAAAATGAAACAGATTGGAAATTTAGCAATCGTCTGCGCCCAGCGGCTGATGTGTTGATGCAGATTTACGGTGGGACCGTGAGCATCCATGTGGGCGAAGGGCCGGAGCGGGCCACCCTCTCCACTGCGTGGGAGGATGACGACACCATTCAGGACATGATCAGGGAATTAAACTTTGGGCGCTATGCCGCCCATCCACGGAAGAAGGAAGAAGGTGCAGCATGATTAAAAATTTGAATCAGCTCAAACGCAGGTTGCGGCCGGGCACACGCCTGGAGGTCACCGGCCACTGCCGGCCCGGATGCATCGGCCAACTGCGGGAGGTTACATGGGTCAATACCCAGGGTGTTTACACCAAAATCCTCAATCCGCCCGATCCGCGCATCAATGCGGCAAACGATGGACGGGGCTCCATAATGTGGTGGGGTGCAGCCAGCACCTGGTCATTTGAGGACGGTGTGTGCAGTTCATATATGAATCAAACAAAGACGGCGGAAACGCTGATTATGGCGTTCCGCGTTTTGGATGAGGAGGCGGCCTGATGGAACAGAATACTTTGAGAAAGCAGCGGGAGCTGACCGACCGGCTCAACCGCTACCGCAACGAATACTATAACTACAACAATCCCAGCGTCAGCGATGAGGTCTATGACCGGCTCTTTGACGAACTTCACAAACTGGAACAGGAGACGGGCATCCAGATGTCGAACTCTCCCACTGTCACCGTGGGCTATCCCGTGGTAGGCAAGTTAGAGAAAACCGCCCATAAAATCCCGCTTCTTTCTCTGGATAAAGTAAAAAGCAGCGTGGATTTGTGCCGGTTTATGGGCGAGCATCAGGTGATGATCATGCTCAAGTTGGACGGCCTTACCATCAAACTGACCTATGAGAACGGCGAACTGGTGGAAGCGGCCACACGGGGCGATGGTGATGAGGGTGAGATTGTCACTCACAACGCCAGAGCAATCAGTGGGATTCCAGCCCATATTCAGTACCCGGGGCGTCTGGTAGTCACCGGTGAGGCGTTTATCCGTCCCCGTGATTTCGAGCGTCTGAACACTTCGATAGTGGATGAGAATGGTGAAACCTACAAGAATGGCCGTAATCTGGCGGCTGGCTCGGTGCGCCTGCGGGATGCCGGCGAGTGCATGGAACGGTGTGTGACCTTCATGCCCTTCAATGTTCTGGAGGGTTTTGATGACCTGCCCCGCAAGTCGGAACGCCTCAAAGAACTTCGGCCGCTGGGCTTTACCCCGTGCAAGTATCTGGTGACGAAGCGGCCATTGACGCAGGCGGAGACCGAGGACGGCATCAAGCAGCTGCAGCAGTATGCAAAAGACAGCGATATTCCCATCGATGGCATCGTTGTAACCTACAATGATATTGCCTTTTCCAAAAGATGCGGGCGCACAGGACATCACTATAAGGACGGGCTGGCGTTCAAATTTGAGGACGAGCTGTTTAAGACAACACTTCGTTCCATCGAGTGGACGCCGGGACGGACTGGTGAGATTGCGCCTGTAGCCATCTTTGCTCCAGTAGAAATCGAAGGATGCGAAGTGACACGGGCCAGCCTGCACAATCTGTCCTTCATTGAGGACTTGGAGCTGATGCCGGGCAACCGCATACTGGTCAGCAAGCGGAATATGATCATTCCGCATGTGGAGGAAAACATGGACAGGGGCGGTTTCAATCTGGAAGCGGCGTTCCCGCACCAGTGCCCCTGCTGCGGCCAGCCTACCCGCGTTCATGAAACCAAAGGGCGGGATGAAAACGGCAAGGAGCGGATCATCAAGACCCTGTTCTGCGACAATGCCACCTGCGAGACACGGAAACTCAAAAAGTTTGTCCATTTTGTCAGTAAGAAGGCGATGAACATTGAGGGACTGTCCGAGGCGACGCTGGAAAAACTGATTGGCCGTGGATGGATTCACAGCTATCTGGATCTATACCGGCTGGATCAGCACCGGGATGAAATTATCCGCATGGAGGGCTTTGGTGCAAAGTCCTGGCAGCGTCTGTGGGATGCTGTCCAGCAGAGCCGCAACACCACCTTTGAACGGTATGTGATTGCCATGGACATTCCCATGATCGGCAACACAGCCAGCGGTGTTCTCTGCCGGGAGTTCCATGGCAGTCTTGAAGAATTTCGGGACGCGGTTTATACGGGCTATGACTTCCGCCAGCTCCCGGATTTTGGAGAGACGCTGCACAACAATATCCATGAATGGTTCTGCAATGAAGAAAATTTTTGTATTTGGGAGGAATTACAGATGATGATGAACATCCAGAAGCCGGCCGCGGCCAACAATCAGGCAGTCGGCCAGGACACTCCATTTGCCGGGAAGAACATTGTGGTGACAGGCAAAGTAGAGCCCTATACCGCGATGAGATGAACAGCCTGATCGCCTCTCTGGGCGTGTGGCCGGCAGTTCGGTGAGCCGCAAGACCGATTATCTGGTCTGCGGTGAGAAGGCCGGCAGCAAACTGTCCAAGGCACAGGAGTTGGGCATTCGGGTGCTGACGCCGAATGAGTTTTTCAATATGGCTGGTGTGGCTTAAAAGAAAACAGGTCAAAAAATAACAAGGGAGAGGGCTGCGGGTGCGGTCCTCCCCTTCTTTATCGGCAAAGGAGATGTTTCAGCATGAAAGGCAGTTACTTTGTTCCGCAGGTGGGGCAGGTTTATCAAAACCGAAATGACAGGAGTTATCTATGCCTGTCTGTGGAAAAAAGGCCCCTATTAAACGATACCACCGCACAGATGCGGCGAACTTCTGATGGATGGACTCTGACGGCTCATGGTCTTATCCGTTATGAAGATGGAACGATTGAGTGGAATTACTCTACTGGAGGCAGATGGAGCGAATCAAAGTGAGGAGGGAGCGAAGATGAATAACGAATTTCTGCCAGCCTACAAGGTATATCAACAGGCCATTGATCTTGAACTGTACTATGCGTTTGTAGATCTTGTCGTACACACCTCTCAAGAAGAAAAAGCCTGGGAGATCTATCGAAATATTGTGGACACGCAAATCTGGCAACAAAAGGAAGAAGAACAGAATTATTTGAAGCTATAACCTCCGTTACCCCGGCGAGGTCCTGGAACGGTTTGAAGAGAAGCTGGGAAAAGATGTCCGCATTATTCGTGCGTTGGCGCTGGCGCTGGGGAAAACCCGTGCGCTTCAGTCAGACAATATGTTTGTTGGAAATCAGCGCGGCAGTTTTCTCCAGATGGTCCGTCGGACTTCCAATGGAGATGTGTACCTGCAAGGGCTCTTTATCTGTTGGAAACAGATATGCCCCCGCCGACACGCCCTGCTGGATGAACTGGCTGCCACAGAATATGCCAAGACCGAGGATGCCTTGTTTGTCCTGTCTCTGTTCGATGACCAGGAGGAAGGGTACCGCACTATGCACAGCCAGCTTCTCCGATTGCTGGGGAATGAACGCACGCTTTCCCTGCCTGAAAACTGCGGCGTGCTGGAATGGCTGGTCCAGCATTATGCTCCGTATATCAATCGTATCGCGGAAAGCCAGATCTTGTTTTGCGAACACTGACGAAGTTTTTCAGAATGAACATGAAACCGGACAGCCGGGAGTTTTCAATCCTGACAGACGCCGGCTACAGCGGTCAGGAAATTATACTGACCAATTCCCTTTGTGTGTGGGCAGACAGAATCCGGGACAGGATCTCCTGGAACGGGACCACCGCAGAAAAAATCGCATCGGCGTGCTGCCAAATGCTCTTAAACCAATCGGATGGACTGTCGGAAGGCTCTATGCCTATGTTGGATGGTTGTTTGGCCGCTATGAAAAGTTTGCTGTCCAGTACAATGGGTATCCAAATCTCTGGGAGGCGGTCAAAAAAGAACTCACACCATCCGCACCGCAGACAATAATCTGGATGCTGAAAACCATCAAAAAGGAATTCCCGTATCGCTTTGACGCCTTTGACCCCCAGTACAATATTCTGGCAAAAGAAGTGCCGCAAGGCGATTACTGGGAACTGTTTACAGATCAGATGCTCTGCTCTTGTGGAAAAACGCCAATCGTTCAATGGCTGGCGAGATACCGGGAATTAACGGGCGTCGATTACTGTGATGGCTTTCAGGAATGGCACCGTTCCTCCGATAGAGCTTTTGCCCTGCTGGTAGAGAGAAAAGAAATCCGGCTGTGGCAGTTTTTTGAACAGCATCAGGGAGACGGCCCCTCTGCGCAGCCGATGAAACTGCTCTTGGGGTATGCCATGAATATCTCCAGCTGGCAGGGCTTCCGTTTTGTACGGCGTCTGCTGCAGAAATACACCCCAGTGCAGCTCCAGAAGTTTTTTGGGGAGCGGTTTTTCTTTCATGAACTTTTTGTAAGGGGTAATCGGTACAGCAGCAGAGACTATGAGTTTTTTATCAAACGCTCTTTCCTGACAGAAGAGCAGCATCGGCAGCTCTTTTGAATGGATCGAGGCTTCTTTTTTCCAAATGGAGCCGAAATGCTATCAAGAGTTTATCTGGTGCGCTTTACAAGATTCGGATGTGCAGCGGCTATACGACAGGCGGCTGCTTGCGTCCGTTTTGCGAAGCCTTTTATCCAGCGGGAAGTACACAGGTGGCCGTGCGGACCATCTAAAGGAAAAATTCTACAGTAAGGAAGAGCTGGAAGCCGATCAAAAAGCCGACGCTGAAAAAGCGGAACGGGAGGAACGCCTTCGCCGGGAGCAGGAGCACCAGAAGAAATGCGAACGGTTGGAGCAGACCTATGACGGTACGATGTCTTCTCTAAAAGAGTTTACAAAAAGTTTCTATTACGATAGGGATGTGAAAGAAGCCCTGGATATGGTGTACGAAAAACTGCGGGAACAGCCTGCAGGCTGTGCGGCGGCATTTGAAGCGGACGAATTAGAACACTTCTTCAAACTGTGCGGTGATTTGGCACGAAACAATCCAGGAGAAGAGCAGAAAATTTTGAATATGGCGAGAACAATGATGGGAGGTCTTGCGGCATGATCTATGCGGAAAAGCATTTATCTTTGTTGTCCCGAATGGAGCGCGATGGGCTGCAACTGCGTTTCACTGGAGAATTTCCAGAAGAAATACTGGATCAGACCTGTAAAAAAATCGAAGATATGGGCCTGCAAGAGAAGCTCCGCAAGGAAGAAGCCACGCAGATCCAGAGGGAATTGATTCAAGTTCCAGAATTTGCAGAATTGTATCAGGCCCTGTGCGCACAGGGAGTAGAGGTATCTGTCATCCATACGATGCTCCAATCGGCAAGAAGCTATCAGGAGCACTTGTCCCAATATCCGAAGGAACAGGTGCTGGGGGCGGCGGCACTGGATCTCAAGCCTTCCCTGAAATTTGAGTACATGAAGCATTACCAGCCGCTGGTGCGGTATGAAGAAGAGGAACGGGCCGTTGCAGACAACCTGGATACCTTCCCTGTTCTGGAGTGGCAGGAAATCTCTCCGCTGACGGAACATCAGCGGTCAATGATGCGGCTGCCGTTTCTTGGCGCTTATCTATTCAACTGGCACGACCATGAGCGGAAGGCTGTAGAGCTGTTGGAGCAGAATCTGCCCCTTCAGAAAATCCTGATGATGAACTATGTGTGGGGAGTGGAGTTGTTTCTGGATGCGGACAGTCTGAAAAATCTCAAATGGCTGCAAATGCCGGATGTAGAAAAATTCCGCCGACTGATGGAAGCCTTCGAGTATGATGCGGAAGATTTATCGGAATTCTGGACGCTCTGGCTGGAAAACCGGGCCGGACAATATGATGTCGAATGGTGGCTGAGTCAGCTGTTGCCCATCAGCAAAGAGCGGCGGCAGAAAATCCTGCAAAGCAGGCTGAGTTATCTCAATGCCCTTTACGCTGGCTGCCTTCACATCAATTTTGAACAAGTAGAGTATTTTCAGGTCCAGCTCCTTATCTATGCGGTGGAGCACAAGAAAAAGCATTTTTTGAATCTGGTGAATCAGAACAGCGAACTATTTTTCTCGCTGGGGCGGTATTCGCTCTTATTTGTGAGCGGTTTCTGCGAACGCTGTAATCTCAATTCGCTGACGGTTAAGAACTTAAAGGACAGTGATTCTATTGAACGGACAACCAGCTACTTTGAACTTTTGGAAGAGGGCCAGCAATATACCTTTGAGGAACTGCGTCTGCTGTGGCACCAAGAGGAAGTATATGTAAGACTGTACGCCAAACTCTCCCCGCTCTCCGTGGACCAGAGGATGCTCACAATCCGGCAGCTGATAAAGCGGGATCTTGTCAGCCAGAATATCGGAGACGAGGCGCTGGAACAGGCAACTCAATGCTTGCTGGAAAAGCCGTTTGGAGCTTGGTATGAGAAAGATTTCGGGCATATCCGGGGACTGACGCGGCAGACTGCAATGCTTATGCTGCAGCACTATCCGGAGATTCAGGCATTTATCCCGGAATTTCGGACAGAGGCGGATGCGGTTTTCGCGGTCAGCAACGCTTCCAAGATCACAGGCTTTTCAAACTGGAGTCAGGTGTGCGGCTCAATACTGGTTACCGATCAGAATTGGGCCTATCTGAAAGAAAACATGGGATTTTCCGAGGAGTTCGTCCGCGAGTATCAGCCGGGGATTGTGAATTTCCTGCTCCGGGGCGGCAGCTCGATGGTCCGCCCGCTGTATAACGAATTGCAGTATAGGAACGAAAGTGAAAAAAACTGCGAGGCGCTCCGGCGTATTGTACAGGCAGAGCTGATGGGCCAGTTCTATAAACTGAAATACTTTGCTGGTGATTTGAAGCAGGAAATCCATTACCCAATTCAAGAGGCGCGGGAAGATGTCTGGAAACAGAATCTCTCTTTGACCAGACTGGGCCTTATGGCGAAAGAGGTGGATGATTTTTACCACACAATCCGCATGGGCGAGCTTCCGCACTTTACCTGCTTATCCTGCTATCAGGGCAGCCAGAGGGACTGCCTTTTAGCCGCATTCGATAGCAACAAAAAAATCATTCTGGTTTACAAAGACGAGAGCGTAGTAGCACGGGCGTGTCTCCGGCTGACGAAAGGCTCTTTCCAGCAGCCATCAACGCTCAATTTTGAATTTGCTGATCTGTCCAAAGAAGATGTTCCCACAGGCAGTCACGCATACAGTGAGAAGCTGGTGCTGTTTCTGGAACACATTTATACCTCTGGATTGAAGAAAAGTGAAGAGACGGCGGCAAAAGAAATGGTAGTGGCACTGGCAACGCAGAAAGCGGAAGAACTCGACGCGGTTGCGGTGCTGTCAAATCAGTATCGCGGATGCTATCCCAGTGGGCGGTATGTCAGCGCCCCAATCTATATCTACATCTCAAAGTCCAAAAATGGGCGCCAGTATCTTGACTCTCTGGGAGGCGCTGCAGTGACTTTGGCAGAGGAACAGTATAAGCAAGAATCGTTTTTGTAGAACGGGCCGCACTGGACCGAGCCCATGCGGCATGACAGGAGGTTTCTTTATGATGTTTGACAGTGTTTTGGTAAAAGTATCCTGCAGTGAAGAACTGCTGTATCTCCACACCATATCCCGGAGGCATAAATCCCCGTACCGCTTTGCAATCCTGCGTGATACGCTGGAGCAGTTGGAGCGGGAGCCGGGGCGTCAGATCATCGTGGCTGACTGCGGCTGCTATGCCGCCCTTCGGCTCACACGGGCACTGGACGGCGAGATGCTGGTGATCCGTTTTTCCTGGCTGCAAAGCGCCGGTGCGGACAGCCTGCGCGGCTATGAGGAGTGGGTGCGGCTGCCCTACCGCCGCTTCCACGAGTGTGTGGAGGCCGGGACGGATATGGCCGGATGGAACTGGAGCCAGCTCTCCGTGCCGGAGAAGGTGACCCGCCGCTTTGAATTTCACAGCAGGCAGAATCTCCATCAAATCGCCCAGCGGCCGCTCCTGCGGCACAAGCTGGGGAAAACTCTGGAACACCATTTCCAGTGGCGGGATGCGGAGAAGATCCTCATTTATGATGACGGTGCGCCGTACAGCTTCTTCTTTGAAGAGGTCACGCCCCGGGGCACGGGAATCTGCGGCGGCATCATTCTGCATGGTGCGGATAACCTGCAGAAAGCCCAGTACAGCGTCCACACCTAATTATAACAGGGAGGTACATACCATGACGATTATTAAAATAAATGGCGGCTTCTGGGGATGGGAGCCAATAGAGACGCTGGAGCGGCTTTATCCGCTGTTTGAGCAGTACACATTGGACCCGATCTATGAGTGGTATGGAAATTTCGTAAATCGGAAGCCGGAGTGGCAGCGGTCAGAAGAGCGTCAGGCGTATCAGGGCTGCACGGTAATTTCGGGGCGGTTTCTGCATTATGGGAACTTTTTCTATATCGTCACCGATGAGGAAGAACTGATCCAGCGTTTTGAGCGCTGGTGGCGGACAACAAGGCCACACAGGCATACCAGGACGAGAGGAAAGTCTGCTTCCCGTGCAGCGAGTGCAACCAGTGGTCGGCTGCCAGCGGGCTCTGCGGACTGACTGGCCGTTATAGACAACCCCAGTGGGAGTGCTTTGCGCGATATGTTCTGCCGAAGGGGAAAGTCGAAGGTGACGGCGCAAATATGCGCATTGAACTTCCGATCCCGGAAAAGGCAGGAAAGAAAGCGGTGCTTATCGGCCGCGGCCAATGGGAGGTTTAACAATGGATTGGAGCAAAGTCCACAGGAAACTCGCTGGCCGCTTCAGCTTCTGGAGCGCCGAAATGAGGATGGAGATTGTGTGATTCACTGTTTCGGCTCTTTGGGCCAAACGGGAGTGAATAACGATGATGTTCGCTATATATGCGGCTTCTATAGTCTTCCCTATAGAGAGGACTGGCGCAGAGAAGAAGCCCGCGATGCCGGCGACAGTTTTTATATCCTGATTAAGACGGATGACTGAAAAGTGCTTTGTCTGCCCTTATCAAAAGCATAGGCAGAATCCGTGTAAATTCGTAACAGGGCCGGGCGGAGGAAAATTCCTCTACCCGGCCCTTCTTTTTGGGGCTGACATGGCCCGTGTCAAATCAAGCGAAATCATTTTACGGTATTTCATAATCGGACGGCCGTATGCTCTTTTGGTCTCAATTTTCTATTATACTTCGACCTCATCTTCTTGTGTTTTGATATGCTGTGTGGTACTCTTTTACCATACGCACATCTTATTTATGCACAAAGGAAAGGTGATCTTAAAATGCAGAAGCCGAGAACAAGCGTCAGCGCCGTACCCCGCAAGAGAGAGCGAATGAACTGGATGAAAAAATCACGAAGATAAATCAGTCCATCAATGAGCTGGAGGAGAAAAAGAAAACTGTTGTAGAAGAGTACGATGCGAAGATCACCGCAGCAAAGGAACGCATCAAATCTCTGGAGGCAAAAAAGCAGGAGATCCTTGCTCCCAAGGCTCCCCGAAAGCCCCGTAAGACGAAAAAGCAGAAAATTCAAGAGATTGTGAAGCTGGCAATGAAAAACGGAATGTCCGTAGAGGAAATTGCTGGGCAGCTCCATGTGGAAGTCGAAAACTGAATAGTTTTGATATAACAAACAGCAGCGTCGCCTTGGTAGAGCCGAGGCGGCGCTGTTTTGTTATTTTGACGGGAAACGGTAGCCACGACCATACACCGTTTCAATTATGCTGGCACCCAGCTTGCGACGGAGTTTGTAGACCATGCTGGAGATGCCTGTCCAACTGGCATCATATGAGTCCGTAGCAACAGCCTCATAGATCTGTCGAAGGGAGAATACCTGTCCTGGCCGGCGGGCCAGCAGGAGCAGAATGTCAAACTCCATCGGCGTCAGATCCACCGTCTGGCCGGCCTGCCAAACCAACCTGCGCTGCGGGTCAATTTGCAGAGAGCCAAAGAGCAGCGGTGCGTCTGTGGAGGCGGCCACCGTGGAGAAGTCTGCAACAGAAGCAAGACTGATATGATGCTGCTATAGAGAGTATTCTCATTGTCGCTAAAAGACAGAATTATAATTTTCCCCAATAAATTACCTCCATCAATTTTCATTATTATTCGAGAAATTATAGCGCCAATCGACGCTATTAGAGGATAATGAAAATATCCCGCCAGCCTGTAGCCTGTCCATAACAGGCTTATTTTTTTCGATACTAATTACTCTCTGCGTCCAGTCACGATAAAAGGATTCTTCATGTGATACAAGTAATACCGTTCCTACGAAAGCCATAAGGGCTGTTTTCAAAGCCTCTTTTGCCTGTACATCTAAATGGTTTGTAGGCTCGTCCATAATTAGAAAATTACAGGGAGTTAGTGTAAGCAGACACATTTTTACCTTTGCCTGTTCTCCACCGCTTAATGTTCCTATAGCCTGCATAGCGTGTTTACTGGAAATCCCACATCGTGCCAAATGTTTGCGGACATCTTTTGTCACCATATTGGGATAAGCATTGGCAACAATTTGAATAGGCGTCAATTCAGGTTCTTGCCACTCTAAATCCTGTTCAAAATATCCGATAGTAACCTGATCGGAAAATTTGAAATGGCCCTGTATAGATGGAATTTCCCCAATCAGGTTTTTAGCAGTGTCGATTTTCCAATTCCATTGAATCCAGTAATAACAACTTTTTGTCCTCCCTTAATGCTAAATTCAATATTTGATAAGACGGGGTAATGGTAGCCAACTGCCAGATGCTTCACTAATAAGTGTTCTGTGTCGGTTAAAGGAAGTACGGGAAAATGGAAGTGCGGAATAATTTCTTTTTGGTCTAAGGCTTCCATTTTGTCCATCCGGTCAAGCTGCTTTTGCCGTCCCCGCGCCATTTTTGCTTTTCTGCCCGCTATGTTCTTCCGTATAAATTCCTCTGTCTTTTTAATTTCCTTTTGCTGGGCCGCATATTGCCGTACATAATCTTCCCGCAGCAGGGTTTTCTTCCGCAGAAATTCGGAATATGTGCCGTAGTATTTTGTAATCGTGTCATTGTCTATATCACAAATGCGGTTCGCTATCTTATCCAGAAAATTGAAATCATGGGAAACCACTAAAAAAGCATTTTCCAAAGTAGATAAATATTCCGCCAGCCATGTTACATGGTCTTTGTCAAGGAAATTGGTCGGCTCGTCCAGCAATAGAACATCCGGCTTTTCCAGCAGTAATTTTGCTAAAATCACTTTTGCTCGCTGACCGCCGCTCATTTCAGCAATCGGACGGTCAAGGCCAATCGCAAGAAGTCCTAACCCATTGGCGACACGCTCAATAGCGGTATCTATCGAATAAAAGTCATGGGCTTCAAGCTGTTCCTGATAACGGGCGGCCATTTCAAGCTTTTCATATCGCCGCCAGCAGCTTTTTCATAGAGCTCCATTGCCTGTGCCTCCATTTCAAATAACTTTGTGAAAGCGGATTTGAGAAATTCTTTCATCGTTAAGGTATGGTCGATTTCCGCATATTGATCCAAATAGCCAATCGTAGTATTTGGTTGCCAGACAATGCGCCCGCTGTCTGGTATGATCTGTTCCGTGCATATTTTGATTAAAGTGCTTTTTCCAGTTCCATTTTGGCCGACAATGCCGATATGCTCTCCTTTATTGAGTGTGAAGCCTGCATTTTTGTATAGCACATTCTCTCCAAAAGAGTGTGTCAGTCCGTCAATTTCTAATAAGCTCATGTTTATCAAACCTTTCCTGTATATTCTCTGATACAAAAGAAAAAGGCAGAAAGCAAAGATACACAAATGTATCTGCCTTCTGCCTCTGGCATAGCAGCGCCAAAAACAAAAGGCTATGGACAAAACATTGTCCATAGCCTCATACACATTATAACTGCATGGGAAGCCGCTTTCTAAAAATGGGTACAAAATCCCCCTTGATGGCTTCCCGATGAAATCTAAATGCGTCGTTTATACGCTATACTCTGCACAATGTTTCATCGGTATGGATTGTACAGAGTTGATTTTCTTTTTACGCTGATCGGTTAAATGAAAGTTCATATTCATGCTGTATCTCCTTTTGAGAGGTGTAATCCTATTTTTCAATAATACAATGGAGAAAGTAATTTGTCAATCTCTGTATCTGATGAGTTGTAAGCAGACTATGAAAGATCTGCTATCTACTCACTTTTTGATTTTCCAAGATATAGCACTATCTTTGTAGAACTGAGATAGTGCCACTATTTTTTAGAAATAAAAATATCTTTAAGCGTTGAAAAAGGCGTCATCCAGGCGTAAAGGATATGTATAAAGCAAAAAGGAGGCAATAACCTATGTTAATTGGTGTCGATCATGGCAACAAACAAATCAAAACCGCTCATGGCGAGCCCTTTGTGTCTGGACTGCAGCAGAGCCTGACCCGGCCGTTCGGCCAGAGTCTACAATACTGCGGTACTTATTACACATTGTCCAATGAGCGTATTCCGTTCCATAAGGACAAGACGGAGGACGACCGCTTTTTTGTCCTTACATTGATTGCCATTGCAGAAGAAATAACCGCCCGGGGCCTAAGTGAGAAAGAGCAGCAGCATATTCAGCTGGCTGTTGGTCTGCCCCCAGCACATTTTGGCGCTCAAGCGGAAAAATTCACTGCCTATTTTCAAGGCCGCGGGCTTGTAGCGTTTATGTATGGGGACAAACACTATACCATCAGCATCGAGGATGTGGCCTGCTATCCCCAGGCATACGCAGCTGCGGCTACAATGCTGCATGCCCTGTTGGACGATCCAAAGGCGGTCGTATTGGATATTGGAGGCTTCACGGCGGATTATCTGTTGCTGAAAAACGGAAAAGCAGACCTCGCCTCCTGCGATTCGCTGGAAAACGGCGTTATCCTGTTATACAATAAGATCAGGTCCAGAGGAAATGCAGAGTTGGATTTGCTGTTGGATGAGGGTGATGTGGATGCCATCCTCATGGGCAGACGGACACAGTACCCGGCCGAGGCCGTACAGCTCGTGGAGCGACTGGCGCAGGAGTTTGTCAACGACCTGTTCAGCACTCTACGAGAGAGGATGCTGGATTTGCGCTATTGCAAAGTGGTGTTTGTGGGCGGCGGCGCCATTCTGCTGCGCCGGCAGATCGAGGAGTCTGGCAAGGTGGGGACGCCTCTGTTTGTCACGAACATCAACGCCAATGCGGCCGGATTTGAATACCTGTACCGGCTTGAAACAGTGGCAGGTGACGATTATGGCGGCCAAAAAAGAAAGGGGACGCTTCTCCCTGCGATTCAATACCAGTGACCCAGTGCTGCTGGCCGCTGTCGAACTGCTGGAGCTACAGCCAGCCCACAGTAAGGCCCAGTATGTTGCAAATGCGCTTATATACTATAACGCTCATTTTTCTGATGACCCTCAGCCATTAAAAGCGCCAGCTATTGACCGAGCAGCCATTGAAGCGATAGTACGGGAAATTATGCGTCAGGAAGAGCAGGCCCAGATAAGGCAGTTTCGACCGGAGAATCCTCTTCTCCAAGGAAAATAAAATAGCTCCGCCGCCGCAGAAGCAGACGGCAGAGCCATCAGAAAGTTTGACAACGGTGGGGCTTCCGAAGTTGATGATATGACCCGCAATCTGATTGCCAGCACCATGGCGGCTTTCCGTAGAAACAGCTAAAAAAAGAGGTATGGGAGCGAAGCTGTGCCGACTCTCATACCTCTTACTTTTCCTGTATGGCAGCAATAAAGCTGTCGATAATCTGCTCCAAGTGGCGGTATTGGCTGGGTGTCAATGTGGAAATCTTCTGCTGGAGCAACGAAGTGTCTGCTTCAAGAATTTTACCACGCAGTAAATAGTCTGCGCTGATACCAAGTGCTTCACAGATCTTCAGCATGGTTTCCGGGCGCATCGCTTTTTGCCCCATTTCCGCATACGAGATGGTTTGCGATGTGAGATGCGTCAAATTTGCCAAAGTCTCCTGTGTCATATTTAATTGTTTTCTTCGCTCCAGAATCCGCTGGCCCATTTCTTTCAAAACTCATTCATTCGCAATCCTCCATACTATAGTTACATTTTATCCACTATAGCATGAAAAATTAAGCGACCATGGTTGAGTTTAATCAACCATAGCATATATAATGGTTGTAAGACGAAAAATTTGGAGGAAAACCAGGTGAAAATATGTTCGTGTGCTGTAATCGGTCAACACCCTACCCGCTTCAAATTCAAATACAATGAATATATGACCTCATGCAAACGCATAAAAAAGCGGATGCATGATGTATTTGTGTCGCTGTACCAGCGCGGTGTGCGCTGCTTTTTCATTGGGGGCGCTCTGGGAGTAGATATGTGGGCAGGCGAAATCCTGTTGAATATGCAGCGCCAGACAGAATATCAGGAGCTGCAAGTCATAATGGTCTGCCCATTCCCCGGCCATGATGTTCGATGGGACCCAAAAAGCCAGGCGCGGCAACGAAAACTCTGTGAAGGCTGTACCAAGGTGCTGATGGTACAGAACACCCCGGAAGTGAAGGTATAAAAAGCGCACGGAATATATGATGAAACGGGCCGACTATGTTGTGGCTGTTTATGATAATGATCCGAAACATTACAGTGGAGTAGAGACAGCGATGGGGATTGCTGAAAAAAGAAACTTGTCAATCGTGTTGATTCATCCAGATACAGGAATTATAAACATAGTAGATCATTACAGAGAGAGGCACACGGATTAGGAAAAATATGTTACTGTTTAGATAAGAAAAACTGAAAAGTTGCGCTGTTTTGGTAATACAAAGCCACCTTGACTGTCGAGGAAAAATCGGGTATCATCTGATTAGTGATAGCTAACTTGAGCGAGTTAGAAAGAGGTGGATTATGCCGCATAGTAGTTTATATCTTACCAAACTTTATAACGATTTAATAACTAATACCCCTCAGACAATTACTATGGACATTCCTTCTGAAGTTGGACATGGCAGGATTTCTCAAACAAAAATCAAGCATGGTGTTGTTCTCTCGGACTGGCAGATGTGCTATCAATCTGATATGAATGTACAGGGGCCTGTCAGCAGGGAATATATGCAGATCATATTCTGCATGAACGATGGAATTTCCTGGGGTATTTTGAATGGGCATCGCTCTATGACCATTCAAAAAACGAGTCCTGCATTTATGCCGGACATGATGGTACAGAATATATTTGTTACAAAAAGGACAGCAACTTCTCATTCAAAAGCATTAAAATTCCTACTCCCTACTTTTCACAACTCCTTGCCGATTACTTTGACGGACAGGAAATTGCGGCTTACGAAAAGAAACTCCTAAATGGCATTGCCAAAGTTTCTGTCACCCCTGTTATGGAGCAGGTCCTATCGGAAATAAGCAAATTTTCTCAATATCGCGGAGGGTTGGGCTACCTCTATTTGGATGGCAAGCTGTTGGAGCTGCTGTCTATCTATCTGGGGGAAGTTCTGGAATTGGATATTCTGATGGGTAAAAATATTTCCATGTCCCGGACAGAGCGGACCGCCATCATGGAGGCGAAGCGGATCATCGACAGCAGTTAGCCTTTGCGCCATCCTGTGAAGAATTATCCCGTCAAGTACATCTGAGCCTCACGAAATTAACCCGCGGTTTTTTAGCTTTTTATGGCAGATCAATTCATCAATATGTTATCGAGCAGCGATTGGTACAAGCAGCGCAGCTGCTTTTGGAGGGGGATTGGAATGTGACGGAAGTTGCCTCCATTGTAGGTTATGGAAAACCGAGCAACTTTGCGGCGGCCTTTAAGAAAAGATATGGTGTCGCGCCCAAAAATTACCGTGAAAGCTGGCTTGATAATCACAAAAATAGAAGCTGACTGTTTTTGGGTTGAAATGGGTTGGTTTTGGGTTGGATTAGTTTTATATAACTGATATTCTATGTGGTGTGGTTAGTTGTTGCTAATCACACCACATTTTTCACTTTATCAAGGAGGCAGAGCATGAAACAAAAGTTGAATGCAAAAGATTTTATTCTAATCGGCGTCCTGACCGCCCTCATGTGGATCATCTGCATGATTATCAGCACCATTATGAGTGTGGCCGGCCCAGTGACCAATGTGTTTTACCCGGCGGTTGTTGCGATCCCCAATGGCATCGTGATGATGCTCTTACTGGCTAAGGTACCGAAAAGGGCGTGTTCACCATCTGCTCCGCAATCCAGGCTATCCTGTTCCTGCTGGTGGGCGCTTTCTGGTTTATCCCCATCGGCTTGGTGGTCGGCGGCGTGATCTGCGATTTTCTGGTCATGGGCCGAAAGGAAATCACCATGAAGTCCATGACTGTGGCCTACGCCCTGTTCAGCGCCATTTTCGCCTTCAGCGCCATCTGCCCCATCAAGTTCCTCCAGAGCGCCTTTGTGGGCGCCATGGAGAAGAACAACATTGCCCAGGAGTACATAGACGGGATGCTGAATATCACCTCCGTCCCCATGCTGGTGGTCATCGTTGCGGCCGGTTGTAGGTGGCCTGATCGGCGCCGTGATTGGCAGAAGGCTTTGAAAAAGCACTTTATCAAAGCCGGACTCGTTTCAGTCAAATAACAAGGCACAGCCCCTCGGCAGTCAATCAGACAAACGCAGGCAAGCGGGCTGCCTGATCTCAGGCGCGGGGCTGAAAATGGCCCCGCGCTTTGATTTGGATAGGGAGGCATTGGAATGGAAGAATCACAAATCAAACAAATCATTGAACAGCAGCCCTTCATGGATCGGCACTGTTAGATCCCCGCTGCAAGATTTTACTTTTGGTCTGTATCGGGTTTGTCAGTTACTTTTTGGCCGGGGAGGTGGTCAGCCTCGCGCTCATGCTGGTGTATGGCCTGTTTATCGCCGTAGGGAAACGGGGAAGTGGGCCTTGAAGATGATTGTGGCTACATCATCGTCGCCTATCTCAACGCCCTGCTCCGCTATGTGCAGGTGCCGGTATTGAGTGTGATTATGAGCGTGTTCGGCGTGACGCTTTTGAAGCTGATCCCCATTGTGATGATGGGCCTTTGGATTTTGCGGACTACCTACATGGACGACCTGATGGTGGCGCTCCAGCGGATGCGGCTTCCCCAGGCGGTGACGATCCCGCTGGTGGTCATGTTCCGCTATATCCCCACCCTGCGGATCGAATACCGGCAGATCCGCAGCACCATGGACATCCGGGGGATCAGCGATACCTTGTGGAAACGGGTATCCCATCCTCTTGCCACCATTGAGTATATTTTAATTCCCCTGCTGATGCGGTGCCTGAAGGTCACGGACGAGCTGGCGCCTCCGGCACTACCCGGGGCTGGAGCTGGAGTGCAAACGGCACGCCCTGCGCCCCATCCGCTTCTCCTGGCCGGAGAGCCTGGTGTCCCTGCTGGGCATCCTTTTCCTGGCGGCGCTGCTGGTCCTGGACCAGACCCGAATCGGGGAAATCATCTTGTGGAGGGTGTGACATGATCTCGTTTCAAAATTTCAGCTTTCGTTATGAGGAGAGCAAGGACTTTACTCCGGGCATTGATATGACGGTGCAGACCGGCGAATTTATTCTCCTGACCGGGCGGAGCGGCTGTGGCAAGACCACGCTGATCCGCTCCCTCAACGGTCTGATCCCACACTTTTATCCCGGCGAGATACAGGGCGACCTTGTGATGGATGGACATTCTCTGCTGGAAATGAAGCCCGCACAGCTGGCCGGGCAGGTGGGGACGGTATTTCAAGACCCACGCTCCCAGTTCTTCATGACGGACACCACACGGGAATTGGCCTTTGGCTGCGAAAATATGGGGCTTCCCCGTGAGGAAACCATTGACCGCATCGCAAAAGCCGCAAAGGATCTGGAACTGGCGGACTACCTAAACCGGAGTATCTTTGCCCTGTCCAGCGGAGAGAAGCAGCAGATCGCCGTGGGCTCGGTCTATGCGCTTTCACCAAAGGTCTATATCTTCGATGAGCCCTCCGCAAATCTGGACTACGCGGCCACCAAGCGGCTTGCGGAGATCATGGGAAAATTGAAGCGGGACGGATACACCATCTTTGTGGTGGAGCACCGCTTTTACTATCTGCGTGATTTAATCGACCGGGTATTTCTCATACAAAACGGGAAAATCGAACAGGAATTTACAAGGGAGCAGTTCTGTTCCTTACCGGAGGAAACGCGCATATCCTATGGGCTGCGGACTGCATATCCGGAGCGGGATGCAGAGCATTATCAGGAGAAAGAACGCCGCCCCATGGGGAAACACCTGCTGAGTGTGCAGGGCCTTTCCTTTGCTTATCCGAAAGAGCAGGAGGTCTTTCGGAATGTCAGCTTTGAAGCCCACGCTGGGGATGTAATCGGCATCCTGGGCCATAATGGAGCGGGCAAGACCACCCTCTTGTCCATCCTGACCGGCCTCTTGAAGCAGCGGAACGGCGAGATCACATTTGACGGCAGGAAGGCTCACCCCACGCCAGCGCCGGCACTGTCCTATCTGGTCATGCAGGACACGGATTACCAGCTCTTTGCCAGCAGTGTGGAGGAAGAACTCTCCCTGGGGATTCGGGAGGACTGCAAAGAGAAGGTGGACGCCGCGCTGGAGGCGCTGGAGCTGTCCGAATACCAGGAGCAGCACCCGGCGGCCCTCTCCGGCGGGCAGAAGCAGCGGGTCACCATTGGCGCGGCCATCGTCAAGGACAGCCCGGTGATCTATTTTGACGAGCCCACCAGCGGCCTGGACTATGACTCCATGGTGCGGGTCAGCCGCCTGATTGAGCAGTTGTCCGCTTCCGGCGTGATCGTGTTTGTGGTCTCTCACGACTTTGAGTTTATCGTCCGGACCTGTACGGAGGTGGTCCAGCTGGACGACCAGGGGGCCGTTCAAAACCACCGGCTCACACCGGAGATATTGAAAGCTCTGTCGGAACAGTATTTTCATTGATGGGAGGTTGAAATCATGTTTCAAAAGGTATTTGAATACGCGGGGCCGCATAAAAAGGGCCTCTATGCGGCCACAGCGTGGTGCTGGTCAGCGTTTTGATGGGCGTCCTGCCCTTTGTGCTGGCCTACCAGGTAATTGCTCCGCTGGTGATGGGAGCGGAAATTGAGGCTTCGTTTCTCATCCTGCGGGTGGTTTTGGTGCTGGTGTGCCTGGTCTTGCAGGCTCTTCTCTATGGCTGGGGGCTCAATCTTTCGCACAAGGCCGCCTATGACACGCTGCTCCGGCTGCGGACCGCCCTGCAAAAGCGGTTTGAGAAGCTGCCTCTGGGCGTAATCCAGGACAAGGGAACCGGCACAGTCAAAAAGCTGTTTGTCGATGATGTGGACAGTCTGGAGGTCCTGCTGGCCCACTCCATGCCGGAGGGGATCGCAAACCTGATGGTCCCCATCGCGGTCTATGTAGCTATGTTTTTCGTGGACTGGAGCTGGCGCTGCTGTCCCTGGCTTCCATCCCCATCAGCTGATCGCCATGATGACCATGTACTCGGTTGGCATGAAGAAAATGGGCCCCTACTATATGGCCGGCCAGAAGATGAACAACACTATCATTGAGTACATCAACGGCATGGAGGTTGTCAAGGTATTCAACAAGGACGCGGACTCCTATGAGCGGTTTCGCAAGGATGTTTCGGATTACCGGGATTATACTCTGGCCTGGTACAAGGCGGCATGGCCCTGGATGGCAATTTACAGCAGCCTCCTTCCGTGTACTGTGATTTTGACCCTTCCGCTGGGGGCGTGGTTTGTCCTCTCCGGCTGGTCAGCTCTGCCGGATCTGATTTTGGTGCTGTGCCTCTCCCTGAGCATCGGGATGCCGCTCCTCAAATCCCTGGGTTTCCTGCCCACCATGCCCCAGCTCAACTACAAGATTTCTGCGCTGGAACAGGTTTTGGATGCGCCGGAGCTTCAGCAGACGCCGGACGGCTTCCACGGCAAGGATGATACTATCGTTTATGACCATGTTTCCTTTGGCTACACCAAGACACAGCCCGGCCCGGACGGAAAGCCCATGGTGGCGGAGGATGAGGTACTCCACGACATCAGCTTTACGGCCAAGGCCGGACAGAAAACGGCCCTGGTGGGAGAGTCCGGCTCGGGCAAGAGCACTCTGGCAAAGCTGTTGATCCACTACTATGACCCGCAGAAAGGCAGCATCTCCATCGGCGGACAGAAACTGTGTGACATGAGCCTGGAGCGCTGAACAGCCGTATTTCCTATGTGGCGCAGGATCAATACCTGTTCAACACCTCTCTGCTGGAGAATATCCGCATGGGACGGTTGAACGCTACCGATGAGGAGGTCCTGGAGGCAGCGCGCAAGGCCCAGTGCATGGAGTTTCTGGAGAAGCTGCCCCAAGGAATTCACTCCATGGCGGGCGATGCGGGCAAGATGCTCTCCGGCGGTCAGCGCCAAGCGCATATCTCTGGCCCGTGCCATCCTGAAGGACGCCCTAGTTGTGGTGCCTGGACGAGGCCACCGCCTACGCCGATCCCGAGAATGAGGAAAAGATGGAGGCGGCGATTGCGGAACTGGTGAAGGGCAAGACTCTGGTGGTCATCGCCCATAAGCTGCCCGCGATTATGAACGCCGACCAAATCTGCGTCGTAGACACGGCAAACTGGTTGCGGCAGGAAAGCATCAGGACCTGATTCACTCCTGCCCGGAATATCAAAAGCTGTGGAAGGCGGCCCAGGACAGTGCCGAATGGAACATACATACCGCAAAGGAGGGAAATTAAATGTTTGCACTGTTTTCAAGGATTTTGAAACTTGCCGGTCCATATAAAGGGCGTATTCAGGCGCTTTTGCCTGCGCGTTTGTGGAGTCGATCCTGTCTAAAATGCCGATCTTCCTGGCCTTTGTGGTGTTGAGCGGCTTTGCCGCCGGAACACTGACCGGGCAGACCTGCCTCTATGTGGGCCTTGGCCTCGCGGCGGCCGTGCTGGTGCAGATGCTGGTCCACTATCTCAGCGACAGCCTCCAGAGTGCGGCGGGCTACCTGATGTTTGCCGAGAAGCGCATGGAGCTGGGCGGACACCTGCGGAAACTGCCCATGGCTACTTCACCTCCGGCAATATCGGCAAAATCAGTTCTGTCCTCAGCACCGACATGGTGTTTATCGAAGAAGTCGCCCATGAGCACGCTGGGCAACATGATTGAGCTATCTGCTGTCCTCCTTGGTTCTGCTGGCGTTTATGTTCGTATCTGATTGGCAGTTGGGCTGATCGCGGCCCTTGTGACCATCTTGGCGTGGCTGGTTTCCAGAGGATGAACAAAGTTTCCCTGCGGGAAGCCGCTGGCCGTCAGGAGCAGAGCGAACGGCTGACGGACGCGGTGCTGTCCTTTGTGGAGGGCATCGGGGTCATCAAGAGCTATAACCTGCTGGGTGAGAAATCGGAAGAACTGACCGGCAATTTCAAGCGGTCCAGAAATACATCCCTCGCCTTTGAACGGAAGATGACCCGTGGACCATGGGGCTGAATATCCTTTATGGAATCGGGATTGCCGCGATTTTTGGCCTGTCGGTCTTTCTGGAGCGGAGTGGTGTCCTTTCTCTGGCCTATGTGCTGGGCGTCCTCCTGTTCGTCTTTGACCTGTTCGGGCCGCTCAAGGCGCTTTATGGCGAGGCGTCCCGCCTGACCGTGATGAACGCCGCCCTGGACCGCATTGAGGCTGTATTGGAGGAGCCGGAGCTCCCGGACACAGGGAAACAGCATATTCCAGCTCAGGCACAGCCCGGCCAGCCGGAAGTGCGGTTTCATGATGTGGCCTTTGCCTACCAGGACAAGGAGGTGCTGCACCACATCAGCTTCTCTATGCGCCAAATAGCATGACCGCTCTTGTGGGGCCCTCCGGCGGCGGAAAGTCCACCATCGCCAATCTTCTGGCCCGGCTGTGGGATGTGAAAAGCGGCAGTGTTGCCATCCGTGGTGTGGATACCCGGCAAGTCCCCCTCGCAGAGCTGATGGATCACATCAGCATGGTATTCCAGCGCGTGTATCTCTTCCAGGACACGATCTATAACAACATCAGTATGGGCAAGCCAAACGCCACCGAGGAGGAGGTCTATGCGGCGGCGAGGAAAGCCCGCTGCTACGATTTCATCATGCTCTGCCTGACGGATTTCAGACTGTGGTGGGAGAGGGCGGCGCAACCCTCTCCGGCGGTGAGAAACAGCGTATCTCCATCGCCCGCTGTATTCTGAAAGACGCTCCTATTGTAATTTTGGACGAGGCGACCGCCAGCGTGGACACTGACAATGAGAGCTATATTCAGGAGGCTATCTCCGACTGGTAAAGGGTAAGACCCTGCTGGTCATTGCCCACCGTTTGAATACCATCCAGAACGCCGACCAGATTTTGGTCATCAGTGACGGACAGATCTCGCAGCATGGCACCCATGAGGAATTGATGGAACAACCCGGTATTTATCAGGATTTCGTCCGTATCCGTATGAACTCTGCCGGTTGGAGCCTGTCTTGATGGAGAGGAGCTCCCCATGAAACAATTACACGCATCTGGCGAAGATTATCTGGAAGCAATCCTTGTCTTAAAGAGGAAGAAAGGCATGGTGCGCTCCGTAGATGTGGCCCGGCACCTTGATGTATCGAAACCCAGCGTGTGTCATGCGGTAGCTACCTTGAAAGAGGGCGGTTTTCTCACCATGGACGAAGACTCTTTCCTGCACCTGACCGATGTGGGCAGAGAGGTTGCCGAAAAAACTTATGAGAAGCACTGCTTTTTCACCCGTCTGCTGGTGGATGCAGGTGTAGAGCCAAAGACTGCCGAGCAGGATGCCTGCCGCATGGAGCACGCAATCAGCGATGACAGTTTTCAAAAAATTAAATCAGGGCTACAGGACAAGTAAAAGTGGTCTGGCAGTCGAGGTTATCGGAGGTGATGTAGTGGGAAAACTGTTCATATTATCAGTCGAAGAAGATGATCTTGAAACCGCAGAGAAAATCATGGCCTTCATAGAGTCAACAGAACTGGTCATGTGTACGGATCTTCCCTCTGCCCCTCTGCGCTACAAGGCTTTGTGTATCGACGCTGCGTGCCGTCAAGTGTTTTGGCAGGGCAAATTCATAGAGCTGACCCCTATGGAGTTCGATGTATTTCATTTGCTTGTCCGGCGGCCCGGACGGGTATTTTCACAAAGGGAGATCTATGAGTTTGTTGCCCTGATTCGTTTGACAGCAGTTGGACGGGAATCTCCAGCATCATTTACAAGCTGCGTCATAAACTGAACGCTGACTTTATCCAACCGTGTATGGGAAAGGCTATAGATTTTTGCCGCCGTAACACTGTTGACCATTAAAGACAAGACAATAGAAAGGCCGAATTTCAGGTAAGTAATACTTTATACATAGAGTGAATCGACAAGATTAGAGTAACGCCAGCCAGCAAGCAGATATAAAAAACGACGCTTTGGGATGAACAGTAAATGTCCTCAAAGCGTCGTTTATATTTTGTCTGGAATGTGACGAAGAACATCTTCTACCCTGCAAGAAAGAATGTTGCAAAGGTCATTCAGCGTTGCGGTTGAGATATTCCGGTTTTGTTTCAAAGAATCCAATGTCCCCTTGCTGAAGGAATAATCCTTTATTAAAGAATAGGTCGTAATTCCTTTTCGACGCATAGTATCCCAGAGCGGGTCGTAAGTAATAATAGAGACCACCCCTTTGTGATTCCTATTATATTTGACATGTTGCGTCTTGAATATTCCCGGTATGTCGGGTATAATATCTTAATTACATGATTTCATGTCCGTCAATTTTTCTCATTCAAGCGCCTGACCATCAGCAGAACAGCTTCTAAATCTTGATCGTTCATCGACTTGATGCCATCTATAATCTCCTGAACTAAAATTGGATTTCGGTATTCTGCTTCCTCATCGAAAAACAAACGGGGCGTGATACCGAGCGTGTCAATCAAATAGAGCAGTTCTTTCACAGATGGCTGGGAATACCCCGTTACAATGTTATGAATATAGTTCTTGCTATGCCCTAAATCATAGCTTAACTGGTACTCGGAAACTCCCTTTTTTACCCGTAACTCTGTAATACGGTTTCTAATAAAGTCCATCTCCATATACGATTCCTCCACCACCATTTCCCTTATGGTACACTTTTGTGGTGTGACATTAGGGTGCACATGGTGTGCTTTTTTATGCAATAGCACTTTAATGGTGTTATAATTAAGTAAAACGCCACACGGGAAAAGAGAGAAACGCATGGATAGAGAAAAAGAATCGCCCCCGGAGAGGCTGCCGTTCTGCTTGGACGACACAGTTGGTGAAATCGTAAGGGCATGTCAGGAGTGCCCCGGCGTCTACTATATCGCGGCCCGGAAACAGGACGGCAGGTTTTTGGCGGACGAATACTATGTGGTGGAACGCTCCTCGCCGGCCATATCAAAAGAGGCTATGACATACGGAAGAATGTCGGAAGAGGACTCCCGTGTGCTGCTCTATCCGTTTGCGGAGGAACGACATGGGTATAAAATTATTGAGTATGAGATCTATCGGTATCAGGTCCGGCACGGAATGCACGCAGACGGACAGACCTCGCTTCGTGATGTTGCTTTTTTCAATATGGAGTATCATCCGGAATACTTTGGGACCTACCCGGCGCCCCTTGCCACGCCGCGGGGGCGTACTGCACGCTACAAGTCTCTGATGAACGGCGTCTTCTGGATCGAAACAGGCACAGGAGAGGAAGTCCTCGCTGTCTGCTATCCTATTTGGAACTGCGACTTCTCGGAAACCGTATTGAAGCAATCGGAGCAGGCCGAAGAGGATGTGCGGGAAGGAATTGACAATACTTTGGGGTATCTGTTCTTTTCCAAGCGGGCCAGCAGTCTCGCCTTGTTTGAACTATGGGGGCAGTACGAGGAGTTAAGGACTGGCGGCCTAATCAACTACCCCGCATTGATGAACTATATCTGGCCTATTTTCCGGAGTACGCCGCCACATACAATATGCAGAACCAGATGGGGATGCACGATACCTTCGGCCTGTTGATTGGAACTGGCAACG
>ENA-OQCX01000131-OQCX01000131.1-human-gut-metagenome-genome-assembly--contig:-NODE-131-length-38919-cov-13.252037_pt1 | contig 38919 bp, 46 predicted proteins | sample MGYA00242762_ERZ504587 | MGnify/ENA primary metagenome ERZ504587 (study PRJEB26092, sample SAMD00036337) | human gut metagenome | host: Homo sapiens | study: EMG produced TPA metagenomics assembly of...
AGACCAACAATCCAGTCAGTCTCTTGAATTTGTAAAGGAAAATCCATACCCTTCCTTTGCACTCATTACTATTAACTTTTTAAATCAGTCTGAGATGTGGGTATGGAATCTCAGATTACAATTGACGTTATCAGAGCTCAAGGCATATGGCAGCAAGGTGCTTTTAGTGTACGGAGGCGGCTCTATAAAGAAAAACGGTCTCTACGATACCGCAATGAAGATCCTTAAGGATGCGGGGCTGACCGTGTTTGAGCTTAGCGGAGTGGAGCCAAACCCAAAGATTGAGACAGTCAGAAAGGGTGTTGAAATCTGTAAAAATGAGGGTATCGACATGGTGCTTGCAATAGGAGGCGGCAGTACAATCGATTGCTCAAAGGTTGTTGCAGCAGGTGCAAAGTATGACGGTGATGCATGGGATCTGGTGCTTGATGGCTCAAAGGTCAAGGCGGCACTTCCGATATTTGATGTGCTTACTCTTTCCGCAACAGGAACAGAGATGGATCCTTTTGCTGTTATCTCTGATATGTCTAAAAATGAAAAGTGGGGAACAGGATCGCCGTATATGGTGCCAACCATGTCAATATTAAATCCTGAGTATACTTTTTCAGTATCAAAAAAACAGACCGCAGCAGGAACCGCAGATATGATGAGCCATACAATGGAGAATTATTTTTCTATGGAGAATGCTGACTGCCAGAAATTTATGGCAGAGGGATTGTTACGTACAATGATTAAAAATGGACCGGTTGCCCTTGCACAGCCTGATAATTACGAGGCCAGAGCCAACCTGATGTGGGCAGGCACACATGCAATCAACGGCGTTGTGGGCGATGGCTGTTCACCGGCATGGTGCGTACATCCTATGGAGCATGAGCTGAGCGCTTTCTATGATATTACCCACGGAGAGGGACTTGCAATACTCACACCGGCGTGGATGGAGCACATACTAAATGATGACACACTTCCGATGTTTGTGGAGTTTGCAAAAAATGTCTGGGGACTTTCCGGTGATGATGACTATGCACTTGCACACGCAGGTATTGATGCATTGAAGAAATTCTTCTTTGAGACAATGGGCATTCCTGCAAATCTAAGAGCAGTAGGAATCACAGACGACAGGAACTTTGAGGTGATGGCAAAGAAGGCCTGTGAGGTTCAAAGGGATCGTTTGTACCGCTTAGCAAAGAGGATATTGTGGAGATTTACAGAGCGGCATTCTAATAAATCGTTCCTGCAAATACCTTGATTAATAAGTTGACTGAAATTCTCTTTGATGTATGAGAACAAAATATATTTATCTTTAATAAGCCATGTTACCACCACAGCGGTGAGAACATGGCTTATTTTTATGTGCTATGATATACAAAATCATTTTATAGGAAATGCAACAGACTCTATAATGAACATAATCACAAATAGAGCAAAAATCACTGCCACATCAAGCAGTATTATGCCGACATAGTGCAGAAAGCGGTTTTTGCTCTTGCAAAGTGGCAGTATATTTTGTACATTGAGATAGTTAAAGCCACAGAAAATTGCAAATATGAACATACCAAGACAGAAGATTCTTTCAAGCCACAGCTTTGCACCGTAAGTATTTTCTAATTCCAGTGACAGGCAAAGCCATATTATGAACAGATATGCGACTGAGGATAGCAGCATTTTCCATGGAGTTCTCGTGCGAAATCCGGGTGGGAGGAAACGGGAAGCACTGTCGTGGATAGCTCGTTTGGCAGTATCGGCATTGGCTGCATTATCATGGTTCTGATGTGCATATTGACTTGAATTACCGGCAGCAGAAGTGCTGTGCTGCGCAGGATAATATGACTGCGATACGGCATTTTTTAACTCTGCCACAGACTGGTATCTTGCGGCTGGGGTCATCTGAGTACACCTATCTGCAATCTGGTTAAGCCGGTGCAAAATTGGAGCAATGTCGGGAACTGGAGTGATGCTGCCAAGCATTTCGCGCAGTACTATGCCGAGAGAATATATGTCTGTTTTTGGAGATGAAGAGCCAAAGCCATACTGCTCGGGAGCTGCATATCCGGGAGTGCCGATCAGCACAGTATCAGACTCGTTTTGGCCGGAAAATTGTTTTGCGGCATTGAAATCTAAAAGCATGGCATAGTTATAACTGGTGATTATGATATTTGAGGGCTTTATATCGCGATGGATTATAGGCGGAGTCATCGAGTGCAGGGCTTCAAGTATATTGCAGAGCATAATCATGTAGCTTCTGATATCGGAAACACTAAGGTCAGAGTTGTCTATTTTTTTCTGCAGGGAGGTTCCGCTTATATATTCTTCGATTACGATAAGCTGGTTGTTATCTTCATAGTAATTGATAATGCGTGGGATACCGGCCACAGGATTGCGATAAAGGTATTCGTACACGTGGATATTGTATACATCAAGGATTTTCTGGACATAAACCTTGTCGGAAAGCGCAGATTGAACCAGATAAACCTTGTGCTCTTCATTTAAAGCTGAGATTATTTTGTAATCGCTCATGGTGCATGTATCCTTTCAGGTATCGCTAATGAGGTAGGAATAGTTACAAGTACAAGTATAACAGATAGGAGAAATTTATGAAGCAAAAAAATACAAAAGAATTGGATGATATCCTTGGAAAAACTCATATATCTGATTTTGATAAATTTTGTGTTGAGCAGAAAGGCAGCATGGATCCGGAGCAAAATGCATTTTCAGAGTACATAAAGGATTTGCTTAAGGAAAAGAGAATAACACAGCAGATGGTGTTTTTGAAGGCTGATATTCCGGAAAAATACGGCTACAAGCTTCTGTCAGGCGAAAAACATACCAGGCAGAGGGATATTATCTTAAGGATATGTTATGCTGCAGAGCTTACATTAGAGCAGACCCAGAGAGCCTTGAGAAAATACGAGATGCCGCAGCTCTATGCAAAAATCCCGAGAGATGCTTTTCTTATGCTTATTTTTAAGGACCATCCGGGTGGAATCATAGAGGTGAATGAATTACTCAGCAAAAATGGCATGGAAATGCTCAGGACAAGTGGTGTGCAGGAGTAGGTTTAGGATATAATTTTACCACCGCTGCGGGGAGAACGGTATTCATACTGTGATGGTATAATAGTCCTACAATTTACAGAGGAGGACTTAACCATGAAAAAAAGAACTAATTTACTGGCTCTTGTACTGAGTATCACAGCAATCACCTTTACATTATTTGGATGCAGCTCGGATACAGGGCAAAAAAAGAGCATAGCTGTACCGGGAAGCGCAACAGAGACCGGTGGAGGCGCAGGGAGCAGCGGAACTAATGGAGCCGGCGCAGATCAGGCATCAGCAGATGAGAGCATTAATGAGCAGGTGCTTGTAGACCAGGATGGAATCAAAATAACTGCGACTGAATATGTGACGGACAGCATATGGGAGATGGAATTAAGCTTCTGGTTGAAAATAATTCGGACAAGGACTATACAATAGGCTGTGATGCACTTATCGTGAACGATATATGATCACAGATCTGTTCAGCGCGGATGTTGCGGCAGGAAAGAAGTCGAATGAGGTTATGTATTTATCGTCAACAGAGCTCAAAGCTGCAGGAATAGATACAGTAGGACAAATTGAGATGTATTTCCACGCATACGATTCAAACTGGGATAATCTTTTCAAGAATGTATATTCAAAGCTTGAGACCTCTGAATTTGCAAACATGGATACGACACCAAACGATGAGGGACAGGAGCTTTATAATGCAAATGGTGTAAGGATTGTTGGAAAAACAGTTGATGAAAATTCCTTCTGGGGAACAGCAATTTTACTTTACATCGAAAACACCTCAGGTCAGAATGTCGGAATAAACGTGGACAATATGTCTATCAATGGATATATGATGACACCGCTGTTTTCAACCACAGTCTATGACGGAAAGAAGTCGATAGATGATATAACCATTATGTCAAGTGATCTTGAGGCAAATGGAATCACATCGGTAGATCAGGTGGAGCTTAAATTCCATATATACAATGCTGAGAGCTACGATACAATAGCGGATTCAGATGCGATAACATTTACGGCACAGTAAATAATTTAAACATCATTATGAAAGTATGATCATTAAACAGTAGAGCTACGCAATATTTAAATAGATAGGAGAAATTCATCATGAAGGTTTGGAAATTAGTTTCAGGTATTTTATCAATAATTTTATTTGTTTTTGTATCATTTCAGTCATGCGCTGCAGGAGTATCTAATGCATTGGAGGCCAATGGTGAGGCATCAGGAAGTGCAGGAATAATTGTGGCAATTCTTATGCTTGCAGGTGGAATTGTTTCAATCGCTACGAGAAAATCGTTAGGCAAGGGTGGGAATATCGCACTCATAGTACTCTTTGGATTGGCGGCAATTATCGGATTTGCGGGTTATGGAAGTTTTTCGGATCTGGCTATATGGGCAGGCTGGTGCCTGATAAATGCAGTTCTTGCGGTAGTTGCGCTTGTTACGGCAAAGAAGAACAATTAAATATTACTATTTGAATTCATATGAGGAAGATTCTAAGGAGAATCTTCCTTTTTTGATATTTAAACTAAGACGAAATATGATACAATTCAATTATTCAGCACTATAAGTTTTATTTCCTAGAGGCTAGGCTTAAAGTTTACATAAGGGAAATTTTAAAGAGTTAATGATGAAATGTAACCCCCACCAAACAAAATCCTACATAATATATAGAAGGGAGGTTTGCGGAAAATGTACACACAGGAACAGATACTTGATATGTATTTTAATCGCAACCAGCAGGCTGTCAGTGCGACCTCGCAGATGTACGGAGCGAAGCTTACCCGGTTTGCAGATACTATGATAGCACATGAGGATGCGCTGGAATGCGTAAATGACACATACATAGCAGCATGGAACAAGATACCACCGGAGCGTCCTATGCGTTTCCTTTCATGGCTTTACAGGGTATGCCGCAATATCGTATGCGACAGGATTGACTGGAATAATGCTTCAAAGAGAAATTCCAACATGAACTGTATGCTTGATGAGCTTGAGGAGTGCCTTGCAGACAGCAATGCAAAATACGAGGGTGAGCTGTCGGACATTGGAAGGTGTTTATCGGATTTTCTGAACGGACTGGAGACAGAAAAGAGAGTGCTTTTCGTGAGACGCTACTGGTATGGCATGACGATTGATGAGCTGGCAGATATGAGCGGCAGGAGCAAAAGCAGCGTAAAGACCACACTGTTCAGGATAAGGGCAGAGCTTAAAAAATATCTGGATGAGGAGGGCGTATATCTATGACGAAAAAGGATTTATTTGATGGTTTAAATTACATCGATGACCAAATAATTGAAGAAGCGCAGCCGACCGGAGAATCGGCCGGGTACAGTGATGAAATTTATGTAAAAAATCATGAAACCCATCACGGCGGAAAAGAAGACAAAAACAGGAAAAAGCACAAAAAATTTGCACGGGCAGCAAAAGCGCTTGCACAGTGGCGGCAGTCCTTGTTGTTGCAGTCTTAGGCACGGAGGTTGTGCGGCTTAATAACCGTATAGATGAGCTGGAGACAAAAACTGCAAATGTGATTTCACAGAATAATGCGCAGAATAATGTCTATGCAGGGATAAAGAGCGGTGCAAAGCTTGGGGATTATGAAGCGGCCTCTGATTACGGGAAATTGTATGATGTGGCAAAAAAAGCTGAGGCTTCCATAAGGAATACTGCATCTGGAGACTTGCTGGAGAGTGCGGATGCAACAGGAATTACGTCTGATGCATCGTCTACAAATAAACAGGAGTCGGCAGCCAAAACAGAGTATTCAACAACCAACGTGATGACAGAGGGCGTTGATGAGAGTGATGTGGTAAAGACGGACGGAAAATACATTTACATGGTCGAGGATGGTCAGATATCCATTACGGATATTTCAAATGGAAAGCCTGGGGAAGAGACGCTGTTTCGTCCTGATTTTGAGGTACCGTCAGATACTGTAGAGGAGCTTTATATCAGTGACGGAAAAATGCTTATCATATCAAACCATGCAGGCGATAAGGATGAGACTATATGCTATAGCTATGATATAGCTGACCCGACGAAACCGGTGCTTATAGGTAAAGCGCGTCAGGATGGATTTTACAATACATCGCGCAAAATCGGCAATACGGTATATGTTTTTTCAGACACATATATAAAGACTTCCGATATGAATAAAAATGTGGCGCTGCAGGAGGATAATCTGGAGAAATGGGTGCCTCAGGTAAATGGCAAAGTGATAAGCTATGACTGCTTTTATATAGGAGAGGATACATACTCAGGCACAGTTATTTCGAGCTTTGATGTGGATAAACCTGATAAGACGATAGATGCAAAATGCATTATGAATAATAGCGGCGAGGTATACGTTTCTAGCAATGCCATGTATCTGTATCATTCCGATTGGAGTGCAAGCCGTGAGCTTACCAAAATCAGTAAAATTTCGTTTGAGGATGGAGTGATGAAGACCGGGGAGACGACTTCAGTGAATGGTTATCTTAACGATAAATTTGCAATAAATGAGCAGGGAGATTATCTGTATGTGCTTCCAACCTCAAATACCGGCAGTCAGCCTGTCAATTCGCTTCATGTGCTGGATAAGGATATGAAGGAGGTCGGTGTGATAAATGAGATTGCGCGAGGAGAGAGTATCTATGCAGCCCGCTTTGTTGGAAAATACGTATATTTCATCACATACAGGCAGACGGATCCTCTTTTTGTAGCAGACATATCTAATCCGACATCACCAAAGCTTTTGGGAGAGCTTGAGGTGAGTGGATTTTCTGAATATCTGCATATGTGGGATGATACGCACGTACTTGGAATAGGCTATGGTGACTCGCAGCAGAGTAAGATAAAGCTTACTATGTTTGATGTGAGTGATCCGACAAAGCCGGTTGAGGTGAACCAGAAGCTTATCGACAGTTCTGAGAGCTGGAGTATGAGTTTGTATACAACTACAAGGCTATTCTTGCTGACCCGGAGAAAAATCTGATAGGATTTACTGCGAATGACTACTACCTGTTTTCGTATGACAGTGAAAACGGCTTTAGTCTTTTGGAGCAGCAGGCACTGACCTATAAAAATACAGAAGGCTACAGAGGAATTTATAAGGATAATGATTTCTATGTGGCAGGAAACGGAGAGATAAAGCATTTTAAGCTGGCAGAATAGCGTAAATAATAGTGTTATGCAATAAGATATAAAGACAGGCGGCGAATACCCAAAGAGGGTGTTTGCCGCCTGTTTTTTGTATAATTTCATATACAAACGATATGTAACAGCATATTTAAGTATGCAACTCAAGCAGTCGGTGATATAATATCTCTGATTTTGTCAAATAAGACGGATTACTAAGGTTACCGGAGACAATGGCAAACGGTAATCTTAAATAGATTTAATAACACGGAGGAACTATTATAATGAATACAGCCTCAAAGACAAGACATGTCTTTATTTTGTTTTTGGCAGATATAGTCTGGGGAATAGCCTTTGTAGCGCAGTCAAAGGGAGGGGATGCAGTTGGAGCATTTTCATTCAACGGCATCCGCTTCCTTATTGGTGCGCTCTGCCTTCTGCCGGTCATAAAAATACTGGATAAGAAAGAGCTGACGGTAAACAGACCTGAAAGCAAAAAGCAAAAGAAAGAGCTTTGGATAGCCGGAAGCTGCTGTGGAATAGCACTTTTCTTTGCGAGCAACCTGCAGCAGCTTGGAATCAGCATGGGCGCAGAATCCGGCAAGGCAGGATTTCTTACAGCTACATATATACTTATGGTGCCGATACTTGGGATTTTCCTCAAAAGAAAATGCTCAGCCAAAATATGGATAGGTGTATTTATTGCACTGATAGGCATGTACTTTCTGTGCATGAATGGGACATTTTCACTTAGTGGCTCGGATTTGCTCCTGTTGGCAGGGGCATTGTGCTTTGCGATACAGATACTTGTGATTGACCATTTCGTATCACATGTAGATGCGGTCAGACTCTCATGCATTGAGTTTTTTGTCACCGGACTTGGCTCATGTATAGTGATGATTTTTACAGATATGGGACCATCTACCGGCGGTATAGCACAGTGGGCACAGTCGCTTTGCACGTGGGATGCATGGATTCCGATTCTCTATGCCGGTATTTTTTCAAGTGGAGTGGGCTATACGCTGCAGATTGTCGGACAAAAGGGCTTAAACCCGGCGGTGGCATCGGTGGCGATGAGTCTGGAATCGGTGGTTTCTGTGATTGCGGGATGGATTCTGCTTGGCCAGATGCTGGGTGGCAGAGAAATTTTTGGATGTGTGCTCATGTTTATTGCGATAATTATTGCACAGCTTCCGGATAGGGAGTATACTAAATAGGTTACAGTATAAAATGAAATGTGATTATTCAAGTGTGGTTTTGCGAATGTGCGTGGGATGAATAGTTACAACGAGACAGGGATTGGATATGAGAAATAATAGCAGAAATAATTACAGACGCCGCAGACGAAATAAAGGAACTTCACAGATTAAGCTTGTAGGAATAGTGGCTGTGATAGTCGTTATAGCGATTGTGATAATTATATCGTGCTTTAATAAAGCAAAAAAAGATAGTAATAAGGCAAAAGACACAGGGGCAGTCACAGAAAGTGTGACCGCTGTGACAGAGCAGGTGAGTGAGACGGAGGAAGCAAAGGAGCTCTTTGCACCAAAGGAGTCTGACGCTACAGCAGCAATCGGAGATGAGCTGGAGAGCTCCTATGCAGTAGTGATTGATGAGCAGGACGGCACAGTTGTTGCAGGAAAGAATGCTCATGAGAAAATGTACCCGGCTTCCATGACAAAGGTTATGACAGTGCTTGTAGCAGCAGAGCAGGCTGAGAAAAATGCGATAGCTGCAGCAAAGAATGAAAACACTGAAATAGACAGACAGGCTGTGATAGAAAACAAGCTCAACGAGGTTGTTACAATTACAAGAGAAGCCACAGATTATTCATATGTGCATGATTGCAGCACAACAGGCTTTTTAGACGGTGAGCAGGTGCCTCTTCGTGATGTGTTTAACGGAACCATCCTGCCATCAGGTGGAGAATCGGCATATCAGCTTGCGGTTTATACAGCAGGCTCCATGGAAGCATTTGTCGATATGATGAACCAGAAGGCAGCAGAGCTTGGTATAGGCCAGACCACACATTTTGCAAACCCTGTCGGCATATATGATGAGAACAATTACAGCACAGCCTATGACATGGCAGTCATCATGCAGGCAGCGATGCAGGACGATATTTGTAAAACCGTACTTTCAAATCATACATACAGCACGGCTGCAACACCGCAGCATCCGGAGAATCTGAACATATCGAATCTGTTCCTGCGCCGTATAGAGGACAAGATGACAAGTGGCGAGGTAATCGGTGCAAAGACGGGCTTTGTAAATCAGTCCGGCAACTGTGCGGTCAGCTATGAGAAGTCAGCCAGCGGAAAGACATATATATGTGTGACAGCAGGCGCTTCAAGCGGATGGCACTGTATAGATAATCATGTGTATCTATATAATACATACACAAAGTAGTCAGCATAGCTGATTTTAAGGAGCACAGATATGGCGGGAAATCAAGGCAATTACAGGGAAAAACACACGCGTAATGAGAAAAATTGCAAAAAAGCCAACGGACAGCCGAGACTAAAGGAGAAAAGCAGCCGGGCAAAAAGCGATAACGTATGTCCGTATGCGAAGAAATGTGGCGGCTGCGACTATCAGGGCATAGAATATAAGGAACAGTTAAAAACCAAGCAGGCATACATGAAAAAGCTGCTAAAGCCTTTTTGCTTTGTGGAGCCGATTGTCGGCATGAAAAATCCGCTCTATTATCGTCACAAGGTTCATGCAGCCTTTGACTGTACGAGGCGCGGTCAGATTGTGGCGGGAGCCTACAGGAAAAACACACATGATGTGGTGGATATCGAAAGCTGCATGATAGAGGAGCAGGAGTCAGATGAGATAATAAGGGACATAAAGGATATGCTCCGCTCATTCAGGATAAAGACCTATGATGAGGACACCGGCTATGGGCTTCTCAGACATGTGCTTGTGAGAAAGGGCTATGCAACAGGGCAGATAATGGTAGTGCTTGTCCTGGCATCGCCGATACTTCCATCGAAGAATAATTTCGTAAAAGCACTCAGGAAAAAGCATCCCAATATCACGACAGTGGTGCTCAACGTAAATGACAAAAAGACAAGCATGGTGCTCGGAGACAGAAATATCACGCTTTATGGCAAGGGCTTCATAGAGGATAAGCTGTGTGGCTGCACCTTCCGCATCTCACCAGGCTCGTTTTATCAGGTGAATCCTGTACAGACGGAGCTTTTATATGAAAAAGCCATTCATGAGGCACACCTCACCGGCAAAGAGCGCGTAATCGATGCATACTGCGGCACCGGAACCATAGGCATCATAGCAGCGAAAAATGCAGGTGAAGTCATCGGAGTCGAGCTAAACCGTGATGCAATCCGCGATGCAGTCACCAATGCAAAGCGAAATGACATCCGAAATATCCGCTTCTACAATGACGATGCCGGAAAATTCATGGTCGAGATGGCACAAAAGGGTGAGAAAGCGGATGTTGTCATAATGGATCCTCCACGTACCGGAAGTGACGAGGCATTTCTATCTTCTGTTGTTAAGCTTTCGCCGGAGAGAGTGGTGTATGTGTCATGTGGTCCGGAAACACTGGCGAGGGATTTAAAGTATCTCACAAAGCATGGATATACAGTGAAGCGTGCAACACCATATGACTGCTTCCCATATACAGAGCATGTCGAGTGCGTGGTTGCACTACATCGGGTCGATATGTAAGAATCCTTGATTTTAGGCACTTTGAGAGGCATATGATGTTCTCGCAGAGTGATAGAAAAACCTACAAAAAGGCGATTTCGGACGGGGTAAATGTCTCGGTCGTTTTGGATGTGGGGTGTGGGAACACATAAAAGTACAATTAACATTTTGAAGTTATTTAACAGAATACGAAGCGTGAAAGACCGTTCATTTTCAAGTAATTGGAGATGAGCGGTCTTTTTCTATGCAATGGAGGATGTAATGGAAGAGATTAAGAGTATCAGAATTAGTGAGCTAAAGGACTTTAAAAATCACCCTTTTCATGTACAGCAGGACATGGAAATGTGTGCTCTGATGAAAAGTATCGAGGATGAGGGCGTGATTGTACCTTTGCTTGTAAGACCGAATCCTGACGGAGAAGGTTATGAGGTAATTGCAGGACACAGACGAAAGGCAGCAGCACTGTGGGCTGGTCTTACGGAAGTTCCAGCAGTTATTAGGGAACTGGACGATAATCAGGCGATAGTGGCAATGGTGGATTCCAACTTGCAGAGGGAGAATCTAAAGCCGAGTGAGAAGGCATTTGCTTATAAGATGAAACTAGAAGCCATGAATAGACAGGGCAGAAAAGCGGATATCACTTCGGCTCAAGTTGGACCGAAGCCGGAGAGAAGTAATGAGCTATTGGCAAAGCAGGTGGGTGAAAGTGTGGCACAGATTAAGCGGTATATACGGCTTACCTATTAATTCCGAAGATACTGCAAATGGTAGATGAGGAAAAGATAGCTTTTACGATTGCAGTGGAACTGTCTTATCTGACGGAGGAAGAACAGTATGAGCTTCATGCGGTCATGGATATGGAGCAATGTACACCGTCTTTATCGCAGGCGAATCGGATGAAGCGAATCAGCCAATCCGGTGGTCTTGATATGGACGCAATGTATGTGATTTTGGAAGAGGAAAAACCAAACCAGAGAGAGCAGATTAAGATACGAGCAGACAAATTATCGCAGTATTTTCCATCAGACTATACGCCAAAGCAGAAGGTGGAATTGATTGAGAAGCTTGTGAAGGAATGGCATGATCACCAGCAACAGCTTGATGTTGCAGAGAAAAGCAGAAAGAGAGGTAATGCAAGATGAGCATGGAAACAAAGGATTTATCACTATTTGAGCAGATGGGAGGAACTTATACCGAGAAAGATGGGTTTCTGTATCCGAATCTTTCGATGGAGCAGGAGTCAGAACAGATTACGGTTGGTAAGTACGGATTGCTTTGGATTTCTTATATGAAAGAAACCTATCCGGACAGATACCGACACCATATCAGAATGGGTCAGCTCTATAGCAAAGCTGCAGAGGTCAATGAGGAAGCCTATCAGATGTTAGACACAATTACGAATCAGTATTTAATGAAGCATAAGCTGGTTAATCCTGCTTCTACGATGGAGATGTGGAAGCTCAGAGAACAGGCGAAGCAGACAGCGGAGGAGGAAGTATATGAGACAGTCATTTACAGATTTTACTAAGAGATATGTGGGTGATAGCAGATGTGCTATTGTCCACGAAAAGATTACAGACAATACAGGTTTTGTTACCGGCACAGATGCCGGAGAAAGAGAGGAATTTATGACAGAGAAGATAAGAGAATACAGTATGAACGGAGCATTAATTATTGGAGTAGACAACGGCTACGGAAATATGAAAACAGCCAGGAGATGCTTTAAGACAGCGATTGCGAAGTATGACAGCGCACCTGTGTTAAGCAGAGATTATATCGAGTACAGTGGTGATTATTATGTCATCGGAGAGGGAAGAAAGGGGTTTGTGGCAGATAAGCAGACCGATGACGATAATTATGTGCTGACACTTGCTGCTATTGTAAAGGAGCTGGAAGCAAGGGGAATCACAGATGCTGTTAACAGAGTTAGGATTCATCTGGCAGTCGGTTTGCCACTCAAATGGGTGCAGGCACAGCGGAGGATTTTAAGAGATATATGCTCAGGAACAGCAGTGTGGAGGTCGGCTATAAGGACAGACTTTATTGTATTGAGTTTGCCGGATGTACGGTTATGCCACAGTGTTACTCGGCAGTGACAGAGAATCTGAAGGATTTTGCAGGCGTGACGCTTCTTGCAGATATTGGAAACGGTACGATGAATCTGATGTATCTGAATAATGGACGCCCAATGGAAAGTAAGGCATGGACCGAGAAGCTTGGTGTGTTCCAGTGCTTTCAGAAGATTCACAACATGGTGCAGGATAAAACGGGGGACAATCTTATGGATGATGTAATTGATAATATTCTCCGTAGCGGAAAGATTGAACTGCCGGAGCCCCATGCATCACTCGTGGAAAAGGCAATTTGTGACTATGTGGAGGAGATTTTCCAGAAGCTGCGTGACCATGAGTTCAATGAAAAGTTGATGAAGGTCTATTTCATGGGCGGTGGTGCAAGGCTGGTAGAACAGTTTGGAAATTATAATCCGGACACCACCATTTTCAACCATGATATTAGAGCAAATGCAAAAGGATATGAATATTACTGCTATATGCTTTTAAGACATCAGAGCAAGTCGGGCAGAAGGTAGGTGAGGTAATATGACAAAGCAGTACAGAAATCATAACATCCGTTTCAGTATGACGGATGATGGAGGAGTGCAGGCGTGGGAACGCCTGCATTCCGAAGAGGTGGAACAGAGCTTTAAGTCGCAGAATGCTTTTGTGGTGGCGGCTATCAATGATTATTATGAAAGACATCTTGCCAAGAAAAACGATCCCTATCTTGAAAGCAGGGAAAAGGAAGATGCTTTTGCAGACAGGCTGGTGCAGGCAGTGGAGCAGAAGCTGCTTTCCAACCTTCCGGCACTTGCAGCCATGTATCAGATGCAGCAGCAGGCTCTCTTTCAGGCGGGATTGCAGGCTGGAGGGATAATGCCTTATCCGTATCAGCAGGGTAATCCGAGAACTGTTGCATCGGTGGGGGTAAAGCCGGTTACAGAACCGACACAGAGCAATGAACAGCCGATAGAAGCTGGAAAACAGGAGCAAATGGAGCCGGAAGAGAATGAGTTTCTGGATTACTCGTTTGGTGTGTAAATTTTTGAAAAGGAGTTGATATTATCATGAAAACTGGATATACTAAAAGTAGGGTAAGTAGGAAATGCCCTACTTTTAAGATTTTGAAAGGAGTGAACGACATGGCAAACATGATAGTAGATAACGCAAAGGTAATGTCCAAAGGACAGATAACTCTTCCAAAGGAAATCAGAGAGCAGCTTGGAATCGGAACAGGAGACAGAGTAACACTGATTTGTGAAGGTGATCAGGTTGTAATGATGAATGCAGCAGTTTATGCTATGAAAATGCTTCAAGGCGGTATGCAGGGAGAAGCAGCAAAGAGTGGTCTGGAAACAGAGGAAGATATTGATGCACTTGTAAGAGAGGTAAGAGAAGAAGTGGAGGGCTTATGAGAATACTGATTGATACCAATATTCTGATTTCAGCAGCGCTCAATTCCCATGGAACGCCATATAAGGCATACCTAAAGGCAGTTACCTATCCAAACAAGGGAATTATCTGTGACCAGAATATTGAAGAACTATGGAGAATCTTTAATCGGAAATTCCCGACTAAGATTTCCATGTTGGAGAAATTTCTTGCATATTCGCTGTCAGTCATTGAAGTAGCAACAACACCGGAAATGGAAGAAGATGCTGAAAAGCTGATTCGTGATGTTAAGGACAGACCAATATTGCGAGCAGCATTAAATGCCAAAGCGGATGTGTTGCTTACAGGAGATAAGGATTTTCTTGAATCGGGAGTGACAGATCCCAAGATAATGACAGCAGCAGAATTTTTGGAAATGTAGTAATGGAATTTCTTAAATAGCCGACAGTAACTATTCAAATAAGCAGCTACAAAGTCGGCTATGATTTCTCTGGAACGAATGCGATAAAGGACAGAAAAATGCCAGACCACCCTTTGAATGGTCCGGCATTTTTTCTGTCCGGGGGGTCTCGGGGGCGTAGCCCATGAGCAGGTAGCACCGATGGCGAAGACAAAGAGGAGGAAATAAAATCGGGGTGCCGTAAGGCACTCTGATTTTATTTTTGACGATTTGGCAAGCCAGCGGTACTACCTGCCTATATCATCCCCACCACATCGGAAATGGAATAGAAGATTTCAATAAGTAGTAGAGATGTGGAAAAAGCAGTCCGAAGAGGTAAGCGAAGGGCTGCTTTTGTCTGTCTGACGGAGTCTTTTTTCCGGCGGGCAGACCTGTGGGGATGATGTGCCCTGCTGACGAAGCATCGCTTACACCAAGGCTACGAAGAATTACCCAGACGGATGCAGATGATAGCGGTTCTTATGGACAGTATAGCTATAGCAGATACGTTTTAGACAATATCTGCAACCAAATGGCTACAAAGCAGAGCAACAGTAGAACCACAACAGGGGCATGACACTGCAATTTACCGGGGCAGACCACAATTTCTATTAGTATGTAGCCATAATCCGGTGCAATCGTAGCCAAAACACAATAACTGAATACAAAAGTACCAAAAAGTGAAGCCATGAAACAAATGGAAGAAAAGGCAGTAATGCCAATTCAACCAATATGTTTTGTGGCTTTTTTTTACAGATAAAAAGAAGGAGGACACTATGGGGAAACGAACAAGAGACGAGGTAATCTACTCCCGTGTGGATTACCGTGTAAAGCAGGAATTTGAATCACAGATGAAGGAGAGCGGATACAAAACTTCCGCTGATTTCATCGACTATCTGCTCCGTGTTAACAAGGGCAGGCAGATTGATGGAACAACATTAAAGCAGTTTATGGAAGTTATGAATGAGGTTTGCTACGAATTGAAAAAGCAGGGTGTCAATATCAACCAGCTGGCAAGGAATATCAATGCCTATCCGGATTTGATATCCATGACAGCATTTGAACCGTTCCAGAGAGTATTCCGGCGGTTGGAAGACTCAGTATTAAAACTATATGAAAAGGTGGTGAATTAGATGGCAGTATACGGAAATGTCAATGTAAAATATGCTCCATGCAAGTCTGTGGCACAGCTTCACAGTGCGGCAGATTATATTCTGGGGAAGAAGAAGGAACAGCTAAGTTCCGGTGTTATCAAGACAAAGTCGGAGTTATATAATGCATTTGGCTGCAACCGGGATAACTTTGCCAACTGTGTTCTTATGACAAGGAAAATGCATCAGAAGAAGTACAGCCGGTTCTTTCCGCGGGACATTCTTGCACAGAAGCTGTCCATATCCTTTCATCCGGAGGACAATGATAAACTGACTTATGCAGATGCTTACAAGATGGCAGAGGACTTCGCTCATAAGTTCTTCTGGAAGAAGGGATTTGAGGTATTGTTTGCGGTTCATGTGGATACGGAGCATGTTCACGTGCATTTTCTGGTAAATAACTGTAACCAGAAGGACGGCTCGTCTTTTAGTAGAGGTCCGAAAGAACTGGTGGAAATGTCGGAATACTTCGGGGAACAATGTCGAAACCACGGCTTGACACACTCTGTCCGTGACAGCTTCTACAATCCGGATAAGACCAGGGAGAAACGCACCTTAGCTGAAAATCAGATGCAGAAAAGGGGAAAACTTTCTTTCAAGGATGAAATGCGTGTGTATATCAGACTTGCCATAAATGATCCGACCACGCAGAACATCCATGATGTGGTAAAAATGCTTGAGAAAACCTATCACATGAATGTCCGCTTAAAGGGGAATACCATCAGTTATGCCCTTCCCTATCGCAGCAGCAATGGTGGTAAGGTACAGGCAGTACGAGGCAGTAAGCTTGGTAAGCGATTCACGGTTGCAGGCATCAGGGAGTATATGAAACAGAAGGAAAAGGAAGACTGGTTCGATTACCAAAGGCAGGAGCAGGACATCGAACATTCCAGCCAGTCCATGAAGGATTATTCCAGATGGGAAGAGGATGAGGAAGAAGTGAAAGAGCCAGCTTCTAAGGCTAATAAACAGGCACCAACACAGGAATCACAGCCGACCAGAAAACCGGATGTTTCTGTATATGAAGCATATGACGAGTTTCAGGAAAAACATGAGATACCGGAGAATGACGATTCCTTCTTCTATGGTGCTGCATTTGATGATTTCAATAAGGAGTGGCAGGGAATTGATGCAGGCGCAGGCTCGGTAAGTACTGAGTTTGGCACAACAAATAACTCAACCGACGCAGAACCAGATAATGAGGATGAGTTAGACGAATTACTTGATAATAATTCGTCAACTGTGCCGGTTCAAAATAATCCGTTTCCATCCCCAGCAGAATACCGCAAGCTTTCTCTAGAAAAACGTGCTAAACTTCTTCCGCCACCTTCTGATGACCGAATGGAAGAACTAAAGAAGTACCAGGACAGAATGGGATATACCGAAGAATCCATGCGGAGTATGCGTTACAAGATGTCCGTCTATGATGATTTTACTGAGGAATATGATTATCGTGTGAAATACAACAGAAATCATCCTTCAGAGGAGCAGCTAAAAGCACAGGGGGAACAGCAGATAATCACACCGGTTCGTAGACGTGGGCGTGGCAGATGACAAGGCTTTGATTGCCTTTCAAACTCACGTTCGGTTCTGTCATCTGTCATCTTTGCATCTGTTGCGGAAGCAGCATCATCTTCCTACACTGGATATAAGGCAAATGATACAGATAATACAATGACAGTGAATACTTATACACTGCGATATGAGTCTTCCGGAAGTGAAGAAGCAGTCATTAGCCCGGATGGAACTAAGATTAAGGTAACAAATGCAAATAGGAGAGGGTAGACCAATTTGACGATTGCGATATTATCACGATAGCTGCGATAACAACCGCAGCTATCGCCGCAAGAATAATCATAGGCTTTTTCTTTTTCATCTTCCCCCCTCCTTATGCGACTTGATGTTTCTTAAATACAAGTCTTGCAAGGGGTAGCATAACCGCAGTCAATAGTGCATACAGGATTGCCCTCATGGTAAATACGTCTAAGACAAGTCCACCAATTTGATAAGTAACATATTTCCCAAGCTCCGGCATGGTAGAACGGTACGGAAGCAGGAACAAGATTAGATTGTATGCGCCTGTTGTCCCGTTGGGAGAGAGAAACAGCGGAATGAAAAGGACGGGTACAAGCACAATAAGCACAAGGTACGGGCTTTTCATCTTTGCCGACAGCAGAAGCGTCAAGCCAAGCATGGCGAACAGCACAAGGTAAACTACTCCCAAATTCACAAGGACAGCTTGCAGGAATGTCCACGGGTACGGTATAGTCGTGTTTACGATTTGCAGCGACAAATCCCAACCGTCAAAGCCAAATGCGGCAAGGGGCAGGCCTAATGCAACAATTACATGGAGCGTAAAGGCAAGCACACCAAATAGATAAGATGCCATAATTTTAGCCATTGTCAGTTTGGTTTTTCCGTATTTTGCGGATAATATTACCGCGTCCGTTCCGGCTTCATACTCGCCGGAAAAGACAGGGGCAATCACGATACAGACCGCCAGTAGCGCAAACATCAGCAATTCAAAGCTGCTAATGATGATTTCCCATCCCTCGTAATACCCATACTGAAAAGGTTCATCAACCTTACTGTTCATATCCTGCCAATAGTTTTTCTGTTTCTCGGACAATTCACGGGAAGCGGTATTAAGTAGCTTTTCGATTTTTTCCTGTCTTGCAGCGTAAAAATCCGCGCCCTCTGAAATATCCAAATCTGCTAATGAGCTATACCCTGCGCTTTCGTTTGGATTGACATAGTTTTTCGCAATCATATTTAGCAGACGTTCCCGTGGGGCGATACCGTCCCAATATGCGCTGTCAACCAAAAACTGTTCATAACCGTCATATCCCACATTATCAGGATTTTCAAAAAGCTGCTGTACTTCCTGGATTGTTTCAGTGATATATTCATCTGTTAAAGGAACAGAATAATTTTCTGCTTGTTCCTTTTCATATTCAATACCCGCAAGGCCAGTGATTACACCTTCTTGATTGTAAGTCTGATACCGCAAAATCGGTAAACCAAATAAAATTGCAGTTACAAGCAAACTTGCAACCATGACGATAAGCGTCGATTTTTTACGCAGGATTTTCAAAAATTCGTATTTAATAAGCATTGTTTCATTCGCCCCTTTCTTCTCCGGCTTCTTCTCCGAAGTGGTATAAAAACAAATCCTCCAAGCTCGGCGGTACGGTGATAGCGTCGGCGGCCGGAGATGTATCATGTATCATACGTAACCGCACATTGCCGTTTTCATGGTGCAGATTAACAACAGAAAAGCGTCTGCTGTATTCTGCTGCTTCCCGTCGCTCACCAAAAGCTCCCATACCTTGCCGTTTATACTGTCTGTGATAGTAGCCATAGGTTCTTGCAGTAAAAATGTACCGTCTTTCATCATTAGAATAGTATCAGCGATATAGGAAACGTCCGATACAATATGCGTAGACAGGATAACAATTTTATCCTCTGCAAAGTCAGATATGAGATTGCGGAAGCGGACACGTTCTTTGGGGTCAAGTCCTGCGGTCGGCTCATCTAAAATGAGAATGTCCGGGGCGTTCAGCTCTGCCTGAGCAATCCCCAAACGCTGCTTCATACCGCCGGAAAAGGACTTAATTTTTTTGTCTGCCACCTCATGCAAATTAACTAATTTCAACAATTCCCCCGCCCGTGTCGCTGCTTCTTTCTTATCCAGCCCCTTTACTGCCGCCATATAGAGCATAAACTCACGGGCTGTAAAATCCGGGTAAAAGCCGAAGTCCTGCGGCATATAGCCTAAGTGGGCATAATAATCTTCTCCCAACTCGTCAATGCTCTTTCCGTTCAAACAGATACTGCCGGAAGTAGGCTTTAGAACACCGCAAAGCATACGCATTAAAGTTGTCTTGCCCGCACCATTCGCACCAAGCAGACCATATACCCCTGGAGTAAGGACGGTGCTAACATCATCAACAGCCTGCTTTGCACCGTAGCATTTGCTCAAATGCTGTAATTGCAATTCCATATATGAAAACCTCCTTGTCATTGTGATAGGCGTAGAAAAAAGGTAGGTCGCCTATGCTTTATAGCATAGACTACCTACCTTATGGGCGGCTTTGCCGTATCTTAATTTGACCTTAATTTGTGCCTGCTCCACATGGAAGCAGGATTGTAAACTCTGTTCCCAAGCCAGGATTGCTCACCACGGAAATATCGCCGCCGTGAAGTGCGATAATCTGTTTTGCGATTGCAAGTCCAAGACCGCTACCCTCTGGTCGTTCTTTGGTGTTCGTCCCTCTGTAATAGCGGTTCCACAAGTCGGACAACTCCGTTTCGTCCATACCGTTCCCGTTGTCGGAAATGGCAATCAATATTTTGCTGTTCGCAGCATTGCTGATTGTAATTTTGACTTTGGTATCAACCGAATTATGGACAAGAGCATTGATAATGATATTCCCGACGGCGCGGCGCAGTAAATCGGAGTCAACAGCAATCACTTGTTCTGGCATGGTGCTTTCAAATTCGATTGCCCTCTTTGAAAAAGCCGGGTTGTTTGCTATGTCAATTACCAATTCTCTTAGCAAACGCACTATCTTGATTTCCTGCGGTGTGTAAGGAATTGCGTTAGCTTCAAGCTGATAGGTCAGTTTCAAGTCGTTCATCAGCTTTTCTATGTGGTTGACATTCTTCAAAATGATTTTTCCATAGTCCTGTATGGTCTGCAAATCAAGACTACTCCCGTCTGAAAGCAACTCCGCATATCCCTTTACCGGAGAAAGCGGCGTTTTCAAGTCATGGGTGATGTTCGCGATCCATTCTTTGCGGGTACGGTCAGTTTCCTGCTGTACCTTTTCGCTTCGGCGTATTTTCATATTCATCTCATTCAGAGATCCGTAAATCTCGCTGAATACGCCTGTTTCTTTCAGCGGTGTATATTGATTTGCTGCCATGCTTCTAATGCCGTTAATAATCGTTGTCAACTTTCGGGACAGCCAAAACGCATAAACAAAGGCAACAAGCACAACCACGCAAGCGAAAAAGAACACTATGCTTTTTGTAAATGGTGACAGCCGCGCCACATTCTCACCGTTATAGTAAAGCATAGTTTTTCCTATGGCATAAGGGAAGCCCACAACGTAGTTAAGCGTTCTGTCCGATATGGTAACGCTGCTGATAAGACAGTATTTCCGTTTTCATAGCCGCTTTCCGTAAACTCGACAAGCTCCGTAATGCTGTAATCGTCCGGGTAGTTTTCAGGCTTGTTGTGTGCATAGATTTCCTGTCCGTTTTCGTCAAGGATTTGCACCCACAAACCGTATTCGTCCAAGCGTTCCACACCGATTTGCTTCACGCCGATACTTCCGTCTTTTTCCTCTATCCAAATGGAAAATTGTCAGTAAACGTATGCGGCCACGACGCAAGGCTTAATCCCTCCGGCTCCGGGATAGAAAAAACATAGTAAAACATACCGATTGCAGAAACAATCAGAATGACAAAAAGGATTGCTAATATGACCGCTGTATATAGAATGGGTTTGTGTTTCAATTTATTTTTCATAAGGATTTACCAACTTGTAGCCCAAGCCTTTCATTGTGATAATGTACTCCGGGGAAGTGGTATTACTTTCTATCTTTTCCCGCAAGTGTCGGATATGTACCATAATTGTATTATCGCAACCGAAGCCATCCTCACCCCATACGGTTTCATATAGCCTTTCCTTGCTAATAACACGTCCTATATTTTGTGCCATGTAATGCAGAATCTCAAACTCACGGGCGGTCAGTTCAATTTCCTTTCCATCCTTTGTCACACGGCAGCCCTCTGGGTCAATGCTCAACGCACCGACTTTAAGGGCTGCGCCTTTGTTGAAAGCTGCCTGTATTCTGTACGTCGCAACTGTGCTTTCACACGATAAGCTACTTCTTTCGGGCTGAACGGCTTTGTTACATAATCGTCCCCTCCGACTGCCAGACCAAGTATTTTATCCAGTTCATCATTCTTTGAAGATAGAAACAGGATAGGGCAATGAGAAAACTCTCTAATCTGTTTACAGACTTCATACCCGTCAATTCCCGGCAGCATAACGTCCAAGATAATCATGTCGGGCTGCAATGTGTGGCATGAGCTTACCGCAGAAAGCCCGTTATCTACCTTTGTGATATTTTGGAAGCCTTCAATGGCAAGGGATTTTTCAAGCAGCTCTAATATATCCGGTTCGTCGTCAACTATCATTATTTTGTATTTATTCATGGTCGGTTTCCTCCTGTAATGACTTAGGACATCTTTTCTTAAATCTTGCGTCAGTTGGCTTTTCCGCGTCCTTTGGTATCAGCCACATATACCCAAGTTTTGAAACGCCCGGTATGCGGTTCTGGCTGCAAAGTATCTGTACTCGTCTTTCAGAAATTCCCCATTTTTCCGCTGCCTGTGGTGCAGACATATATTCCATAATTTACCCGTCCTTTCTCTACACATTATCAGCATAATTGTACTCGGACAGACGAACAATATCAAGTGTCTGATTATGAATTATTTTGGTTCATAATAGGAATTGTGTATGTGTATCCAACAGGAAAGGGGAACAGTAAAATGTAACTGGATGAATGAATATGACAAAAAGACCAGTAGAAAAATATGACTTCAAGGCTTTCGGGCAAGCAATAAAGGCAGCGCGGACAGAAAGGAAAGAGAGCCGCAAGAAAGTGAGCGACGAGATGTTTATTTCTCCTCGTTACCTTGCGAATATCGAGAACAAAGGACAGCAGCCAAGCCTGCAAGTTTTCTATGACCTTGTTACCCGTTATGCTGATATTTGGGTGTTCTGACTATATGTATCATTGTTATGGCAATACCTAATGCGTGCTGATTAGTATTTTTTTATATTGCTCCGCAAGCTCTTTCTTTCCCCATCTCATATACAAACTATACAAATAACGAGCAGTACTTTTGGAATAATCATTATCAGGGTTCTCGTTCATAACAGCATGAAAGACGGCATCTGCGTTAAGCAGGTGCTGTTCTGCTATCACAGGCTGAGAACGGGTATAAGCAATGACACCACGATAGAACTCGCACATACCATAATCAAGGTTATTTCTACCCATAACTTCATCAATGGTGGATTCACAGAAATCAATAATTTCCAGAGCAGAATCATATTCCTTATTCTGCACCAGCATGTTAGCAAGTGAGAGTGTCTGCTGCAGGGTATCATTATTCTCTATCAATCCAAGACTGGCATATTCACTGCGTACTGCGAAAGCTGTCTTTAATTCTGTTACAGCTTCTTCACGTTTCTTCCGGAACAGATAAGCAGTAGAGAGGTTGTTGTGCAGGTTTGAAAGCAGATTGGCGGAACGGGCATCTGCAGTATTGGTCTTATGGTAATTTTCCATGAGGACAATCGCCTTTTTATATTTCTTGATGGCATTATCATATTCCTTGCGTGGGAACAGAAGCTGTGCCTTGTAATCTAATAATAATGCTTTGTCACAGGCAGAAATGTGGTTGGTTTCTTCCGTAATATCTGGTGTGATTGACTCATTTAAATTACATGGTTTATTCGCCCCATCCGACTTGCCTGCTTCATCCATTAGATTCATCACATATTCCATTCGCTCCACCAGCTCCGGTAGGTAATCAGTATCCAGATACTTGTCAAAATAAGGGAACATATCCTGTAAGAACAGCAGATAATATGCCTTGTTGTCTATGATGATATGTCTGTTGATGCTTTTCAGACATTCCATGACAGTCAGCTGTCGCTTTACATCCAGTCCATGAGCAAGGCATATCAAATGCAGGTGATTCAGCATTACATGGCAGTCTGATACGGTTGGGATGGTCTCTGCAATTGCCACTTCCTGAATGAGTGGGTGCAGTGCAATCGTCTTGTTTTCGGTATCTTCACTGATAATACCATAGCGTATCAGCTCATTTACATTTTTGAGAGAATCCAGCTCCAGCCACATTTTGAACGCACTTTTATAAACTCCTGATACCGGCAGGAGTGAGAGGTTACGGAGGATATCAATACTGTCCTCATTTAATCTATTGAGCTTCATCAGCATACGAAGATGTCCTATCATACTGTCATAGGAGAATTCATCATCTTTGAATACCTCGATTTCTTCATTGTTTTGCCCGATACCGCAGGAACGAAGCTCTTGTAATAATTCCTCCGGTTCCATTCCGCTGGCTTCCAGGGTAAGAGCAGCCATGCAGACAGTCAGGGTATGACAGTTCACTTCTTCTATAATGGCAGACACACTGTCCGGATCACGTTTTGCAGAAGGACAATGCTTGTAGAACAGTTCTGTCAGCTCTTTTTCTTTATCCAATTCTTTTATTTCTATAGAATCATAATTCTTAAGTCTGCATCTGCTGGTAATCAATAGCTGCATATCATTCTTCATCAGTTCCTTTAAGAAGGGTTCGTCCTTTGGAAGCACATTGAAGTTGTCCAGAATCAGCAGTGTATCTGTGTGGAGTTTCTGCATCACCTTATAGTGATTCTGAAAACGGACTTCCTCATTCATTTCTACGGAATCATCTGCAAATGTAAGGTTTGCGATGTCTTTTCTCAAATCACCGGTGTAATACAGATAAATGATATTGGTGTATTTTTTACGGTTCTTCTGTGCATAGGCTTTGGCAACTTCGCTTTTTCCAATGCCTGCCATACCGGTAATGAATAAGACGGATTGATTGGAAAGATGGGATGCGATTGCTTTTATCTCATCCTTTCGTCCAATGAATGCCTGATTGCAGGAGGGAAGCTTATTGCAAAGAATCACTTCCGAAAGGTCGGGAGAATAGAGCGCACCTGTGCTATGGTCATTCAAAATCGCATATCTTACCACAGAGCAGAAAAAGGCTGCATTATCCGGCTCTTGAATCAGCGCATCAGCCATTTCCTGCCCGATGGTTTTTATACTGTCTGTAATCAATTCCTCCATCTGGATTCGAGCCTGTGATTCGTTTAACAGGTTCGGAATAATCTTATCTCTGAAATCCTCCTCCATTGTATCCCATTCATCCTCATCTTCATAAGTCTTTAGGATATCTATAGGAATCGGGCGGGCACCATTGCACCAGCGGCTGTACATCGTCGTGTCATCTGCGATTAATTCCGAAACTGTCAGAGTATCATCCAGATATGCAGAGAACAGACTGCGTACAAGCTGGTGCTGCGGGTAGGTTTTCTTTTTATTTTCCAGTAATACACCAATCACATTAGCGAAGGTCAGTCTGTTTCTCATCTGCGTGCTCCTTTCAGAGAAGATGTATCAATCCATCTATCTTATCTATCTTATTTGTCTTTCTATATTTTCAATCTTTGAAAAAATTCTATGTCAAGTTCCGGTCAAGTGACCGTCAATTATTTTATCCTCTGTATTTTACTACAATGAACTTACAAAACGTAGCCGGGCGGCATCAGAAATGAAGCAAATCGGCTACAACAATCATAACACAAAACAAACAGATGTTCTATAAGATTTTTGTGATTTGCACATTGAAAAATAACCTTCATGAAGAAGGTTCATGAGCTGTATCAGATGCCAACAGTCTCTGCGAGGAGGCTTACCGGAAGGTAAGAAGAGCGGGGAATGACACTTCCGAAAGGGTGGGAAAGGAACTCGCGCAGGAGTAGCCCACAGGCAGCGACAGGGAAACCGCCAATATGCTAAAGGTCAGCTGGAACGCTGACAGCATCTGATACGAATGGAAGCCAAACAAGTCCTATTACGAACAGTCAGTCACTTGAAAAACCACACAGTGGGTAAGAAAGAAGGTGATAACAGGGAAACTTTGAAAGGGAGGTGCAGGAATATGACAAAGGATTTGGAATTAGCGAAGAAGCTTGCGGTTCTTGGTTGGATTCACAGAAACGGATTCATTTCTGATGATGAATATGCAAGAGCCAAGAGCCGAATCATGGGTGAATACAAGATTTGTTCTTTTATGGCAGTTTAGATAGATTCGTACATTCGTTAACATTTTGTTTTCGGTGTATGGTAATGACACAAGGAGGTAGAAAAAGTATGGCAGATACAGAGGTACAGGTAATTAAGGCAACAGAAGGTCCGATTGTAAGGGACCGCAGGTTAGTGGGAACGCCGTTAACCTTACAGAGGAAACGAGTAGCGGCTTATGTCCGTGTCAGTACAGACGGGGAGGAGCAGCTGCAGAGTTTTCAGTCACAGAAGCAGTATTATCAGGACAAGATTTCAAAAAACAAGGAATGGGCAATGGTAGGGATTTATGCAGACGAAGGCATTACGGGAACGAAAACCGATAAAAGGGATGAGTCTTAAGGATGATTGAGGATTGCATGAACGGGCAGATTGATGTGGTTATCACAAAATCAATTTCCCGATTCTCCAGAAATCTTGTGGACACACTGACTTACACACGAATGCTTAAGCAGAAAGGTGTGACGGTGATTTTTGAAAAGGAAAACATCGACACTTCCACTATGGAGAGTGAGATGCAGCTTTCTCTCTTATCGGCACTGGCACAGAATGAGGTGGAGTCCCTATCGCAGAATGTGAAGATGGGAGTGCAATACAAGATGGCAAGAGGGGAGCTGATGGGATTTAACGGCTGTCTTGGATATGACTATAATCCGGAAGATAAAAGCATTTCGGTCAATCCGGCAGAAGCAGAAACAGTCCGACTGATATTTGATCTGTATATTCAGGGATACGGAGCAAATACCATTGCCAAAAGACTTACCGAGCTTGGAAAAGTAAACAAAAAGGGTATTGTCAAGTGGACAGACAGTGGTGTCAGAGGAATTATCAAGAACGAGAAGTACAAGGGTGATTTGCTGATGGGAAAGACCTATACGGTTGACCCGATATCCAAGCGGAGGCTGGAAAATCGTGGAGAGGAAAACCAATACTATACGAAGAACCACCACGAAGCCATTGTATCGGAGGAGATATGGAATGCGGCACAGGAGATTTGTAGAAACCGTTACCATTCTAATTCAAATGTGGAATCCGGAACCCGGACAAAATATGCCCGGAAATTTGCTTTCAGCAGTATGTGTGAATGCGGCTTCTGCGGTACGAATCTGACAAGACGTTCCCACCATCAGGATACACAGCATAAGAAACCGGTGTGGAAATGCAGGGTGGCAACCAATAAGGGCATTGAAAACTGTCCTAACAGCAAGGCAATTGATGAGAGCATCATCGAAAATGCCTTTTTGGAGATGTTCGGACTGCTTGCAGATAACTTTGATGATGTGCTGGAATCAGTGCTTTCTTCTGTAGAAGAGACAATATCTAAGGATGAAAGCTCCGGCAGATTGAAGCAGGTGGAAAAGGACATTGCTTCTCTTGAAAAGAAGCGAAACAAATTGACTGATATGATGCTGGATGATAAAATTTCAAAAGAAGCATACAATGAGAAATACGAAGAATTGAATCGGAAACTGAAAAAAGCCAATGATGAAAAGGATGTATTATCGCAGAATGTATTATCCCAGAAAAACATTCAAAACCGTATGCGGGAGCTTCGGGCAAAGCTTACAGGTGCAGATGTGCTTGATAAGTTTGACAGAGTTGTATTTGAAAGCATTGTACAGAAGGTAATTGTGGGAGAAGTGGCAGAGGATGGCACGGTAGATCCATATAAGCTGACATTTGTGTTAAAGGGAATGGACAATGAGTTTATTCCTGACGCAAAAAACAGATATAAGAATCTTCACAAGCAGGCAGTATAACGCCTGCCTGTGATATAACTCAACAAGGAGGTGAGCTTGAATGAGCGTTCACGAAGACTTGTTGAATAACGGAGAAAATAATTGTTCTTTTACCGAAGACGAGGTGGACATTATGTGTTCCAAGGACGGAGACGACGCACATAGAGACAGTGGTGCTACTTTGCAGGTAAATGGACGATAATAGTATTCCAATTCGCTATCAAATGGTGTAGAATAAAAACTACTTTCCATGTATACTAATGAATGATTACAGCCCATATACGGAGGATAAACATGAGAACGCTATATACATTTGACAAACACAACTATTCCGATGATATGGAGGTTTTTGAGCGCTTTGCAGTGCGCGCTGTTATTATCCGGGATGGAAAGCTTGCCATGCAGCAGGCCGGTGAGGGCTACTACAAGATACTGGGCGGAGGCATCGATGCAGGCGAGACCAACGAGGTGGCGTTGGCACGGGAGGTGCGCGAGGAGGCAGGGCTTCTTGTCGTGCCGGAAAGCATCAGGGAGTGCGGCAAGGTCATAGAAAAGAGACGCGATATATTTGAGGCTGACAAGATATATTACTGTCACACCTACGTGTATTTCTGTGATGTGAGGGACGAGCAGGTGGCGACACAGATGACAGACAGCGAGATAAGGCTTGAGTATCACCTGTCATGGGCCACGCCGGATGAGATAATAAAGGCCAACAGCGCCTTTCTGGATAAAGAATGGATAGCGAGAGACACTAAGATTGTTGAGTTGGTAAAAGAAATGTGTTAAAATAATGCCTGGATGAAAATCCGGGCATTTAATATAAGGAGAAGCAGTATAAATGGATAACAATAAAATCAAAATAAAATAAAGGACGATCCGGCCTTCACTCTCGAGGTGCAAAACCCTGAGGTTGAGGAGCTGATGACACAGTATTCGAGCGACAAAAAGGCTGAGACACTCAATAAGCTCATTGATAAATGCACCAAGAGCAGATTTCTGGTGCCTGCAAATGTCGGAGAGAACAATAAGCCGATTCCGCTATTTATTAAAAATGGTGAGGGAGAGGCTTTCATGCCGATTTATACCTCAAAGGCACAGCTTTCTAAGAATCATCCGTCACCATGCATTGTAAATATGCCGTTTCTTGCAGTCATCAATATGGTGGCAAATAAAGAGTCAAAGCTTGATGGTATCGCGTTCAACCCGTTCACTCACAATCTGATTTTCAAAAAGCCTCTTGTAGAAAAGATTGAGGCAGTGGAAAAGGCCAGAAGAGAGGGACATCCTACATCACCGACAAAGGGAAAGACTGTACAGATGACAGCAGAGCAGTATGTCATCTTTGAGCGTATGCAGTATGAGCATATTTTCCTGCCGGCAAAGATGTTTGAGGGTGGAAAAGAGTTCATGGACCGACTAGCCGATGAGAAGGAAAAGCTAATAGATGAGCTGTACGAGGAGGCATATCAGCAGAAGCGTATGTATCCATATATGGAGGAGGATTTCTCTGTTATGTCCATGCAGATTTCAGATGCGCTCAATGTCACCAGAGTTGATTTCCCGACAAGAGATATGGCACCAAACTGCGCAATCCGTGCTTATCTCGTGTGGGATGATGCTGCGTCACAGGGCAGATATTTTGTAATTGATGCGAAGGGCGATAAAACTACTGAGCTGGCTGAGATTACAGAGGATTACAAGCGTCTTGGATATGGAGCTGCACCGGTTGAGGGTGCTGAGCTTCAGACTGTTCTTGACCTGGTGGAGAAAAGAGCGCAGGAACTGAATTAGAAAATTAAAGGAGATCGTGTATGAAGGAGTTTTTAGGCAGAATCAAGGCAGATTTTTTATTGTCGTCAGTGCTTTGCATAGCGCTGGGATTGGTGTTTATCATATGGAGAGCTTCGGTGCTCACGATTGTGGCCAATGTGCTTGCAGTGGTGCTTATCATCATCGGAGTGGTCTATATGTGCAGCTATTTTTTAAACATAGTCACAAACGGACTTTCGGCACTGCTTGGACTTATGGTTTTAGCGGTGGGCATATGGTTTCTGGTGCAGCCTCAGGTGGTTGTGAGCCTGATACCTATAGTCATCGGTGTAGTGCTCATTTTTCACAGCATCAGGAGTATTATTGAGGCTGTTGATGCCAGAAATATGGTTATGGTGGCTGGAGTGTCGGCTGATTTTTTCGATAATCAGTCTTGTTTTTGGAATAATCTGCGTGACAAATGCATTTGATGTAATGAAGACGGCCACTGTTGTTGTGGGCATCATATTGATTTTCAACGGAGTGTCCAATATCTGGATTACAACCCGCGCCACAAAGGCTGAGAGCGCTTACAACAAGCAAATGGAGTATGAGTCAACGTTTGTCGAAGATAGAAAAGATGACAATTAAGCATTAACAGAAAGGCGACAGAATGCGTCGGATGGAGTTTAAGATGGAGAGACCCGGACTTACCAAGGTCGGTGACCATCTGAAAGTAACAGAGAGCAAGCTTCCGACTTCATATTATTATACGATAGAGCATGCGATTGCCATGTCGGGAAACTACGTGGTCAGCGAGAGGCTCAAAAGCCGCGAGGGCGATGTCGTGGATGTGAGGGAGACTGAGAAGGGCTACTTTGTCACGATGGAGTTTGATGAGTAATGACACAGCAAGGTAAGAATGCAATAGATCTGGTGCTCGCTGAGAGCCTTATAGAGCTTTCAGCGAAAAAGCCAATCGATAAGATTACAATTAAAGAGATAACGGACAAGGCCGGAGTTATCCGCCCCACGTTTTACAATCATTTTCAGGACAAGTACGAGCTGATAGAGTGGATTATCAAAACCGAGCTGCTTGAGCCCATCAAGCCGCTGCTCAATGCCGGAATGATTTTTGAAGCGATTGTGCTGATGCTCAATAATATCACGGCAAACAGTGTTTTTTACAAGAAAGCACTAAAGCTGGAGGGCGCTGTGACGTTTAATCAGATTGCCATGAAGTGCGTCTATGAGATGTTTATGAATATCATAAGCGAAAAGAGCACAGGAAAGAAATCCAAATACCGCTGGCTCACACCGGAGGTGATTTCTACATATTATGCGCAGTCCTTGTGCTTTATCACGGAGGCTGGATAGCCCAGGGCATGGATGATATTGAGCCAAAGGAGATGGCGGAGGCATACATGTATCTGATTACGCGCTCGATGGATGATATACTGAGTGAGCTGTAGAGGATAATTGTCATGGAAAATGACGGCTTAAGCAAGCTCATAAAGCAGAATCATAAAGAGACACCATAAAGAGGCATGCGTTCATATAAATGTGAAAATGCTGTGAAAAAGTGTCAGAAATCAAATACAATATCATATATGTGTCATATCGGATATACAAATTGATGGATTTGTATATCTCACATGACAAATCGAAGAGATTGAATATTTATTTATTCGGTCTTTTTTTTTATACTTCAATACGAATAAAAGAAAGAGTGGTGAATCTAATGATTAAATTTGGAAAAGGAGTCGTAAAACATCGTGTGCTGATACTGATAGTTGCATTTGCACTGCTTATACCGTCAGGCATCAGCTTTATCAACACGAGAATCAACTTTGATATCCTTTCTTATCTGCCAAGTCAGATAGAGACTATGAAGGGTCAGGATATCATGGTAGATGAGTTTGGAACTGGAGCGTTGTCTTTTGTGATCTTGGAGGATATGAAGGATCAGGACATAGAGACTCTGGCTGATGACATTGAGGACCTTGAGGGTGTTAAGGATGTCATTTGGTACGGAACAATCGCTGATTCCACATTGCCAAGAGAGGCAATTCCGGATGAGGTGTACGACGCATTCAACAACAAGGATGCAAACAGCCAGCTCATGCTTGTCACCTACAGTGACACAATGGGTTCGGATGAGACAATGGAAGCCGTCAACAAGATGGATAAGATGGTGAAAAACCACTGCTTCGTAGCAGGAATGGCAGCGGTCAACGCAGATACAAAGACACTTGTTATGCAGCAGGCTCCTATATATGTCATCATAGCAGCATTGCTTTCAATGCTTGTCATGGGAATTACAATGGATTCAATAATTGTTCCGATGTTATTCCTCCTAAGCATAGGAATGGCTATTATCTATAACCTGGGAACAAACTTTATACAGGGACAGATTTCATACCTGACACTGGCACTGACAGCAGTATTGCAGCTCGCCGTAACAATGGATTATTCGATTTTCCTGTGGCACAGCTATCAGGAGCAGATAGACAGATATGACGGAGACAAGAAGCGAGCCATGGCACATGCCATTTCCCACACAATTGTCTCAGTAACAGGAAGCTCAATCACAACAATCGCAGGCTTCGTAGCCTCTGCTTCATGAGCTTTACACTTGGACTTGACCTGGGAATCGTAATGGCAAAGGGCGTTGTATTCGGAGTTATCGGATGTGTAACAATTCTCCCTGCACTGATTCTTGCATGTGATAAGGCAATCGAGAAGACAAAGCATAAGATTCTCATGCCTGATGTTTCCAGGATTGCAAGTTGGGTAACAAATCATTATAAGATACTTGCAGTGATTTTCATCGTAGTGCTCATCCCGGCAATATACGGATACACTCATGATCAGTCTACTATGACCTTGCAGGAACCATGCCTGACAGTGCATTCAGTAAGCAGGCCAATGAAAGACTCGACAAGGAGTATGCTATGGGTGCCACACATATCATCATCGCGCCGAGCGATATGTCAAAGGCAGACAGCATAAGCATGATAGATGATATAAAGAAGGTCGATGGAGTAAAGCTTGCGGTATCGCTTGACTCAATACTCGGACCTACCATACCGGATGATATGGTGCCGGATGAGGCAAAGGAGATATTCAAAAACGGTGATTACCAGATGATGCTTGTTTCATCAAAATATGCGACAGCATCTGATGAGTAAACAACCAGATAACAGAGATTAAAAAGATAGTAAAGAATTACAGCGAGGACGCAATGCTTATCGGTGAGGCACCTTGTACAAAGGACCTTATCACTATCACAGATACAGATTTTAAGCGTGTAAGTGCAGTATCAATCATATTGATATTCCTTATCATTCTCGTGGTATTCAAATCGGTATCGCTTCCAATCATACTTGTAGCGGTCATCGAGTTTGCAATCTTTGTAAATATGGGAATTCCGGGATTTACAGGAACGAAGCTTCCGTTTATCGCGAGCATCGTAATCGGAACCATACAGCTTGGTGCGACGGTTGACTATGCGATACTTATGACCACAAAGTACAGAAAGAACAGATACACAGGAATGGACAAAAAGCCGGCAATCACAAAGGCACTTGCAGATTCGACAAACTCAGTTATAGTCAGTGCACTCTGCTTCTTCGCCGCAACCTTTGGTGTAGGACTTTATTCAAACATTGATATGATCAGTTCTATCTGTATACTGCTTGCACGAGGCGCAATCATCAGTATGTTTGTGGTAGTATTTATACTTCCGTCAATGTTTATGATTTTTGACAAAGTAATATGTGCTACAAGCGCAGGCTTTAAAAACAAGAACCTGACAGCTTAGTAATCTGATTAATCATAAATGAGGGATAAAATACTTTTTGACCCTCATAACATAAAAATATGACCTCAAAAACAAAATCAGGAGGAATAAGACATGAAATTACCAGAATTGAAAGAAAAGTTAAAAAGTAAATATATTGTCCGTGTTGTAGCCGGAGTCCTCACAATAGCACTTGTAGGTACAGGAATCGGAGCAACAGCGGTTTTTGCTGAGAAGAACAGCACCGCAGTCACAGCCGAGGCAGACAGCACAACAGGAAGCAGCAAGGATGCTGATGACATAGCAGATAAGCTCATGGACAGCGTATCATTAAAGGATAACGATGCAGACAAGGACGAGAGCGTATATCTCATCTCAGATGCAAACGGCAACGTAAACAAAACAATCGTAGTAGATCACCTTAAAAATAAAGACAAAAAGGATACCTTGGAGGATGCTTCAAACCTTTCAGATATCGAGAACGTAAAGGGCAAGGAAAAATTCACGCAAAGCGGTGACAAGCTCACATGGCAGGCTGGTGGCAAGGACATTTACTATCAGGCACAGCAACAGAGGAGCCACCTGTAACACAGAAGGTTACATATTACCTCGATGGAAAAGAAATCTCACCTGAGGATCTTGCAGGAAAATCAGGAAAGGTCAAAATCCGTTTTGACTACACAAATACCACATCGTATACAGAGACAGTAAACGGTGAGAAGCAGACAGTTTCCGTACCGTTTGCAGCAGTAACAGGACTTGTACTCGGTGATGGCTTCGAGAATATCGAAGTGACAAACGGCAAGGCTGAGGTAAGCGACTCATCAAGTGTAGTGCTCGGCTATGCACTTCCGGGCTTAAAGGACAGCCTCGGAATCAAGGACAAAGACCTCGATGGCGATGTAAATATCCCTGAATACATGGAAATGACAGCAGATGTGGAGAATTTCTCGATGCCTGCAGCCATGACCTTCGTGGTAAACGCATCTGATTATGTAAGCACAGACGGAATTGACACATCAGACCTCGATGACATGATAAATGACTTAAAGGATGCCTCAACACAGCTTCAGGATGGTTCAAAGACACTGGCAGAGGGTACTGACACACTTTCTGACGGACTTTCAACATTGCAGAGCAAGCTCGGCACATTCGCATCAGGAGTTGGCACACTGCAGAGTGGACTTAAGACATATACTGATGGTGTTAGTACATTAAGTGGTGGACTGAATACACTTGGAAACAGCACAGGAGCCCTTGTTTCAGGAGCAGATAAGCTTAATAGTGGAGCAGGCCAGCTTGCAAGTGGAAGTGCAACACTTAAGGATGGACTTAAGACATATACAGATGGAGCAAGCACACTCGCGGCAGGAGCGAGCAATTTAGATGCAGGTATGGATACACTTAAGAGTGGCACAGACACGTTGTCACAGAGTGCTCCATCTCTTGTGTCTGGTGTAAATTCTTTGTCAGATGGAATTAATACTTTAAATAAAGCTTTAAAGACCCCGATGTCAGATGAAGAAGTTGCAAAGTATAAGAAAGCTGCAAAAGCAGGAGTAGATGCAAAACTGGCAGATGATACTAATGCTACAAGTTATAATAATACAAAGAAATATGCTGCTGATGAGTATTATAAAGAAATGACAAGCGACAGCAGTGTTGAAAAAACTGTTGAGAGCCTTAAGGCTAATGAAACTTTATATAAAATGATATATTCAACAGTTGAAGCACAGGTTAAACAACGGATTGAGGATGTTGTTGTAGAAAGGGCAGGTGAGGCTACTGTTAAAAAGTATGAAGTCCAGTTGGGTTCAAGAGAATTAGCAATAAAAGCAATATATAAGACTTTAGGCAAAGATTACGATAACGATGTTAAAGCATTATCTACAAGTAATACTGACAGTCAGTTAAAAACTATGGCTAAACAGGTATTAGAGGGGGTAGCCGGCAACTCAAAGGATGCAGTTGGAACAGTCGTTGCAGACGCAGCAAAAACGGGAGCTGAAACAGGAGCACAGGAGGCTGTAATTACCGGAATTGATTCTACAAAGAAAAATATTTCAGACCAGATTAATGCAAAACAGGAGAGTGGAGAGAGTCTGGTAAGTGGTGCAACAAAGCTCAATGAAGGAGCTAAGGTCTTGGCAGAAAAATTACCAGAGCTTACCAAAGGTGTTGCAGACTTAAAGGATGGTACTGCTCAGCTTAGCGCTGGAGCAGCAAAGCTTACATCAAACAATGATACACTTAATGCCGGAGCAACAGCACTCAATGCCGGAGCAAGCCAGCTTTCAGCCGGAACACAGTCACTCATGAACTCAGTACCGGTGCTCACAAGCGGTATCAAGCAGCTTGTAGACGGCTCAAACACACTTGTAGCAAACAATGCACAGCTCAACAGCGGAGCATCACAGCTTGCAGACGGAACAAATCAGATAGTCTCAGGTGTAGACCAGCTCACAACAGGCTCTAAGACACTTGCAGACGGAGCACACACACTTGCAGATGGTATGGTACAGTTCAATGAGGAAGGAATCAACAAGATTCTCGGCGCATACAACGGTGACTTAAAGCCATTCACCAACAAGCTTCAGGCAGTAATTGATGCAGGTGAGGAATATCAGACATACTCAGCAATCGCTGATGGACAGACGGGCAGCGTTAAGTTCATATATAAATTAGCTTCAATAGATGCTAAGGCAGATAGCGACAAATAATTAATTAAAGGATGTTTAAAGATTAGGGGAGGCAAAAATGGGCTGGATAGAATATCTGTTAATTGTGGCGGGAAGCTCACTGGAGATTTTCGTTGCGATGGAATGTCAGGGATCCCTGATCCAGAAAGTAAATAAGAAACAGCTTACAGCCATTTGCTTCATAGTTGCAGTTTGTCAGTTGTTAGCAATGTACATCGGGTATTTTCTGTCAAGCTTTCTTAATAGGAAATACTCGGTGAAGGATGAAGCACTTTTAGGAGAGATAATTTCTATCGGAATACTGATAGGACTGGGGATCAGGCTTATAGGAAAGGCTATAAGAAACGAAAGGATTGAGGAACACTGTCAGGCGCAGCTTGACATGAAAAGAGTGTTAAGGATAGCAGGAATCACCGCATTTTATACGGTTCTTGCAGGAATAGCATTCGGCTTTCTCGGTACCGGACTTTTCACCATTATGATAATGGTGGCGCTGCTCACTGTCATCTGTATAGTGGCAGGCATTTACACAGGATATCACTTCGGTTTCGAGCAGAAGACAAAGGTATATATCGTGGGGGCGATACTCTTTTGGGCGGCTGGAATTGATGTGATAGTAAGGCTTGTAAGTGCAAAATAATGCATAGGGCTCTGTTCGTAAGGACAGGGCTTTTTTGCTGTCCATTGAAGTATGAAATACTTTGCTTGAAATAAGGTGTAAACTTCTCATGAAAATAGTTTCTCGAAGTTGGTGTATTATCATCATGTCAGTAAAAACTGACATGAAAAAAGTAAACCATAGGTTTATTGAAAAAACAGGATGAAGAAAATAAAATTAACAGTAGACGGAATTGTAAGGTATAATGGAAGGAGAGACAGCTATGGCATAGAAAATGCTGGTAACACAGGCATTTTTTAAAGAAATGGAGAATCATTATGGGAAGAGAAGAAAACGTATTAATATTTCAGGATACAGAGAGATTAAGCAAAACGAATGGAAAGCTTAATGCTGACCTAAAGGCATCTGCAAGTGGACAGAAACTAATATTGGAAACAGATGCTTTGGAGAAACCGAATCTAAATATATATGATGAGCCTGCAAAGGTGATTGTTTCAAAGAAGAGAACGTTTGAGGCTGCAAAGGCATATAGAAATAATAAGGTAGCAGTACACAATTTTGCCTCTGCTTCAAATCCGGGCGGAGGTGTTGTAAGAGGTTCAACAGCCCAGGAGGAGTGTCTGTGCAGGTGTTCATATCTTTATTTCTGTCTGAATTCACCTGATATGTGGGATGGATTTTATACACCTCATAAGCAGGCAAGAAATCCATTACATAACGACGATATCATTTATACACCGGAGGTAACGGTATTTAAAAGCGATACAAATAACCTGGCTTTATTGCCCGAGAATGAGTGGTATAAGGTAAATGTAATCACTTGCGCAGCACCGAATTTAAGAGCCATGCCAAGCAATAAACATAATACAGGCGCTGGCAAAAAGGCAGCAAAAATCAGCGATAAGGAAATGCTTGAAATACATGAGAAGAGATTAAGACGCATACTGGATGTTGCCGTTTCTGAAGGAAATGATACAGTAATACTTGGAGCATTTGGATGTGGAGCTTTTATGAATAAAGCAAATATCGTTGCATATGCTGCAAAAAATGTGATTAAAGATTATATGCATGCATTTAAAAATATCGAGTTTGCGATATACTGCAGCCCACGGGACGATACAAACTATAAGACATTCAGATTGATAGAGGGAGACTGATAATGGAGGTGTTTCAGGATTATCGGAATACCAAAATTTAAACGCAACGATATGGTAGTTTTTAAATTCAGGGACGATGAAAAGTGTGGCATGATTCAAATAGTGGACGCATATGGAACCATAGAGCAGGAGGACGAGCCATCGTATGATATATGTGTCGAGGAAGAAAACTGTCTATATAAGCATATAAGAGAGACGGATATTGTAAGGAAAGCATGTTAAACAGATACTCAACAGATATTTATTTGGAATATGAAGTTCAGTTAATTCTTTCTTAAATAGAGGCGGTTGAAGATATTCTTAAAGAAAATAAAAAATCTTTACAAATAAAATAAATTGATGTATTATAACACCACACAAAACGTAGCAATCGATAATAATAGCCTTACATCCATAGAAAAACAGCGGTGTCTGATGCGTATGCAGAGGATGTTGTAATTAGTAAGTAACGTACTGAACGAATTTACACAAGGAGGCATTCATATGAATTATCCAGTATTAGATCTTAAGGCTACCGGAGAACGAATCAATCAGCTCCGCAAGGACAATAACCTAAGGGTGATTGATGTTGCGGAGTATATGGGCTTCGAATCAACGCAGGCCGTTTACAAGTGGCAGCGTGGTGTTTGAGTTATAATAGGACCAAGTTAGATGAAACCCAGTAAAATCAAGGGGTTATGCCTAATTTAGTCCTTATTTTTATACCAATTTAGCGGTAGATAAGGCAGCGCTGTTATATCAAAACCGAAAATCCAAGTCAGTATCACAGATGTCCGCAATCAGTCTGAGAGTGAATCTGTGTGCTTAGATTAGGTACAATTTTATATCAAAACATTTAGTGAGGACTAAATTAGCACTTGAGATGGAATATTCCATCAGCTGGTTTGGTCCTCTTTTTATTTGAGAGGAGTGGTCGAATGGGCAAAGTGTTAATTTGGTTCGTAATCATTATTAGTACAGTGGTTCTCTACTGTCTTATGAAAGTTAAGGCAGAGAGTGATGAACTGTATGAGGAATTAATGAGAAAGCATTTTTATGGCAGGTCTGATGATATTCCTGCATCTGACCAAACTAAGCACTTGAAAGGGTGTGGGTAATTATATGAAATTTTGCAAAACAATAATGCAGACAATACAGAAAAGGAGTGAAAGGAACATGAATAACAAGTTAGAAGTAATCGGCATTGATCATGGCTGGTCAATGATGAAAACAATCTCTCAGGTATTTGTCACAGGTGTTAAGGAGATTACAACAACTCCGGCACTTTTCGGCGATGTACTTGAGTATGAAGGAAGTTCTATAAGGTTGGAACTGTGAGGCA